>SAMEA3663223__coassemble_179_pt1 | contig 18673 bp, 13 predicted proteins | sample SAMEA3663223__metabat2_high_PE_004 | metagenome-assembled genome bin SAMEA3663223 (sample SAMEA3663223) | pig gut metagenome | biome: pig gut; feature: pig-associated habitat; material: faeces | place: China | collected 2013
GGATCCCTGAGAGTCTATGTCCCGCTGAACTTCTCAGGCGGAGGCATTTCCAGAGGAGTCGTTCCTCAACTCAAGTGGTCGGCCAACAACGACCTCTATGACGACAGGATCTACCTGATGACCTTCGATTTGCAGCAGAATGACTATGTGAACACCGGAGTCATGGGAGAAGGAGGCAACTCCTTCATGAATGCCTTGACGATGTCTGTCAGAGGCTACATAACCAGGAATATGGGGCCTTCCCAGGTCTACCCTACCCTTGGCATCGGAGCCGAAGCCGGTCTCCGGACAAGGCCTGGGCACTCCGACACCTACCGGAACGGAGCCTACTTCTACACCTACGGCTATCTCCCCGGACTGGCTCCGCTTCACGGGATCAAACTGACAGCCTCCTTCGAGAAAACCTTCGGCAAGGCCAGGTACAGCCTTCCGGAACTGGTCGTTTCACTTTCACCGAGAGGCTTCGTCAACTCTTCCCTACAGAATTACCTGAGCAGGAACTACAGTTCGCATGCCGGGTTCACCATTGACTATGCCATTCCTTTCGGAGCTGTCGACTGGTCTTTCCTGAGTCCTGCCGCCTACATCAGGAATTTCACCCTCACCCCATTCTGCGATGTGGCCCGCAACACCTACGGAACGATTCCGGAACTGGGTATCGGCAACGAAATGGTCAGGAATGAGACTCTGTGCAGTGCCGGTGCCGACCTGAGCGTCAATCTGGGCAACTTCCTGTGGTTCCCGTTCGACACGGAACTGGGCGTGCGCTATGCGAGGAATTTCTGGAACACCCTTGAGCAGGAAGGAGTCAAGAACCTTGAACGCAACCACTTCTCCTTCTTCTTCAACATAGATTTCTAGAAGGCAAGCGATTGCTAATCAGTTAATTATCAACAGGGCATCGGTGTCCTACCCGAAGAAGGAGGCCACCCATCCGGAATCCACTCTTGCGAATCCTTCGGAAGGCTTGACTGAAGGATTGCGCCGTATGATTCCGGCACAGTCTTCATAGACATTGAAACCGACGGCTACACACTGCATGCTTCCGTCTTTGGGATAAGTGAAGACAATCTCATTGTCGGCTCCCTCCATGCGGAAGAACTTCATCTTTGCCTGAAGGATATCCTTGTCTCCCTTTTCAGCCATCTCCATCCTGGTAACATGCTTGCACATCTCGATTGCGCAGTCGTCAAGCCCTGCATCGAAGATCTTTACCTTTTCCATCAGGGTGCCGACATCGTCGACACGTCTGAGAGTGTAGTCTCCAAGGGACTCTGAAATCAATGCGGACTGCTTTGCGAGTGAGTCCTCCATCCTGGCGGAAATGCTGCCGGGAGGGAGCAGATAAACCATCAGTCTGGCATCAGGGTCGTGGTACAGCATAGCCTGGTCAGTGACCAGATTCGGTTTTCCGCATTCAGGACAGGTCCAGACAAAGATGGAACCGTCCCGGACTCCGGCCTTGAACTCCGGATTCTCCCGGACGTTGACCCTCTCAGGAATGGAAACTGTCTGCTGCGTACCGCAGGAAGCGCATTTGCAAATCGGCATATTCATTTGTCTAGTTTTTTCCACACTTTGTACATCAGTGCTCCCCAGGCGAGAAACAGGATCACATAGACCACATAAGGAAGGCGGGCCTTGTAGCCAACGCTCTTCTCGTACTTCTCGAACTCCGGGATGTCCGCATAGTAATAGGCTCCAGCTCCAAAATCGAGCTCGTCCTGAAGCCCTATCCGGTTGATCATTATGTAGATGACAGCGAGCAAGGTAACGACCGCGACGATAACGGTCAGGACCTTGCCCGCCTTCTTGAGATCCATTTTCTATCAGTCAAGGACAGGAATAGGGAAAATCTTTCCGGAAAGGAGGAACCACACTGCGAAGAATGTGAGAGCGATGTTGAAAAGCTGGCCGATGATGTAGAGCCAGAGGACCTTTCCTCCCTGCATCTGCTTGATTATTTCCTTGAAATTGGTGTCAAGACCTATGCTGGTGAAAGCCAGGACGAATGCCCAGTTCTTGTACTGGTCGAGGACCTTGTTGATGGCGCTGACCTGATCCGAACCGAAGGCAGGCATGATCACGAATGAAGCCACCAGGGATGCCACGAAGAAACCGAGGATGAACTTAGGGAATCTGGTCCAGATCTCGCCTGCACCGACTTTCTGGTTGCCGGTCCTGTCCACTCTTGTAGCGAAGAAGACAGCCACGAAGAAGGCGATGAAGCCGATGAGGATGTTCTGGATCATCTTGACAAGGACAGCGGCCTTTTCTGCCTCTCCGCCGAGGGTGGAACCTGCAACGGCAACAGCTCCGGTCGAATCAACGGTACCACCGATGAGGGCACCGCCCATTATCGGAGACATCCCGGTTGCCTTGATGATGATAGGTTCGAAGACCATCATCAGCACAGTGAATATGATGGATATGGACACTGCCATCGTAAGGTCGGTCTTCTTGCAGTTGGAGGCGGCACCGGTAGCGATTGCAGCCGAAGTACCGCAGACGCTGGTTGCTGAGGCCAGGGTGATGACCAGAGGCTTGTTGTCGATTTTCATGACACGCGTTCCCAGCCACCACATGAAGAGAATGACTATCGGAGTGACAATCCACGCGATGCCGAGGCCATAGAGACCGAATTTGGCGATGTTGGAGAAGAGAACCGAGAATCCCATGATGACCAGACCGGTCTTGATGTAGAATTCAGTCTTTATCGCCGGCTTGAGCCATTCCGGCACACCGACGGTGTTCGAGATGAGAAGGCCGATCAGAAGAGCCCAGAATGCCCATTCGAGATAGCGGTTGAGGGTGAATTCAGCACTGACGAGTCTGACGACAAGGGAAATCACGAAGAGGGCTATGAATGCAGGAATATATTTCTTTATGCTTCCGCCCTGCAGTTTGACGCCAAGAGTGAAGAGAACACCGAGAGTGACGAAAGTCACGAGGAGTTTCCTCCAGAAAGCAAGGGAGGCCAGCTGCTCCCCCAATGGAACTACCTTTGCTGCTGCAGCCTCTGACAGGTTTTCACCAAGTGTCCAGGTTGCGAATTTGATAGCCGAGAAATCAAATGCTTTGGTAAGCACAGCAAAGCAGGCAATGATGATGACTATTGCACCGATCCAGATTGCCTGCCAGTCTTCTTTTGCCCAGAAGTCCGGGACTGCCTTTTTATTTTCCATATTGATAAATTAGTATAACGTCTTACTATTTTGCAAATATATTACAATTTAATGAGATTGCAAGACTTGAAGCCTCATATTATCATAAATAGGCAGGCAAAACACAGAAAGGACGGATTCCCCGCGATGCCGTGGCACCTTTCCGGAATCCGCCCTGAATTGCTTTCCCTGACGGGAATCAGAGTATTCATGTCCCGCAAGTGCGACTTGCTGAACTTAAGAACGACTATTCGAGTTTACGTGCTCCGTCACTGATCACTACATCGTAGATCTTCGGAGCGTGGCCGAATCTGGCGGTGAACTGTTCCTTTACGGCAGAGATGAATCCGTCATAGAGCTCATCCTTAACCAGATTGATGGTGCAGCCACCGAAACCGCCTCCCATGACTCTGGAACCGGTCACGTCACATTTGCGGGCAAGACGATTGAGGAAATCCAGTTCTTCGCAGCTGACCTCATAAAGTCTGGAAAGACCGAAATGAGTCTGGTACATCATCTCTCCCACCGTCTCATAATCTCCTCTCTCAAGGGCATCACAGACATCGAGGACACGCTGGACTTCGCCGATCACATATTCTGCGCGGATGAAATCCTCTTCCGAGATTTCGGAACGGACCTCGTCGAGCCATACCCGCTTCGCGTCGCTAAGGAATTCCACGTCAGGATGATTCCTGGCAATTGCCCTGGCTGCTCTCTCACAGGATTCACGGCGCTTGTTGTAGGCGGAAGAAGCCAGTTCATGCTTCACGCAGGAATCCACCAGAACGAGACGGTAGCCTTTCGGATTGAAAGGGAAGTACTTGTATTCCAGGGTCTTGCAGTTGAGAAGGATAAGACTTCCGCTCTTTCCGAAGATTGATGCGAACTGATCCATTATGCCGCACTTGACACCGCAGTAGTTATGTTCGGTGGACTGTCCGATCTTGGCAAGGGTGAATTTGTCGATGCCGTTGTCGAACAGGTAGTTGAGTGCGAAAGCGAAAGTGCTCTCAAGGGCAGCTGAAGAAGAAAGACCGGCACCCAGAGGAACGTCACCTGCGAACACCGTGTCGAAGCCTTCTACCTTTCCGCCACGCTTGGCAGTCTCGCGGCAAACTCCGAAAATGTAGGAAGCCCAGGACTGCTCAGGCTTGTCCTCTTCATTCAGACCGAATTCGACGAATTCGTCATAGTCCAGTGAATATGCCCTCACTTTGGCAGTGCCGTTAGGCTTGATCTCGGCGAGGATGCCACAGTCTATTGCTCCCGGGAAGACATAGCCTCCGTTGTAGTCGGTATGTTCACCAATCAGATTGATACGTCCGGCTGATGCGAACATCTCTCCGTCACAGCCGTAAAGGGTACGGAATTTTTCCTGAATCTGTTCTTTCATTGCAATGTTGGTTATCAGTATTCTACAAAAATATGAAAATTCAACGATTTGTGAAAGATAAAAAAACGCTGGCTTTCTGCTTTGCGGATCCGGCCGGAAGGGCGAATAATCTTTTTCCTGACGTCTCGCAAGACCAAGACCCGGAAGGAGAACGCCGCTACTTCCACTGCAGACTCAGCAGAATGGGGCAATGGTCACTCACCCCTCCTATGTATCTCGGTCCTGAATATGTCCGGTAAGGCTTCTCCCCACCGTACATCGTATCCCGCACGGTGAGAAAGGGAACATGAAGAATGCTCATCCTGCTATCCGCCCTCCGGCAAAGACCTTTCGACAGGAAGAACAGGTCGATAAGGTCCCATTTGCCGTTGTAACGTATGGTCCCCTCTCCCCTGTCGTGCAAAGGCAGGGCAAGGTCATTCAATGCCTCTCCCCCACCCCTGACTGCAGGCTCTGTCAGAATCCTGAAGGAAGGATTGTCGGGAGTGTCGTTGAAATCTCCCATGCAGATAATGTCATGCACTCCTGCCTCCTGCAGGGAATCGGTCGCTGCCCTGAGTCTCTCAAGGGCGGCATCTCTTTTCCACTGCGAATCGCTGCCGTATTTCGAGGGATGGTGATTGACAAGAAAGGCAAGCGTGTCAGATTTCCCGTCAAGGAAGGCAGCAAGAAGGATATCCCGGGTCGGCAGGACATTTCCGGCAGTGTCACGAATATGCAGGGGCACGGCTGAAATCGGGGTCAGAGTTGACTTTCTGTACAGCAGAGCAACGTCTATTCCGCGTGGATCCGGTGATTCGAAATGGATGCAGGAATAGTCAAGTCTCCGCAGGACAGTATGGTTCAGCAGCTGCCTGACCACAAAGGAATTCTCCACTTCGGCAAAGCCTATCACATCAGGCAGCCGACCATCCCGATCGGCAGTCCAGAGGATTGTCTTTGCGATTGTTGCGCTCTTTGCCACGAATTTCCGCCTGGTCCAGTGCCTTGTCCCGAAAGAAGAGAATTCCTTGTCGGAACTGCTTGCGGAAGTCGAATCGGCCCTCCAGTCGAAAAAGTTCTCTACATTCCAGAAAAGTACGGAAAGCCTGTCGCCGCAACTCCCTTGGAAAACGTTGGAGAGAAGGAACAGCAGGATTGCGCAGGAATATTCGGTCAGCGTCTTCATATTCACAAAAATGGGATAAGAAAACGTACAAAGCTTAAAGAATCGCAAGTGTTTTTTTGAATATTCATGAAGAATAAGTCGTATCTTTGCGACGGATCAACAATTCCATCAAAAAACTGAAAAAATGTCTCTAAAATGCGGAATAGTAGGACTCCCTAATGTCGGAAAGTCCACTTTGTTCAACTGCGTCAGCTCCGGTAAAGCCCAGAGCGCCAATTTCCCTTTCTGTACGATAGAACCGAATCTTGGATCTACAAACGTCCCGGACAAGCGTCTCGAGGTGCTTGCAGACATGTGCAAACCGAAGAGTGTGGTCCCGGCAACAGTGGACATAGTCGACATCGCCGGACTGGTGAAAGGAGCGAGCAAAGGAGAAGGCCTCGGAAACCAGTTTCTGGCAAACATCCGTGAGACAGATGCTATTCTCCACGTCCTTCGCTGTTTCGACGATGACAATGTAGTCCATGTAGACGGAAACGTCAATCCGGTCAGGGACAAGGAGGTTATCGACACGGAACTTCAGATCAAGGATCTCGAGACGGTCGAAGCCCGACTGGCCAAGACTCAGAAACAGGCACAGACCGGTGGGGACAAGGAGGCAAAGAAACTGGTTGCCCTCCTGCTCCGCTACAAGGAGGCCCTTCTGCAGGGAAAGAACTGCAGAAGTGTCGAACTGCTCAATGAAGAGGAAGAGAATCTTGCACACGATCTGTTCCTTCTGACCAACAAACCGGTCCTCTATGTCTGCAATGTGGATGATGCTTCAGCTGTCAATGGCAACAGGCATGTGGATGCCGTCCGGGAGGCTGTGAAGAACGAAAATGCCCAGATTCTTGTCATCTCGGCGAAGACAGAATCGGAGATTGCGGAGATGGAGAACTACGAGGACAGACAGATGTTCCTCGAAGAGATGGGACTTGAGGAATCAGGAGTCGTGCGTCTTATCCAGAGCGCCTATTCTTTACTCGGTCTCCAGACCTTCTTCACAGCAGGCAGCGACGAGTGCCGCGCATGGACGATCCACAAGGGAGACAAGGCTCCAAAGGCAGCCGGTGTAATCCATTCAGACTTCGAAAAGGGCTTCATAAGGGCAGAAGTGATCAAATATGAAGACTATGTCACCCTGGGCAGCGAAAGTGCCGTCAGAGCCGCAGGAAAGCTCGGAATCGAGGGCAAGGAATATGTCGTCCAGGACGGAGACATCATGCACTTCCTCTTCAACGTCTAGCAACCCGTGTTAAAGCATAACAAATGAGGGGGGTGACTGATACGTGATTCAGTCACCCCCTCATTTGTCATGCAATGACAAGATTCCTAGAAGAACCTTGCCCTGTTGTCCTTTACATTTGCATCCTGTACCATCACAGGGACAATCATCTGGGTTGTGTAGCTACCCATCTGGGATGCAGCATTTTTGGCATCATCCTCAGTGTAGAACGACTCGGTCTCACGGCTGTTGACCTTGAAGACATATGTGCCGATGGAACCTGCTACAGGAGCGGAAATCTGTCCCTCCGGAGCGACAGAAGCCACACCGATGAACTTAGGATCAAGACCCTGGGCAGCCATTGAAGCGAAACGGATGTCAACACCTGAACTTACTGTTGTGTGAAGAGTATCAGCAATGGCCTGCAGATCATCAAGACCGGCAATCTTCGCTGCAATATCCTGCGCAGCCTTCTCCGAAAGTTTCTCTGAATAGAGCTGCTGACGGATAGGCTCCTTCATCTCCTCGAGGGTTGCATAACCCTCCTTGTGGATACCGGTAACCGCAGCTACGAAGAAATAGTTGTTGTCGACGGTGATGATGTCTGAAACCTTGCCCACCTTGTTGTCGAAAATCCATCTGGTGACTTCCTTGGCATGTTCGATGGTGCCGTAGGTGGAAGTGCTCTCGAGGACATTCTTGAGAGGATGCGAGTACAGACCCATGGTGTCTGCAGCATTCTTGTAAGCCTGATAGCCGCCTGATGCAAGATTGGCAAACTCAGTAGCCTTCGAATAGTAGACATTGAAGGTCTCATTGCTTGCAAGAGCAGTCTTCTGGAGGATGGCAACCCTCTTCTTGAGCACCGGAGCAGTCTTGGCGGTAACCTCGACAACGTGGGTGCCGTACTGGGTGGTGATCACATAAGGCTTGCCGATCTGGGCGGTGAGAACAGACTCGAAACCAGGAATCATGTAATTCTGGGTGAACCAGCCGAGGCTTCCGATCTCGCCGTCGGCAGCCGACCTTGTGTCAAGAGAGTTGGTTGCTGCAACATTTGCGAAATTCTCACCCTTTGAAAGAACCTCTACAAGGCTGTCGGCCTTTGCTGCATCGGTCGAGCTGAGGAGAATATGCTTTACGAAGACAGAGTCAGGAATCTGGGCGGTTTCAAGTACCCTGGCGGCAAAGAACACGTTTTCAGAGTTCTTGAATATCTCGGAAGTACCCTCGTTGTTGGCACTTACGAAAGCGTCGATGTCAGAGTTGACACTTGCAAGTTCACCATTCTTGTACCAGTAGTCAGAATATGACTTTTCAGAATTCCTGGCAAGGAATGACTTCATGTTGCCGGTAGTGGCAAACTCCTCATAAAGACCGTTTATCGCCTCGCTGGCAGCATTCACGTCAGTCTCTGAAGGCTTGACCTCGAAGACTACATATTCCATGTCCCTTGAAGCATTCTGCCTGAAGAGCTGTTTGTGGTCTTTGTAGTAAGAGGAAATTTCAGAATCAGAAACGGTGATTGTGGAATCCATCGAATAAGGGAGCGGAACCAGCACGAAATCAACATTGGTAGTGACATTGTTGTCGGCGATTGCCCTCTTGAGCATGAGAGGATTCTGAATATTTGTGGCAGAGATGAGTGAACCGTACTTGAGATAGTACTGCTGGGTGTTCACTGAATTCTGTACATAGTCCCAATAAATCTTAAGTCTGCCGGTCTGGTCGGAAGCGATGCTGTTGACAAGATTCTGGACAGCCTCCTTGGAGAACTGACCGTTCTCATCAAGAAATGCAGGATTCTGGGAGATGAGAGGAGAAACCATGTCTCCTGCGAGAAGTTCCTTCATTTCTTCTTCTCCTACATTGATACCTGCTTCCCTTGCCTTTACAGTGAAGAGATATTTGTCGATGAGACTCTGCCATGCAACGTTGCGTACCTGGGTCTGCTGCTGCTCGTTCTGGGCAGATGAGCCTGTAACCATCTCATTGATTGTGGTAAACCTTTCCACATCCTGCTGAAAATCAACATAAGAGATCTTCTTACCGTTGATCACACCCACATCGTTCTTGGATGACATTGCATTGAATGCTGTCTCAAGAGTACCAGGATCAATGATGAACGACAAAAGAGCCAGAGCGATGATGATTGACACCGCCAAGCCTGCTTTTTCGCGAGTTTTTTGAAGTATCGCCATTGTTCTATTCTTAGTTTTTAAAATTTCGGAATTAGGTCAAAAATTAGTCATTGGGGTGCGAAGATAGTGATTTTTATTCAATTAACCACTATTTTTTAAGCAAAGGACCAATAAAGTTGACAGAGTCTATGACCACCCTTGTAGAGTCCTCCACAACAACACCGTAACTGTCGAAGGCTTTCAAAAGATTGGAATTCCTTGCCATCTCATCGCTCCTCATGCCGAAACCCTGCATGAAACCCTTGTCTGAGAACATCCTGACATAGCAATCTGTGTAGATTTCCTTGTTAGCCTGATCCCAGTAAAGAGTGTCGGTTTCCATGGTTTCCTGCTTGATTACATTCTGAACCACCACATTGCCGAAGGCCGACCAGAGTTCTTCTTTCCGCTTCTTGCTCTTGAAATGCCTCGCATTGTCCGAATACATCACTGTCTCCAGAACATCAAAATCAGTGTAGGCATAGACAGACAGACCTTTCGGAAATAGTTCATAGGAGCAGGAATCGTTGTCGTAGCATTCCATGACAGGAGCCTCCACTCTCATCTTCAGTTCCCCGTTGCTGGTGTCGATGAAAAACATGTTTTCCACAATCTGAACAGGAGTTTCAGAGAGATTGAGCTGCTCGGCTTCAGAGAGTTTTCCACCACAGGAATATACGACGAAAGCAACCGCAATCGCGGTTGCAATCATCCGTATGTTATGTAAACCTTGTTTCAAAGTTTAACTGAAGGGACTATTTCTGAGTCCTTACCGTAGTGGTGGCATGCATGCCTCCGCAGTTAACCGTATAGGACTGTCCGTCTGAAAGGTCGTACATGAATGCATCAGCCTTCTGAGGGAAGTAGACACTATAGCTGCCGATGAGAGAGTTGCAGTCTTCGGTAAGGCTTGAATCAGCTGCCTTGGCCTTCTGGAGATAGTCGATGGCCACCCAGTAGTTGGCCCTTGAAGTCACTTCATTGCCTGAGCACCTTGTAGATCCCCAGATGGTTCCGATGAGGTAATAAGCCTTTCCTGCATTTGCAGGTGACAGTTCAGCGGCCTTCTTTGCAGCTTCGAATGCCTTGCCGGTCATGCCGTTCTTTACACAGTATGTTGCAAGTTCAAGCTGGTAATCTGCAATATTGGCCTCTTCGATGTCCTCAGAAGCGATTGCCTCCTCAAGATACTTGACTGCAAGTTCAGAGTTATCCTTTGCAGAGTGGAGCCTGTAGAGGTAGTATGCAGAATTGGATGAAGGCTGGTTGTTGTGCATCGTGGTAACAGCCTTGAGGAAAAGGTCGTTGTTCTGGCAACCTTCGGTAGAACCGAGCATCTTGACGATGTTGGTGATGAGGTCCATGTCCTCCGGAGCAGCCTCGAGACGAGGAGTGAAGAGGCTGATGAGATTTTCACAGCTTGCAACCTTGCTGCCGATGAACAATCCTTCGAGATCGCTCTTCGCCCTCGCATTGTCATCGTTCTGCTCCATCTTCTCGAACATGGCGATGGCATTCTGATAAGTGTTGATCACATCTTCAGCAGTCAGTTCATCATCCTTGAAGAGAGAGATTGCGGAATTGAGGTCAAGCAGGAATATGTTAGGAAGAGTCTGCTCCTGATTCTCACTGATGATCTTGTTCAGCTCATCATAGATGAACTTGTTGTCATCCTTGATGTACTGCGCGATGTAAAGACCCTTGTTATTAAGAGCCTTCACCTTGCTCTTAGGATAGGTGGCAGCCCTCTGGTCCTGGAGAGTGAGAAGGGTATCGATCCTTGCCTGACGGAGTGCCGGATCCTTAGCCTTTGCAATTTCCTTCTGCATCAGAGTTGAACCCTGGATAAGCATGTTCTCCCTGGCTGTAGGAGGGCAGACACTGTAAGCCTTGCGCCAGTTTGGAAGAGCCTCTTCATAGTTCTTGGTCTTGTAATACTCAACATAGTAGGACAGATACTTGATGCATTCCGCGCTGTCAGCACCGTACTTTCCCTGCGCAGAAGCCTTAGTTCCGATGAATGCCATACCTATGGCAAGTAATGCGAGTGTAATCTTTCTCATGGTTACCTAATTATTGATCCTTTATCTTATTAATCGTACTTGTACTTGAGGAACCAAATGTCACAGATGTTGATTCCTATGTTGAAATTCACGTAGTTCTCCCTGATGAGATTTCCCTTGAGCGACCCCCTTTGTCCTGCATCGACTCCGAGAGTAACACCGCTGATACTCCATTTTACCGGCAGAGTGACTCCAAAAGTTACACCAAAGGCATTTATGTCATTGCCGTCCAGCGTGCAGTAGGCCTGATCCCAATAGGCACCGGCCCTGTAGGTTATCCTCTTGCGGTAATACCTGATGTCGTTTTCGTTAGGTATGATTGAAAAGCCTGCGCGGAGGGACTGGTAGGAATTCACTCCGAATGCGGCATTTCCGATGTTGGCAAAACCCGGAACCTTGTCCATTCCGGAGGATTTCCAGTCCGAATTGATGTAATTGATCTCTGCAGCCCATTTCTCACCTTCGTGGACATTGATTCCCACACCGAACTCGGAAGCCAGCCTGATGGCATCATCACTCTTTGAAAGGTTGGTCACCACGCTCCTGGAAGTGTCTACCACGGATGAAATGACACTGTACTCATAGTCCACCACATTACCTTTCAGTCTGGCTGAAAGCTTGTACGTGGCTCCTACGGTGACTGAAACCTTATTGGCGACAGGAAAATCATACTGAAGACCGAACTTGACAGCATCAGCCTTGAGATCAAGGTCATAGCCGCTGTTGATGCTCCTGTAGGAAGAATTGGAGAATGTCAGGACATTCTGCTTTTCAAGTTTTCCGAATATGTGGGTGTACTCCACACCGGCGGACAAACCCTTCACTGGACTGAAGCCGGCACCGATGAATATGCTGCTCAGGTCGCCGAAACCCTGAGACTTGGTGTTCAGATTGCCGACGACTCCTACCAGGTCAGGATCGGTTATGGACGAAGTCACAGAATAACCTAGATCGCTGTATGGAGTGAATCCTGCATACATGGCTATCGACTTGTAGACAGGAAACGAAATGACGAAATCGTAGATGTTGAAAGTGTTGTTGGCGGACTTGAAGTCTCCCTGACGGTAAATCCTGTTACCCTGGGCAAGACCGAAATCAGCCTTGAATTCCTTCGCCTCCCTTGCAGTTACTGCTGCAGGATTGAGAATGTTGATGTACTTCTTGTTCCTTGAAGCTATTCCTACACCTCCCATCGACTTGTTCCAGGCAGTTCCCTGCTTGGAAAGATCACCTATTCCGAACATGGAATATGGGGAATAGGCATTGTAGGCCTCTTCCTGAGCCGAGGCTTCGAACACAGGAAAAAGCAGGACAAAAAGCAAGGTCAACTTCTTAGTTAATCTTTTCAGCATATTCATTAGAAATCAGTGCCAATCCCATCAGCACAAGATTACAGACTGCAAAGATGGAATTTTTCATTCTTTTTACAAAATATAAAGAATCCCCACCTGTAAAAACTATCTGTTTTTCAGGAAAAAGGGAAACGTAGCCCTGTATTTCAAACATTATGCCTGACACTACTCCGGATTCTATCGAGGAACGGACGGAAGTACCTGCCTGCATGATGGTGTCGGGATTGTCCACAAGAGGCAGATTCCTGGAATATCTGTTCACTGCCTTGAATCTTGTGCGGAGTCCAAGGGAGATGTTTCCGCCGACATATTCCCCGTCTGGTTCGATTATGTCGACTGAAATCATTGTTCCGAAGTCGAATATCAGGCAGCCTCTGCCCTTGAAAAGGAACCTTGTGGCAATGACGGAAGCGGTCCTGTCCGGAGAAAGGTACTCAGGTAGCGAGAATGCCTTCTGGACTGAAGTTCTGCCAGGATCCATCAGGACAAGATGTCCGCACATCGATGAAAGGTAGGCTTCCTCTTTGTCGGTGATCGCTATGGAGGAGGATATCACCATCACTTCCGGCCGGGAGTCCCTGACCAGGCTGTGGACATATTCAAGCATCTTTTCTCCCTGATAGCGGAAAATCTTTCCGAGAGTCATTCCTTCGGACCAGGAAGCCTTCAGGGCAGTGTTGCCTATTTCTATTAGAAGATTCGCCATCTTTTATGTAATGTTTATTGCCTGGAAAGCAAAGCCATAGTGTCCAGGGCTTTCTGAAGGGAATCTATTCCCCTGGACACAATCTTCAGCTTACCTTCCGTCTGCTTGAGATTGAATATTCGCTCATACCTGTTGGCATTGGCAAGAATCCTGCCGAACACATCGGACTTGTAGTACATGGACATCGGATTGGATATGAAGAACATTATCAGCATCCCATTCTTTATGATGATCTTTTCAAAGCCCATGGAACTTCCAAGATTCTTGATCTTAACCACAGAAAACAGGTTTATCACCTCCTGAGGCATCTTTCCGAAACGGTCGGTGAGCCTTTCTTTCACCAGTTCCATTTCCTTTTCGGAAGTCATTCCGTCAAGCTGCTTGTAGATTCTGATCTTCTCTGCAGTGATGTCTATGTAGGAATCCGGAATGAGAGCGACCTGGTCGGTTTCTATCGTGCTTTCGACCATGAATGAACCGGAAGTCTTGGCGGCAGTCATTCCGGTCTCCACACCAAGTTCCTCCATTGCCTCGGAGAGAATCTTCTGATAGGTTTCATAACCCATATCCATGATGAAACCGCTCTGTTCAGCTCCAAGGAGATTTCCGGCTCCGCGGATGTCAAGATCCTGCATGGCAATGTTGAAGCCGCTTCCAAGGTCGGAGAATTCCTCTATTGCCCGGAGCCTTCTCCTCGCATCTTCGGTTATCGTAACCATCGGAGGCACAATCAGATAGCAGAATCCTTTCCTGTCAGACCTTCCCACACGTCCTCTCAGCTGATGCAGATCGCTCAGACCTATGTTCTGGGCTTGGTTGATGATGATCGTGTTTGCATTCGGAATATCCAGGCCATTCTCGATGATCGTGGTGCACAGAAGCATGTCATAGTCTCCCCGCATGAAGTCCAGAATCCTGTTTTCAAGTTCCTTGGACTCCATCTTGCCGTGGGCGACACAGATTCTCATGTCCGGAACCAGTCTTTGGAGAATCTCACAGATGGAAGGCAGTTCCTCAACCTTGTTGTGAAGGAAGAAAATCTGTCCTCCACGGTTGAGTTCGTAGTTGATGATGCTCTTTATCTCATCCTTGTCGAAGAGGATTATTTCAGTCTGTGTGGGAATCCTGTTCGGGGGAGGGGTGTTGATGATCGAAAGATCCCTTGCACCCAGAAGCGAGAACTGGAGAGTCCTCGGAATAGGTGTCGCGGTCAGGGTCAGAGTGTCGACTGACGATTTTATCTGCCTGAGTTTTTCCTTTGCCGACACACCGAACTTCTGCTCCTCGTCGATTATCAGAAGGCCGAGATCCTTGAATTCAAAGTTCTTTCCGAGAATCTTGTGGGTTCCGATAAGAATGTCCAGTCTTCCATCGGCAAGTCTGGAACGCACTTCATTGATTTCCTTTGCAGTCCTCAGACGGCTCACATAGTCGATCGAGCACGGGAAATTCTTCAGACGATTGCTGAATGTGGTATAATGCTGAAGCGCAAGAATGGTGGTAGGTACAAGTACAGCCACCTGCTTGCCGTCAGTGACAGCCTTGAAAGCAGCTCTGATGGCTATTTCCGTCTTTCCGAATCCTACGTCACCGCAGATCAGACGATCCATAGGACTGTCGGCCTCCATGTCCAGCTTGACAGCCCTGGTAGCAGCCTCCTGATCCGGTGTGTCCTCGAACATGAATGAAGACTCGAGTTCCTCCTGCAGATAACCGTCAGGGGAGAAGGCAAAACCGGCAGAAGCCTTTCTCTTTGCATAGAGCTGGATAAGGTCCTTGGCTATGTCCTTGATTTTGGATTTTGCGCTGGTCTTGAGGGTCTGCCATGTCTTTGAGCCGAGCTTGTTGATCTTCGGAGGCAGTCCATCCTTTGACCTGAATACAGAAATCTTGTTCAGGGCATGGACTGAGACGAAAACGACATCTCCATCCTTGTACATGAGTTTGACAACCTCATGAACCCTTCCCTTGTCATCTTTCATGCGGACAAGACCACCGAACACTCCGACACCATGGTCGATATGGACGATATAATCTCCTATGTTGAAGGAATTGAGGTCATTGATGGTGAGCTGAGCGCTCTTTTCCACGGTTCCACGTAGTTTGACCCTCTGGAACCGGTCGAATATCTCATGATCGGAATAACAGCATATCCTGTCCTCTCCATCGATGAACCCTTCGTGGATGTTGGGTCCGCAGATGAATCCCGGAACATGTCCCCCGTTCTGGACCAGAATGGATTTAAGCCTTTCAATCTGTGAATTGCGCTCACTGTAGATGAAGACCTTGTACCCGTTCTCCATCTTGTTGCTGATGTCGGCTGTAAGCAGTTCGAAGTTCTTGTTGAAAACCGGCTGAGGAGATATCCTGAACTGCACCGCATCATCCGGATCGACTCCGAGAGGCACCTGGAGGAAAACCTTCCTGAACACTTCGAATCCACCGTAGAAAGGCCTGTCCTTGTAGATATCGACAGAATCCAGCCATATCAGTGAATTCTTCGGAATGATGCCGCTGACACTTGTCATCTCGCCTTCACCTTCTCCGGTCAGATCAGGAATGATGTCGATGGATTCGTGTTCCTCCCTCGAAAGCTGGGTGTTGCAGTCGAAGGAGTGTATGTTCTCGATTTCATCCCCGAAGAAAGAAAGCCTGAAAGGGTAGTTGTATGAATATGAGAATACGTCAATGATAGAACCCCTGATCGAGAATTGCCCAGGAGAAGAAACGAAATCCACCTTCTCGAATCCCTTCGAGAAAAGTGTGTCTCGGATGAAGTCGAAAGACAATTCGTCCCCACGACTCACCTTAAGGACAGATTCTCCTATCTTTCCTGCTGTGGGAACATCTTCCTCAAGCGCTTCGGGGTAGGTCACGATGAAGCATCTGCCGGGAGTGGAATCATATTCGAGAATCTTCCCGAGAGCCGTGGTCCTCTGCACACCGAGGGATGATTTGTAGTTGCTCCTCTCCACTCCGCGCCCGCTGTGGGGGAGGAAGAAGACAATGTCCCCTTCAGTCAACGAATACAAGTCCGATGCGCAATACTCGGCACTTTCCCGGTCGGGCATGACTATGACATTCATCTCATCAGCCGCCACCTGGCTCAAGACAAACCATCGGGCAGAAAGAAAGAGCCCCCTGCAGTAAGTTTCATTGCAGGAAGCGGCTTTTTTTCTCAGTATTTCGCAGGAAGATCGACTTATCAACATATCGGGTGAAAAATCTGTTGAAAACCTGTTTATTCCATATTGGAAAGTCGGAATAAAATGTTGAAATCACGGAATCTGAATTCTTTCAACAATCAATCAAACAGATATCAAGATGGTAATCAACAGTTATTGGGTTATTCAATTATTTAATATTCAATTATTTGAAAAGGTTATCAACATATTGACAAAGCAATTATCCCAATCAAATCATAAATAAAAATCAATATATTTGTATTTCTAAACCGAAACGGATGCGCAATGACAGATTTCGATCCCAGAAAAGCAAATTCAGACAAAGATAAGGATTTGGACGGAATAATCCGCCCGCAGGAACTTGATGATTTCACTGGCCAGAAGGAGATTGTGTCAAACCTCAACATCTATGTCAAGGCAGCCAAGATGAGAGGGGAGGCTCTGGACCATGTTCTCTTCCATGGTCCTCCGGGGCTTGGAAAGACCACTCTTGCTCACATCATTGCCAATGAAATGGGGGTCAACATGAAGGTGACCTCCGGTCCAGTGCTCGACAAACCGGGTGACCTGGCCGGCCTTCTGACCTCGCTGGAGCCTTGCGACGTGCTGTTCATCGATGAAATCCACAGGCTTTCGTCCGAGGTGGAGGAGTACTTGTATTCAGCGATGGAAGACTATGTGATCGACATCATGATAGACAAAGGTCCGGGAGCCCGTTCGGTCCGTCTTTCCCTCAATCCTTTCACCCTTGTAGGTGCCACGACCCGCAGCGGACTTCTCACCGCTCCTCTCAGGGAAAGATTCGGCATCAATTGTGCCCTTGAATATTACGACACACAGGATCTGGTCCGCATTGTCAGAAGGAGCAGCCGTATCCTCGGTGTCACGATAGACGATGAAGCTGCAACCGAGATATCCCTTCGCAGCCGCGGCACGCCGCGAATCGCCAACGCCTTGCTCAGGAGGGTAAGGGATTTCGCCCAGGTGATGGGGGACGGTCACATCGACATAGGCATCGCGAGATACGCGCTTGACAAGCTGAAGATCGACAAGAGGGGACTGGACACCATTGACAACAAGATTCTCAGGACGATCATAACAACTTTCAAGGGAGGTCCCGTTGGCTCGAACACCATAGCTACCGCCATAAGCGAAGACACCGGAACCTTCGAGGAAGTCTACGAGCCTTTCCTCATCAAGGAAGGTTTCATCCTGCGTACCCAGAGGGGGAGAGTGGCCACTGAAAAGGCCTACAGGCATCTCGGGCTCGACAATGAATATGAATCCAGAAAAGCTGATGAACCTACACTGTTCTAGAAAACTGTTGTTTCAGTTGCTGTTTTCCTTTATCGGTCTGCTGGCGGCGTCCGATGCCTTCTGCTGCACCTCGGTGATCATCTCGGGCGGAGTCAGGGCTGACGGCCGGCCGGTGATGATGAAGCACCGTGACTCGGGAGAGTTGAACAACCGGATACGGTGGTTCAGAGGGCCTGCATATTCATTCATCGGACTGGTGGATTCATCTTCTAAGGGTGGGGAAGTGTGGTCCGGCACCAACGAGGCAGGTTTCTGCATCATGAACACCGCGACCTATGACCTCAAGAACGACGATGTTCCTCAGGAGATGATGGACAGGGAAGGGATTCTGATGTACAAGGCTTTGGGAATATGCCGTACTGTCGAAGATTTCGAGACCTTCCTCGACACGCTTTCCAGACCGATGGGAGTGGAGGCGAATTTCGGGGTCATTGATGCCTGTGGAGGTGCCTCATATTTCGAAGTGGACAACTCCGGCTGGGTCAGATTCGACGTCGCCGATGAGCCGGGAGGCTACATGGTCGTGACAAATTTCACCAGAACCGGAAGGCCGGATGACCGGAAGGGTGTTGACCGCTACGAAAAGGCCTGCTCGATCATGTCATCTGCAGACATCCCGACTGCGGACCACAGGGTCCTGTTCAACCGGATCAGCCGTTCCGGAAGTCCGATCACCAGGAGCATAACTTCATCTTCGATTGTCTTCGAGGGGGTGGCTCCTGATGAGGATCCTCTCCGGACGGTGATGTGGACCATTCTCGGGAGTCCATGCAACTGCATCTATCTGCCTCTGATGGTTTCGGACAAGGACAGAATTCCATCTTTCATGAAGGACAACGGTTCTGAGGGCAATTCCAACATCTGCGACAATGCCCTGATCATCAAAGGAATATACGGCTACACCACCGGATGCAGGGAGGAATGCGCCCGGATTGAGA
>SAMEA3663223__coassemble_237_pt1 | contig 14742 bp, 14 predicted proteins | sample SAMEA3663223__metabat2_high_PE_004 | metagenome-assembled genome bin SAMEA3663223 (sample SAMEA3663223) | pig gut metagenome | biome: pig gut; feature: pig-associated habitat; material: faeces | place: China | collected 2013
TCAGAATCGATGAGGCATGGACATGCCGAGAGGCTTCGGTATATGGGGACCAAGTCCAAAAGTATGTGTTTAGGCGTAGATATTCTGTAATCTAAAGAGGAAGTAGTTTATATCTGATACTCCTCTCAGTTGAGCACGGAAGGTCTTGATTTTACAGTTGAAGGATTCTGCAGAGGCGTTTGTAGCATGGTTGTCAAAGAAGTTGATTATCTCCGTTTCTCTGTCCCTAAGAGTTGCAGCAATGACCTTGAAGGCATCAAAGCCGGAGTTCTCAACTTCCAGATACCATTTGGCCAGACGGGTGTTTGCCAATGACCTCCTTGGCGTATTCGCATAGATCATCCTGAGTTTGTGTGTAAGCCAATATGCTTGTTCCAGGTCAGGATATTGTTTGAAGAGTATCTTGGCTCTTTCCTTCTGGGAATCAGTCCATTTCTCCGCTGACTTGAACAGGAGATATCTGCTTCTGACAAGTAGTTGAGGCCTGGTATCACCATTCGAGAACACTTCCGGAGGTATGACTTCACCGGTGGCTTTTATCCATAGTTTGCGTTCATGCTCAGCTCTGAGAGCCTCCCAGCGGTGCCCGATACGCATCTCCTGGATGGCCTCCAGGGCAAGCTTCTGGACGTGGAACCGGTCTATCGTGCGCTTTGTGTTGCGGAACTCCATGATGGCGATATTCTTCATTGAGGAAGACAGGTCAAGCGTAATTTCCTCCACCAGATCCCGCTTCTCTTGAGGAATATGATCCAGTGCCTCCCTGACCACTTCGGCCTTCGTCCCCGCCACAATGGCGGCAAGTGTGCCTTTCCGGCCGTGAGCGTCTTTGTTGGTGAGCACCGTGTACAGTTCACCGTCGCTCAGCGAGGTCTCGTCAATGCTCATGTTGGGGCCGACGTTCTCTGGAAAGACCAGCCATTCGCCGGCGTGAGGACGCTCCTCCCAGTCGATGTATCCGCTCAGATAGTCACGGTATTGGCGCTCAAGCAGATGCCCGTCTACATAGTAGTATCGCTCAAGCGATGAAGCTGCGATCGGGTACGTATCCAAATGTCTCTTTTAAAAAAGCGGCAAACTCAACAGTATGCCGTGTACCTTCCGTGACAATGTTGTACTTGTTCCCGACGCTCTTTCCGGTCTGCTCATCCACCCAGCGCCTACGACGAAGAATAAGAGCTACACGTCTGTCCCTCAGAGGAAAATCATTTATCCTGGATGGCTCATAAAAACCATTGGGACGATATGTATGTCCTACCTCCGGGGAGCGAAACTCATTGTGCTCCTCCAGATGAATGACTACCTCGCCACGCTCAAGCCCCTTACGCTCTTTCTCGCCGATGGCTCGCTCTTCTACACGTACTACATCAAAATAATCAAGAATGGTGGGTGGAAGCATCAAACTTACCAACTCCTGAAGGACAGATAATGAGGACATATGTGAATACCTTTTCTAACGTTACTACAAAGGTACTCACTTATTCGCATTTACAATCTTTAACACAGGGTTTTGGACTTGGTCCGAGGGACCCGCGACGCAGTCGTGGGAGGGATGAAGTCGGAACTTGTTCCGACGAAACCAATCCAGACTTACCCTGCCGCCACTGTCGTCATGTCCATATAAATACAAAAGGAGTTGACTAAATCACTTATTAGTCAACTCCTTGAGATTTGGTCGGGATGATCCGACTCGAACGGACGACCCCTACGTCCCGAACGTAGTGCGCTACCAACTGCGCTACATCCCGATGCTGCAATATGCAGGCGTCTAAAAAAGCAGCCCTCGGGAGACTGCCTTTTGCTTTCCTTAGCTGAGCTTGTTGATGTAGATTGCGAGTCCGCTCTTAAGGTTCGATGCCTTGTTCTTGTGGATTACGCCAATCTTTGCAAGCTTGTCAATCATTGCGAAGACCTTTGGAGCTCCCTCCTGTGCTGCCTTCTTGTCTGTCGTGTTCCTGAGGTCGCGTATCGCATTCCTCGTGGACTTTGCATAGTATCTGTTGTGCAGTCTATGCCTCTCGCTCTGTCGAGCGGCTTTCTTTGCAGATGCGTGATTTGCCATTGTTTCTATTTTTAATATCTTGTAGTGGGTAGGAGAATCGAACTCCTATTACAGGAATGAAAATCCTGGGTACTAACCGTTATACGAACCCACCATTCTTGACTCTATTGAGCACGTTAGCTGAATAGGTCTGCAAATTTAAGCATTAATATCTTTCAAACAAAATATTTCTTGAATTATTTTGTAAAAAACTTACTCCTTGTCCCATTCGAATGAGTAGAGGAAGGATTCCGTCTGCCTCATGAACTGTCTCTTGTCGAACTTTGCTGCGTACACCCATGCTTCGAGGACGATGATTTCCTTCCCGTCCTTGCTGTAGAATGAATGGGATACGAAAGGTCCGCCCATGAAATCATTCTTCACTTCCCACAGTCCGCGGGTCTCGACAAAATCCCTGCCCTTGTATTTGAGGAACCTGACTCCCGGCACGACATATTCGCTGGTGGTCATGTAGGTGTTCTCGAACATTCCGGGGACATTGTTCTTCAGCACTTCGTTACGTCTCGCGACAATTTTCTCCAGAGTGAACGGATCCTCATCCTCGGCCGGGCACCTGTACACGAAAATCCCTTGGGTGGAATACTGCTTTTCGTCGGCAATCCAGATGAAATTGTCAGTCACTTTCTTGAAATTGTAACCGACAGGAATGTGTATCCTTCCTCCGATCATCTTGGCAATCTCATCTCCGAGTTTGGTCTCTTCGTATTGCAGGGTGTTGATTATCACTCTGTTCCTTTCTGCCTGCTCGATGGCTTCGGCAATGTTCTCACCATTCCTTTCCAGAAGCACGGATGCTGAATCGGCGCAGCTCGCATTGATTTGGATAAGGCACTGGGTCTTCGCCCAGACATCCGTCCTGTACACGATTTCCTGCTTCTCGACATCGGGGGCGATGTTGAACATGACGATGTTCCTGTGGTATTTGAAAAGATCTGCGAAAGCTGACGGGCTGACGTTTACCAGAGAGTAAAGAGGCTCTCTCTGAGGCAGATATTCGCAATCCCTGGCAAGAAGGCCCTTGACTTCAGTGCCAAGACTGCCTTCCCAGTTCTCTTTGTCAATCACGACTGCCACCTCTCCGGCTTTCCCGGACACGTTAGGCAGAAGCGCTTTTCCTCCTGTCTTGCATGAGACGAGGCTTGCCAGCATTGCGGCGAACAGAATAACGGCTGATGTATTTTTCATAATGAACTGTTTATGTGGTCTCTTCGGTAAAGATTCCGGTTGATAGTGAATATGCTGTTATGCGCGGAGACTCTCTCAATGTCTCATGAGCCCTGCGATGTCGTTGCCGAACGCAAGCATCATGAGCAGCACCAGAAGGGCCATTCCGATGATCTGGGCAACGATCAGGAATTTCTCACCCGGTTTCCGTCCCGTCACCATCTCGTAGAGGGTGAACATTATGTGGCCTCCGTCGAGTCCCGGAATGGGAAGAAGGTTCATCACACCGAGCATGATGGACAGCATGGCCAGGATGTTGGTGAAACGGAACCAGTCCCAGGCGGACGGGAAAACCTTCCCGATGGCAATGAAACTGCCCACGGACTTGTAGGCTTCCGTCTTCGGACTCGCAACCAGCCCGAGATCCCGGATGTAGCCGCCTATGGTACTGAATGTCAGTTTGATGCCTTCCGGGATTGCTTCGAGCACCGAATATTCCCTGCTGACAGCCCCGGGGAGAACCATGTAGACTCCCAGCCTTCCGGAAGTGTCCACCTGCATATTCATTCCAAGGGTGTCCTGGCCTCTTAGCACCGAGATGCGCACGCTTTTTCCCGCGGCCTCCGCGAGGTATGGCTTTGAATCCTGGACATAAGGCGTGCTGACGCTGTCGATAGCGATTATCCTGTCGCCATGGACGAGTCCGCAGCCCCTGTTCACTGAATATGATGCCACGGAGTCGATGATGAACGGCACGGCCAGGTCGAACATCCCGGGCGAGTTGAGGACTTCACCGATACGTGACCGGTCCATGAAAAGGTCCAGGGTGTCGCCGTCCCTGAGGACCGTAACTTTCTGCACCTTCCTTCTCGCAAGGTCCGCCTGGAGCATCCCGAAGTTTTCCGGACGGTAGTCGTCCATCATCAGGATCCTGTCACCGGTCCGGAAACCCATGTCGGCGGCAAGGTCGCTGGCATAGATGCAGCTGTTGTCATTGCTGATGTAGGATGTGCCCCAGACCGCCACGATGCAGATGTAGGCGAGAATCGCAAAAAGGAAGTTGTTGAGAATGCCTCCGGCCATCACCAGAAGCCTCTGCCAGGCCGGTTTCGTGCGGAACTCCCACTTTTCCGGCTCCTTCCTGAGACTTTCCAGGTCCATGGATTCGTCCACCATTCCCGAAATCTTGCAGTAGCCTCCCAGCGGAAGCCAGCCGATGCCGTATTCGGTCTCCCAATTCTTTGCGGAAGGGAAAAGCCTGGCGAACCATCCTGTCCTGGTGCTGAAAAGCTTCACTCCTCCGATGTCGAAAAAGAGAAAGAACTTCTCTACCCTGATCCCGAATATCTTTGAATATATGAAATGCCCGAACTCGTGGATGATGATGAGCACGGACAGCGCCAGTATCACTTGAAGCGTCTTGAGAAGAACAACCATTTCCTACCTCCTTTCCATTTCGTCTATCAGCCGGCAGCTGAGTGAATATGCCTCGTCATTTGTCGCGAATATGTCCTCAAGGCTCGGGTCGCTGATGTAGCTCGTCCTTTCCATGCACTCTCCGACGACATCAGAGATGCCGTAGAAGGAAATCCTGCCATTTATGTAGGCTGCCACGGCGGCTTCGTTGGCGGCATTGAGGGCACACGGAATGTTCCCTCCTCTTTCCATTGCCTTGAATGCCAGGCCGAGGGCCGGGAACCTCTCCGGATCCGGCTCGCTGAAAGACAGGCTTCCCACTTTGGCGAAATCCAGCTTCCTGGTGCTCAGCGGCAGCCTTTCCGGGAAGCAGAGGGCAAACTGGATCGGCTCCCTCATGTCCGGTTCTGCCATCTGGGCTATGACTGCCCCGTCCTCGAATTCGACCATCGAATGGATGATCGATTCCGGGTGGACGACCACGTTGATCCTGTCGACAGGCATGTCGAACAGCCATTTTGCCTCGATCACCTCGAAACCCTTGTTCATCATGGTGGCCGAGTCGATGGTGATTTTCGCTCCCATGTCCCAGTTCGGATGCTTCAGGGCGATGTCCTTCGTCGCCTTGGCGATGCTCTCCCTGTCCCAGGTCCTGAACGGGCCTCCGGATGCGGTGAGATGAAGCTTCGAGACCTTGTTCCCACGGGCGCACATGAGGCATTGGAAGATTGCCGAATGCTCCGAGTCAACAGGAAGGATCGGCACATTCATCCTCGAAGCGAGGTCCATCACGATCCTGCCTGCGGCGACGAGGGTCTCCTTGTTGGCGAGGGCTATCACTTTGCCGGCCTTGATGGCGGCGATCGTCGGTTCAAGCCCGCTGAAACCCACCATCGAGGCGATGACGATGTCTATGTTGTCTCCGGTCACGAGACTGCAGACCGAATCCATTCCGGCGAAAACTTTTGTGCCGGTGTCCTCCAGGGCGTTCCTGAGGTCCCGGTAGTGGCTCGTGTCGGTGATCACGACTGCGTTGGCGTCGAATTCCCTGGCCTGCCGTGCCATTGCCTCCCAGCTGCTTCTGCAGACAAGAAGCTCTACCTCGAACAGTTCCCTGTGCTCCTTGATGACCTCCAGAGCCTGGGTGCCGATGGAACCGGTCGAACCCAGAATCGCTATTCTTCTCTTTTCCATCAGAATGTAATGTATTTTGCCGGATCGACCGATTCACCCTTGTGCCACATCTCGAAGATCAGGCTGCCTCCTCCGGTTGTCCCTTCGGCCTTGGCGGTGATTCCAATCGTGCTGCCCGCGTTGACCTTGTCACCTGTCTTCTTCATGAGCCGGGCATTGTGCCGGTAGATGGTGATCAGGTCTCCCGGATGCTGGATGCAGATGGCATAGCCGTCAGTGTCACTCCAGGAAGTGCTTACCACCGTGCCTTCCAGAACGGAAGCGACGGCATTGTTCTCACTGGTGGTGATTTCTATGTACGGGTGCAGGAACCTGTCATATTCCCCTGTGAGCACGCCCTTGACGGGAGAGAAGAAATGAATCCCCTCGAGCGGGAGTATCCTCTCGGCCGTGTTCTTGATCTCGAAGCGGCTTTCGGAGGCTACCAGAGCCCTGAGGGTCGAGTCGCTGCCTGCGGCTTCCGCATCGGGAGCAGAGTCGGATTCGAGACTCTTCGCATTGAATATGCTGTCGATATTCATCGGAGCCTCCCCGCTTACCACTCTCAGGAGGTTGTCCGAGTACAGCTCCCATCTGACGATTATCTTCTCCAGCGAGTCGATCCGGATGGCGCTTTCGATTGCCTTCCTCTTCGTCTCGGCATTCGGGTATCCTGGTATCAGAGTGCGGATCGGAGTCAGCCCGTAGAGGGCGAAATAAGCGCCGGAAAGCACCACGATGACGGTGATTGCTGTCACCAGGAACTGGCTTCTCTTGAACTTCAGAGACCAGATGTGGTCCGCGGTGCTGCTGTCTGAAAGCGTCAGGCGGAAGTCTTCCGTTTTATGTCTGGACATATTGTATGATTTGTCAAATACCGGTTTATTTTTTAAATTTGCAAGCTTGTATTTGCATAAAATGGACAGAATCATCGGTATAGATTACGGACGTAAACGGGTCGGAGTCGCAGTCAGCGACCCGCTCTGCATCTTCGCGTCTCCTTTGGAAACTGTCCCGGGTGCAAATATAATAGATTATCTCAAAAAATATGCTCAAAAGGAGTCGGTGACCTGCTTCGTGGTTGGCTATCCGATGAATATGGACAACTCTCCTTCGGAAGCCGCGGCCGATGTGGACATATTCCTGAAGAACCTGAAAAAGGCTTTTCCGGATGTTCCTGTCGCCCTTGAGGACGAACGTTTCACTTCGGTGCTCGCCCACAGGGCAATGATTGACGGCGGAATGAAAGCCAGGGACAGGAGAGACAAGAATTCAGTTGACCGGATCAGTGCGGCGATCATCCTTCAGAGCTATCTTGACCGCGTAAAAAACAGCGAAAAATGATACTGCCAATCTATCTTTACGGCTCGGAGGTGCTCAGGAAAGTCGCCGAACCGGTCGACCCCGAAGAAAGGGAAGACATCGTCAGGCTTGTCGCCGACATGAAGGAAACCCTGAAGAAGTCCGAAGGCTGCGGACTTGCCGCTCCTCAGGTGGGAGTGAGCAAGAGGCTGCTGATCGTCGATGGCAGGGACATGGTTGACGTCTACCCGTACCTCAAGGATTTCGTCAGGGTCATGATCAATCCTGAAGTCATCGCGGAGAGCGGGAAGAAGGCTGAATATTCGGAAGGCTGTCTCAGCATCCCTAACGTCTATTGCGACGTCGTCAGGCCGGAAAGCATCACCGTCGAGTACCTCAACGAGGACTTCGAGAAGGTGACCGAGACTTTCGACAAGTTCGCCTGCAGGATGGTCCAGCATGAGATGTCCCATCTGGACGGGGACCTTTTCATCGACCATGTCGCGCCGATCCGCAAAAAGATCATCTCCAGGAAACTTGCCGGCATCCAGGCGGGCAAAGTCGCCGTCAGATATTTGTCTAAGATCAAGTAACAGCATAAGAAAACATAAGAATATGGGAGCATTCCACGCATATGATATCAGGGGAGTCTACAATGTGGACTTCGACAGGGAAGTCGCCTACAAGGTCGGCTACTTCATCCCGGAACTGCTTGGCACCGACAGGGTGCTCGTCGGCAGGGATTGCCGGGTCTCTTCTCCGGAGATCCACGAGTGGCTCATCAACGATGCCGGAGCCGATGTGGTTGACCTGGGCCTGAGTTCCACTCCGATGGTCTATTTCGGGACGGCCAGGTACGGATTCAAAGCTTCGGTGCAGATTACCGCCTCCCACAATCCGAGGGAGTACAACGGAATGAAGGTATCCCGAGAGAATGCCCTTCCGGTCGGTCTTGATTCCGGACTGGGGCAGATTCAGCAGTGGATTTCCGAGGGCAGGCCGACTCCTGTTGCGGAACAGAGGGGCAAGGTCATCCCGATGGACATCCATGACGAATATGTCACCTTCCTCCGGGGCTACCTTTCCGACCTTTCCGGCATCAGGGTCGCTTTCGACCTCTCAAACGGAATGTCCTGCCTTTTCGCCCGCGAAATATTCGGTGACAGTCATTCCTACATATTCGATGAAATCGACGGAACCTTCCCTAACCACGAGCCTAACCCTCTCATCCACAAGAATGTCGAGCCTCTCGAAGCTCTGGTCAGGGAGACCGGGGCCGATGTCGGTGTGATCTATGACGGTGATGCCGACAGGGTGATGTTCGTCGATGATGAAGGACACTTTGTGTCTCCGGACCTGATCATCGCAGTGCTCGGAAAGTATTTCGTGGAGAAGAGGGGAGAGAAGGGTCTGGTGCTTCAGGACATCCGGAGCTCGAAGTCCGTGGGCGAGTTCCTCGAACCGATGGGCATCAGGATGCAGACATGGAAGGTGGGCCGCGCCTTTGCCGCCAGGAAACTCCGCGAGATCGACGGAATCTGGGGCGGAGAACTTGCCGGCCACTACTATTTCCGTGATTTCTTCTATTCGGACAGCGGCATGCTCGCTTCCATTCTTGTACTGGGCATCGTCGCTTCCCTGAAGGCCGAAGGGAAGACCTTCAGCGGTCTGATAAGATCCATTTCCCACTACCGCAGCTCCGGGGAGATCAATTTCAGGATAGAGGACAAGGCTGGAGCAATGGAAGCCCTTAAGGACTATTTCACTTCCCTGGAGAAACCGACCGCTTTCATGGATTTCGACGGCTATCGCATCGAGTTCGAAAAGTGGTGGTTCAATGTACGCCCGTCCAATACCGAACCATATCTCAGATTCATATGTGAAGCAGCTACTGATGAACTTCTGGGAGAAAAGACAAACGCTGCCCGTCAATTGCTTTCTGACAAGTTCGGAGCAAAGTAAAGTTGCGAAAACGTGGACACAAAAACACTGACTGATGCCATCCGCTATGTTGCACTCGCCATCATTCTGATGCTGGCGCCAAGACCTGCAGAAGCGCAGGATTCACTCATCAAGACCAAGAAACAGGCAGAACTCATCCTTCCCCGCCCTATGCTTCAGCCGATGAAGTCGATGGATCTGTCCGGCCAGGTTCCCATGGACACATTGTCCACGGCCGATTCGACCGTGAAGATCCTTCTTTTTGCGGACAACACCTGGAAGTACATCAAGGATCCTTCCCGGGCCCAGAACAACACTGTCTTCAACGAGTTCTGGGAACATACTCTGCCCAATCCGTACAAAGTATCGGATGAGACCCTGCCGTCGGAGATTGCACTCTGGATTGTCGATTCGCTCGGCGGCTACCGTTGTCCGAATCAGACGAAGGTATATTCGAAATTCGGCTACAGGCATCGCAGACGCCACATGGGTGTTGACCTGCCTTTGAATATCGGGACGCCGGTCTATGCCGCCTTTGACGGCAGAGTCCGTATCGCCCATCGTTACAAGGCCTATGGCAACCTCGTCATAATCAGGCATGAGAATGGCCTGGAGACGTTCTATGGCCACCTTTCCAAGATCATGGTCGAAGAGGACGAATGGGTGAGCGCCGGTTCCATCATAGGTCTCGGTGGCTCGACAGGCAGGTCCACCGGGCCGCACCTTCATTTCGAAACCCGCTACAAGGGATATGCCTTCGATCCGGAGTGGCTCATCGATTTCGAGTCGGGCACTCTGAGACACAGGGTTTTCGTCCTGAAGAAGAAGTATCTGAATGCGAGCAGCAGGTATGTGCCTGAGAGCGAGCAGGAAGAGATAGACATCGAGGAGGGTGATGCACGTGACAAGGCGGAAGCCGCCAGGAAAGAGGAAGAAGCAAGAAAGGCGGCCGCTGCCATGCAGTATCATACCATCAGGCAGGGAGACACCTTGGGCGCGCTTGCCAAAAAATACCATACTACTGTCAGGGCTTTGTGCCAGCTGAACGGGATCAAGGAGACGACGCTCCTTCAGCTGGGGAAAAAGATCCGGGTAAAATGATCCTTCCATCTGAATAATGTTCACGTCAGTCAATAAACAGTTGCAGAAGAGTTTCCAGGAGAACTGGGACCAGCCTGCGCTTTCGAATTACCAGGGTGCGACCTTGCCATATTCGGAAGTCGCGCTGCGTATCGCCAAACTTCACATCGCATTCGATAAATGCGGGCTCAAAGTTGGCGACAAGGTGGCTCTGTGTTCGAAGAATCAGGCGAACTGGGGAGTATGCTTCCTCGCCGCTCTGACTTATGGGGCCGTTCCGGTGCCGATCCTGCACGAATTCAAGTCGGGAAACATTCATTATCTCGTCAACCATTCCGAGGCGAAGGTCCTTTTTGCCGATGACGTGATCTGGGAGGGGCTCGAGATTTCCGAGATGCCTTCCGTGCAGGTCGTGGTCCAGATCAACAGTCTCAGGATAGTATATTCACGAAGCGAGGAAATGGAATATGTCAGATGCCATCTGAACGAGTTCTTCGGTCAGAAGTATCCTGACTCCTTCGGCCCCGAGGACCTCGACTACTATGGGGACTCTCCTGATGAACTCGCGATAATCAACTATACATCAGGTACTTCCGGATTCTCGAAAGGTGTCATGATCCCTTACCGGGCTATCTGGTCCAACATGGACTTCGTCAAGAAGAGGGCTCTTCCGCAGATGGGAAGGGGCAACAAGGTGGTTTCGATGCTTCCTCTTGCCCACATGTACGGTCTGATGTTCGAGTTCCTGTACGAGATGACAGTGGGCATGCATGTGCATTTCCTGACCAGGGTTCCCAGTCCGAAGATCATCCTGAAGGCTTTCTCCGAAATCAAGCCGGATGTGATCATCGCGGTACCCCTAATCATCGAGAAGATCTACAAGTCGAAACTCAAGCCCATCATCGACCGCAACAAACTCTTCTTCAAGATTCCTGGCCTCGATTCTTACCTGGAGAAGAAGATTCTCAAGGAACTGGTCGCCGCTTTCGGCGGGAACTTTGTGGAGGTGATCATCGGAGGGGCCGCCTTCAATCCGGAGGTGGAGCGTTTCTTCAGGAAAATCGGCTTCCCTTTCACTGTCGGTTACGGAATGACGGAGTGCGCTCCGATCATCGCTTTCGCTCCATGGGAGGAGACCCGGCTCTTCTCGTGCGGCACGATTGTTCCGAACATGGAAATCCGTATCGATTCATCGGACCCGCAGAATGTGCCGGGCGAAGTCCAGGTCCGGGGCGACAATGTCTTTCTCGGCTATTACAAGAATGAAAGCGCCACGAAGGAGTCTTTCACCGAAGACGGCTGGATGAAGACCGGAGACATGGGTCTCATCGATTCCGATGGCTACCTGTATCTCCGTGGCCGGTCCAAGTGCATGATTCTGGGGCCTTCCGGTCAGAACATCTATCCTGAAGAGATAGAAGGAATTCTCAACAATGTGGCCTATGTCGTGGATTCCCTGGTCATCGAAGATGAAGGGGCCCTGACTGCCCTGGTCTATCCTGACTACCAGCAGGGAAGTCTCGATTCCCTCAGCAAGGCGGATGTCGAGGCAAGGATACGCGAGGCTGTTCCGGAGATAAACAGGCAGCTGCCGAACTATTCCCGCATCAGGAACGTCGAGTTCATGCCTGAAGATTTCGAAAGGACTCCGAAGAGGAGCATCAAGAGATTTCTTTATCAAAGATCCAAATAGAAGGAGGAATGAATATGCAGCAATTCATAATGCCGGACTTGAAGTATTTTCTCAGGAGGAAGCACTATGTGAGTTCCACCATATTCCTGATTCTCTTTTCCGTCCTCTTCCTGGAACTCTACAATCCGTTTTCCAGCACCGTCTGGCTCAGCCTGACCCGGGGACGCTTCTTGATGACTCTCCTTTTCTATGTCGTCTGTGTGGTCATTGTGGCTGCTTCCTGGGTGGTGATAGCAAGGCGGACACGGACGAAGGACATCACGCTCAGATTCATGGGAGGGGTCATCGCTGTCCAGTATTTTCTGATCACCATCACCTACCTGCTGTTCTCTATCCAGTACATGCACCTTACCGTGATGCTTTTCCTGAAAGTGCTGTTCTGTGTGGCTATGGTCCTTTCGATTCCTTACACCCTGTATTTCCGTCACGCTTCCTTCAAGGCGAAGGCCGAAGAGAACAATCTGCTCCGCAAGAGGATAGAGGATCTTGAGAAACAGGTCGAAGCCCTGCAGAATCCTGCAACGGCATCGGTCGACACTCCCGGACACAAACTCTTGAATCTCAGTGATTCCAACGGTTCGCTCAAATTGACGATAGATTCTGATTCAATCTGTTATGTCGAATCTCAGGACAACTATGTGAAGATCTGCTATGAACTTAACGGAGAGACTGCCAATTACATGCTCCGCTGCAGTTCCATGCGCTTCGAAGCCTTCTGCGAGGGCACCACTATCCTGCGCTGCCACAGGTCATATTTCATAAACACCACAAGGATCAAATCGATCCGCTACGAGAACCGCCGTTCGTTCGCCCTTCTCGAAATGCCTGTCTCCAAGGAGATTCCTATCTCCAAGACCTACATCAAGGCCTTTTCCGAGCTGGGACTTCCTTCCTGAAATCGTCCCTTCCGCGATGACTCGGGCGACCGGGTTGTCCTGGCATATTCAGAAAACCTTGCAACCAAAACCACATAAGACATATGAAAGCATCAAACACCATTCTGCGCTTGCGGACCGCGTTGGCAGCCGCTGCGCTTCTGCTGTCGGTCGGTGTCTCGGCACAGACCGTGAAGACCCCGAGAGGATCCGATAAGTTCAACATCGGAATCGCGGGTTTCTCGTACAGGAATTACAACATTGACCAGACTCTGGAGTTTCTTCGGAGCATGGATGTCAAATATCTGTCCATCAAGGACTTCTGGCTCCCGTTGAACTCCACGGTGGAGCAGATGGAAGCATTCAAGGCAAAATGCGCCGCAGCCGGTGTCGACGGCTATATTCTCGGACCGATCTACATGAACACCAAGGAGCAGGTCGACAGGACATTTGAATATGTCGCCAGATACGGCCACGACATGTTCATCGGTGTTCCTGCCTACGAACTTCTGGACTATGTCATCGAGAAAGTCAAGGAGACCGGCATCCGTGTTGCGATCCATACCCATGGGCCGGACGGAGCCGCCTTCCCCGACATCCGTACCGTTGTCGAGAAGGTCGGTGACCCATCGCTTGGAATCGGCTGCTGCATGGATCTGGGCCACACCTACCGCTCGGGCTTCGATGCCGCCAAGGACATCCGCAAGTACGGGAAATGGATTTACGACATCCACATCAAGGACGAAACCGATGCATCGAAGTCCGGCCAGACCTGGGAGATGGGCCGTGGCAAGATGGATTTCGTCAAGATCATAAAGGCTTTGAGGAAGATTGGATATTCCGGAAAGATTTCCATCGAATTCGAGAAGAACGGCAACAACCCTCATCCGGGAATCGCCGAGTCCGTGGGCTACCTTCGCGGAATCATGGATGCCACTGAATAGTCTTTAGCCGGTCCGGACGTGCCCCTTGGGTCGTCCGGATCATTCTTTTTCGGTGGCCTCCATCAGTCTTCTGACCGGTTTGAACCGGCGGAGGAAACGAGATGCGATCACTCTGATGACTGTGTAGCTTGGGATTGCGACAAGCATTCCGATGACTCCGGCGATGTGCCCTGCGATCAGAAGGACGATGAATACCTCCAGCGGGCTGGACTTGATGCTTGTCGAATAGATCAGTGGCTGGAACAGGAAATTGTCCACCAACTGGGTGACGATGAACACTGCAAGGATGGTCAGGGCAGCGGCAAGCAGGGATGGGTGGGCTCCGGCTGCGGCTGCTGAACTGAATCTGATGACAAGCCCGAGGCTGGTGCCGATGGCGCAGCCGATCCATGGACCGACGTATGGGATGACGTTCAGAAGACCGGCGATGAAGGCGATTCCAAGTGAAGCGGAGAACCCAATCTTTGCAAATGACAGCAGGCCGATGAAGTTGAGGGCAGCCACTCCGATCACTTCGCAGACGAGTCCGGTGAAATAGCGGCTGAGGAGATGCTCGATCTCACCGACGGCAACGATTGCATCCTTCTCCATCTTGTCAGGCACCAGCGCGCCGATGATATTCCTGAACAGGTTGTTGTCCTTGACGAAGAAGAAACTGATGAAAACGACCGAGAACAGGCCGATACCGAAGTTTCCCAAGGCGGAAGCCACCGAACCCATCACCGAAGTTACGGAAGAGATGTCGAACTCTTTTGTGATCCAGTCGGTGAAGGTCTGTTCGATCCTGAAACCGTAGCCCAGGGCAGGAACTTTTCCGATTATCCAGGCGTTGACGTCCCTGAGCCATTCGGAGAACACTGATCCGCTCATCGAGGCATTCTGAAGGTTCTCTGCTATTCCCTGGATGATGTTTGAGGTGACCGGAATCACCTGCGTGATGATGCCCAGCAGGATGGCGAGGACGGTCAGGATTGTGAATATGGCGATGAGCCACTCCGGCATGCCCTTGCCTTTGATCCGTATTTTCTCAAGAGCCCTGGCGACGGGGCGGCAGATGAAGGACAGGACTGCCGCAAGGATGATGTAAGCAAG
>SAMEA3663223__coassemble_248_pt1 | contig 14371 bp, 8 predicted proteins | sample SAMEA3663223__metabat2_high_PE_004 | metagenome-assembled genome bin SAMEA3663223 (sample SAMEA3663223) | pig gut metagenome | biome: pig gut; feature: pig-associated habitat; material: faeces | place: China | collected 2013
CTTCATCCGCAGGAGCGGCGTATCCGGATGAACATAACAGATTTGAAATAAGAATAGATTTATGAATATCAGACCAATACGGCTTACAGCAGCATTCCTTCTCCTTATGGTGTGCCTTCCGACGGCCCTCTTCGCCCAAAGCGCCACCCGCGAGAACTATCTTGAGCGTTACAACTCCCTTGTCTCGAAGGTGGGGGCGGACGGACTTGGCGTGGAGTCTCTCCTCAATCACTGGGAAGCCGATTATCCGGAAGACATAGACATGCTCCTGGCCAGATTCTCCTTTTACTATGCCAAGAGCCAGTCGACCTCCGTCGAGATCATCGACAAGGATAAATATCTGGGAGCGGGCCCGGCCCTGACCCTGAAAGACTCGCTCGGAAACAATGTCAACTATTTCACCGTCACGAGTTTCGACGATGAAGTTTTCGGCATGGCGATGAAAGCTGTGGACAGGGCGAGCGAACTCGCTCCCGAGAGGCTCGACATCAGGTTCTGCAAGATATCGGCTCTGATCGCCTATGAGAAGGAAAGCCCGGACATGGCCCTCTCGGCCATCAGAAGCCTTGTCGACTACAATTTCAGGTCGAAACCGTCATGGGAATATCCCGGACTGGAAATGGATGCCGATCTTTTCGACTCTTCGATCCAGGAGTACTGCTACACATTCTTCAACATGGCAACTCCGGAGGGCTACGAAGCCTTCCGTGAGCTTTCCGAGCAGATGCTATCCTACCGTCCGGAGAGCCATTGCTTCCTGACCAATCTGGGGTCCTACATGTTTGTCGTCAAGCATGACAGCAAGGCTGCCCTGAAATGCTACAACAAGGTGCTCAAGAAGCATCCGGATGACTATCCGACCATCAGGAACTGCGTGATACTCGCCCGCACATCCAAGGATGTCAAGCTTGAGAAGAAGTATCTGAGGATGCTGCTCGAGGTGACGGACGACCCGACAGAGCAAGCCTCTGCAAAGGTAAGGCTTGAGAACCTCTGAGACGGCTCCGGACTTTTTCGTGATTATTTTTCCAATTCATATTCAAATGAAAAAAACACTTACAATCATGGTATCTGCACTGGTAATCTCAGCATGCGGTCCAAAGCAGATCAGCGTAAGTACACCTGCACTTGATCTTGCGAATCTTGACACTACTGTCTCCCCGGCAGTCGATTTCTACAAATACGCAACCGGAGGATGGCAGAAGAACAATCCTCTCAAGCCTGAATATGCCAGGTTCGGCTCCTTCGACAATCTGCGCGACAAGAGCCAGGAACAGCTCAATGAACTTTTCAAGGGAATGACCGGCCTGAAGACGGCTCCGGGTTCAACCGAGGAGAAGATCGTGACCCTTTACACCCAGGGTTTGGATTCGGTCACCTTGAACAACAACGGCGGAGCGCCGCTGAAGAAGTATCTCGACCTTCTGTACGGCATCAACGACAAGGCCGGGGTCATCCAGGCGATAGCGCAGATGCATGACGGTGGAGAGTCTCCTTTCTTCATGACTTATGTCGAGTCCGACCTGACCGACAGTGACAGCCAGATCCTTTATCTGGAGCAGTCCGGTCTAGGAATCGGTGAGAGAGACTATTACACCGATCCTGCGAATGCTGCAATCAGGGAGGGGTACAAGGCCTTCCTGGCCAAGATCTTCGCCCTTTCCGGCATAGAGAATCCGGAGCAGGCTGCGGCCAATGCCCTTGCGACAGAGGATGTCCTGGCTGCAGCTTCATGGACCAATGTCCAGAGGAGGGATGTTGCCGCGGGGTACAATCCGATGTCCTCCGCTGAGCTTGCACAGAAATATCCCGGCTTCGACTTCCCGGCATATTTCAAGGAAAGGAACATTGCAGAGCAGGACAAGCTCGTGGTCGGAGAGCCTTCATATTTCGAAGCCGTCTCCTCTTATCTTCTTTCCACTGACATCGCTGTCCTGAAGGACTATCTTGCAGGACAGCTCATCCAGGGTGCCTGCGGTGCCCTCAGCGACGATTACTACAAGGCTTCCTTCGATTTCTTCAGCACCCAGATGTCCGGAATCAAGGAGCAGAAGCCACGCTGGAAGAGAGCGATGTCTGTCCCGAACAGTGTCCTGGGAGAGGCTGTAGGCAAGATGTATGTCGAGAAGTATTTCCCGGAAGAGTCCAAGGAGAAGATGCTTTCACTCGTGGCCAACCTGAAGACTGCCCTCGGCGAGCACATCGATTCTCTTGACTGGATGAGCGACGCCACCAAGGCCAAGGCCCACGAAAAGCTTGACAATTTCACGGTCAAGATCGGCTACCCTGACAAGTGGAAGGATTACACTTCGATGGCCATCACCAAGACCAATAGCTACTACGACAACATTCTTGCCGCCAGCAGGTGGTTCATCGAGGACAACAAGGCCAAGCTTGGCAAGAAGACAGACCGTACCGAATGGGGGATGACTCCTCAGACGGTAAATGCCTACTACAATCCGACAACCAACGAAATCTGCTTCCCTGCAGCCATCCTTCAGCCTCCGTTCTTCAATCCTGATGCCGACGAGCCTGTGAACTATGGCGGAATCGGCGTTGTGATCGGCCACGAGATGTCCCATGGCTTCGATGACCAGGGTCGTCAGTTCGACAAGGACGGGAATATGTCCAACTGGTGGACGGAAGAGGATGCCGCCAAGTTCAATGAGAAGGCTGCCGTCCTGGTCAGACAGTTCGACGCCATCGAGATTCTTCCGGGCCTTCATGCCAACGGCTCCCTGTCCCTGGGCGAGAACATAGGTGACCATGGTGGAATCAGCATCGCCTTTACTGCAATGCAGAACGCCCTCAAGGGCAAGACTCCGGAACTTATCGACGGTTTTACTCCAGAGCAGAGATTCTACCTTTCCTATGCGACCATCTGGGCTCAGAACATCACTGACGAGGAAAAGGCAAGACTCACCAGGGTGGATGTGCATTCCCTTGCTGAGAACAGGGTCAATGCCTCAGTCCGCAACTTCCAGTCGTTCTTCGATGCTTTCGGCATCAAGGAAGGCGACCCGATGTGGCTTCCTGAGAGCGAGAGGGTACACATCTGGTAAGAATCAGCCGATTAATCAATAGATTTGGATGCATCCGGTTTCATAGCAGGACGAATGCGCTTCGGAGGGAGCATCGCGGTGGTTTCCATCGCGGTCTCCTTCTTTGTGATGATAATAGCCGTCTCGGTCTCCTCCGGTTTCAGGCAGGAGATCCGGGACGGCATTTCTTCTTGTACCGGAGACATCCAGCTGATGCCGGTGGACATGAACTGGATCAGTGAAGACTCTCCCGTCAGCGCTGTTCCTGGCTATCTGGGAGCCATAGACTCTCTTCCCGGAGTCAGTTCGGTTTCCCCTGCGGTCTATCGTGCCGGTATCATCAAAAAGGATGGTGAAATCCATGGGGCAGTCTTCAAAGGTGTGGAGAATGCACCTTCGGTTGCGGCAGGATCCGATTCCGTGAAACTCGGCGTGTCGATCCCTTCCCGTCTGGCAACCCTTCTGGGTCTTTCCCCGGGTGACAGGATGCTGACTTATTTCATCGGAGAGGCCGTGAAGGTCAGGAATTTCAATGTGGTGAGCGTCTATGAAGGCATCATGGACAATTCGGACGAGCTGGTGGTCCTCGCTGACATAAAAGACCTCCAGAGGCTGAACGGCTGGGATGAAAACGAGGTCTCCATGCTTGAGGTCAGCCTTGCTCCGCATGCCCGCGATGCCGCTTCCATGAGCAGGATCACCGCTGAGATCGGTGAGATTGTCCTTGAACGTCAGGGGGATGATGAAGACACACTTATCCCGACTTCCGTGATGGACAGGTATCCGCAGATTTTCGACTGGCTCTCCCTGCTCGACTTCAATGTGTTCGTGATTCTGATCCTGATGACTGTCGTGGCCGGTTTCAACATGGTCTCCGGCCTGCTGATAATGCTTTTCCGCAACATCCCGACAATCGGGACCCTCAAGTCGCTGGGGATGACGGACCGGATGATAGCCAAAGTATTCCTGCGGGTTTCATCCAAGGTTGTCCTGAAAGGCCTGCTGGCAGGAAATGCCCTTGCCCTTGCCTTCTGTCTGATTCAGGGCCGGACGCATCTGCTCAGACTCAATCCGGAGAATTACTTCGTTTCCTTCGTCCCGGTACACGTCAATGTTCCGGCTGTGATTGCCGCCGACATTGCCGCCTTCGCCGTGATTCTTCTCATTCTCCTGATTCCTTGCCTGTTCATCTCCCGGATAGACCCTTCGAAGACTGTCCGTGCCCAGTAGGCTGCTCCGTCGGTGTCTCCTTCTTTTCTTCCTCCTTCACTACGATCCCGGGTTCCAGGCTGAGGCTGTCTCTCTGCAGGCTGTCTGCGGCCATCAGTATCATCTCGGCGAAGTCTTCGTCAGGAGGGAAGTCTCCGGATTCCGTCTCAAGGGTGTCGACAGTCATCCTGAATCTAGGCGGGAGGCCTCTGAATATGTCGTACTGGTTGAGGACCGCCTTGACGAAGGCCATGGTCTCCTTGCCTTTGAAAGGGCCGTACAGCACGTCCTGCCCGGCGAGCGAATCCGCCTCCTGGCTCATCAGAGGAATGACGGAACACAGATTGCTCCATGTCGAAGGGTCCACTCCCTGCGCCCTGGCCAGTCTGATGCAGTCGGCAATCCTCCCCGGCCCGGCATTGTAGGCGGCCAGGGTTATCTTTGTCATCTCGTCCCGGTCTGCTGCCACATCGGAATACAGTCTCTGAAGCCTGGCCAGAAGGGCTGTCCCTGCCTTGATGTTCTCTTCCGGGTCAAGAAGGTCGGTCACTCCGTAGATTCTCGCAGTTGCCGGCATGACCTGCATCAGCCCGCTGGCGCCTCTGGGTGAACGGGTGTCGATCCTGAATTTGGATTCTGTCCAGACGAGAGCGGCCAGCATCTTCCAGTCCCAGCCAAGCTTCTCGGCGGCTTTCCGGAGGAGTCCGTCGTACGGACTGATGATTTCGCGGTTCCTTTCCGAGTGTTTCCTGTAGGGATTGAAGCCGTTGAAGAAACGTTCCTGCGCGGATGAGTGGAGGGACGATCCGTTGAGGTCGATGAGCCAGTGGGCATATTCGGAATTCAGGTTCGGGCTGTCCCTCATCACCCAGACCACATTGGTGTCCCCAAGGCTCCATATGCGGAGTCCTGCCGTGTCGGCATATTCCTTTCTGGGGATCACGAGTATGTCGAGGCTGTCCTTCAGGAGCGAGTCCGCGTAGGGAAGGCCTTCTTCGCCTATGAATATGCAGGCGGAGTCTCCGATGCTCCCGATGAAGGTCTTCAGCATTTCGTAGTGGTAGCCTGCCAGGTAGCCTCTGGAGAGTTTGCCGTAGTCTCCCAGACGTATTGCACACCTCACCTGCTCCGAACCGAAAGGATTTTCCTTGCGCTTGTGAGCCCTCCTGTCAGTGAATGGAATGATCAGCAGGACAAGGAATATCGGAATCAGATACTTGAGAAATTTCTTGGTTACCCTTTTTACACCCATGTCCGCTTGACATTATCTGCCGAGTCCTCCGACTCCCCGGTCCATTGTAGGTGGAGCCTTGATTCCTCCGGTGACGCCACCCATGCCTGCACCTGCCTGGACTGCCTTGTTTGAAGAAGGTTGCTTGTAGAACGGCCAGTAGATGCCGAATTTGATGCATCTCTGCGTCCTGATGTAGTTGTTGGCGCTGAAGTAGTCTGCCTTGTCCATCGGCCAGCCCATTCCGGCATTCTCAAGCTTTACGAATATGCAGGCTCTCTTCCACTGCATATTCACGAAGGCATCTATGAACGGGCCGTTGCTGTACTTGACCTCGTTCTGATTGATGAATGCCCCGATGGCAGGATTCCAGCCCTGGGAATAATACTCCGTGTTCCACCATGCATCGGCTCCGATCTGCATCTTGAGGATGCCCTTGGCTATGTTCAGCTGCATGTACCATCTCGCATTTGCGGCAAGCAGCGGAAGCGGCACGACTTCCTGGTTGGAGGAAAGCTGGAACAGCAGCCTGTTGTCAAGATGGAAAAGACCCAGCGTGAAGTTCTTTGTGAGAGTCGCGCTGAATATGCTCATCGGAACGGAGTTCTGCCTTATCGTTGCCGACGGATCGAAGTAGATGTTGTTCGACAGCAGGGCGTAGCCGGCTTCCAGACCGAGATTCCAGCGCGGCACGGCTATGTTTCCGCTGATCTTCGTGGTGGAAATCTTGCTGAAAGAGTTCTCCCATCTGTAGTGGTTGGAATAGAAGTTCTGGTAGTAGAAATCCGGTTCCCTGAGGGAGGTCTCGAAATGCGCTCCCATAGACAGCGGGCTCTTCTTGGCCCTTCTGAACGGATAGAGATTCAGCCTGAGGTTCGCTCTGACCGACATGTCGTTGATCTGGGTGCCTGCAAAGAAATAGTCTCCCGCCGCATCCCAGCTGATGTAGTCCCTGAGCTGTCCTTCGGCTCCGGCGTAGATGAAGGCCGAGTTCCAGACCTCGTTCCGGTAGCCTTGGGTGAAGGTCGGGTCGAAAACGCTGTGGGACATGATCCGGCTTCCTATTCCTCCATTTATCTTGGAGATGATGGCATTGTCCGACCAAGGCTGAAGCCTGAGGAAGACCCTGTTCTCCAGCTTCATCACCCTCATGGAGTCGTGCGAAGTCGTCGGATTGTAGAAGAAATCCTTGTAGAAGGCCCTTCCGGCCTTGTCGTTCAGGGATATGTTGTCGTCATACACTCTCCTGAATATGGACAGCTCCGAACTGTGTCCGATGAAGGCTGAGGTCATCTTCTGGTCATCCAGGGTGTCGGCCATCTCTCTTGCTGAAGCCCTTTCGGCGAGCGTCTCCTCCATCTCCTGGATGAGGGTCGAGTCTCCCAGGGCGAGGATGCTGTCCCTGTAGTGCCCGTCGGCCTTGATCTCTTTCCTGAACTTCAGGTTCTTGATGAAGGTGAACGGAATCCTGTACTGCTGGTCGAGGAAGAAACTGTTCTTCTTGACCAGGGTTCCGGCATTTGAAAGGTTGATGGGATATTCCCTTCCGTCTATGGTGGTGTCCCTGACTGCGGAGATGTCGTTCGTACCGCCGTTTTCACCCCTGTTCACCATGTTGTACAGGTAGCCGGCATGCATCATGTACCTTTTTCCGAGATAGTTCGTCGTGACGGAGAAATTCTTGTTCACGGTTGTCTCGTTCTCCATGATGCCTCCTCCTCCGAACCTGTCATATTCAAGGGTTACATTCAGCTCCGGCAGGATGTTCTGGGTGGTCAGGATGTGCAGGTTGTCGGATTCCTTCTGCAGCGGGGCGAAAAGGGTTCCGGAATATGCCAGCTCGGTGTACGGTGTCTTCGTGTTGTACATCGGCGCTGTCTTTGGCGAGAAGGCCCAGGCCTCGTACGGGTCGTAGAAAGCGACTCCGTTCTCGCTGTCGCGCCTGAAAAAGTTGTAGTACTGGGCAGGGGATCCGGCGACACCGAGCCAGGTCGCATTCACGTCATTGCGGAAGATCGGGTAGTCGTGGAACCTGTAGTTGAATCCGGTGTCCGGTTCGTGGGCGTCGATCTTGTGGAATTCCCTTTCGTGAGTCCACTGGACGATCCTCTTGTAGTGCATCGAATCCGGTATGGCGAAGGTCTCGAGGATTCTCGGAGTGTTCTCGGTGATGCTGTCCCTGATGGCCTTGAGGCTGTCTTTGACGTTCAGGACACTGTCCATCACATGCTTCTTTGCAATCGATTTCTGCTCAGAGTGGTATTTTTTCTTCCCGGCCTTGTCCAGGCTGTTGTACCATAGGTCGAATTCTGCCTTCTTCCGCGCGATTGAATCGAGCCTGTAGAGGGAATCGAGCCGTGGCCAGTCGAGGGAGTCTCCTGCATTGCGGAGGGAATCCCTGACGAATATGTGGGTGGCGGAGTCCAGGAGCGCGACATAGTAGCGGTAACGGAAAGGATCGGTCTCCCTGAGCGAGTCCGGCGGGAATATGGTGTCCCGGGCAGTGAGCCTCTTCACTGTGTCCAGGGGCAGGACGGTCATCATTGACGTGTCCTCGGTGAGGCTCGTGCTGCGTATGAACTGATTGACGTATTTTATGGTGTCAGGATGTCCCGGGGCGGCGGAGCGAAGGCTTCCCCATCTCATGAAAGGGGGCATGCCGACCGCCTGGACTGCAAAGAAGCAGACCACCGCGAGAGGAATCCAGAGTTTGTTCAACTTATTCCGCATAGAATATATTCATACTCAAAACTTACAAATTTAGGAATTTTCCCGATAATAGCACAATCCGCACTTTTTTGTAGCAAATCTCGCATTTCTTTTCTACATTTATACCGTAGAATCATTAATTTAAAACGAATCAATGATGATATATGACAATGACTCTTATCTGATGCCCTTCAAGAAGGCTATCGATGCGCGGCATGCAAGGATAGCCGATGCTGTCGGGAAGATAGCCGGGAATTCTGAAGGATCGCTTTCTGATAACATCAACAATCATCTGTATTACGGCCTTCACCGTCAGGCTGACGGTTCGTGGGTTTTCCGCGAATGGGCTCCCAATGCGGTGAGGATCTACCTTATAGGAGACTTCAACAACTGGAAGCGCACCGGAGGCTATTGCCTGAATCCTCTTGGCAACGGTGACTGGGAGATCGTGATCCCCGATTTCTTCATCCACCACGGAGATCTTTACAAACTGTATGTCGAGTGGCCCGGAGGAGGTGGAGAGAGGCTGCCGGCCTATGTGACCAGGGCTGTCCAGGATGAGGAGACGAAGGCTTTCTGCGCCCAGGTCTGGGACCCTGCAACGGCATATTCATGGAAGAATCCACGTCCCGCCAGGATTGCAGATCCCCTGATCTACGAATGCCATATCGGGATGTCTTCGGAGGAGGAGAAGGTGGCCACTTTCACCGAGTTCCGTCAGAACGTGCTTCCGCGGATAGCTGCCCTGGGCTACGATGTCATCCAGATCATGGCTTTGCAGGAACACCCTTACTATGGCTCTTTCGGGTATCAGGTTTCCAATTTCTTTGCGCTCAGTTCGCGATTCGGAACTCCCGAAGAGTTCAAGGAACTGGTGGATGAGGCTCACGGTCTGGGGATAGCTGTGATCATGGACATCGTCCACTCCCATTCCGTGGACAATGTGGCGGAGGGGCTCGGAATGTTCGACGGACGCGAGGACCTGTACTTCCACAAGGGTCCGCAGGGGCATCATCCTGCCTGGGGCTCCAGGTGTTTCGACTATGGCAAGCAGGCCACGGTCTGCTTCCTTCTGTCAAACTGCAAGTTCTGGATGGAGGAATACATGCTGGACGGTTTCCGCTTCGACGGAGTGACTTCCATGCTGTACTGGGATCATGGTCTGGGCAAGGATTTCGGCAGATACGACCTCTATTTCGACTCGGGAGTCGACGAGAGCGCCGTCACCTACCTTGCGCTTGCCAACATGCTGGTTCACGAGATTCATCCCGATGCGCTCACGATAGCAGAGGATGTCAGCGGAATGGCCGGACTTGCGGCGCCATATGAGGAAGGTGGAGTCGGTTTCGACTTCAGGATGGCGATGGGCATCGCTGACCATTGGATAAAGTGGATCAAGGAGCGTCCGGATGAGACCTGGAGCCCTGGGGAGATCTGGTACGAACTGACCAACAAGCGGGCCGACGAGAGGACCGTCAGCTATGCCGAGTGCCATGACCAGGCTCTGGTCGGCGACCAGACGATCCTTTTCCGTCTGCTTGGGGCGAAGATGTACACGGCGATGTCGAAGGCTTCGGAAGATCTGGTCGTGGACCGTGGCATAGCTCTCCACAAGATGATCCGTCTGATTACCCTGGCGACCTGCGGAGGGGGATACCTCAATTTCATGGGCAATGAATTCGGCCATCCGGAATGGATCGACTTCCCGCGTTCGGGGAACGGATGGTCTTACAAATATGCCAGAAGGCAGTGGTCCCTGGTGGATAATCCGGACTTGCGCTACCATGATCTCGGCGCTTTCGATGCGGCGATGATCGGATTCGTGCGTGCCAATGGCCTGCTCGGTTTTCCTCCGGAGCATGTTCTGTCGGACGAAAAGAACAAAATCTTGGTTTTCAAAAGAAAGAACTGTATATTTGCATTCAATTTCAACCCTTCCGGTTCTTTTGCGGACTACAAGGTCCCAGCTCCGGCCGGGAAATATTCAGTGGCTTTGGACACGGATTCGCCGGGATTCGGCGGCTTCGGGAGAGTGGACCACAGCGTTCACCACTTCACCGTTTCTGAAGAACCGACTGATGGACAGAAAAGGTTCGACGATGTGTTGTCTCTGTATTTGCCAAGCAGAACAGCTATCGTCCTAATTTTGGTTGATTAACATATAAACAATTTTATGTCGTTCCTACAATATAACAAGGCAGAATTGGTGAATCTCTCATATTCCTTGAAAAGGGAGATCATCAGCGCCAACAAGACCGGAGCCTACTGCAACACGTCCATCGTGGCGTGCAACACCAGGCGGTATCACGGTCTTCTGGCCGTAACTCTCGACCGGTTCGGAGGTGACAGGTATCTTCTTCTGTCTTCTCTTGATGAGAGCCTCATCATGCAGGGGAAGCAGTTCAACCTGGGCATCCATTGCTATGGAGACGTCTACGAACCGAGGGGACACAAATATGTCGTGGACTTTCAGGCCGATCCGGTGACCATGATCACCTACAATGTCGGTGAGATCGTGTTCACGAAGAGTCTTATCCTCGCTCCCGACGAAGACCAGATCCTGGTGAAGTACGAGCTTGTCAAGGCTCCTTCACCTGTGACTCTTGTCGTGAAGCCTTTCCTCGCTTTCAGAAACACTCATGCCCTTACCCACCGCAATCCTGTAGCGGATCCTTCCGCCACACCGGTCAAGGGCGGCGCTTCCTTCCGCCTGTACGCTTCCTTCCCGGATCTCTTCATCCAGGCAAGCACTTCGTCGGTCAGATATGAGCATCATCCTGACTGGTACATGGGCGTGACATATTCGGATGAGTACCGTCGCGGCTTTGACTGCAAGGAGGATCTGATGGTTCCGGGAGACTTCGTGCTGAAGATGAAGCAGGGAGACTCCGTTGTTTTCTCCGCTTCGACGAAGGAGCAGAGCCCTGCATCCATCAGGCGGAAATTCAATGCCTATGCTGCCGCAGCGCCTCACATCACAGGTCTTGAGGACCAGCTTAAGCACTGCGCGGACAGCCTTATCTCCAACCACAACGGCCGCAAGATGATCTGCGCGGGACTGTCATGGCTGAAGACCGGACTCCTCCGCGAGACCCTCTTCTCGATTGCCGGTCTGACACTTTATGCCGGAAGGCCTGAGGATTTCGAGGAGATTCTGGACAACCTCATCGCCAATGAGGAGGACAGGCTGTTCACGAAGACGACCCAGGTAGAGGCTCCTCTCCTGATGACTGTAGCCCTTCAGGACTACATCTCGTCCGGCGCCGATCCGAAGAAAGTCTGGAACAAATATTCAACCACGCTGAAAAAGATTCTCGAGAGCTATCTCCCTGGAGGCAGGGAGGAAATCTCCATGCAGCCTGACGGACTTCTCTGGGCACAGAAGTACAGGACCGCTCTCACATGGATGAATGCCTATGTGAACGGTGTTCCTGTGACTGAGAGGGCCGGCTACCAGGTCGAGACGAACGGATTGTGGTACAATGCCATCTGTTTTGCTCTCTCGATGGAGAAGAAGGACAAGGACTTTATCTCCAGATGGTCCGTGATAAGGGATCTGGTGGAGAAGAACTTCGAGAACAAGTTCTGGTGCGAGGAGATAGGCTGCCTTGCCGATTATGTCGGTGTCGACGGCATGAACAGGCAGGTGCGCCCGAACCAGATCCTCGCTCTCGGCCTTGAATATTCACCTGTGGATCCGATGAAGGTCCAGAGAGTCCTCCAGGTTTTCGACAGGGAACTTATGACCAGAAGGGGTATCAGGACCCTGTCCCCACGTGATGAAAACTACAAGGGTGTGTATGACGGAACCCAGATCGAAAGGGATCTTGCCTACCACCAGGGAAGCGCGATGGCCTTCCTCCTTCTCCCGTATGTCATTGTCTGCTACAAGGTTTACGGCGCTGCCTTCAACAACAAGGCGGAGTGGCTGGTCAAAGGCTTCTTCGACGATCTGGGCATGCATGGCGTGGGAGCATTTTCCGAATTATACGACGGAGACCCGCCTCACGAGCCTCATGGCGCGATATCATCTGCGCTCAGCACTGCGGCTCTCCTGGAAATCAATAACTTGATAAAGAAGAACAAATGAGGGTACTGATGTTCGGGTGGGAGTTCCCGCCTCATATCGCAGGTGGTCTGGGTACTGCCTGTGAAGGAATAGTCAAAGGCCTCGCCTACAACGGAGTCGAGACTCTGTTCGTGATGCCTTCCGCCTCCGGTGACGAGGATCAGAGCGCCACGACAATCATCAACGCCAGCGATGTTGCCGTGGACACGGCCTCTTCGACTGTAGATGAGTTTCTGGATAAGGTGAAGTTTGTCCACATCGGTACGAACATGATACCGTATGTCGGCCCTGAGGAATTCTCTTCCATCGTGGAAGAGGAGCGCAGGAGGCAGAGCGAGGATTTCAGGATCCAGTACGGAATGAAGTACAAGTTCTCCGGCAAGTATGGCACCAACCTCATGGAGGAGGTTGCCCGTTACGCAATGGTCGGCGGAACGATAGCCATGCAGCACAAGGACGAATTCGATGTCATCCACGCCCACGACTGGCTTACATACCTTGCCGGAATTGCCGCCAAGGAGCTGACCGGCAAGCCATTGGTGGTCCATGTCCATGCCACATCCTATGACAGAGGGGACGAGAAGCACATCGACACCCGTATCCTGGACATCGAGACCAGGGGGATGCTTGCCGCAGACCGTGTCGTGACCGTCAGCAACCTGACCAGAAGCATCGTGATCAACAAGTACCACATCGATCCTTCGAAGGTGGTTACCGTCCACAATGCAGTGGATTTCAGCGGCCGGGAGAATCTTTCCGTCGAGAGGGGAGTGAAGGACAAGGTGGTGACCTTCCTGGGCAGAATCACCTTCCAGAAGGGCCCTGAATATTTCATCGAGGCAGCCGCGAAGGTGCTCAAGAGGACTGACAATGTCCGCTTCGTGATGGCCGGCAGCGGTGACATGATGAACAGGTGCATCAAGTACGTGGCCCGCTTGGGCATTTCGGACAGGTTCCATTTCACCGGTTTCCTCCGTGGAAAGGATGTCCAGAAGATGTTCGCCCTTTCCGATGTCTACATCATGCCGTCCGTTTCCGAGCCTTTCGGAATCTCGCCTCTCGAGGCGATGAGGACGAATGTGCCTTCGATCATCTCGCACCAGTCCGGCGCGGCCGAAATCCTCAAGTATGCCTTCAAGGTTGACTTCTGGGATGTCGATGCGATGGCTGACTGCATATTCGGACTTCTGAAATATCCTGCATTGTCGTCTTTCGCCGCCAAGCAGGGCTACGACGAGGTCAACCGTCTCAAGTGGAATGTCGCCACTGCCAAACTCAAGACAATTTACGAATCCCTTATCCAAAAATAATTGAATATGAAAAAGAGCATTTGTCTGTACTTCCAGGTACATCAGCCTACCAGGCTCAGACTCTACAGGTTCTTCGATATAGGAAAGGATAGCCATTACTATGATGACTATGCCAACAGGAACATTCTCAAGAGAATCGTTTCCAGGTGCTATCTCCCGATGAATGAACTTCTGCTTCAGGCAATCAAGGATAGCAAGGGCGCTTTCAAGGTCGCTTTCTCGATCAGCGGTTCGGCAATCGAGCAGTTCGACAGGTATGCTCCGGAGGTGATCGACAGCTTCAAGGCTCTGGCCGACACAGGCTGTGTAGAGTTCCTTTCGGAGACCTATTACCACTCTCTCTCATCGCTTGCTGTCAACTTCCAGGAGTTCGAGCATCAGGTGAGCAAGCACAAGATGGCCATAGAAAGCCATTTCGGTGTCACTCCGGTAACCTTCAGGAACACGGAGCTGATCTACTCCGACAAAATCGGCGAGGAGGTCTACAAGCTTGGCTTCAAGACGATGCTTACTGAAGGAGCCCGTCACATCGTCGGCTGGAAGAGTTCCAATTTTATCTACAACAACTCCCTGCAGCCGAAGCTGAAACTTCTTCTCCGCAACTATTCCCTCAGTGATGACATAGCATTCCGCTTCTCCGACAAGGGCTGGGGCGGCTGGCCACTCACTGCAGAGAAGTTTACCGAGTGGCTCAAGGCTTCCGAAGGCGACATCATCAATCTGTTCATGGATTATGAGACTTTCGGAGAGCACCAGGATGCTTCCTGCGGCATATTCGATTTCATGAAGGCTCTCCCTGCCG
>SAMEA3663223__coassemble_259_pt1 | contig 13822 bp, 10 predicted proteins | sample SAMEA3663223__metabat2_high_PE_004 | metagenome-assembled genome bin SAMEA3663223 (sample SAMEA3663223) | pig gut metagenome | biome: pig gut; feature: pig-associated habitat; material: faeces | place: China | collected 2013
ATGCCTCTGCATCGGCGAGGGCGTTATGATGGTTCACGAGGTCATACCCGCAGGCAGCGGCGACGGTCTGGAGCTGATGGTTCGGAAGCCTGCAGCCGAAGTGGCGTCGGGAAGCCGCCAGGGTGTCGTGGAACTCATAGTCCGGGTAGTCCATCTGATAGACCCGGAACACAGCCTTGAGACATCCCTCGTCGAAGCGTGAGTTATGGGCCACCAGCGGAAGTCCCTCGATGAGCGGAGCAATGTTGTCCCAGACATCAGGGAATACAGGTGCATCATCAGTGTCCTCCGGTCCCAGTCCGTGTACCCTCTGGCAGAACCATTGGTAGTACTCCGGCTCGGGGTGGATAAGGCTGTAGAAGGAGTCCACGATTTCGCCGTCACGCACTATCACCACTCCGACGGAGCATACGCTGGACGGCTCTTCGTTCGCCGTCTCGAAATCTATCGCTGCGAAATCTCTCATTATCTTTAAATTAAGTAGTGTTTCATTGAATATGCCCTGGAATATGAGGCTGCAAATATAATCAGCCACACTGCAAAATGTGGCAGTGCGCTGCCTCGCAGCCCTTCCTCTCAAACCTCGTCGGTTTGCAACGGTCAGCGGGCGGCAATGGATGCGGCCGCTCCGGCGAAGATGATCTGTACAGGACCGCCAGCGATTGGTTGCCAGAACTTTATCATGTCGGTCAGGTCGTTAGGGAAGGCATATGCCGGGAAACCTGGGCCCCAGTCCAGCTCGCAGGACCTGAATTTCAGCTGGTTGTTGATGTAAAGAGTTCCGGGATTGCCGGAATTCATGTCGGCAGCATCGAAGAAGAAGTAAGGAAGTCCGTAATGGGATGCGCTGACGTACAGCCTGACATTTTCCGACACCTTCGACGGTTCGAGGGCTGTCCTGGCTCCTTTCTCAATCATTGCGGCCAGTTCCTCAGTCCCACAACCGGCGTTGATGTGTCTTCCGGCCACGACCGGCTGCGACATATTCCCGAAAAATCCCTCTTCGACGCCTTCCATCCTTCCGCGAAGGTCGGCTACCAGCAGAATCGTGAAGGAATCACGACCCTTGAGCCTTGCCGCCAGATGCTTGACGGCGATGGCGCTGAGCACTGCATTCGTACCCGCGCCGGAGTCTTTCTTGAGACGTGTGATCTCTTCCTGGCTGCACTCGAGCCTGAATGTTTTCTTCGATGAACCACGCAGTGCAAGCCCGAGAACCATCTTCAGCATCTTCCACGGAGAGATCCTGATCCATCCCTTTTCCGCCACCAGCCTGGTTGTCTCCTCCCGGGAGATGCTTTCAGGAAGGGGCAGGGGAGAGCCTCCGAAGCAGCGGGGACGGAAAGCCTGACCCTTCGTGGCGGCTGCCCAGTCCTGAACCAGACCGTAGAACGAGTCTCCGTCCATCAGGGCATGCGCGCATTGGACGAAGAGGATGGCTCCGTCTTTCAGATCGGCAAGGACAGCGCTGAAAACTCCGGCCGAGCCATTCCTGAATCCCTTGATGTCGTAGGGCGGAACCAAGGACCAGACATCATCGCCTTTCGCTATCACATCGGCCACTGACAACTCTCTGAGGTCGGCACGACTGAAAGGCAACGCTCCGTCGCCATCATCCCACGCAAGCGTCTTCCCGTCCATCCGGTACCTTCCGGAAAGAAAAGGGTAGGCCCGGGCAATGTCCGCCAGAGCATTTTTCATCCTTTCGTAGTCCGGGGCCTCTGAATATGCCCAAGCACCCTTTATGGTCATCCCGAGACAGAAAATGTCCAGTCGGGAAAGTTGGTATTCGTTCATGACGATGTGATTGTCAACGATATGTGAAGGTTGATGAATTGCCTGCTCCGTCCTACCTGTAGATGTCATTCAGGACTGCAGCCAGCCTGAGGCCACCTTTGAGGAGCTGTCTCTCGATCACCGGCGCCCAGCGGGCGACATCGTCGTAGGAAAGCTTGGATCCTACAGGGGTCTGCTCATAGATCTGTGTGGCAAGCATGTAAGTTTCCTTGCCCCAGTCTTCAGGGCCACCCTTGACGATTTCTGAATATTCCGGCTTCCCGCCAGTGTCGATTTCCTCGACCCATTCGCTGAACGTCCACTTGTGGGCGCTTTCAAGGATGTCGCTGTCCCATATTCCATGAAGGTTCTTTCCATTGCCGAAGAACTGGACCTGCCAGCGGTTGCCGCCGCGGTCGGATTTGTGCCCCATGTGCATCGGACAGTGGAGGTCTCCCATCAGGTGGACCAGCATTTTCAGGGCAAGCGCCTCCGCCTCCTTGTCCAGGGTGCCGCTCTTGAGTGCCGCTATCTGTGCCTGGATGGCTGTGAGCACGTCTCCGTCGGGATTCAGGACTGCATTCTCGTAAGTCTCGTCCGCGTCTATGTTCTTGTAGTGCCAGGTCTTTGTGTAGGCGTACTCCGGTGTGTGGCTGGCGTTGTCCAGCCAGTTGGACCAATAGACGATGGACTGGCCGTCGAGGACCCTGTCGATCTTCTTTCTTGCCTTTTTCTTGAGATGCTTTCTGGCTACAGCGCAGGTGACATCGTGTCCCTTCTGCCCCCAGGCGCGGCAGTCCGGTGAGCAGACGACCATTCCGAGAGCGAGAATGATCAGCGGAAATGTGATTCGGTTCGGTTTCATTTCGGTATCTTGCTATTGGCAGTATGGTGAAAATATAGCATAAATGTAGTATTTTTGTCTTTCAAAGGCAAATCAATTTGTGGATAAACATGAACAGGGAAAAATCAATAGTAAGGGTGACGGTCTGGGGCGCGGTGGCGAATGTCGTTCTCGCTGTCGCCAAGCTGGTCGCCGGAATCGTTGGCAGGAGTGCCGCGATGACTGCTGATGCCATCCACTCGTTTTCTGACCTTGTCAGTGATGTCATAGTGCTGGTTATGGTCAAGGTCGCTTCCCGCGGGAATGACAAGGACCACGAGTACGGCCACGGAAAGTTCGAGACTCTTGCTACGGTGGCTGTGGCCCTGCTTCTTCTTGCCGTGGGCGGAAAGATGCTGGCCGACGGGGTCTCCAGAATAGCCGGTTTCTTCAGAGGGGAGCAGATGGTGGTGCCGGGCATGATAGCCTTCTGGGCCGCACTTGTATCCATCGCCGTCAAGGAGGCCCTCTATCAGTGGACGGCCTATGTGGGCAGGAAATTCGACAGCCCCGCCGTGGTCACCAACGCATGGCACCACAGGTCCGATGCCTTGTCTTCCGTGGGCTCGGCAGTGGGTATAGCTCTCGCGAGTCTCCTGGGAGGGAAATGGGCGATCATGGATTCTGTCGTGGCGTGCGCAATCAGCATATTCATCATCCGGATAGGCGTCAAGATGGCTTTGCCTGCCCTTAGGGAACTCACTGAGGCTTCCCTTCCGGAAGAGACTGAGAATGAAATAAGGGACGTCATCCTTTCCGTGGACGGTGTCCTTGATGTCCATGCGATGAAGACCAGGAAGACCGGCCCTGACATAATCATAGAATCCCACATCGTGGTCGACCCGGAAATGACTGTCTTCCAGGCACATCTCCTAACTGAATATGCCGAAGACCGCCTGAGGGAAAGATTCGGTCAGAAGACCCAGATTTCACTTCATGTCGAACCTTCCGTGGAATCGAAATAGAAGGAGCGGGCCTGCCATTTGCATCGGAAGAAAAAAAGTGGTATCTTGTAATGATTAATGTGTGAATCCGAACCGGACAATGAAACTTCTGATAATACTTCTGTCTCTGATCTCCATCGTCAGGCCACCCTACCTCAAGCCGGGGGACAAGGTCGCCGTCATTTCCCCTTCCTATGCCATAACCGACAGCGCCGCTCTCCGCAGAGGGTGTGAAGTGCTCCGCTCCTGGGGCCTTGAGCCGGTGATGGGAAAACATGTCTATCTGGATCCGGTCAAGGATTCCTGCGGACGGCTGAGGAACGTCTATGCCGGGACTCTCGAAGAAAGGCTGGAAGACATCCGGTGGGCCTATGAGGCTGATTCGATAAAGGCGATAATCTGTTCGAGGGGAGGCTACGGAGGCATCCAGCTTCTTCCGCTTCTGCCTCTTTCGACATATTCGGACAACCCTAAATGGCTTGTCGGCTACAGTGACATCACCAACTTCATCGCCGCTTCCACGGTTGCGGGTGTGATGTCGATACACGGCAACATGGTCGGTGCCTATGGTGACAGGAAAGGTCCCGACGAGTACTCGGAAGCTGTCCGCGAGATGCTTTTCGGAAGGCTTCCGGGATATTCGGTCGCTCACAATGAGCATGACGTTCCCGGTCATGCGGAAGGTACCCTCATCGGAGGCAACATGATCACTCTGCAGGCACTTCTGGGTAGCGCTTATGACCCGACCGGGCTCGATGATGTCATCCTGTTCTTCGAGGAAGTCGAGGAAAGCATGCATGCCATCGACCGGATAGTCAACGCGATGGCCGTGCAGGGCAAACTCAGGAATGTCCGTGGTATAATCCTCGGAGAGATGCATAAATGCGGAGAGGAACTGATGCTTTACAAGGATGTGTACGAGGCACTCTCCCAGATCACATCAACCTTGGGCATCCCGGTCTGCTGCGGATTCCCTGCCGGACACGGCGAGCATAACATGCCTCTCATGATGGGCGCCCGGGTTTCGCTTGATGTGACCGGTGAAGGGTCGGTTTTAACGTACGAATTACAATGAGCGACATAATAGCTACAGTCAGCGATTTCGTCTGCGGGTATCCGCTTTTCATTCTCCTCATCGGAGGGGGCCTCTTCCTGTTCATCTATTCGGGATTCGTGCCACTGAGAAAGTTCGGAGCCTCGATCAAGGCCCTGGGTCACAAGTCCGACGGAGAGGGACAGATCAGTTCCTTTCAGGCCCTGATGACGACAATCAGCTCGACTGTGGGAATGGGAAACATCGCCGGTGTGGCAATCGCCATCTGCATGGGAGGCCCAGGAGCCATTTTCTGGATGTGGGTGAGCGCCCTGCTGGGAATGGCCACCAAGTTCTTCGAGGGGACTCTGGCCATCATGTACCGCGGCCGGGATGAGAACGGCAATGTCAAGGGAGGACCTATGTACATGATGACCGAGGGAGTCAGCCCGAAACTCAGGCCTCTTGCCGTTTTCTTCGCATTCTTCGGAATGATCGGCTGTTTCTGCGTGATGCAGGCCAACCAGCTCACCGAATCCATCACGACCGTGTTGACCGAGCCCATGGGCATCGCCACGACCTTGCCGGTGAAACTCATCATCGGAGTGGTGATGGCTTCCCTGGTTGCGGTTGTGGTCGTGGGCGGAATAGACCGGATCTCGAAACTTGCCACCAAGATCGTTCCCTTCATGGTGTCGGTCTATTTCCTGCTTGTCCTGATCGTGATTGTCCTCTACATAGACCGCCTTCCGGGCGTATTCAGCCAGATCGTCAGCTCGGCCTTCGATTTCAAGGCAGGTTTCGGCGCCGTGGCCGGCATAGCGATCATCGGCGCGCGAAGGGCGATGTATGTCAATGAAGCGGGAGTGGGAACCGCATCCCTGATGCACGGGGCATCGAAGAACAGCGACCCTGTCCGGGAGGGGCTTGTCGCCATGCTCGGCCCGGCTATCGATTCCGGCCTTGTCTGCACACTGACCGCAATCCCCATCATCATGGCGGGAAACTATGAAGTCGAGGGCGTCAAGGGACTGGCAATCGCCCTCAACTCCTATGAGGCGCTTCTGCCGGGTTGGGGCAAGTACATGCTGATGGTCGTGGTGACCTTCTTCGCCTTCTCAACCATGTTCTCATATTCGATTTACGGCATCAAATGCGCAAGCTACCTGTTCGGAGATAAGAATGGGCAGATGTACAAGTACCTTTATCTTGCCGTGATACTTCTTTCCTGCGTGGCATCCCTGAGCACCGTGGTCAGCATCATGGACTTCGCCTTCGCGATGATGGCTTTCGCGACGATGTCGACCATCCTGTACCTTTCACCGAGGGTCAAGGCACTTCTGCGCACGCGGCAATAGCGGACATTAGACATCAACCACATAACACTTTAAACCATGAGCAAGTATATTCTGGCCCTTGACCAGGGCACAAGCAGCTCAAGAGCAATCGTTTTCGATCAGGACGGGAACGCGGTTTCCGTCTGTCAGAAAGAGTTCACCCAGCATTTCCCCCGTCCGGGGTGGGTCGAGCATGACCCGATGGAAATCTGGGCTTCCGAATATGCTGTGATGACAGAGGCTGTGGCTACTCTCGGTCTGGGCGGCAATGACATAGCAGCGATAGGAATAACCAACCAGAGGGAGACCACCATAGTCTGGGATGCCGCGACAGGCAAGCCTCTCTGCAATGCCATCGTCTGGCAGGACAGGAGAACATCGGATTACTGTGATTCTCTCAAGGCGGCCGGTCTGAGCGATCTGATCCGTTCCAAGACAGGACTGCTCATCGATGCATATTTCAGCGGGACCAAGATCCGCTGGATCCTTGAGAATGTTCCGGGGGCACGCGAGAAGGCCGACCGTGGTGAGCTTCGCTTCGGAACCGTGGATTCCTGGCTCGTCTGGAACCTCACGGGAGGCTCTGTGCATGTCACTGATGTGACCAATGCCTCCCGCACAATGCTTTTCAATATCCACACGCTTGAGTGGGACAAGGAGCTTCTGGATATTCTGAATATTCCGGAGTCGATGATGCCGCAGGTCCGCTCCTGCTCCGAGGTCTATGGCCGGACATCCCTCCTGGGTGGCCAGGTGCCGATTGCCGGTATCGCAGGTGACCAGCAGTCTGCCCTTTTCGGACAGATGTGCACAGAGCCGGGTTCGGTGAAGAACACCTACGGAACAGGCTGCTTCCTGCTGATGAACAGCGGCACGACTCCGATCATGTCCCGCAACAATCTTCTTACCACTATTGCCTGGAAGATCGGGGACACTGTCAACTATGCTCTCGAAGGGTCCATCTTCGTGGCCGGCTCCGTCGTCCAGTGGCTCAGGGATGGCCTTGGCGTCATCAAGGCTTCCTCTGAGGTCAACGCGTTGGCTACCAGTGTTCCGGACAATGGAGGAGTCTATTTCGTGCCTGCCCTGACAGGACTCGGCGCTCCGTACTGGGACCCTTATGCCAAGGGAACTATTGTGGGAATAACCCGCGGAACGACTGCCGGCCACATCGCCAGGGCCGCTCTGGAGGGAATCGCTTTCCAGACTATGGACATCGTCGAGGCGATGCAGAAGGATGCCGGCGTTTCCCTGAAAGAACTGAAAGTGGACGGAGGTGCTACAAAGAACCACTATATGCTTCAGTTCCAGGCGGATATACTCGGTGCTGAGGTCATCCGTCCGGAAGTTACCGAGACGACTGCCATGGGTGCGGCCTACCTTGCCGGTCTTGCCGTAGGTTTCTGGAGCGGTATTGAAGAAATCAAGACCCAGTGGAAGGCCGAGAGGGTTTTCACCCCATCTGCGACCGATGAATATGTCCGTACCGTCAAGGCCGGATGGGCAGATGCTGTGAGAAGAACATTGACCGACCGTAAATGAGTATCGAGATGAATCCTTATTTCGCTGAATTTCTGGGCACGATGGTGCTCATCCTGATGGGAGACGGTGTGTGTGCCTGCTCGTCTCTTGAAAAGTCCAAAGGCAAGGGGGCCGGATGGATTGTAATAACCATGGCCTGGGGCTTTGCCGTAATGTGCGGTGTCTTCATCGCCGGGCCATATTCTGGAGCTCATCTCAATCCTGCCCTGTCCGTGGGCCTTGCCGTTGCCGGTTCTTTCGAATGGGCCATGGTCCCGGGTTACATCATTGCGCAGCTAGCCGGGGCTTTCGTTGGCGCCCTGCTTGTCTATGCCTTCTACAAAGACCACTATGACGCTACCGAATCTCCTGACACAAAGCTTGGCACTTTCTGCACGATGCCTGCCGTTGAAGGACACAAGGTCCGCAATCTTTTCTGTGAGATTCTGGGTACCTGGCTTCTCGTTTTCTCCATCCTGATGTTCTCGGCCAAAGGGAATGAAGGACTTTCGGGCATCGCCCCACTCCCTGTGACCATGCTCATCATGGCAATAGGAATGTCCCTTGGAGGAACGACCGGCTATGCCATCAATCCTGCCCGCGACCTTCCTCCGAGACTGGTCCATTCGATTGTCCCTTTCAGGAGTGCAAAGCGTGACAGCGGCTGGTCTTACAGCTGGGTTCCGGTTGTCGGCCCATTCCTGGGTTCGATAGCAGCCGCGGCCTCATATTTGCTTATCTTCTAGGAATTCGGGTTTGTTTTTAAATATTCCTAAAGTTATGAAAGTCAGGTTATTTCTTGCTATCGCCGCCCTTTCCGCCCTTCTTTGCGGATGCGGTACCGCCTCCAAAGTCACTCCCCAGCAGGTGGCCTGGTATGTCAATGCCATCACCAACCATGACATGGTGATTGACATCATCAGCATCCAGCCGATGAAGGGTCAGATCGTCTATCCGGGAGGCGCATGTTTCATCACCATAAAGGATGGCACCATCGACGGACGTCTTCCTTTCATCGGGGATGCATTCAACAATCTGTTCAGCGGAGAAGATGTCAGCTATGTGTTCGACAAGTGTCCGATTGAGATAAAGGACAACTTTTCTAAAGCCGAAAAGGGAAGGTACATCTATTCCTTTGATGCAGTTTCGAGCAAGGAGAAAGTGTCCTTTGTCATAACTTTCACCAAGACCGGCCGGGCTGACATTGTCGTGAAATGCACCAACCGATCCCTGATGAGCTACACAGGTCAGGTCCGCTGAGCCTGAATCTTAGCCGGCAGGCTCATTTTCTTGTGCTGACGCCCAGGTCGTAGGATCCGGCGTCGAAGGTCTTCCCGTCGATTCTGGCAGTGATGCCTGCCGGAATCTCGACGTGAAGGTCGGCCCTGTCCTCCCCGTTCCTCTTCCAGGACACACAGATGGTTCCGTACGGGGTTTCCTGGCAGACCCTGACCCAGTTCAGGCCTGTAGGGAACTGTGGCTCTATCCTGACATTGCGGAAGGCTGCATCCTCTTGCATGATGCCTCCGAGAGCCTGGTAGAACCAGCTTCCGATGCCGTTGAAGCAGTTGTGCAGGTAACTTCGCGGAGCATCCCAGTCCTCCCATGTCGCGGTGGCGCCATTGTCGATCATGTACAGATAGCCAGGGTAGGTGCGTTTCTTGAGCATGCCATAGACATAGTCGGCCTCCCTTTCACGGGCTGCCCATTCCGCCAGGACAGGCACACCGACAAGACCGACTCCGAGGTGGCCTCCGTTGATGGTTTCAGTGCGCTCGAAGAGCTTCGCCTTGACTTGTCCGACGATTTCTCCGGGAACAGCTCCGACCAGCATAGGATAGATCATGTCGAGTTGGGATCCGGTCCCATAGATATTTTCCTCAGGATGATAGAAGGTTTTGTGAATCAGCCCGTCCAGTTTTTCCTTCCGGGCGGAGAATTCCTTCGAATCGCTTTCCTTGCCGAGCAGTGAGGCGATCCGGATCAGGTCCTCATAGGTCTGGCTCAGAGCGCAGTTGTTGACAAGGTCCACGCTCTCCTCAATTGTTACGTCCGTGCCTTTCGGCGCCAGCCAGTCTCCCAGGTACCAGGATCTTCTGGCATCGTCCGGCCACTTCCTCAGCAGGCCGTCGGCTGAATATTCATCGACATATCCGATCCACTTCTTCATGCTGTCATAGCATCTTTCGAGCAGGCGGGTGTCACCGGTAGCCATGTACACTCTCCATGGTGCCTGGACGATGAATGTGCACCAGTACGGTCCTCCTCCGGCCCTTATGGGCGCCGGTGCGGTGTGACGCAGATGACCGTCTTCTCCCATCGTGTCCATCCACGCCTGGAGCCAGTTCATGTAGATGGTGCTGACATCGTAGATGGTCTGCAGTGAAAGGCAGGAGGCATTGCCGTCTCCTCCGTAGCCCAGTCTTTCGATGTGGGCGCAGTCGACCATGTAGCCGCTGAAGACCAGGTTGTCCATCGTGTAGGCAATCATGTCGTGGATCCGGTCCAGGTCGGCATCGGAACTGTGGAATGAGCCGCCTCTGACGCTGCAGTTGCCGAACCTGTGTGCGAGGATGTTCCCGGCAGCAGGCTTCCGGCGTGCACCTTCGATGACAATGTACCTGAACACATGGTGGTTGAATCTGCTTTTGAATATGTCCTTGCCCGTTTCGCCGCAACAGACAAGCTCGTCATGTCCCCAGTCATGGAAATGGCCGTCGGTCTGAGGAGCATCGCAGTAGTAGAACCTGACGTGGTCTCCCTTTTCCTGTCCTTCGAGCCGGAATTCGCTCTGGGCGTTCATCACCTTGCCCATGTCGACAATCCATCTGTCTTTGCCGTCCGGTTCGATGCTGACAGCCGCCACAGTCTCCCTGATCGAGTTCAGCGGACACATCTGAGGTGTCGCGAAAGGAGTGCTGACCTTGACCACATCGACCTGGACAGGCGAATGGGTGTCCAGGCACTCGGCCGTCAGCCTTTCCGGAATCTTGCCCGGCTCGGCCTTCTCGCCTCCGTACTGACCTGAACTCCAGATGGAATTGTTGGAATAACCGCTTTCCACGCCTTTCCAGCGGCTGTCAGTGGAAATGATGGTCTTCCATCCGCCTTTCTCGAGGACGTCGATGCAGGCCTTCACCAGAGCCCCTTCATATTCGGCATTGTGGCTGGTCTTGTTGTACCATCCTTGTCCGAGCCAGATGGCTATGTCATTCCTTCCTTTTTTCAGCAAAGGGGTGATGTCGTAGGTGACGATCAGAGACCTCCTTTCGAGTTGGGAAACTGCCGGGGCGAGGACTGCCTCGCTGACTTTCTGTCCGTTGACGTAGGCTTCATGGTAACCGAGCGAATTGACGTGAAGGAAAGTCGTCTTTTGGGCATCCGTGCACTTGAATGTGGAATACACGATGGGGGAGTGGAAATCTTCGCCGCCGAGCGCTCCGACATATTCACCGTCTATCCTGTCATCGCCGATGATGCCGATGCTGAACCGCTGCGGCTCGCTCCATGGACCGCCGTTGACGGACACTCTCCACCAGCAAAGCTGGCGCGGAAGGAGTTCCTTTCCTGAATATGCCACCATCACCGATTCGTCCGAGCGGACCGTGCCCGAATCCCAGAGGTCGGCGCTTCCGGAGAGAATGGCATCCTGCGAGGAGGCAACCTGGATTCTGTAAGTCTCTTGGATGGAATCGTTTTTCCAGCTGAAATGAGGATTGTTGCTGTCTATGCCCAGAGGAGCTGTCATGCCTTCGCATCTGAGGTCATAGGTGTTCTTTCCGGAGGCAGTGGCCAATGTCAGTGTGGAAGCCGCAAGAAGCAGGCAGAGGATGAATTTTTTCATATTCTTGTAATTGCAGGTTTCCAAATATAGTGTTTATTTTCCATGTTTTGATATATTTGCGAATTGCACTATCGACTATCGCGACTACAAGACAATCAAAGAATATGAAATCGAACGGAAACTACGACTGGAAGATCTCCACTATCGGTGGCGTGACCCGGATCAGAATCACCTCCGGTGAAGACATCGCCCATCTGGACGAACTGGACCAGAAACTATGGACTGTGCTCAGCTGCCCTGTCAACGGGCTGGAAATGCCTCAGAAGACCCTATCCCTCATCGATTCCGACCATGATGGAAAGATCCACGTCGGGGAGGTCGTCGCCTCTGCCAAGTGGCTCACTTCCGTGTTGAAGAATCCTGACTCGCTTGTCGCAGGGGGAGACTCCCTCGGACTGGACGACTTCAATGAGGACAATGAGCAAGGACGGACCTTGCTCTCCTGTGCCCGCCAGATTCTTCAGACTGCCGGCCTGGACAAGACTTCGGTCAGCATCGCCGAGGCGGAATCCTATCTGGACCTTGTCTCCAAGAGGCCTTTCAACGGGGACGGAGTGGTTGTCCCTGCTTCCGCCGGTGACGATGAGGAACTGAAGCAGACGATTGCCGACATCGTGGCGACTCAGGGCGGGGTCGAAGACCGCAGCGGCGAGGCCGGTGTGGATAAGGACAAGCTTGATGCATTCTATGCTGCCGTTTCGGACCATGTCGCCTGGCTTGATTCGGGACGGAAGGATGCTGACGGCATATTCCCTTATGGCGATGACACTGTTGCCGCCCTTGCCTGCGTGGAAGCTCTGAAGGCTAAGATCGATGACTATTTTCTCCGCTGCAAGCTTGCTCAGTTCAATGCCGATCCGGCAGGGCTCAATGTCGCTCCGGAGAGAATCGGACAGATCGCCACGAAAAACCTGTCTGACTGTGTCGGAGAGATTGCCGAGTATCCGATAGCCAATGTCTCCGCCGACCGTACCCTTGATCTGACACAGGGAATCAACCCTGTCTGGACCGGAGAGGTGGACAGGTTCAGGTCGCTGGTGCTGAACGGGGAAAGCAGCCTCACTGAGGAGAAGTGGCTTTCGGTTCAGGACAAGTTCACGGCTTATCGCGCCTGGCTGGCCGCAAAGAAGGGAGGAAGTGTAGAACCGCTTGGAGAGGCTCGTCTGAGGGCCGTTCTGGCCGCCGGCAGGAAGGATGCCATTGCCGAACTGATCGCTTCTGACAAGGCTCTTGAGGAGAGTGTTGCCAATGTCGAGTCTGTCAGCAAGCTTCTTATCCTGCATCGTGATTTCTACACCTTCCTCCGCAATTTCGTGACTTTCGATGATTTCTACTCGGCTGTGGACGGCAGCACGAAGGCCATTTTCCAGGCCGGTACCCTGTACATCGACCAGCGTAGCACGGATCTCTGCATCAAGGTCGCAGACATGGGAAAACAGGGCGACATCGCCGGTCTGAGCGGGATGTTCATCCTTTACTGCGCTTGCGAGTCGAAGGTCAAGAAAGAGACGATGAACATCGCGGCGATCCTCACCGAAGGCCAGATCGCGAATCTGAGGGTAGGACAGAACGCTGTATTCTATGACCGTCAGGGCAATGAATGGGATGCTGTCGTCACCAAGATCATCTCCAATCCGATCAGTGTCGCCCAGGCTTTCATGTCGCCGTACCGCAAGTTCGCCGACACCCTCTCCGAGAGGATGAAGAAGTCTTTGGCCGACAAGGAAAACAAGGTGATGGGAGACATGACCGGCAAGGCGGGTTCCATCAACGTGCCTGCTGCTGAAGGGACCGAAGCCGCAAAGACAGCCGCCAAACCGCCATTCGACATCACCAAGATTTCAATCCTGGTTGCAGCCTTCGGAATGGCCTTCTCCTGCGTGACCCTGGCTCTCAAGGCTTTGTTCAAGCCGTGGTACACCATATTGCTTGTCCTTGCAGCCCTTGTCGTCTGCATTTCGGGTCCCTCGATGCTTATCACCTGGATCAAGCTCCGCAAACGCAATCTCGGCCCTATCCTTAACGCCAATGGCTGGGCCATCAACTCCAAGATTCTGGTGAATTCCCGCTTCGGCTCCTATTTCACGCATCTTGTCCGTCTGCCGAAGATCAAGGTGGAAGACCCTCTTTCGGACAAGACTCCTCTCTGGAAGAAGATACTTCTCTGGCTCGTTTTCATAGTCGTTGTCGCCGGCGCCGCCTGGCTGATCTGTCCGGCTGACAAGAGACCGTTCTGCAGCAAGCCCGAGGCTGAAGTGGCAGTCGATTCGACCGCAGCGGCCGAACCTGCCGAGGGCGTGGCTGACCTTACTTCCGAAGGCGTGGCCGCCGAGTCGTCCGAGGGCGCTGAACAGGTATCTTCCGAGGGCGCTGAACAGGTTTCTGCCGAGGCTGCCCTGTAGTTTGCTTCCGTACCCGGATGCGATCCGGGCGCCGGATGCCGCCGGAAAAGTGTTCCGAAGTATAGGTTTCGGGCACGGAATC
>SAMEA3663223__coassemble_279_pt1 | contig 13227 bp, 8 predicted proteins | sample SAMEA3663223__metabat2_high_PE_004 | metagenome-assembled genome bin SAMEA3663223 (sample SAMEA3663223) | pig gut metagenome | biome: pig gut; feature: pig-associated habitat; material: faeces | place: China | collected 2013
AAGGAGCTTGCGCTGGGCGGAAAGCACAACATCTACAATTCGATGGCAGCGGCTCTCGCGGCAAAGGCATCAGGCATCGACAACAAGACCATCAGGGAATGCCTCGCCACCTTCAAGCCTATAGAGAACAGGCTCGAACCTGTGCTCAGCGTCAAGGACGTGCTCTACATCAATGACTCCAAAGCCACCAACGTGGATGCCGCCTGGTACGCCCTCGAATGCCAGAAGAGGCCGGTTGTCTGGATCGCCGGAGGAAAGGACAAGGGCAACGACTACGAAGTGCTCAAGGATCTGGTGCGCAGGAAAGTCAAGGCCATCGTCTGTCTCGGAGTGGACAACACAAAGCTCCGCGAGGCCTTCGAGGATATTGTCGGAAAGGACAACATGGTCGAGACGCGCTCTGCAGAAGACGCTGTCGCCCAGGCGAGCAGATTCGCCACGGCCGGTGACGTAGTGCTGCTCAGCCCATGCTGCGCAAGCTTCGACCTGTTCAGGAACATGGAAGAGAGAGGAGAGAAATTCAAGGAAGCTGTAAGGAATCTGTAACACGGGAAAGATTGTGGAGAACATGGCAAAAGAAAAGAAGGAGAGAAGAAACCTCTGGAACTTCGTGGAAGCCCTCGAAGGAGACAAGGTGGTCTGGATGATAGTGTTCCTGCTCATCCTGATTTCCATTGTCGCTATCTCCTCGTCCACCTCGATGCTTGCCGTCCAGCAGGGAACCTCCAGGATGGAGATCATCAGCGACCAGCTCAAGATTTCCCTCGTGGGGCTGCTTGTGATAATCGTGTGCTACAACATCAAGAAAATCGCCATATTCAGAGCTTTCTCACAACTGGGATTCGCGGTTTCGATCGGTCTTCTGGCAATCCTTGCCAGCCACAAGACCATAGGACCTCTGGAGCCGCTGTACATCAATCAGGCCTGGAGAATCATCCGCATCGGAGGCCTGCAGGTCCATGTCTTCGAGGTCGTCAAGGTCGCAATGGTCATGTACCTGGCATGGGCCGTGACCGCGCTCAAGAACGACAAGTTCCTGATAGCTAACCTTCTCTCCAGAAAATACCCATTCTTCGGCAAACAGGTCGTCAAGGAGTTCATGTACATCTACATCCCGATACTCCTGACGTGCGTGGGAATAATGGTCGGCTCGATGTCCTCGACAATATTCATCGGCGCCATCATGCTCATCACTGTCCTGCTCGGAGGGATCAGGATCAAACGTTTCCTGCAGCTTATCCTGGTCTGCGTCGGGGTGCTGGTGGCCTGTATCGGAATCAACTCGGTAAGTGAGAAGAAGCCTTTCCCTCATGTGGAATCGGCCTTGAACCGTCTTGAGGGAGGGAAAATGGAGAATGCCTTCCAGACCATGAGGGACAATCCGGTCGGCAGCGAAGCATTCAGGAATGCCCTCGACGGTATCAAGCAGCCGGTCAGCGCGAAGATTGCCATCAAGGAAGGCGGGCTGAAAGGCAAAGGTCCAGGAAAGAGTACACAGAGATACGTGGTCCCGATTATGTTCGAGGACTATATGTTCAGTTTCATAGTCGAGGAATATGGCCTGATCGGAGGAATCCTGGTGATCATCCTCTACATCAGTCTCCTCGCCAGAGGATCCCTGATTGTAAGGAACTGCGACAACCTCTTTGCCAAGACAGCCGTCGCCGGACTGGTCATCCTGATCACAGGACAGGCGATGATGCACATAATGATCAACTGCGACCTCGGTCCCCTGACCGGTCAGACCCTGCCGATGATAAGCCACGGAAAATCCTCTTTCCTGATGTTCTGTCTTGCCTTCGGCATCATCCTGTCGATCAGCCGCATGGCGAAGAAAAAGATAGAAAGGGAAACCGCAAAGGCCGCCCCGCTGATCAACCGGGAGACTACGGATGAGATGGAAAACTCACTGAACGATCTCGACATGCTCGAAAGCGGGATGGCCGGAGAACAGGACTTCGGAGAAGACGGGGCAGCAGAAACATATGACTAAGGATATGGAATACAAAAGTCTAAGAATAATGATAAGCGGAGGCGGCACGGGAGGACACATATTCCCGGCTGTTTCCATCGCGAACAAACTCAAGGAGCTTAATCCGCAGACTGAAATCCTCTTTGTCGGCGCGGAAGGCAAGATGGAGATGGAGAAGGTGCCTGCGGCAGGCTACAGGATTGTCGGTCTGCCAATAGTGGGTCTGCAGAGGCAGCTCAGCCTGAAAAACATCGTGAACGACATCCAGGTGCCGTTCAAAGTGGTCTCCAGCATATTCAAGGCCAAGAAAATCCTCAGGGAGTTCAAGCCTCAGGTGGTTGTGGGCGTGGGAGGTTATGCCAGCGCGCCTCTGCTCTGGGCGGCTTCCGGCATGGGAATCCCGTGCCTCATCCAGGAACAGAACGGTTTCGCCGGGCTGACCAACAGGAAACTCGGGAACAGGGTGCAGAAGATCTGTGTCGCCTACGAAGGCATGGAGAGGTTCTTTCCTGCTGACAAGATCGTGATGACCGGCAACCCGATCCGGAGCATCATCGTCCCGGCAACGCCTGAAATGAAGGCAGAAGGGGAAAAGGAATATGGCCTCACACCGGGAAAGAAGCACCTGTTCATCGTCGGCGGAAGTCTTGGAAGCGGCCGCATGAACCAGAGCATGAAGAAATGGATAGCCGACGGCTGCCCTGGAATGGAAGGGGTGGATGTCCTCTGGCAATGCGGAAGGTACTACAAGAGCGGGATCGATGCTTTCATGGAAGAGCAGAAGGCCAGGAATCCGGAGGCCCTCTCAGCCATCCGTCACTCCGACTTCATAGGCAGGATGGACCTTGCCTATGCCGCAGCTGACGTTGTCATCTCCAGAGCGGGAGCAAGCTCTGTCTCGGAACTTTGCGCCGCGCACAAGGCCACCATATTCATTCCTTCCCCGAATGTCGCGGAGGATCACCAGACGCACAACGCGATGGCTCTGGTCAAAAGGGATGCCGCCCTGCTTGTCAGGGACGCCGAGGCAGTGGAGAAGATGATGCCCGCTGCTCTGGAACTGCTGAAGGATCCCGCAAGGATAGCCGCCCTGGAGGAGAATGCCGGAAAGATGGCGCTTCCCGATGCCGCCGGGAAGATTGCGGACGAGATATATTCATTGGTCAAGTAAACTTTTGCCACAGCAATGTCTGAATACAAAAAGATATATTTCCTCGGAATCGGAGGAATCGGAATGAGCGCGATAGCCAGATACTACAAATTCAAAGGCTATCCGGTTGCCGGTTATGACAGGACTCCTTCCGACCTCACCCACGAGCTGGAGAAGGAGGGCATCGACGTCCATTACGAGGACGACATCGACTTCATCCCCAAGGATGTCGAGTCGACTCTGGTAGTGTACACTCCAGCCATCCCCGAGACTCTCGGCGAGTTCGTGTATGTCAAGGAACACAATTACACCCTCATCAAGCGCTCACGCATGCTGGGTGAACTCTCGCAGGGGCAGACCTGCCTCGCCGTGGCCGGAACCCACGGAAAGACGACCACCAGCACCATGGTGGCCCATATCCTCAACACGGGACACAACGGATGTTCCGCCTTCCTCGGAGGTATCTCGAAGAATTACGGCACGAATCTTCTGATGAGCCAGACCCCGACCCTGGTCGCTGAAGCTGACGAGTTCGACCGTTCCTTCCTCCAGCTAAGCCCGGCAATCGCAGTCATCACCGCCATGGATGCCGACCATCTGGACATCTACGGCACCCACGAAGAGTACTGCAAGGCCTTCAGGCAGTTCGCGGCAAAGGTCACAGGAAAGCTCGTCATCAAGAAGGGTCTTCCGGTGGGGGAAGCCGACACCGGAGCCAGGATATTCTCTTACAGCTACGACGACACGTCAGCTGATTTCCACGCCGAGAACATCACAAAGGATGAGCTGGGGCACTACACCTTTGACCTGGTCCATCCGAAGGGCAGGATCTGCGGCATCAGAACCGGAGTTCCGGGTTGGGTCAACGTGGAGAACAGCATCGCCGCCGGAGCCGTCTGCCTGCTTCACGGAGTGAGTCCGGAAGGCATCAGGAAGGGCATCGGCACATTCCAGGGTGTCAGGAGAAGGCTCGACGTGCACATCAACGAGCCCGGCCTGACCTATATTGACGACTATGCCCATCACCCGAAGGAACTTGCCTCCGCCATCTCGTCAATCAAGAACATGTTCCCGGGAAGGAAGCTTACGGCAATATTCCAGCCTCACCTGTTCACAAGGACCAGAGACTTCGCCGCCGACTTCGCCGCAGCTCTCAGCATCGCCGACAAGCTCATCCTTCTGGACATCTACCCGGCGAGGGAAGAACCGATCCCGGGGGTTACCTCCGAAATCATATTCGACAAAGTCACCTGCCCGGAGAAGGTCCTGCTCGCAAAGGAGGAATTGCTTGAATATGTCGGGAAAGAAGATGTCGACATCCTTGCGACTTTCGGAGCCGGCAACATCGACCGCTTCATCAGGCCGCTTGTGGAACTTTTGTCTGAAAGGATAGGAAAATGAAGAAAGGACTGAAACCCGTGATTGTCTCTGCAGCCGTTCTGCTGCTCGGAGCGCTCTGCCTTCTCATCTGGAACAAGAACAGTGAGGAGCAGGGGCTCAAGACATGCGCAGGGGTCAGGGTGGAATATGAGGATGACTTCATCTTCGTCTCTCAGGAAGACGTCGAAGGCTATCTCAGATCGGATTACGGACACATCATCGGGCAGAGACTCGACAGCGTGGACCTTATCAAGGTAGAAGAGATACTGGATGCCAAGAGCGCTGTGTTCAAGGCCGAGGCCTACACTACTCCGGATGGCTACCTCAATGTCAGGATCCGCCAGAGAGAGCCGGTCGTGAGATTCCAGAAGGGCAGTTACGGCTTCTATGCCGACGGACGTGGCTTCATATTCCCGCTTCAGAGCAACTACACGTCAAGGGTTCCGATCATCGACGGGAACATCCCGCTGGATGTCGCTGCCGGCTACAAGGGAGAGCCGGGGACGGACAGGGAAAAGGAATGGCTTGCGTCGGCGATCCGCCTGGTGAACTTCATCAAGGAGTCCAGGACGTGGTCCGAGAACATCAGCCAGATGACAGTGAACGCTGACGGGGACATCGTGATGGTCCCCCGCGAGGGAAAGGAGAAGTTCATCTTCGGCGGGCCTGAAGATCCCGAGGCGAAATTCAGCAGGATCGAAAGATACTACAACACGATTGCGCCTGCCAGAGGGAAGGACACATATTCGAAAGTGATTGTTAAATATGACGGACAGATTGTCTGCAGAAAGTGATATGGAAGAGAGATATATAGCATCGGTTGACCTCGGGACATCGAAGATTGCGGTCGGAATCGCAAGGATCCAGGGTCAGAATGTACAGGTTGTCTATTACAGGGAGACTCCGTCAAAGGGTATCCGCAACAGTTATGTCCTCAATCCGAAGAAGGTGGAGGATGTGCTGCGAGTGGCCATCACCAATGCCCAGCAGGAACTCAAGATAAAGATTTCAGAAGTCATCGTCGGATTGCCGAGATACTACGTCAGACAGGAGGTCAAGTCAGCCTCGACTGAAAGGGAAAACGAGGACAGTCCGATCCTTGAGCAGGAACTCAGGGATCTCAAGAACGAGGCTCTGCAGACATATCCCCTGAAAGACAGCAAGACGGAAGTCATCTACGGTGCTGTCGCCCAGTCTTTCTCGACGGAGGATTGTCTGAATGAGCTGGAAAGCGACATCGTGGGAATGACGGCGGGAACCCTGGAAGGCAATTTCAAGGTATTCGTCGGGAACAGGAGACATTCCACGAACATCGACAGCATATTCAACAGCATGGGCATTTCCATCGCCAAGAAATATTTCACGCCCGGAATCACCGCCAAGGCTGTGCTGAAGGAGGAGCAGATGGAGAATGGAGTGGCTCTGATCGACCTTGGTGCCGGAGTCAGTTCCGTGACCATCTTCGAGGGCAGGATCATGAGATTCTATTCTGCAATCCCTTTCGGTGGAAACAGTGTCACCAACGACATCAAGTCGGAATGCGGCATTTCCTTCGAACTTGCGGAGAACATCAAGAAAGGCTATGGAGCCTGCATGCACGAGAAGCTTTCTTCATTCGGCAACAAGACCCTGAAGATTATCGACGACAACGACAACACAGGAATACAGGTCGGTGTCAAATACATCTCCCAGATCATCGATGCCAGGATGAAAGAGATTCTCGATGCCCTGCTGTATGCCATCCAGAACAGCGGCTATGCTGACAAGCTGAGGTCCGGAATAGTTGTTACCGGAGGCGGTGTCGATCTCGTCAACATCGTGAACTTCATCAAGGCGGAATCGGGCTGCATTGTGGCCATCGGAACTCCTAAGCCGTTCTTCACCTGCGACGACAACGCACTTGCAAGAGGGGCTTCTGCGGCAACGACGATGGGTATGATCTATGCCGCAAAGATGGACAAGAGTCTCAACTGCACAAGCAAACCTCCTGTCCAGCCAAGGACCCCGGACCCTGTCAGAGCGGCAGAAACGGTCAGGGAAACGGTCACGAAGCGTAAGATTGTGATGCCCCCGATGCCGGAACCGGTCAGGGAAACGGGACATCTGGAGCCGGTAAGGGAACCGGCAAGGCAAACCGGACCGGCAGGGCAACAGGAACCCCTCAGGCAGGAGGATCCGGCAAGGAAGGAGTCCGGCAAGGAATACACCCTGCCTCACATCGACCAGGAAGAGTTTGCGGAGCCTCAGGAGGGCATGCCTAGCATCGAGACCTCGGTAGCTGCCGCCCAGGAATATGCCAACGCCCAGCATGGCAATCTTTTCGACTATTCCGAAGATGAGCATTCAGGGGAGAAATCACAGAAGAAGAAGGAGAAGAAGAAACGCTCTTTCAAATGGTTCGAAAGGATGAGCGACACAGTGGGCTCCCTCTTTGACGATATGGACAACGAAGAAGTATGATAAAGGATAGAGAGATCAGAGACATGACAGAAGAAATAGGGATTATAGAGCCGACCGACTGGGCCCCGATAGAGTCCATGATAAAGGTCATCGGAGTTGGAGGCGCAGGATGCAATGCCGTCAACTACATGTTCAATGAGAAGATCGAGGGATGCAGTTTTTATGTCTGCAACACCGATCTCCAGTCCCTGGATGCCAGCCCGGTGCAGGCCAAGATCCACATCGGCAGGAACTCCCTGGGGGCAGGAACGGATCCGGAAAAGGGCCGGAAAGCCGCATTGGAGGCGAAGGACAAGATCGAAAAGGTTGTCATGACCGAGGAGACCCGGATGCTGTTCATCACGGCCGGAATGGGAGGAGGAACAGGGACCGGAGCCGCCCCTGTCATTGCCGAAATGGCGAAATCAAAAGGAATCCTGACTGTCGCCGTGGTCACCATACCGGCTGAAACAGACGGGATAATCACACTCTCAAGGGCAATCGATGGCATCCACGAACTGGTCAAGAATGTGGATAGCCTTCTGATAATCAACAATGAGAAGATCTACGAGCAATTCGGCACCCATCTGATTCATGATGCCTATCCGAAAGCAGATGAAGTTCTCGCGACTGCCGTGAAAGGCATTACTGAAATCATCTCCAAGAAGGGCTACATCAACGTCGACTTCCAGGACATCAAGACAATGATGGAAAACAGCGGAATGGCTCTGATGGGCTGCGGCATCGGTACGGGCACGAACAGGATAGAGGATGCCGTCAAAGGTGCGCTCGAATCTCCTCTTCTGAACGACTTCGACCTCAAGACGGCCAAGAACCTGCTCGTCAACATCACCTGCGGCAAAAACGAGAAGGGCCTGACCATGGACGACCTGGCGGCCATCAACAAGCTGATCGGTGAATATACCGGGAATGCCAACAAGTTCAAGACCGGAATCGTCTACGACACAGACCCGGAAGCAGGTGACAGGATCCAGATTACGGCGATAGCCACAGGATTCAAGGTCAACGACCTTTCAAAGATCGCGAAGAAAGATCTCGGGAACGTAATCACCATAAAAAAGGATTTCAAATACGTGACTTCCCCGGTCATCGAACAGGATGAACCGATCATATTGGACGGTGACAAGAAGATGACGACGATCGGTCCTTCCCAGGAAATCAACCGGATTCCGGTCATAAGCGAGAAACCGGTCCTCCTGGTGGATCCCGGCGACAGCATCGCCGAACTTGAAAACGAGCCTGCGATAAAAAGATCGGAAAGAAGGCGTTCCTAGGCACCGGTCTTCACCACGGCACCCTTGCCCACAGATATCTCAGAGGCATCACAACGTGGCAAAGGGGGCTTCCATTGGCCCTTTGCCACGGGATGACCGCTCACAGGCGCCTCAGAGGGACGCCTGCGTGCCGAGACGTTTCAGAGCGTAGGCAATTCTGGATGCAGTCTCATCCTTGCCTATCCTGGTGATGATGTCAGCGATTCCCAGGCCACTTGCAGAACCCGCAAGAGCGAGCCTGATGGCATTCATCACCTTTCCCATCGGCCAGCCGTTCGTACGGATGTAATCCTCGACGGACTCCCCTACTGCAGCGACAGTCCATTCTCCCTGGTACGCCATGACATATTCAGAGACAGAAGAGACCAAAGCTGCGATTTCAGGTTTCCAGAATTTGTCAGCATCCTTAGCAAGGAAAGGCGCAGTCAGGCTGTCGTCATATTCCTTTGCCCTCGGATCCTTGGGGCGATTGTCGGCAGCTTTCGGCTCGACAGAGGCTCCGGCCTTGATTCCGAAGGCCTCGAACTCTTCCGGAGCCACGAACAGGCAGGAAGCAATCGTCCAGAAATCCTTGACGAAGGTGGCTCTTTCCTTGGTGAACGAGATGATGTCGCGGACATATTCCGAAGACACCTTGCGCGCATGCAGGTCGGTCGTGCCGGCGGTCACGCTGAAACCCTTCGATTCAAGAACAGGGACGAAAGCCGCGGCAAGATCCTCGTCCGGGGTTGCCCTGAGATATTCCTTGTTGAACCAGCGAGCCTTTTCAGGATTGAATTTCGCGCCGGCCTTGCTGACCTTGTCGATGGAGAAGGACTCGATGAGCTGCTCCATCGTGAATATTTCCTGCTCCGTTCCGGGATTCCACCCGAGCATGGCAAGGAGATTGACGAAAGCACCCGGGAAATAGCCGTCTTCACGATAGCCGTGGTAGGTCTCCCCTTCGGAATTGACCCAGTTCAGAGGGAACACCGGGAATCCCATCTTGTCACCGTCCCTCTTGCTCAGTTTGCCGTTGCCGACCGGCTTGAGAAGAAGCGGGAGGTGCGCGAATCTCGGCCTCGTATCCTCCCAGCCGAAGGCCTCGTAAAGAAGATAATGGAGAGGGAGGGAAGGAAGCCATTCTTCGCCGCGGATAACCTCGGTGATCTCCATCAGATGGTCATCCACGATGTTTGCGAGATGATAGGTCGGAAGTTCGTCGGCCTTCTTCCAGAGAACCTTGTCATCAAGTGTGTCGGTGTTGATCTCGACGTGTCCGCGGATGAGGTCATCCATCCTGACGACTGTGTTCTCAGGCATCTTGAAACGGATTGTCCAGCCGCTGGTCTCGCGGAGCAGCCTCTGAGTCTCTTCCTCAGGAAGGGTAAGTGAATTGCGGAGCGTCATCCTCGACTTCTGATTGTAGATGAAAGTCTGGCCGGCAGCTTCGCATTCAGCCCTTTTGGCATCCAGCTCCTCCGAAGAGTCGAAGGCATAATAGGCATTGCCGGAAGCGACAAGGCGATCGGCGTACTGCTTGTAGATGGCCCTTCGCTGGCTCTGGCGATAAGGGGCATGAGGATGTCTCTCAGAAGCGGTCTCGACGACTTTCCCATTCTCGTCGACTCCCTCGTCAGGTTTTATGCCGCACCAGGACAGAGCCTCGATGATGTACTCCTCGGCACCCGGCACGAAACGGTGCGAATCGGTATCCTCTATTCTGAGGATAAAATCCCCTCCGCGCTGCTTGGCATAAAGATAATTATAGAGAGCCGTACGGACGCCGCCCATATGGAGCGGTCCTGTCGGAGACGGCGCAAATCTTACTCTTGTTCTTCTTTCCATTGCTGATTCTTCTTATTCTGTTTTGCGAATTCTCTTTCCTTGCGGCGCGCCTCCTTTCTGGCATAGCGTTCCATGTATCTCTCAAGAAGAGCCTGTTCACGTGCTTCCCTCCTGTCTCTGGCGATCACAGCCTTAGCCGTGGCCTTGCGCTTACGCGCCAGTGCCTTGGCATCCTTCCCGGCCTTCTTTGCGGCATCCCTGGCATCCAGTTCCGCCCATCTTGCCTCCCGGGCATTGATCCGGTCGAGGCGTGCCTGCTCAGCCCGAGCTTTTTTCGCCGCCCTGACCGAATCGGCCTGTTCCTTTTCAGCAGGGACACGGACAGCATCACCTGACTCAAGACTGTCGGCAGCGACAGCAGGAGGAATCTTGGCAGAAGAATCCTGCACAGCCATAGCCAGGGCAGAATCAGCCTTCGGAACAATCTTTTCCCCCTTCAGGGCAGCATCCGCAGCCACCCCTGCGCTATCCTTGAATATGCCGACACTGTCCAGCTGTACCCCATCAGGTACCGCCAGTGCAGCAATGCTGTCCTGTACTGCTTTCAGACTGTCCCTGACCGCTTCCTGACGCACTCTCATGCGTTCATTTTCCGCAGCCCTGGCAGCCTTCACCGAATCCCTGGATGCCAGCATCTTGTGGACACTGTCCATATAGCCCGGGAAATATTCATCGGTATAAATGAATTTCGGCCGGGAAAGAGACTCGTAACGGCTTCTCTCGGATCCCCTCGGAGAGAGAGGAGTCACATCGGCAGGTTGGGAAGGACGACGCTCAGGATTCCAAAGGAAACCCTTCAGCTTCCTCTCTTCGGATGGGAGCTGAACTATCGGATAGGCATCGGTCTTGACATCCTGGAAATAATAGAGGTCATTGATGTTTCCCTCCGTCAGGGTAGCCGTAAGCATCTTCGACTCGAACTTGTTGACCGTAGCCAGGACTCCGTTCTCCTCGATGTAGAAAAGACCCGAAGCACCACCCATCGAATCGAAACGCCTCAGCAGCCCTGTGGAATCGAAATATGCCATCATCTCTGTGCCCTTGATCTGGTCGAAGCAGGCTGTATCCTCCTGGATCACGATAAACGCATTGGACATCAGGCTCGCTTTCTTCAGCGAGTTGTCCTGCAACATCACGGAGATGCTGTCTGCCGAATACTGTCTTGTCACTTCCTGCCAGACCATCGGGGCATCGTACATGCGGATCAGTGAATCCAGATCCGAATATGCCAACGAATCGCATGCGAGCTGCATGTCCTTCTTGAAGGCCTTGACATTGCGGAGCGCAAGCAGGAAACCGATCTTGGTGGTGTCAGGCGGCACCAAAGCAAGACTGTCAGCTGCTGTGGCAAGGCTGTCAGCTGCTGTGGCAAGGCTGTCGGCAGAATCCAGACTGCCCGCAAGATTGACGCTGTCGGCAGAGTTCAGAGCACCCTTGAGATTCAGACTGTCCGGCACAGAGAGGCTGCCCGGCATATTCCTGCCAGGCCGCCTGTCCCTTCCTCCGGAGACATTCACGCTGTCCGGCGACTGAGCGAAGAAATACCTGTAGAAAACTGGGTCCTCAGGTCCTTCGTCCGGACCCGGGATATTCGGACGCTTTTCCCCGACTGCGACGCCCTTGCCCCTGTCGGAAGCAAGCCGCGCATTAGGATCATCCATGTCTCTCTTCTTCCTGGCCTCGTCAGCTGCGCTTCTGGCCTCCTCAGCCGCCTTCTGACGGTATGCAGTCACGGCATCAGCTCCGATCTCATCAAGCCTCTTTGAAGAAGCAGCCGTCTCCGCCTCAGGTATGTCACATTTCCTGAAAGTCCAGTAACGGAGGGAATCGGCACTTACATAGACAGTGTCCTGCTGCCCCTTGTCATCGATGGTGGCTATCATCGCCGGTTTGCGGGACATGGTCAAAGTGGCTATGGAATCCACATAGTGCATGTACCCGGCGAAAGCTGAGAGATTCCGTTCGGAGTCCAGCAGTTCGATGTTTCCGAACAGTTCGATGTCGTTGGTGTTCCGGTAGAATTTCAGCGTGTCAGTCCAGACTTCCCTAGTCGGATCCATCAGATGGACGGATTTGTTGAACAGGAATATCTCCCTGTTCCTGTCATACCATCCGGCGTTGGCGCACAACATGTTCTCATCCTTCCATGCAATCGTGCCGAGACCGAATCTGGCGAAATTGGCATCGGTGTCATATTCAAGCTTCTCAGTCTTCACGAAAATCGAGTCCGTGTACATGTTGACAGTACCGGTGAAAGTGAAGGTGCTGATCTTGGAGTCGTAGGTGCCGTACTTGCTTTCGATGATCTGTCCGTCCTTGTCCTTCATCGAAGCACCGCCCCTGAATGTCGCCACACTGTCCTTGGTGTTGTAGTCGAGGTTTCTGGTGCGGAGAGTATTCTTCTGCTTGTCCTGAAGCTGGACCAGGGTACCGCGGAACTGGGCCAGATTCTCATCGATGAGATAATCGAGCTTGTCGCTGCTCAGAACGGTCTCGTTCTGGATGATGCGGACATTGCCGAAAGCCTTTATGAGATTGGTGTTGACATTCCAGATTGCAGTATCGCAGACCAGGAGAGTGGAATTGTGGTAGAAGCGGGCATTTCCAAGAGCCTTCCTGTAGCTGTAGCCCGACTCCTCGACCTGCTGGAGCAGGTCACATCCCAGAAGACGGACCAGGCTGTCTGCCTTCTCTTGGGCGAAGAGGCCCAGCGAAGACAGAATAAATGCAAATGAATATGCCAGCCATCTTCGGAGCATCAGTCCTCTTTGAACTTTGACGCCCAGTCTTTGCGTTTGAATTCGCAATCCTTGAACATCGGATCGATGACGATATGGGTCTGACTGATCTTCCCGGTCAGGAATTCCTCTATCGCCTGGTTCTGCTTCATCCCGTTGACGATGGACTTCAAGTCATTGAAATCATCCTCGAAAGTAGCCGTGTGGGCCGGGATGATCTTGTCTACCTTGATAATCTTGTAATTCTCCTTTCCGTTGATGTAGTTCTTGTCAGGATCCTGCCTTCCGTCATCATCAGTAGACTGGACAGGTTTTGAGATCTCGCCTTCCTTGAGGTCACGGATGGCGATGTAGTCCTGAGGCTTGAGCTGGTCGATCTCGAAATAGGCCGAACCGGTGTGCGGATCGGACATCTGACCGCCGTTT
>SAMEA3663223__coassemble_340_pt1 | contig 11673 bp, 9 predicted proteins | sample SAMEA3663223__metabat2_high_PE_004 | metagenome-assembled genome bin SAMEA3663223 (sample SAMEA3663223) | pig gut metagenome | biome: pig gut; feature: pig-associated habitat; material: faeces | place: China | collected 2013
CCGTGACCCTGAACACCAGCTCATCGGAGCAGGTCATGAAATCGACGGCGAGCCAGGCCTGGAAGGCGACAAGGACAATTGCCGACAATGTGGCCGTCCTCAGCTGGAAAACCCTCTGGTTGAAAGTGAACAGGGCAAGGACCTGCAGAATCGAGGTGACAATCAGCAGGACCAGGTAGGGAAAGTTCTGCGAATATGTGAATTCGGCCAGACGGGTGCCTTCCGGCCCCGGGACGACAGCCTTCAGGCTGAAGAAAAGGGCCACCACCAATCCGGTAGCCAACGCCAGGAACAATGTCTGTAATCTCTGCCACATGATGCAAAGATAAGAATTATTCGGATTCCCGCACATTGCAGGCAGGATAATCATCCGCACCGGAGATTGAAGATTGCCCGTTTTTTGCTATATTTGGAAATCACATGATAAAAAGCAAAAAGAAAACGAATATGAGAATACCAGAATCAGAATTGATAATCAACGGAGACGGTTCTGCATTCCACATCCATCTAAGACCGGATGAACTTGCAGACATCGTCATCCTGGTGGGAGACCCGGGCAGAGTGGCAATGGTCTCGGAATATCTTACCGACATCGAATTCACCAGGCAGTCCCGGGAATTCGTTTCGACCACAGGAAAATACAACGGAAAGAGGATCACCGTGCTCTCGACCGGCATCGGAACCGACAACATCGACATCGTCATGACGGAACTGGATGCCCTCGCCAATGTGGACTTTGCCACGCGCGAGCCGAAAGCCGGGCACAGGGAACTCACGATCCTGAGAATCGGAACCACAGGTGCCATCCAGCCGGACATTCCCCTCGGAAGCCCGATCTTCTCACACTACTCCGTCGGATGCGACGGCCTGCTGAACTGGTACGCCGGAAGGGATGAGATCAGCAATGTGCCGATGGAAAAAGCCTTCATGAAGCACACAGGGTGGAACGAGAATCTTCCGTCACCATATTTCGTAAAAGCCAGCGAAGACCTGATCAGCCGCTTCGAAGACTGCACGGTCAAGGGTGTCACCATCTCTGCTCCCGGCTTCTACGGGCCTCAGGGCAGGGTCGTACGCCTCGGACTTGCGATGCCGGACATGCTTGACACCTTCGAGTCCTTCTCTTTCGACGGCTACAGGATAACCAACTTCGAGATGGAAGGCTCCGCCGTCGCCGGTCTCGCACGACATCTTGGCCACAAGGCAGGAACAGTCTGCTGCGCCATTGCCAACAGGCATCTGAAGAGCAGCAATCCGGACTACAAGCCTCAGGTTCGCTCGCTTGTCGAACTTGCCCTTGACAGGCTTACACGTTAATCCCATTCACCAACGGATTGTCACATCCGCCACATTTCTTTTGAACGTCTGCCGGATGTGGATATCTTTGCACATGATTCCGGAGACTTGCCCGGAAGCCGGCTACCGCACAGGCGGGAGCCACCTAATGCAAGAATATCAATAATCTTATCAGGAAAATAATGAGCAAAAGAGTAGTAGTGACAGGAATGGGAATCATCTCCCCTGTTGGCAACAACGTAGAGACATACTGGAAGAATCTTCTTGACGGTGTTTGCGGCATCGAATTCATCACCGACTTCGACACCACCCCGCTTCCGGTCAAGATCGCCGGTACCATCAAGGATTTCCACCCTGAAGAATATGGCATCGACAAGCCTTTCGCCAGAAAGCAGGATCTTTTCACCCTGTACGGAGTGGCAGCAGCATACCAGGCAATGAAGCAGGCCGGTCTCCACTCGGAGGGAGAGGAACAGAACATCGACCCTTTCCGTCTCGGAGTCTATGTCGGTTCCGGAATCGGCGGCTTCACGACCCAGGTCAGGGAAACTCAGAAAATCCTCGAAGACCCCTCTGGCCAGTGGGTGTCACCATTGTTCATCCCTACCATGATTTCCAACATCGCTGCCGGACACATCGCGATCAAGCATCACGCCCAGGGACCGACAATCGATGTGGTCACAGCCTGCGCAACCTCCACCAATGCCATCGGCGAGGCTTACAGAGCCATCAAGCACGGCTACGCTGACGCAATCATAGCCGGAGGCTGCGAGCACGCCACCATTCCGCTCGGAATAGCAGGATTCGCCAACGCCAAGGCACTCTCCAGGGCAGAGGACCCGAAATATGCATCCCTCCCGTTCAACGCCAACAGAGGCGGATTCGTCATGGGTGACGGAGCGGGCATCCTTGTTCTTGAGGAATATGAGCACGCAAAGGCACGCGGAGCGGAGATCATCGCCGAAATGGTCGGCTACGGAAACACCTGCGATGCCTACCACTCGACAGCTCCAAGGCCAGACGGAACAACCCAGGCGAAGTGCATCGAACTGGCTTTGAACGAGGGAGGCTTCGACGCGGACAAGGATTGCCTCTACATCAATGCGCACGGAACCGGAACCCATCTCAACGATGCAGCCGAGACCCAGGCCTACAAACTCGCTCTCGGAGACTTCGCCTACAAGGCTCACATCAGTTCGACGAAGTCAATGACCGGACACCTGCTGGGAGCGGCAGGCGCGGCCGAGGCAATCGCAACCATCCTCGCTGTCAGGAACGGAATATGTCCTCCTACCATCAATCTCGACACTCCTGATCCGGAGCTCGATCTTGACTACACTCCGAACACCCCTGTGGAGGCCGACCTCACCATCGGCATTTCCGACTCACTCGGATTCGGCGGTCACGATGCCTGCATCGCCTTCAGGAAATGCGAAAACTAGCCGTAGTCCTTTTCAGACTGCCTTGCAGAAGCACCTATTGCTACATATTCAGTAATTCAGAAAATAATGGACTTAGCAGAAATAAAATCATTCATGCCCCACAGGGAGCCTATGCTCCTGATCGAGCATGCGGAAATCACCGGAGAGGGAGAGGCGTACGCGACCTACCGAATCAAAGAAGACGAATTCTTCACCAGGGGACATTTCCCGGGCAATCCGATCGTTCCGGGAGTCATTCTCTGTGAGATCATGGCTCAGAGCTGCGCCGTTTCCGTAAAAGACTTCATTCCAGGCCACATGACCCTCTATGCAGGAATAGACAAGGTGAGGTTCAAGAACGCCGTGAAGCCGGGAGACCTCTGCGAGGTCACGACAAAGTTCGTCTCAAGACGCGGTCCGCTCTTCTTCTTCAACGCCAAACTCGAAGTGGACGGGAAGCTTTGCTGCAAGGGGGAACTGAGCTTTGCACTGGTGCCGGTACCTGCAGAGGAAAAGCAGTAGACAATCATACTTTACAGATAATGGAATACAGGGAACCGGGACATGATGAATTCAGGGATCTTGCATCAAGAATCCTCTACGAAGACAATCATGTCCTGGTTTTCAACAAACGCCCCGGAGAAATCGTCCAAGGGGACAAGACCGGAGACGAGTGCCTTGCTGACACTTTGAAGGCATTCATCGCCATGCGCGACTCAAAGCCCGGCAAGGTATTCCTGGGAGTCCCGCACCGTCTGGACCGTCCGGTAAGCGGAATCGTAGTCTTCGCAAAGACATCCAAAGCCCTGTCCAGGCTTTCGGACATGTTCAGGAGAGGAGAGATCCACAAGACCTATTGGGCTCTCTGCTGCAACAGGCCGAAATCTTCTTCAGGCGAACTTGCCGACTGGCTCAGCCGTAACGAAAAGCAGAACAAGAGCTACATAGTCCGTGAGGGGACAAAGGATGCAAAGCTTGCCAGACTTACTTTCCGGCACATAGGAGACACAGAAAACTATTCATTGCTGGAAGTCAACCTGCTCACCGGACGCCATCATCAGATCCGCTGCCAGCTGTCTGGAATCGGCTGTGTAATCAAGGGTGACCTCAAGTACGGAGCCCCGCGTTCGAATCCCGACGGAGGAATCTGCCTCCACTCACACGAAATCCGCTTCATCCATCCGGTCCGCAAGGAAGAGATGGACATCATCGCTCCCCCTCCGGCTTCATGGAAGGGCCTGGACAAGCTCAGATGAGGTATCCCTGACAAGGCACACTGAATAATGACAAGGGTCGACCCGCAAGTCTGTATGACTGCCGAGCCGGCCCTTTTTCCGTTTTTCATACTTGCCGACACATTCAAACAAAAAATAGTTGATCAGTAATGTGAAAGAATCAAGAGAACATGTTTGTGTGAAGCCATTCTGAAGGAGTCTGGCCCGTGTTGAGCTTGAATGCCATGTTGAAGGACACAACCGTGTGGAAACCGGACATGTCCGAAGCCTCATTGATTCTCAACCGGGGGTCCTTTCGGAAAAGATCCTTCGCATATTCAATCCTGTAGAAATTTACAAACTGACGGAAATTCTTGTGGGACAATGAGTTGATAGCCTTGGAAAGGTACAGCTTGTTCGAGTACAGGTCTCTTGCCATCTTCTGCATGCTGAAGTCCGGATCCAGGAATGGATGTTCCTTCTCCATGTAAGCGACTATCCTTGAATGCAGGACCTTGAGCCTCGAGTCGGGAATCGGCTCATCCTGGTCAGTCCCTTGCACGGAATCAGACCTCAGAAGACGGATTTCTTCCTCCTGCCGCACAGGCACCAGAAAGGAATGTCCGGACCTGGAGGCAAGGAAAAGGACGACAGAATGGGCACAAAGAAGAAACGGAAAGATCACCGGCATCCCGGAGCAGGGCAAAGAAGCCATAAAGATGTACGCAACAGCAATCATGACATTGAATATGATGCCGTGAACCAGTTTAGAGCCAAGCATGAGCACGTTCCACAGGACATCAGGGTCCATCAGTTTCCCGATGTTTCCGAAAAGGTCCAGGGCGAAGGACAGGAGCATCCCCATAGAAAAGATGGCTGACATGATGACAAGTACGGCATGGACAAACTTGACCGAAGGCTTTGAAAGCCACCCGAATGCAAACGCGGCGCCTGCAATCGCAAGACATAGTCCCAGGAATGCAACTGAATATGTCAATGTCCGTGACGGACTGCCGCAGGTACCAGGACTGGCCAGCATCAAGGCCTCGGAAACGGCAAGGGCAGAGAAGAGCCCGCCCGCATCCCCGGCGTCAGAAAGAAGAAAACATGTGTAAAGAATCAGACCTCCGGAGGAAGCCATAAGTCTGGTCCGGTATCGTGGACAGTGCCTGTCCCTGGATGAAAGATAGTCGTATACTGATAAAGAAACAAAAAATACTATCGCCGGAATAAAAGATAATGATTCCATATAATAATTAGGTTTACTTGGAAATTAGTTCTGTCAGCAATGTATGAAAAAACCCACTCCAAGGCAATCCAGGAGCGGGTTGTAGAAGATTATATTTCTGAATCTTTAAGAAATTTCTATTTCTTTTGGAAGCCTGAAGGGATTCCCTTCGATTTCAGGTTCCCTTTGATGGTGTCGAATCCCTGTCCGAACACTCCCCAGACCGACGAGATGGAAAGGAACGCATTCGGATCTATCTGCTTGATGTAGCGCAAAAGGAGATTCACATCAGTCTTTCTGGTGAGCACCATAAGAATCGAGGCTTCCTTCTTGGTGTACCATCCTTCGCCGTGAAGAACGGTCACTCCACGGTTGAACTCGGAGTGAACCATGTCCGCAATCTCATCGAACTTCCTGGAGATGATGAAGACCTGGACGCTCTGCCTTGAACCTGCCAGATAGATGTCAGCGATGTTGCCGGCGACCGTCACGATGATGAATCCGAACATTGCCGCAGAGACTCTGGAAACGAAGGAAAGAGGATTGCCCTGCGGATCGTAGGAAGGGATGAGCAGGGAAGACGAGATGATGAAGATGTCGATGATCATGATGATCTTCCCCGGAGAGACATTCCTGTACTTTCCGATTATGAGGGCGACGATGTCCGTGCCTCCCGTGCTGCCTCCCTGCGAGATCGACAGTCCTATTCCCAGACCGGACATCGCGCCACCGATGATCGCACAGAGCAGCTTGCCGTTGGAAAGGGCGAAATCCTGTATGATGCCAGGAGGTATGATGCTCTGGAAAAGGTTGAGTCCCAACGAGGTGAGCAGAACGGCATAGACCGTCTTGATTCCGAACGAAGGACCGATTATGAACAGGGATGCTATCAGGAGGGCGACATTTATCACAAAATAAGTGTATCCCATCTTGATGCCCGTGGCGAACTGGAGGATTGCGCTTATACCCGTCACTCCGCCTCCGAAAAGGTTGTTAGGGGTCAGGAACAAGGTCCATCCCAGAGTGTAGACGGCAATTCCGACGGTTATCAGCACCCATTCCTTGACAGTGGAAAGGACGCTGTTATTCTTGCGGTAATTCATTTGAAGTATTCTTTCTGATATTCAATTTTGGTCCGGCCTTTATCTCGGAGAAGCCTTCTCCGTAGACACTGTGGGTCGGGGCTACCGAAATGAAAGCTTTCGGATCCATTTCCTTGATGGTTCTGGACAAAGGAAGGAACTGCTTCTGGTCAAGCATGATAAGAAGTATGTCCCTGTTTTTCTTTGTATACCATCCCATCCCCTGGATGACGGTCACTCCCCTGTCGAGTTCCTTGCAGATATAATCCGCTATCTGGCTGTTCTTCTCGGAGAAGACCATAAGCTGATAGGACTTCTGTCCTCCGACCACCATGTCTATCATCAGGATGAAGGAGGTAATCTCCACGAAACCGTAGATCATGTCCGCAAAGGTCTTGTCGGGCAGGAACAGGACAAGGATGACTATCACGAAATCAGAGTAAAGGAACACACGGCTCAGATTGACCGGCCAGTATTTGTTGACCATCAGAGCTATGATGTCCGTACCTCCTGTGCTTCCGCCGTAGCGCATGGTCAGACCGATGCCGATGGCTTCGAGGAAACCGGCAATGACAGGGATAAGCAACGTCTCCCGTACATAGAAGAACGAGCCCTCGACACAGTGCAGAGCCTCCATCCCGGAAAGCAGCTTCATCGCGAGGGTGGACACGGCTATGGCATATATGGTCTTGAATCCGAAGCCTATGCCCATCAGGATGACTGCAATGAGAATCAGCAGGGCATTGATGACGACATAGGAATATGCCGCCGGCACAAGACCTCCGGTGGCATACTGGAGGACCGTGCAGAGTCCCATCATGCCACCGGCCGACATACCGTTGGGAATCATGAAGCATTCCCAGGCGAATGCGAACACGAAAGCCGCAAACGTCAGGACCAGATAGTCCCTGATTACCCTTGAAACACTCCCCTTCACTGCCATGATGCTATTTCAGGACTATGTTTACAATCTTGCCCGGAACCACAATCACCTTCACGATGTTCTGGCTTCCGACATATTTTGCAGTCTGTTCCATTCCGCGCACTTCAGCTTCCACGGCAGCCTTGTCCATGCTCTTCGGAAGGTCGACGGTGAAACGGGTCTTTCCGTTGAAAGACACTGCATAGGTGGCATTGTTCTCGACGGTGTATGCTTCAACATATTCAGGGAACGATGCGAACGAGATGCTCTCTTCGTGCCCGAGGAGGGACCAGAGTTCCTCGGCGATGTGAGGGGCGAACGGAGAGAGAAGGATGGTCATAGGCTCGAGGATGGCACGCTTGCGGCACTTCAGATCGGAAAGCTCATTGAGGGCGATCATGAATGCGCTGACGGTGGTGTTGAAGGAGAAGTTCTCGATGTCCTCCTGCTCCTTGCCGATGAGCTTGTGGAGGGTCTTGAGTTCGGCAGGAGTTGCAGCCTCCTCGGAAACGGAGAATTCCTCTCCTTCGAAGAAGAGCCTCCAGAAGCGCTTGAGGAAGCGGTTGACTCCGTCGATTCCCTTCGTGTCCCAAGGCTTGCTCTGCTCAAGAGGGCCGAGGAACATCTCGTAGAGACGGAGAGTGTCGGCACCGTATTCATCGCAGATCCTGTCAGGATTGACGACGTTGAACATGGACTTGCTCATCTTCTCGACGGCCCATCCGCAGACATATTCACCATTCTCGAGGACAAACTCGGCATCGGCGAACTCCGGCCTCCAGGCCTTGAATCCCTCGATGTCCAGGCGGTCGTTGCGGACGAGGCTGATGTCCACGTGGATTTCAGTGGTCTCGTAGCCGTCCTTCAGGCCGACGGAGACGAACTTGTTGGTGCCTACGATCCTGTAGACGAAGCTTGAGCGGCCCTGGATCATTCCCTGGTTGATCAGTTTGCGGAACGGTTCGTCCTCGCAGACATAGCCCAGGTCATAGAGGAACTTGTCCCAGAAGCGGGAATAGATGAGGTGGCCGGTAGCGTGCTCCGTACCTCCGATGTAGAGGTCGACATCGCGCCAGTACTCATCGGTCTTGCGGTCGACCAGGGCCTCGGAATTGGCCGGATCCATGTACCTGAGATAGTAGGCGCTGGAACCTGCGAAACCAGGCATCGTGCTTGTTTCGAGAGGATAGCCTTCATAAGTCCAGTCCTTTGCCCTTGCAAGAGGTGGTTCTCCGTTCTCGGTCGGCTTGAACTCGTCGATTTCCGGCAGACGGAGCGGCAGGGCCTCGTAAGGAACCGGAGTAGGGATACCGTCCTTGTAGTAGATAGGGAACGGCTCGCCCCAGTACCTCTGACGGCTGAATATGGCGTCACGAAGCCTGTAGTTGACCTTTCTGTGGCCCAGGCCGTGCTTTTCGACATATTCGATGGCGGCAGGAATCGCCTCCTTGACATCGAGACCGTTGAGGAAACCCGAGTTGATCATCGTTCCGGATTTGGCGTCGAAGCTCTCCTCGCTGACATCGCAGCCTTCGATCAGCGGAATGATCGGGAGGTCGAACTTCTTCGCGAACGCATAGTCACGGCTGTCGTGAGCCGGCACGGCCATGATGGCTCCTGTACCATAACCTGCGAGGACATATTCGGAAATCCAGACAGGGACTCTCTCGCCCGTGAGCGGGTTGACACCGTAGGAACCGCTGAACACTCCGGTGACGGTCCTGGTCTGGGCGATACGCTCGCGCTCGGTCTTCTTGCGGACTGCGGCGACATATTCATCGACAGCGGCCTTCTGCTCCGGTGTCGTGAGGATGTCGACGAGATTGCTCTCGGGAGCAAGGACCATGAAGGTCACTCCGAACATCGTGTCCGCGCGGGTTGTGAATATGGTGACGTCGTGGCAGGTGTCACCGTTCCAGCACTTGAAGACAACTTCACAGCCGAATGAACGGCCGATCCAGTTGCGCTGCATCTCCTTGAGGGAGTCGGTCCAGTCGATCCTGTCAAGACCCTCGAGAAGTCTTCCGGCATAGGCGGAGACCCTGAGCTGCCACTGTTTCATCTTCTTCTGCTCGACAGGGTAGCCTCCGCGGACGGAAAGACCGTCCTTGACCTCATCGTTGGCAAGGACCGTACCCAGACCGGCGCACCAGTTCACGGCAGTCTCTCCCTGATAGGCTATCCTGTAGTTCATCAGGATGTCCGACTTTTCCTTGTCCGAGAATGCCGCCCAGTCAGCTGCAGAGAACGGCTCGTGCTCGGTGCAGGCAGCATTTACGGCTGCGCTTCCGCCTTTGGCGAAGGCTTCGGTGAGTTCCCCGATCGGACGCGCCTTGTCAGCATCATTGTCGTACCAGGAACCGAACATCTTCAGGAAGGCCCACTGGGTCCATTTATAGTAGTCCGGGTCGCAGGTTCTGATCTCCCTGCTCCAGTCGTAGGAGAAGCCGATGCGGTCCATCTGCTGACGGTAGCGGTTGATGTTGTTTACCGTGGTAACCTCCGGATGCTGACCCGTCTGGATGGCATATTGCTCGGCAGGAAGTCCGAACGCGTCATAACCCATCGGGTGAAGCACATTGAAACCCTTCAGTCTCTTATAGCGGGAATAGATGTCGCTGGCGATGTATCCCAGAGGATGACCCACATGCAGGCCTGCTCCCGATGGATACGGAAACATGTCCAGGACATAGAACTTTGGCTTGCCTGAATCTTCCTTTGACTTGAAAGTGCCTTTCTCTGCCCAATAGGCCTGCCACTTGCTCTCAATTCTTTTGAAATCGTAATCCATTTTTATCTTTTGTATTGTTTATCTTCTCGTCCGTTACCGGCACTTCATTTCTTCCTTTTCCTGCCGGTGTTCTTCTCAAGCCGGAAATCGACATAGAGAGACATCCCTGACTTGACCTTCTGTCCGTCCACCTTGCCCGGCTTCCAGTCCGGAGACCCGCTGATGATCCTGACAGCCTCGGCCTCGAGCAGAGGGTCGGAAGACTTCAGGGCCGTCACATCGCAGACCTTGCCGTTCTCGTCGATGACGAAACTGACCAGCACGCGACCCTGGATGCCCTGCTCCACAGCCTCCTTCGGATATTTCATGTAGGTGTAGACCCATTTCTGGAGGAAGAACTTCGGATCGGCGCTTCCGTAGAAGGACGGCTTCACGTCGCAGTCATAGAATGGAATCACACCCTTCGTCGCGGACAGCGAGCGGGCATGCTCGGACGGATCGAAAATAGGTTTCGGTCCGTTGGCAAGAGCCACTGAATATGAATAGATATATTCGAGCTTCCTCTCCATCGACGGGAAATCGATGATGGAAGGAGTGTCACGGTCGGTATCATGCTCCGGATATTCTCCCGAAGTGAAGAATACGGAAGGGATTCCCTTGTCATAGAATGCCCGGTGGTCCGAAGGATATGGCTCGCTGGAGGTCAGCTTGGGCAGGATGGGGTGCAATCCTCCCGACAGGGACTCCAGGATGGCATTCATGTCGGCATTGGAACAGGTGTAGGCGTAGAAGGACTCCGGACCGGTCCCCAGCATGTCGAGATTGATCATCGCATCGATGTTGGCCACATCGCTGAAAGAGCGGTTGAGGAAGTACCAGGAACCGACCATCCCCTTTCTGGAGGCCCCGAAGGCAACCAGCAGGACGGAGCGCCTCAACATCATGTTGTTGGTCTTCAGCAGACGGCCGACTTCCAGCAGCATCGCAAGTCCCGAGGCATTGCCGTTGGCCCCGTAGCGGATTCTTTCGACGGTCTCCCCGTCAACGGTAAGTGTCCCTGTCCCGAGGTTGTCCATCCTGGCGCCGATCACGATGTAGCGGTCCGAGAGGGACTTGTCCGTGCCCTCTATGAAAGCGCAGACGTTCCTGGAGAGAAGCGTGTCTCCGTTCTCCTGACGGATTCCGAAAAGGTCGCCGTCATCTCCGCTGAGCACGTCGATGCCATAGCTGCGGAAGACCCCGGTGACATACTCGGCGGCAAGTCTCTCCCCTTCCGAGCCGGCGGCCCTGCCTTCCATCATAGTGGAAGCGATGGTGCCCACGTGGCCTTTCAGGGCACGGACGGTCTCGCTGTCGGTCAGGTTGTCAAAAGCTCCCGGACGGAACTGCGAATGCAGAGCCACCGGGAAGAGGACCTGGAGGAACAGCAGGAAAAGGTATTTCAGCAGTGTCTTTCTCATCACTTTGTCAGTTGCATCATTGCCTGTTTTCAAGAATCCACACTCCTTCCGGGCAGAAATCCTCATTTTTGATCTCCCGCAGGGCGGCAGCAAGGACCACGATGTCCGAGGTCCCGCATATTCCCACACCCGTGAAGCCGTTGCCGAACGGGATGACGTTCGCCTTGTAGCCGCTGTCATTGAGCTGGGAGGCGAAGCGGTCGGCATTGGCAGGCTTCGAGAAGGCCCCAAGGATTATCTGGTACATCGGCTGGCCGGCGGAGGAGGCCAGACCGCCGAACCTGGCAGGACCCAGAACCTTCTCGCCTTTGAGATACTC
>SAMEA3663223__coassemble_344_pt1 | contig 11608 bp, 12 predicted proteins | sample SAMEA3663223__metabat2_high_PE_004 | metagenome-assembled genome bin SAMEA3663223 (sample SAMEA3663223) | pig gut metagenome | biome: pig gut; feature: pig-associated habitat; material: faeces | place: China | collected 2013
GGTAGGCAGGGATTGAAAGCCTGCTGGCCTTTCTTCCGTCGAGCTCGTATGAGACTACCGATGGCCCGCTGTAACTCTGTTTAGAGGACTTGTCTTCGGCCTTTTCATTTCTGCTTACCGGGACATAGTCCTCATCCGGTTCATCAACCTTGAATCCGTTCTTCAGATCCTTCGCGAGCTTCTCGGCGTCCTTGTACAGCTGTTCGGCGTCGGTGTTCCTGTCGTCTTTAAGTGTGGAACCCCTGTCCACTGCAATGTTCCTTACCGGAGTTCCGGCGCTCGAGGCGATAAGTTCATCAAGCCTCTGGCTGACACTTTCCTTGAACTCCTGCTCTTCTTTCTCTTTCTGAATCTCCTCTTCTTTGCTGAAATCCAGGATGAAAGTGTTCTCACCCCTGATGACGGCTCCAAGCTGGAAGCAAAGCAGAGCAATCACCACCACCAGATGAAATATCACGGTGATGTACAATCCAGCTCTGTCTTCTGCATCCATGGCCATCGGAATATGCCTGTCAGTCGTTCTGTGTTCTCAATGATTTCTCGATGGTCGCTGCAATCACGTCGATTGCGACCTTGTTGTGCCCGCCTTGCGGGATGATGATGTCGGCGTACCTCTTGCCTGGCTCGATGAACTGCAGGTACATCGGCTTGACCGTCTTGGTGTATCGCTCGATCACGGTCTGGACGGTCTTGCCTCTTTCAATGATATCCCTGGCCATCACCCTCATCAGCCTGTCATCGTCGTCTGCATCGACGAACAGTTTGATGTCCATCTGGTCCCTGAGCGCCTTGCAGCAGAAAATCAGGATACCTTCCACGATGATGACCTCTGCAGGTTCCACCCGTACGGTCTCATTCTTCGAGCGCGAGCAAGTGATGTAGGAATATATCGGCTGCTCCACAGGTCTCCCTTCCTTCAGCTCCCGGAGATGCTCGCAGAGCAGTTCGAAATCGATCGCATCGGGATGGTCGAAATTGATCTGCTGCCTCTCCTCCATCGGAATATGGCTGGAGTCTTTGTAGTACGAGTCCTGAGGTATGACGACAACCTTTTCCTTGAGGAGTTTCCTCAATGCGTTCACTACAGTAGTCTTTCCTGAACCGGAGCCTCCGGCAATTCCTATCACCAGCATATTGTTGTACTTTCTAGAATTCTGCGTTCTTTGGAGTCCTCGGGAACGGGATCACGTCCCTGATGTTCGACATGCCGGTAACGAAGAGAAGCAATCTCTCGAAACCCAGTCCGAAGCCACTGTGAGGGACTGATCCGAACCTTCTGGTGTCGATGTACCATTCGAGGTTCTTCCTGCTCATTCCAAGTTCGTCGATCCTCCTTTCGAGTTTCTCCAGCGACCATTCCCTTTCGGAACCGCCGATGATCTCGCCGATCTTCGGGAAAAGGATGTCCATTGCGCGGACAGTCTTTCCGTTGTCATCCTGCTTCATGTAGAAAGCCTTGATTTCTTTCGGGTAGCCGGTAAGGATAACCGGTTTGCAGAAGTGCTTCTCCACAAGGTAACGTTCATGCTCGCTCTGGAGGTCGACTCCCCAGTAGACAGGATACTCGAACTTGGTGCCGTTCTTTACGGCTTCCTCGAGGATTCTGATTCCTTCGGTATATTCAAGTCTTACGAAATCTGTTGCGATGACGCTCTCGAGCCTGCCGATAAGTTCGTTGTCGTACTTGTCGTTCAGGAACCTGAGGTCGGAGCCGCAGTTGTCCAGCGCGTACTTTACGAGGTATTTGATGAATTCCTCAGCGAGGTTCATGTTGTCCTCGATGTCGTAGAAGGACATTTCCGGCTCTATCATCCAGAACTCCGCGAGGTGTCTCGGAGTGTTGGAATTCTCTGCCCTGAAGGTAGGTCCGAATGTGTAGATCTCTCCAAGTGCCGTAGCTCCCAGTTCACCTTCCAGCTGTCCGCTGACTGTGAGGCTTGTCTGCTTTCCGAAGAAATCACCGCTATAGTCAACCTCACCCTTCTTGTTTCTCGGAATCGGCTTGTCAAGGTCGAGGGTTGTGACCTGGAACATCTGACCTGCTCCTTCGCAGTCGGATTCTGTGATCAGTGGAGTGTTGAGGTAGACGAAGCCTTTGTCATTGAAGAACTTATGAATTGCAAAGGCCATCGCATGCCTGATTCTAAGCACGGCTCCGAAGGTGTTTGTCCTCGGGCGGAGGTGGGCGACGGTACGGAAATATTCAAGAGTCGCGCCCTTCTTCTGAATCGGGTATTTCATCGGGTCGCAGTCACCGTAGACGCCAATTTCCTCGGCATGGATTTCCACAGCCTGACCACTTCCGACCGATTCCACGAGCTGTCCTTTGACCCAGATGCTCGCTCCGGTCGTGATCCGTCCCAGCAGTGCCTCATCGAAGTTCTCGACATCTGCCACTACCTGTATATTGTCTACGCATGATCCGTCATTGAGCGCAATGAACTTGATCTGCTTGTTGCCTCTTTTTGTCCTTACCCATCCTTTGGCAAGAACTTCCTGACCGGCCTCTGCGGCCAGAAGGTCCCTGACTTTTCTTCTAGCGATTGAACTCATTGTCTGTTACATTTATATCGTACAAATATATAAAAAAACATTGAGTAATATGATAATGAAGCATGCCAAGTCTCTGTTATTCATAAAAAATCAGGCGGCCTCAGCTTTCGCTTGAGGTCGCCTGGTTTCATTGACTATGTCGATGGGCTATTGTCCGGCCTTTCTGGCTGCGTACATTATCTTGAGTGCCGAGCAGCGCCTGAGCTCCTGCTTGACATCAGTGATAATACCCATTCTTGCATCTTCGTCTGCCTTGATTGACACTTGCATCAGCTGGCGGTCAGCTTCACTCAAAGATTCGCGTTCTGCTGCGATGAAGTCTCGGATGTCCTTGGTAGTCTTGAAGGAATCGTTGAGCTGGATTCTTGATTCGGTACCGTACTGGCTCTGATACTGAGATGTAGGCGATCCGATGTAGATGTAGGACGCGAGGTCCTTCCTTTCCAGTTTCGCGATTTCTGTAGCTTCAGGAAGTTTGACCTTGACCTTGACTTCGGTAGAACGAAGCTGAGAGCAGACCATGAAGAAGAAAAGGAACATGAACACGATGTCGGAACTTGATCCTATCTCCGGCATTTCTTTCTTACCGCTTCTCTTAAATACAGGCATATTCTTTTCCTCCTGAATTACTTTTTGGTTACATCCTTAGGCTCTGCTTCAGAGATGTTCTGAGGAACTGCTTCCTTGACAATCTTCTGCTGCTCCTCGGTGAGGGCGCTGAAGACTCTTCCGTAGTGCTGCCTTGAGAAGTCGTCACGGACTTCGTTGATGGCCTTTACGAGTTCATTCTGAACCTGGATATAGGCCTTGTAGCTTGTACCACGGTCATTCTGAAGAGAGATGACTCCTTTACTAACAGGATATTCACCGAATCCTTCGATGTTCTTGTTCTCCCTTTCAGGAAGATTAGGATCGTTGGTAGGGTTCGTGATGAATTCCTTGATCTTATCCTTGAGCTGGCTAACATCCATCGCTTGGTCACCGGCATACAACCTATCACCAGAGTTGATTTTCACAATGATGATATTTCGCTTGTTGACCTTCGTGTCCTCAGTCTGCTGGTTCTTGTCCGGCATAGGAGGCAGACGTCTCTGAAGACCTGACTGCTGATCCATGGTCGATGTCATGAGAAAGTAGCAGAGGAGCAGGAAGGCGATATCGGAAGTTGATTGAGTGCTAAGACCCGGTGTTTTTCTTTTAGCCATTGTTCTGGATTATTTTGAGTTGATGGCGTTCCTGATCACTCCGAAGATGATGGCGCAGACTGCACCGATACCCAGGATGGCGGTCAGAAGCATCACTGTGTCAGTTATCTTCAACCACTGGGCTGAAGGCTGAGTCTTCACATTGATGGCCGGAGATCCAGCCGAGACGAAATAGACGCCAATGACCAGAGCGGCAGCGATGACAATGAAAATCAGCGCCTTCACCAGTCCCTTAGGGTCGTTGGCGGCGGATTTGATGACCGCGAGTCCCAGAAGAATCACTACAGCCGCGATGAAGAGGATGTAAGTGAATCTGAGAAGCACGTCAACCGGAGCGGTGTTGGTAGCATCGCCGGAAGCGAGGCACCAGCCACCCAGGACGAGTCCAAGCAGTCCCAGAATCCAACCGGTAATTTTTGCTATCTTGTTCATTATTTGCTGATTCTAGATGGGTCGTACGTATTACTTCTTCTCGTTCTTTGCGAGAGCATCGACGAGGTCGATGGATGCATTCTCCATGTCGATGGAGAGAGCGTCAATCCTTGAGAGGATGTAGTTGTAGAACACCTGGAGAATCATTGCGACGATAAGACCGCCGACGGTTGTGATAAGGGCGACCTTCATACCACCTGCAACGATGTTAGGGGAGATGTCACCTGCTGCCTCGATAGCATCGAATGCCTTGACCATACCGAGCACTGTTCCCAAGAATCCGAGGGAAGGAGCGATGGCGATGAAGAGTGAGATCCAGGAAAGATTGTTCTCCATGAGGCTCATCTGGACGCCACCGGCAGAAGCGATTCTCTTCTCGACTACATCGAGTCCTTCGTCATAGTGGAGGAGACCATCGTAGAAGATGCTGGCAACAGGGCCCTTGGTGCTACGGCAAACGTCGAGAGCCTTTGAAACACCGCCTTCGGCGAGAGCAGCCTCGATCTTCTCAATGAGCTTCTTGTTGTTGGTCTTTGAGAATGAGAGATAGAGGATTCTTTCAATTGCAAGAGCGAGACCGAGAATCAAGCAGAGGATGATTGCTGACATGAAGCCAGGACCACCCTGGATGAAATAAGACTTGATCTGCTGGTGGAAAGGAACTTCCTCGCCTGTGCCTTTGAGAAGGTCTTCGGCTGTCATTGCCTGAGGAGCTTCTGCTACTTGCTCTGTAGCGGCAGCCTCAGGAGCAGCAGCTTCGTCCTGAGCAGATGCGATGTTTGCAGTAAAGGTAAGGATACCAGCTACTGCCAAAAACATGAAAAACTTTTTCATAACCGTTTTTGAGTGTTTTAATTAATAAAGTATAAGATAGTTATAATTTTCAGTTGCGGTCCGGACATAAAAAATCCCCTAAAAAACCGTTGCAATTTACTAATTTATTTTCATTCAACAATGAAATGCAAGAAAGAAATCTTCTAAATTCTGCCACTCATCCCGTTACAGACCGAACAATGTGGAGGCGTTCGCGGTTGTTGTGCGGGCAACCTCTCCGATGTCCACGCCCTTCAGCTCGGCGATTCTTCCGGCAATCAGCGGAATCAGGGAACTCTCGTTCCTTTTGCCTCTGAAAGGAGCCGGTGTAAGATAGGGTGAGTCGGTTTCGAGCAGGATCCGGTCAAGAGGGACCTCCTTGACCACATCTGCCAGCGAGGCATTCTTGAATGTGACGACCCCGCCCACGCCGATGTACCAGTCTCCGAGTTTCTGAAGTTCACGGAAACATTCGATGCTCCCGCTGTAGGCATGCATGTTGCCCCGCAGGCCTTTGTGTCTGCGGATTATTTCCAGAAAATCGCCCATGGCATCCCTCAGGTGGATGTTTACCGGAAGATTGTGTCGGGAGGCGAAGTCGAGCTGCCATTCCAGGGCGGCTTTCTGTTCATCGGCATATTCACGTCCTTCGTGATAGTCCAGTCCGATCGCTCCGACTGCGACGATGTCCCCGGAGCCGGTGGCGTGGGTGCGGCAGCGTCTGTCGAAATATTCAAGCATCTTGTCCCTTTCCTGCTTCCAGCCGCCATCGACCGAGCCTGGGTACAGCCCGATCATCGGCCTCGTCACTTCCGGGAACCTGTCCGCGATGGCGAACATGTCATCCCTTTCGCGGGAGTCGATGTCGGGAAGAAGCATCATTCCGATGCCTTTGTCCAGGGCCCGGCTGATGTAGCCGTCTTCCTCGCCCCTGAACGCTTCGTCACTTATGTGACAATGTGTGTCAATGTAGTCCATTGACGCAAATGTAGTCATTTCCGGATTACCGGGCAATGCCCCTTTGCACCGGAACGATGCTGCAGTGCTGCAGAAGGTCGATTTCGATGAATCCGTCGCATTGGAGCATGGTCGTGATACGGCTGATTCCGCTGAACGGGACCTTGAGGCAGCGGCACAGCTCGTCGAGGGAGATTCCTCGGGATGACTTGATCTTCAGCGCAGTACGCAAGGTCTCCTGCAACTCTTCCGGGCTGAGCCTGTCTCCATAGAAAGATTCGAGTCCTTCCCTGAAATCCTGCGCGCAGGCTGTGGCCGGCTTTCCCAGTCCGAGGTCATTCATGAATATGCCCATGTCCCCGACCGGTACTGCAAGCGTCTCCCTGATCAGCAGGTTGCATCCCTGTGACATCGGGTCGTCCAGCCTCCCCGGCAAGGCATACACGTCCCGTCCATAGGATGAGGCCAGGCGGGCGGTCATCATCCCTCCTCCCTTGATCTTGGACTCTATCAGGACGGTCGACCCTGCGATGCCGGCTATGATCCTGTTCCTTCTGAGGAAATTGATCCGGATCGCATCAGTCCCCGGAGGGTAGTCCGTTATGAGTCCGCATCCGGGTGTCGCTGCGATGCTTTCTCCCAGACCTCGATTCGCAGGAGGGTAGAGTCTGTCGATTCCGGTTGCCATCACTGCTATGGTCGGAAGTCCCTCCTCCAGGGCTGTCTTGTGCGCCAGACCATCGATTCCGAGGGCAAGTCCGCTGACAACCACGGGCTTCCGGGGGCATCTCGAGAATGAGTCCACGATTCTCCTGCACCATTCTTTTCCGTATGCAGACGGGCTTCTGGTCCCGACCACTGCAATGCCTTCTCTTTTCGTGAACACCTCCCCGGGAGGGGAGACTCCTTTGTAGTACAGTCCCAGAGGAGGATCCTGGCATTCCGTCAGCAGCTGCGGATAACAGTCCTCGCCCAGGCAGATGAAACGGCAGCCGTCCTTGCCAAGCATCTCCAGCTCCATCGCAGCGGCATCGAATGTCTGTTCTGTGATCCGGTCCAGAAACTGCATCCTGCAACCTGCCCCGAGAATCTGCGAGAGTTCATCCTTCGGTGTGCTGAACACCTCGAATGCCCCTCCTGCAGCGTCAATCAGCATCTTCCCCTTTCTCGGCTCGAAACCGAAAATCGAATTGAGGGCGCATCTCGCCACCCTTTCCTCGAAACTGAATTCCTTCTCCTCCATCTCTTCTCATTTTTCAGTTCCGTGAATATAGCGGAGAAACGCGTCCCTGCATAGCTGCAGAACGCGTTTCTTTCCGTTTTTTTAAGATATTTCCGTTTTCGGGGCAATCGGAAACAAAGATTGCTTCAGATTGCGTGCAGGCAAGACTACAGGACCAGCATCGCATCGCCATAAGGACCGAAGCGGTACCCTTCGTCCAGGGCAACCTGGTAGCCGTTCATCACATTGTTGAAACCTCCGAATGCGGCAACTGCCATCAGCATGGTCGATTCCGGGAGATGGAAGCCGGAAACGACTGCGTCCGGAACCGAGAATTCGTAAGGAGGGAAGATGAATTTGTTGGTCCAGCCGTCATAAGGCTTGACTTCGTGGGTGGTGGTGATGTAGGTCTCGAGGCCTCTGAGAACGGTGGTTCCGATGGCTACCACTTTGTGACCGTTCATCTTGGATTCGTTGATGATCCGGCAGGTCTCCTCGTTGATGATTAGCCTTTCCGAGTCCATCCTGTGCTTGGACAGGTCTTCCACGTCGACTCTGCGGAACTGGCCGATACCCATGTGCTCGGTAATGAAGGCTTTGTTGATGTCCTTCAGAATCATCCTGTTGAACAGCTCGCGGCTGAAATGGAGGCCGGCTGCCGGCACGGCTACGGCTCCTTCGTGTGCAGCGTAGATCGTCTGGTAGTTTTCGGTGTCTTCCGGCGTGATCTTGTCCTTGATCCATTTCGGAACAGGAATCTCTCCCAGAGAGAAGAGGTGTTCCTTGAAGTCTTCGTACGGACCGTCATAAAGGAATCTCAAAGTTCTTCCCCTGGAGGTGGTGTTGTCGATGACTTCCGCCACAAGGCTCTGGTCGTCACCGAAATAGAGTTTGTTGCCGATTCTTATTTTCCTGGCAGGATCGACGATCACATCCCACAGATGCTGTTCCCTGTTGAGCTCGCGCAGGAGGAAGACCATGATGTCTGCTCCGGTCTTTTCCTTCTTTCCGTACAGCCTGGCCGGGATGACCTTGGTGTCATTGAACACGAAGGTGTCGCCCTTCCCGAAATATTCTATGATGTCCTTGAAAATTTTGTGCTCAATCTCTCCCGTGTCCTTGTGGATGACCATCAGGCGACATTCGTCGCGCCATCTGGTCGGTTCGGTTGCAAGTCGTTCCTTTGGGAGAAGAAATTGGAATTGAGAAAGTTTCATATCGTCAGCGTGACTTGATTTCAAACGGATGGCAAATATTCCCGTTGCCGGGTATAATCTTTTAATATACGGACAAAGTCTCCGGAATGTTTCATGAATATTCCGAAATCTGAATATCACTGCTCCGTTTTCATGTTCCTGAAGACTTCGGCGATGGAAGGGTAACTGTCTTTCAGATATGCCGGAATCGAACTTCTGGAAACCCATGCGGCCTTGGAGATGTCCTCCTCCTTCTGCGGGGTCAGGTCCACCGGAGCAGTGTAATGCATGTGGTACCACCAGGTGTGCTTGAGATGCCAGATTCCGTTCCTGATGTAGCAATGGTTGGTGATGCAGATGAGACGTCCCAGCTCGATGTCCCCGAGTCCGGTTTCTTCCCGGACTTCCCGTACTGCCGTCACCTCGATGTCTTCTCCAGCCTCCTGATGGCCTTTGGGAAGGTCCCACAGTCCGTTTCTTCTTATCAGAAGGCAGTCATCCCTCCGGTTTGAAACCACGCCTCCTGCGGCATTCACTTCCTTGAACTGGGCACAGAAATCCCTGTAGGTCTTTTCCTCGTCCTCGACCGGGACATAGACCCTTGTCAGGGAGCCTGATGCCTCGAACATCCGGACGATGGAACCGATGTCGGGACTGCTTCCCAGGTGAAGTTCGACCGCATTCGAATCCGCCAGCACATGCTCCTCGGGCGAACAGATTGCCAGACATCTGTTTTCGATGTATATCTTATGCATCCGCTACTGGAATTTTATTATATTTGTAGGTTATTTGATACAGGCAGCAAAGTTAAGAAAAAACATCACTTTGAATATGGAATCTAAAGAAATTATGCTTGCCAAGGAGTTGCTTGGCATCAAGGCAGTCCTCCTTCGCCCCGACCAGCCTTTCACATGGGCATCGGGATGGCATTCTCCGATTTACTGCGACAACAGGAGAATTCTCTCCGAGCCTGCCCTGAGGTCCAGGGTCGCAGGATGGCTCGCTGAAATCGCGATGGAGAAATACCCTGAGGCAGAGGTGGTTGCCGGCGTGGCTACCGGAGCCATAGCTCACGGTGTCCTTGCGGCGGACAAGATGCAGAAGCCTTTCGTCTACGTCCGCCCGAAGCCGAAGGACCACGGGACAGGTTCCCAGATCGAGGGAGTGCTTCCCCAGGGAGCGAAGGTGGTGGTCATCGAGGACCTCATCTCTACCGGGATGAGCAGTCTTGCCGCGGTCAAGGCTCTCAGGGATGCCGGAGCAGAGGTCCTGGGAATGGTCGCCATATTCACATATGGCTTCCCTGTCGCCGCGGAGCAGTTCGCCGCCGCAGGGGTCGCTCTGGACACGGTCTCCAACTATGATGCCCTGATCGATGTGGCGACGGCCACCGGCTATGTCAGACCTTCGGACACGGATGTCCTGAAGCAATGGAGGAAGAACCCGTCAGAGTGGATGAAATAGGAATATGGCAACAGAAATCACCAGCAAGCACGGAATCGTCTCCAAGCAGCCTTTCGAGCTCTACATGGCTTTCGTCGACATGCGCAACTTCCTTCAGTTCCTTCCCGAGGACAGGAAGAAGGACATCGCTGCCGACTATGACACCATCTCCGCATCCGTGCAGGGGATGAATGTGGGCGTTAAGATCAATGAGAGAGTCCCATATTCGAAAATCGGACTCGTCGACAACGGGGCTCCGTTCGCTTTCAGCGGCAGCCTCCATTTCGATGCCGTCCCTTCCGATCCTGGCAAGACGGAGTTTTACATCGAATTCAGCGCCGAACTCAATTTCATGATGAAGATGCTCCTTGGCAACAAGCTCAAGGATGCTCTTGACAAGGTCGTGGACGGTCTGGCCGCGATGTCCGAAGGCAGGATGCCGGAGGGTGTCGATGAGCAGACGCTGAAGAAGATGCAGGAAGAGATGATGAAAAGGCAGGGTTGACAGGATGGTCGGCAAGGCGGAAAGACAGTTGGAGGACATCCTGCTCAGGGCGGTCGGTCCGGATAAGGCCGAGGTAGCCCTGGCGGCTTTCGGCTCATCCCCGTCGGTGTCGGTGAGGGTGAATCCTTCCAAGATCGGTGATCCGGCAGCCTTCGTTGCGGACAACTTCGGAGGAGATTCCGAACCGGTTCCGTGGAGTCCGTTCGGCTACACCTTGTCCTCGCGTCCCTCCTTTACCCTTGACCCGCTTCTGCACTGCGGCTGTTACTATGTGCAGGATTCTTCCGCGATGGCTGTCGGCCATGTTTTCCGCAAGGCCCTGGAACTTTCCGGCACCCGGGAGCGTCCTGTCAGGGTACTTGACCTTTGCGCCGCACCCGGAGGAAAGACCACGGACCTGGCCTCGTCGCTGAGACTTGAATATGGCGACAGCTTCGTCCTGGTGGCGAATGAAGTGATGAAAGGCCGTGCTTCGGTCCTTGCCGACAATGTTGCTGTCTGGGGAGATCCGAATGTCGTAGTGACAAGTTGCGACCCGAAGGCTTTTTCTTCCCTGGAAGGATTCTTCGACATCATCGTAGCCGATGTGCCCTGCTCGGGGGAAGGAATGTTCCGGAAGGACGAAGAAGCGGTCTCGGACTGGTCCGAAGCCCTGGTCGAACTCTGCTCTTCCCGTCAGAAACGGATTGTCGCGGATGTCTGGCCGGCTCTGCGCGATGGCGGTGTGATGGTCTATTCCACCTGCACATTCGAGAAGGCCGAGAATGACTCCATCGTGCTCTGGGCTGCATCTGAGCTTGGTGGAGAGGTGCTGGACAACGGCCTTTCCGGGATGGAAGGGGTCATAGGGACACTTGCGGGAAGCCTCCTGGTCCCTGGCTTCGTCAAGGGCGAAGGCCAATACGTGGCGGCCCTCAGGAAGATTGGCGGTGCGGAGGGCTTCATATTCAAGGATGGGAAAAAGGGACAGTCTGCCGCAGGCGCCGCAGAGCGGATGAAAGGGAATATGCTGATACGCATCCCCGATGCCATCACGCGTGAGACGGCTGCGCTGGATTCCCTTCACCCGCTCATGTGCGGAACCGCCCGCGGGACCCTCAAAGGCAAGGATCTGATCCCGTGCGCCGACCTTGCCCTGAGCATAGGCTTCCGCGAAGACGCTTTCCCCCGGGTCGGACTTGACCGACGGACCGCGCTGAGTTTCCTGCACAGGGACACTCTCAGACTGCCGGACGCCCCGCTCGGTTATCTGACAGTCTGCTACGGGGACCATCCTCTCGGG
>SAMEA3663223__coassemble_360_pt1 | contig 11383 bp, 9 predicted proteins | sample SAMEA3663223__metabat2_high_PE_004 | metagenome-assembled genome bin SAMEA3663223 (sample SAMEA3663223) | pig gut metagenome | biome: pig gut; feature: pig-associated habitat; material: faeces | place: China | collected 2013
GCCGTGGTCGACGTGGCCCATCACGGTGATCACAGGAGGACGCGGAACGAGATCCTCTTCCCTGTCTTCCTGGGTGTTGAGCTCCTCGGAGAGTTCGGCAGTCACGAACTCGACCTTGTAGCCGAACTGTTCGGCCACGAGAACCAGCGCCTCGGCATCGAGTCTCTGGTTGATCGAAACCATCAGGCCAAGATCCATGCAGGCCTTGATGACTTCGTTGACCGGAGTGTTGTCCATGAGGGTCGCCAGGTCGTTCACGGTCACGAATTCAGTGACCTTGAGCACCTGCTTCTCTGCCATCATATTCTCTATTTCCTCCTGGCTCTTGGCTGCTGCAAGTTCTCTCCTTTCCTTCCTGTACTTGGCTCCGAAGTTGCTCTTCTTGTTGTCGTTCATCCTTGCGTAGGTCTCCTTGACCTGCTTCTGGATTTCCTTCTTCATTGCCTCCTGCTCCTCTTCGGACATCACAGGCTTGAACTTGTCGGCTCCGCGCTGACGCTTCTTGCTGCCCTTGCCCTGGTCCTGGGCGGCTTTGCCGGCACCGGCTTTGCCACCATCGCGCTTCTCCTTGCGGGAAGTGCTGTTGTCGGCATTCTTGCCTTCCTTGGCGACATCGACCTTCTGGGTGCTCTTTGAAATCCTCTCCCTCTTCTTGCTGTGCTTGCGGTCGAACTGGGAAAGATCGATCTTGCCGAGAATCCTCAGCCCGTTCCCTTCTTCGGAAGCCGCCTCCTCGACAGTCTTCTTCTCCTCGGTCACGGCCGGCTGGACTTCGGATGAAGTCTCCTTGTCCGCGTCATTGGAATCTGCTTCAGCTTCCGGGGCTGATTCCACAGGAGTTTCGGCTTCCACATCAGGAACGGCCTCAACTGCAGCCGGGGTCGGAGCTGCCTGTTCCACCGTCTCTTTCTTTTCTTCCGATTCTGCGGTCTCTGAATATGCAGGGGTATCATCCTCCGTTTCCTCGGCCACGGTCTCTTCGGCCTGTGCCGGCACAGGCTCTTCCGGAACTACGACTTCCGGAACTACGATTTCCGGAGCGGTTTCCTCCTCCGTCTCTACCGTTGCCTTAGGCGTCGGATCTGCCTGCTGCACAGGCTTGTCCTGTGCAATAGGTGTAAATATGGATGACTTGATGACGGTTTCCTTGTCCAGGTCGTCATATTCATCATCTTCTGCCTCTTCTTTCTGCTTGCGTGTTGTCTTCTCCAGAATCTCGGTGAGCTTGATGTCGATCTTCTCCGACGCTTCCTTCATTTCGAGATCCTTGCCGAACTGCTTCTCGATGGCCGGAAGGTATTCCTCGCCGATCTTCGCATTCGGATTCTCTTCTATGTCGGCTCCCTTGCTCTTGAGGAATTCCACAAGGTTCTGAAGCCCGATGTTGTATTTCCTGATTAGTTTGTTCAGTCTGATTTCTGCCATATAAACCCCTTTGTCTTTTGATTAGTCTTCGAATTCTGCTTTCAGGATACGGAATACTTCCGCTACGGTCTCATCCTCGAGATCGGCCCTCTTGGCGATGTCTTCCGGAGTGAAGGCGAGGACGCTCTTTGCAGTGTCGCATCCGATGGATTCAAGGCGCTCGATGACCCACTCGTCAATCTCGTTGGAGAACTCGCTGAGGAGTACGTCTTCCTCCTCTGCTCCTTCATTCTCAGGAAGCTCCCTCCAGACCTCGATCTCTCTGCCTACCAGCATGCCGGCGAGCTTGATGTTGCAGCCGCCACGGCCGATACCCTTCTTGACCTCGTCAGGCTGCATGAAGACCTTTATCTTGTCGGTATCCGAAGATCCGAGGTCGATGGATGAGACCCTTGCCGGGTTGAGAGCCCTCTGGATGAGAAGCTGGGTGTTGGATGTCCACTGGAGGACGTCGATGTTCTCGTTGCGGAGCTCACGGACGATGCCGATGATCCTCGAACCCTTCACACCGATGCATGCTCCGATCGGATCGATTCTTTCATCGTAGGATTCCACGGCCACCTTGGCACGCTCTCCCGGAACGCGTACGACTTTCTTTATGGTGATCAGACCGTCGTAGATTTCCGGAACTTCGAGTTCGAACAGCTTCTCCAGGAAGTCGTTGCTGGTTCTTGAAAGAGTGATGTACGGAGTGGTGTTGTTCTTCATCTCCACGCTCTTGATGATGGCGCGGATGGTGTCACCCTTCTTGAAACGCTCTCCCGGGATCTGCTCGGACTTCGGAAGGTGCAGCTCGTTGCTGTCCTCGTCGAGGATGATCACCTCCTTGGACCAGGTCTGGTAGATTTCACCTGTGAATATCTCGCCGACCTTGTCTGAATAGGCCTTGAATATGTTGGCCTTGTCGATGTCCATGATCCTGCCCTGGAGGTTCTGCCTGATGTTGAGGATACCTCTGCGGCCGAATGACGAGAGAGAGAGCTTCTTGGTGTAGACATCCCCGATTTCGTAGTCGTCCTCGCCGGTCTCGGCATAGATCTGGTCGAGGGTTATCTGGGTGTTGGGATTCTCGACCTCCTCGACGATGTCGAAGTTCTGGTAAATCTCGCAGTCTCCCTTGTCGACATTGATGATGACGTCGAAATTGTCGGCGGAGCCGTATGACTTGGCAATCTGGGTGAGGAACACATCCTTGAGTACACCCATCATCACTGGCCTGTCAATATTCTTCTCTTCCTTGAAGTCCTTGAAGGCATCAATCAGAGTGATTTCGTCTTTCTTTTCCATTTATGTTTCTTTTATTGTTTATTTGCTGAATTCTATGTGCGGCATTACCGAGTTGATCTCACCGAACGGGAAGGCATCCTCGTGCTCCACGGTGACTTTTTTCTTGCCGTCGGTCTTCTCTTTCTGCGAATATCTGAGGGTGACTCCCTCTTCGTCTGCGGCGACGAGGATTCCGGTAAGCTTCTTTCCGCCCCTGAACCTGACGTCAACGGCCGATCCGATGGCCTTGATGTACTGGCCCATCACCCTGAACGGCTGGTCCAGCCCTGCGGAAGTCACGGTAAGGGAATAGTCCTCCACGTCCCTGTCGAAAGCTTCCACGAACACATCGTTGACCCTGATGCAGTCATCGAGGTCAACCTCTCCGTGCTCCTTTTCTATGGCGATGGTTATGTCATTGTCCTTCGATATGTCCAGTCCGACCAGGAAGCAGCCCGATTCGGCAAGGACCGGAGCGATTGTCTGAAGCGCCTTTTCTTTGTCCATTTCTGAATATTCTTAAAAAAAAGATAGGAGACGCATCCGTCACCTATCTCTCACAACTCTGCAAATATAGTCATTCTTTGGCGTAAATGAAAATTTATTGTTTTCTTTGTACGATTTTTGATATGCATCGGAACGTCAGATTTTTGAATATCGTTATCAGATAGAACAAGATGGAATTTACTGCAAAACAATTGGCCCAGGTCCTGAAGGGAACGGTGGAGGGCGATCCTCAGGCCAGAGTTACTTCTTTCGCAAAGATCGAACACGGGAAATCCGGACAGCTTTGCTTCTATGCCAATCCGAAGTATGAACAGTACGTGTACACCTGCAAGGCCAGCATCCTGCTTGTCAACAAGGATTTCCAGCCGAAGCAGGCGGTCACTCCCACGATGATCAGGGTGGATGATGCGTACAAGGCGCTGGCGGACCTCCTCAAGTATGTCACCGTCCAGAAACGCACGGACAGAAGGCACAGAGGTTTCCGTTCATCCTGGTTCCTGACTACCAAGTTCGGCAAGAAAGTCTATCTTGGAAGCCATTCCTATGTCGGCCATCATGCCAAAGTCGGCGATTACACGAAAATCTACGAGAATGTCTATGTCGGAGACAACACCGTGATCGGCCACCACTGCATCATCTACCCCGGTGTGGTGATCTATCCGGGGATGGTTATAGGCAACAATGTGATAATCCATGCCAATGCCGTCATCGGTTCGGACGGATTCGGCAATGCTCCTCTTCCTGACGGTACATGGGAGAAGATCGAGCACATCGGCAACGTCGTCATCGGTGACAATGTCGAGATCGGAGCCGGGACCACCATCGACAAGTCCGAGATGGAATCGACCATCATAGGCAACGGGGTCAAGATCGACAACCTCTGCCAGATTGCCCACAATGTGGTCATCGGTGACAACACCGTGATGGCTGCCATGACAGGAATCGCCGGTTCCGCCAAGATCGGCCGCAACTGCATCATAGCAGGCCAGGTCGGCATTGTCGGTCACATCACAATCCCGGACAACACCACGATCGCCGCCCAGTCCGGAGTCATCAGCAGCATCAAGGAAGAGGGCCAGGTGGTGATGGGCTCTCCGGCAATTCCTCTGAAGAATTACCTCAGGAGCTACGCCGTGTTCAAAAAACAGGGGCAGTAGCATTTTCCCTGTCACGTTTTTTTTGTTTATTTGCGGTAACAATCTTTTGCAATCAACATGAAGTATTCCGTTACCGCCCTTTTCCTGCTGGCCTTCCTTGGCCTGGCAGGTGTCGAAGTCTCTGCTCAGAAAAAGCCACTTGACCACTCTGTCTATGATTCGTGGCAAAGCGTAAAGTCCAGCATGATGTCCGCAGACGGGCAGGTGCTGGTCTATGCTGTCGGACCCCAGCAGGGAGATGGCAGTGTCTTCGTGGAAAACCTTAGGACAGGGGCTGCCATCGAGGTCGGGCGTGCGCTGAAGTATTCGTTCCCTCAGGATGGCAAGTTCGTGTTCTGCACCGTCAACCCTCCTTATGCGGTCACAAGGCAGGCAAAGATCGACAAGAAGAAAACTGATGAGATGCCTGCCGACACCCTGGTCGTGATCAACACCGCCACAATGTCGGAAGTCTGCCGGATCGGTGGAGCAAAGGCCAGCAAGTCCGGTTATGATTCTGCACCGTATGTCTTTGTCAGTCAGAGTGTCAAGGGCAGGAAGAGCAACAATCTGCTGATTGTCCCGACAGATGGATCTCAGATAGATACCCTCAGGAACATCTCCGAATATGCCGTCTCGAAAGAAGGCGACAGGCTCTGTGTGGTCACTGCCAGGGAGGAAAAGGATTCCCTGTCAAAGAGATCGGTCGTCCTCTACAATCTCGGCGGGGGCAGCCCTGTAACCCTTCATGAAGGAGCCGAGGAATATGCCGCTCTGCGTTTCGACTACTCCTCTTCACGTCTTGCCTTCCTCGTCACGGACCAGAAGGAAAAGACGGACGGAACTCCGGCTTTCAGTCTGTATGTTTCCGACCCTCAGGGATGCCGCAAGCTGGTCGATGCCGAAGATGAGTCTCTGCCGAAGGGATGGATAATCTCCAGACACTCGAAGCTTTCATTCTCCAATGCCTCGTCCCGCATATTGCTGAGCCTCAATGAAAAGTTCCCGCCGAAGGACACTACGGTGGTGGATTTCGAAGCTCCGCAGCTGGACATCTGGAACTACGATGCCCAGATTCTTCCTCCGATGTACAAGGCCTCCGAGAGGAAACGGAGCCTCAGCGCGACAGTCCCGCTGGGCCCAGACGGGAAGCTCAGAGTCCTGAGCCTGAATCCGGATGATCATATTCAGTACCCTGTGGGCGCTGAAGCATCCTTCGCCTTGTCCATGGATGAGGGACCTTACGTCCTTCAGAATCTCTTCGCTGCCGAAGACAAGTCCGATGGGAGCGTCGTGGATCTGACGACAGGTGACCGTACCCTTCTTGCCGAGGCTCTCGAGGGCCACGTGTATGTTTCTCCTTACGGGAAATACCTGATGTGGTTCGATTCTTCGGATTGCAACTGGATCTGCATCAGCCTTGGCAGCGGGGAGAGAGTCAATCTCACCGGAAAGACCGGCGTTCCTTTCTTCGACACGGAGGACGACCACCCGTCTCCGAAGATGCCGGTTGCCCAGCCTCAGTGGGTCGGAGAGGATGAGGCGGTTCTGCTTTGCGATGAGTTCGATGTCTGGAAGTTCTCTCCTGACGGCAGGAGTGCGGTCAACCTTACCGGAGGGAAGGGCCGCTCTTCCGAGGTCGTCTTCCGTCCGGTGGACTTCGTTCCGAGGAACAATCCGTTGCTGTACTCCAGCATATTCACATACCCTGAAAAAGGGCCTGTCGAGTTGAGCGCGTTCTGCAGGAAGGACTCGCGCAATGGTTTCGGGTCGGTTGATGTCAAGAGACCTTCGAGGTTCAGTTACGAACTGTCCGGGAAAAGCTTCTCTTCAGTGCGCCGTGCTCCGCAAGGTGCGACTCTGAGTTTCGCCATGGGTGATTTCAGGAACCCTATGGACCTGTATGTCAGCACGACAGGGAAAATGAAGGATGCCCGCAAACTGACGTCCATCAATCCTCAGCAGGCTGACTATCGATGGGGCGATGTGCAGCTGGTACATTGGAATGCCTACGACGGGACACCTCTGAAGGGTCTGCTCTATGTTCCCGAGGACCTGGACACTGCGGCTTCCTATCCGATGATGGTCTACTTCTATGAAAAGAATTCCGAGACTCTGTACAGCTATCGTTCGCCTGCTCCGAGCCGCTCCATCATCAACATACCGATGTTCGTGAGCAACGGCTATGTGGTTTTTGTCCCGGATGTCGTCTATACTCCGGGCCATCCGGGCGAGAGTGCCTACAACTGCATCTGTTCCGGTGCCGAGGCCATGTGCAGTCAGTTCCCTTTCATCGACCGGAGCCGTATGGCCATCCAGGGTCAGAGCTGGGGAGGCTATCAGACTGCCTACCTTGTGACCCGTACCGACATGTTCGCCGCTGCGGGCGCCGGTGCTCCGGTGGGCAACATGACAAGCGCCTATGGCGGCATCCGCTGGGAGTCCGGCAACAGCCGCATCACCCAGTATGAATATGGTCAGAGCCGCATCGGCAAGTCTCTATGGGATGAGGGCGGTCTTGATCTCTACATCGAGAATTCTCCTGTCTTCTTCGCTCCGAATGTCAGGACCCCCGTCCTGATCATGCACAATGACAATGATGGGGCGGTTCCGTGGTACCAGGGCATCGAATTCTTCATGTCGCTTCGCAGACTCGGCAAGCCGGCCTGGCTGCTCGAGTACAACAACGAAGCGCATAACCTGTCCCAGAGGCGCAATGCCAAGGATCTTTCGATCAGGCTCCAGCAGTTTTTCGACCATTACCTGAAGGGCGCTCCTGAACCTGCATGGATGAAGTATGGCATCCCTTCCGAGCGGAAGGGCAACTACTTCGGCTACGAATATCCGGAGTCTTCCCGTTGACATTTTCCGACATATTCTCTTTTCGCCTGTAGCATATCGCGCATCGATGCGTCTAATGGATGTGTCCGTTCGGATGACGGATGCAACTATTGATTGTCACTGCGTGGAACGCACGCTTCAACTCGGCCCAGAGCAAGTACAAGGGCACGGGAGCCGGCAAAGATGCCGTCAGCCGAATCGGCAAGTGATTTCTGCAGGCATTTCCCCTTTGATTGCACGAAAGATGCCGGTATTTTTCCGAAGATTGCTATCTTTGCCGGCTGTTCAGTAGTGTTACAATGAAATTCGTATTTCAGTTTTTGGTCATTATGGTGTTTGCATTTCTGGGAGAATTGCTTCACCTGCTCATTCCTCTGCCGGTTCCCTCCAGCATCTATGGAATCATTCTTCTCTTCCTTGCCCTTGAATTCAAGATTGTCAAACTCCATCAGGTGAAGGAAACCAGTTCGTTCCTTGTTGCGATAATGCCCATCATGTTTCTTCCTCCGGCTGTCGGAGTGATCGAATCCTGGGACGTGATCTGCCAGGCATGGCTGCCTTATGTGGTTGTCACTCTGGTCAGTACAGTAGTCGTGATGGCCGTTTCCGGCAGGGTTACCCAGAGACTGATCAGAAGAGGAGGACGGAAATGAAAGAAATCATCGAGAATTCGGCATATCTTGGAGTCCTTGTCAGTCTGGCTTCGTATGCTTTGGGAATATGGTTGAGGAGAAAGACCGGGCTGTCTTTCATGAATCCTTTGCTGATTTCAATCATACTGGTTATCCTCTTCCTTTCCGTCACCGGACTCAGCTATCAGACCTATGCCGCGGGGGCATATTCGATCAGCTACCTCCTGACGCCGGCTACAATCTGCCTGGCAGTACCGCTCTACGAGCAGTTCAGCCTTCTCAAGAAGCATTGGAAGGCAGTCCTGGCCGGAATCGTTTCGGGTGTCGTCTCGAGTCTTGTGTGCATCCTGCTCCTGGCGCTCCTCTTCAGGTTCGACCATCAGACCTATGTCACCTTCCTCCCGAAGTCGATCACCACTGCGATCGGCATGGGTGTGGCGGAAGAGCTTGGAGGCTATGTTCCCCTGGCCGTGGTTGTCATCGTGATCACCGGTGTGATCGGCAATGTGATAGCTGAAGGCGTTCTGATGCTGTTCAGAATCGAGGAACCCATAGCCAAAGGAATAGCAATCGGGTCCAGCTCCCATGCGGTCGGAACTGCAAAGGCGATGGAAATCGGTTCCGTCGAAGGCGCGATGAGCAGTCTTTCCATTGTAGTCTGCGGTCTTCTCACCGTGATCGGAGCCTCGGTCTTCTCCCATTTCATCCAGTGATGCCGTTGCCGGGGCCCTCGGATACGTAAGCTTGACCCTGATGGGGTATAGATCTATTTCTTGCTATTATTCAGATTAATACGTATCTTTGCAGACTTTATTAAAACTTGCGGCAGCATTATCTATGACTTCAAAGATTAAGCAGAAAACTCTTGCTTCCGAGCACAGCTTCGAAGGGAAAGGACTACATACCGGGAAATATTCACACATGACCGTAAAGCCGGCGCCTGCCGGTACGGGAATCGTTTTCCGCCGGGTGGATCTCGGAGAAGGCGCAACCGTCGCCGCCCTCGCTTCGAATGTGTCATCGACGGCGCGGAGCACAACCATAAGCAACGGCGAAGTGTCCGTTTCCACCATTGAACATCTGATGTCCTCTTTCTGCGGGATGGGTATTGACAATGCCTACGTCGACATTGACAATGTCGAAGTCCCGATTCTGGACGGAAGCGCCAGAGCCTACGTCGACGCGTTCAGGGAAGACGGACTGGTGACCCTTGAGGCTGACAGGGAATATGTCAGGATTCCCGAGGAAATACTCGTTTCGGACGAGAAGTCCGGCTCGTGGATCAGGATAACTCCTTCCGATGTCCCTTCATTCGACATCACCGTGGATTTCGGTTCGAAGGTCCTGGGAGTGCAGACGGCGCATTGGGATGAGGGCACTGAATATGCCCTGGAACTCGGTCCGTGCAGGACCTTTGTCTTTTTCCATGAAATAGAGTTCCTGTTCCAGAACAATCTGGTCAGGGGAGGGGACGTGGACAACGCGATCGTGATCGTTGAGCATCCGGTCTCTGACGACCAGCTCAAGAGGCTCTCCGCCCTTTTCAATGTTCCCGAGCTTTCGGTGAGCGAGGGCTATCTCAACAATCTCACCCTCCGCTTCCCGAATGAGTGCGGAAGGCACAAGATGATGGACATGATTGGCGACTTGATGCTGTGCGGAGGAGTCCTTTCGGCGAAGGTGACGGCCTACAAGCCCGGTCATGGAATAAATACCCGTGCGGCAAAGGCGGTTTTGGATGCAATGAATCCGAAAAACCGCATTTAGTAATCGGATAAAAACAATACGCAATATGAACAAAATCTCTCCACTGGCGACAGTGAGCCCGAACGCAAAGCTCGGAGACAACATTGAAATCGGTCCGTACGCCTACATCGATGACAATGTCGAAATCGGTGATGGCTGCAAGATCCTTCCTCATGCCGTCATATTCGAATATGTCAAGATGGGCAGGAACTGCTCGGTTTTCCCGGGAGCGGTAGTCGGCGCCATCCCGCAGGACCTCAAGTTCGACGGCGAGGTTACATATGTCGAAATCGGTGACAATGTCACCATCCGCGAATGTGCAACCATCAACCGCGGTACAAAGGCAAGCGGCAAGGGTGTGACCAAGGTAGGAAGCAACACCCTCATCATGTCCTATGTGCACATCGCGCACGACTGCGTTGTCGGTGAGCACTGTATCCTCGTCAGCTATGTGGGAATAGCCGGAGAGACCGAAGTTGCCGACTGGGCGATCATCGGCGGTGGCACCAAGGCCCACCAGTTCTCCCGTATCGGAATGCACGCGATGGTCGGCGGCGCTTCCCGCATCAACAAGGATGTCCCTCCTTTCGCACTCTGCGGCAGGGAGCCTCTCTGCTATTGCGGTGTCAACATCGTAGGCCTCCGCAGAAGGGGATTCTCATCAGAGGTGATCAGGAACATCCAGGACATCTACAACACCATCTACTTCGAGGGCCTCAACATCACTGACGGCTGTGCGAAGGTCGAGGCCGGTTTCCCGCCGAGCATGGAAAGGGACGTTATCCTTGACTTCATCAGAGCTTCCAAGCGAGGTATCATCAGGGCAAACGATTCCAAGGACCACACGGACTTTGAATAGGAGGGCATGCTTCTTTCAACGGCATATTTCCCGCCTGTCAGTTTTTTTGCGCTGATTGCGAAAGATTTCACCCTGTCTTCGGACGGGGTGATTCCGTCTGTGGTCTATCTTGAGGCATGTGAGAACTACCAGAAGCAGAGCTGGCGCAACCGCTTCCGTTTCTATGCCGCAGACGGCCCGCAGGACTTGAATTTTCCTGTTGTCCACACCGGGACGGGGCACGTCCGCATCTCCGAAGTCAAGGTGGACTATTCCACGCCCTGGGTTCTCAGGACCCAGAGGGCAATCTCGGCAGCTTACGACAAGACTGCCTTTTTCGACTACTACAGAGACGAACTCTTTGCCCTGATGGATGCCCGTCCGGACACTCTTTTCGAGCTCAATCTAAGCCTTATCCGATTCTTCTTGAAGAAGATAGGGATCCCGGCGGAAATCAGGTTCACCGAAGAGTACTATCCTGTCCGCTCCCGCACAGAAGCCCTTGAAGCCGGTCCTTACGGGGCCGATTACCGAGAGTTGCTTCACCCGAAGCGCCCGGACACGATTCTCGCCGGTCTGGGACTTGAAAAACCGTACTTCCAGGTGTTCGCCCGGAAGCACGGTTTCATTCCCAATCTTTCGATCATCGACCTTCTGTTCAATGAAGGTCCCGATTCGATATCCTATCTGAAGAGACTTGTCTAGAATCTCCAGCCTATCGTGGCGGTGATGCTGTACCTTTCCTTCCTGATCAGGATCGCAGGTGAAGCCACATCATCCAGATAGTCAGGATAAGGGTAGATGTACTCGTCGCAGAATGTGGTCATGCGTGCGGCAATGTCTGCAAAGAATGACTTGTTGGAAGAGTATCCAAGTCCTACCGAATACGCATTGACAACATCTTTGAGGGTGGACCTGAATCCGTTGTCGTCGTGATACTCCGGAGTGAGGGTGTAGTTGTAGCCGGCACGTACTGCAAGACCCTGGACAGG
>SAMEA3663223__coassemble_385_pt1 | contig 10990 bp, 9 predicted proteins | sample SAMEA3663223__metabat2_high_PE_004 | metagenome-assembled genome bin SAMEA3663223 (sample SAMEA3663223) | pig gut metagenome | biome: pig gut; feature: pig-associated habitat; material: faeces | place: China | collected 2013
GCAGCCGTCACCAAGATGGGCTTCGCCGACAAGGTCAGCTATGTCAGCACCGGCGGTGGAGCAATGCTCGAGGCAATCGAGGGCAAGACTCTTCCTGGTGTAGCCGCAATCGAGGCATAAGCATCCCGCCATGAGCATTCTCGCAATCAACTGGAACGTGGATCCTGAACTGTTCAGGATAGGATCATTCGCCGTCAGGTGGTATGGTCTGCTCTTCGTGTCGGGCTTTGTCCTGGGCTACTGGATGTTTACCAAGTTCTTCGAAAGGGAGAATGTTGACAAGAGGATTCTGGATCCGCTGCTTTATACATTGCTTCTGGGCACGCTCGTGGGAGCGCGCCTGGGGCATTGCATATTCTATCAGCCGGACTATTATTTCGGCTCATGGGATGGTTTCCTGGAAATATTCCAGGTCTGGAAAGGTGGCCTTGCAAGCCATGGGGGGACCATCGTGCTGTTCTTCTGCATGATGTGGTTCGCCCGGAAATACGGTCCGAAGAACAATTTCGACTTTGTGTGGATTCTTGACCACCTGTGCATTGCCGTGGCCTTTGCCGCGACCTTCATCAGGCTCGGGAATCTTTTCAATTCCGAGATTTACGGCGATGTCACCTCCCTCCCGTGGGGTTTTGTGTTCGAGCGCCGGGGCGAGGTGGAGCCCAAGCATCCTACCCAGCTCTATGAAGCCCTGAGTTACTTCCTGTTGGGAATATTCCTTCTGTGGCTGTACGTCAAGAAGCTGGATAAGGTCTATCGCGGCACTTTCATCGGCATATTCTTCATTGTGTGCTTCGGAATGCGTTTCATCATCGAATTCATCAAGGAGCCTCAGGTCGAATTCGAGGAAACCATGCTGCTTGATATTGGTCAGATACTCAGCATTCCTTTCATCATTCTTGGAATTGGTTTCCTTGTCTATGCCTGGAAGAAGAAACAGCCGGCACGTGCCGTAAGACAAGTGCCCCAGTCACCGAAGCCAACGATGACACATTATGCCAAGAGCTTGAATGATTGACAGTTACGCCTCCCTTGAATCGGGAGGCTTTCTTTTTTTCAAATTAATATGCTGTCATTATGCCGTGTGGCACGGATTTGGTAAAATATCAACTGCTATTTTATCAGGTAATTTATAACATATACGAAAGATGAACATTATTTTTATGCGTACGTTGCTGATAGCAAGCTCGTTGCTTGTGGCGGTGCAGATGTCCGCCCAGCTTCGTACGGATGCGGTGCTTGAAGAAACGAAGGACACATCCACTGTGGTTCTGACCTTGGCTGAGCGAAAATGTGTCAGTCAAAGTGGCAGACAAGGAAATCCAGCGCTATGAATATGCCAGAAAAGGCTCTTATGCCTCTCTCTTTCCTCAGGTTGACGGCTCCGGATCGTATCAGAGGACTATCAAAAAGCAGGTTATGTACATGGACACCGATAGCGGAAGCGAAGATGAAGGCGGATCGATGGGAATGTTCTCTTCCCTGATGCCGTTCATCCAGAGGGTCAATGAAATGTCCGTGGCTGCCGGGCTTCCTCCTGTGTCGATGGATTCGGGCGAACAGAGTTCGGCCAATTCGGGCGGTTTCGCCGTGGGACGTTGGAATACCTTCAATTATGGAGTCACCGCTTCTATGCCGATTGTCAACTTCCAGCTCTGGGAGAGCATCAGGATTTCGGGACAGAGCGTCGATCTGGCTGTGGAGAAGGCTCGCGCCTCCCGTCTGGACATGGTGACACAGGTAAAGCAGGCCTATTACGCCGTTCTCCTCGCCAAGGAAGCATTCGGGGTTTACAAGGATGTCTATGAGAATGCTGTTGAAAACTATTCGATGACCGAAAAGAAATTCAACGCCCAGAAGGCCTCGGAACTCGATCTCCTGAGGGCAAAGGCCAACGTTGCCAATGCCATTCCCAATGTCTACAATGCCGAGAGTTCCGTCATCCTTTCCCTTTGGCAGCTCAAGGCAGTGATGGGAGTGGACCTGGACATGAATGTGGATGTTGCCGGTTCCCTCGAGGACTATTCCGCAGAAATGCTTGCCGACATAGTTGAGAATCAGGATCCGTCTCTTGATAAGAACACTACCATGAAACAGCTTGCAATCCAGGCTGAACAGCTGGCCTCCACCGTAAGGCTCAAGAAAGCTGCATATCTCCCGACTCTGTCAGCGATGTTCAACTACAGCATGATCGCGATGACCAACGACTTCAAGTTCAGCCAGTACCAGTGGTCTCCATATTCATACGTAGGCTTCAGCCTTTCCATTCCTATCTTCTCGGGCGGCAAACGTCACAGCGAGGTACGCCAGGCAAAGGTGCAGGCTGACCAGATGAATCTGCAGATGGTTGACACCGAGAGGCAGCTCAGGATTTCCATCCGTCAGTATCTCAATACTATGGAAACCAACATGAACAGCTATTATGCCGCTTCGGATGCTGTGAATGTCGCCCAGAAGGCTTATGACATTGCTGCCAAGTCTTTCAATGTAGGTAAGAGCACGCTCACCGATCTCAATGACGCGCAGCTGACCCTTACCCAGGCGAAACTCAGCCAGAGTCAGGCTGTCTACAACTTCGTGGTGGCCAAGTCCAATCTGGAAAAGACCATCGGTTTCGATTTTGCCGAATAGCATCGGTTTTATTTGATTGAAAAATATACATCAGACAATGAACAAGATATTCAGAATTATCGCCTTCGCCCCTGCTGCCGTACTCATGGTTGCCTGCGGAGGCAGCAAGAAGACCGGAAGCAATGAAATGTCAGCTCCGGCAGAAGTACGTGCCATTCTTGTCGACACGGCACAAGCTGTTCTGGCTCCGGTTCCTCACACCGAGACCTACACTTCCACAGTTGAAGCATATGCAGTGAACAATATCGCACCTCAGACCGGTGGCAGAATCGAAACCATAAAAGTGGATGTCGGCAGTTTCGTGTCAAGGGGACAGTTGCTTGCTACCATGGATGCATCCCAGCTTGACCAGTCCTATCTCAAGCTTGTCAATGATTCTACCGAGCTTGCCCGTCTGAAATCCCTCTATGAGGAGGGCGGTGTCTCCAAATCGGACTATGATGCTGCCGAGATGGCCTACAAGGTCAGCCGCAGGTCTTACAACAATCTCAAGGAGAATGCGTATCTGACCTCACCGATTTCCGGTGTGGTGACAGCCAGGAATTATGACAAGGGTGACATCTATCAAGGCAATCCGATATTCGTGGTTCAGCAGATCACTCCTGTCAAGCTTCTTGTCAGTGTCTCCGAGTCGGATTACACCAATGTAAAGGTCGGCAACACTGTGTCAATCGTAGCGGATGCCCTTCCGGGAAGTGTCTTTTCCGGCAGGATAAACAAGATTTACCCTACAATCGATCCTACCTCGCACACATTCATCACGGAAGTTCTCGTGAACAATGCGGACAGGGTTCTCCGTCCGGGAATGTTCGCCAGGGTTACCATCGAGTTCGGCGTCAGCGACAGCATTGTCGTTCCTGAAGAAGCTGTCTGCAAGATTCAGGGCTCCGGCCAGAAATGCGTCTATGTCATCGGAGAAGGCAATCAGGCAAAACTCACTTTGGTCAAGGTCGGCCGTCTGTTCGACGGACTCTATGAGATTGTCGAAGGTTTGAATGCTGGCGATGTGGTCGCAACAAAGGGCAGCACCAGCCTCAAAGACGGTGCAGAGGTCTCCTTTGCCGCTAACAGATAGGAGGACAGCTGATGAGTATCTACAGAAAAGCGGTGAACAATCCGGTCACGACCTTGCTGTTGTTCATGGTGTTCGTGATTTTCGGTGTGTTTTCACTCTACAACACTTCTATCGCTCAGTTTCCTGACTTTGATGCCAATGTGGTGATGGTCATGTCTTCGTATCCGGGCGCCAGCGCCTCGGATGTCGAAAACAATCTGACCAAGACTCTGGAAAATGCCCTGAACGGTGTTGAAAACTTGAAGAACCTCACTTCCAGGTCGAAGGAGAACACTTCAGTCATCATGCTCGAATTCGAGTATGGTACCGACATCGATGATGCCTGCAACAACATCAGGGACAAGCTGGACCTGATCAATACATCCCTTCCTGACGGCGCATCCGTCCCTGTACTTTTCAAGTTCGGTATGGATGACATGCCGGTACTGATCCTTTCGGCCACAGCCGACGAGAGCATTTCAGGTCTTGACAAGATACTGGATGACAAACTGGTCACTCCGCTCGGCCGAGTCAAGGGTGTGGGTACGGTTTCGGTATCCGGTGCCCCTGCAAGAGAGGTCTTCGTCTATTGCGATCCTCACAAGCTGGAGTCCTACGGCCTCACAATCTCGGGAATATCCCAGATCATCGCCTCCGAGAACAGGAACATCCCTTCGGGAAGCATTGACATAGGCAAGGAAACCTTTACCCTCAGAGTTGAAAAAGAGTTCAAGGATCCTGCTGAACTGAATGACATCGTCCTCTCTTCCAAGGATGGGAAACTGGTCTACCTCAGGGATGTCGCTACCGTAGTCGACGGACAGGAAGAGAAATCCGAAGAGTCTTTCACAAATGGCGTCCGTTCGGCGATGATTGCTGTCCAGAAGCAGTCCGGAGCCAACACCGTCAATGTTGTCAAGGGCGTGAAGAAGAAACTTGAGGACATCAAGCCTTCTCTCCCTTCCGATGTCGAAGTTTCAGTCATTGTCGACAGTTCCGACAACATCATCAACACCATCAACTCCCTCAAGGAGACAATCCTCATCACCCTGCTTGTCGTGATGCTTGTCGTGTTCGTCTTCTTGGGAAGATGGAGGGCCACTTTCATAATCGTCCTTTCGATCCCTATCGCGCTCCTGGGCTCGCTGGTCTATCTTTTTGCCACCGGCAACACCTTGAACATCATTTCGATGTCCGCGCTCTCCATAGCGATCGGTATGGTTGTGGATGATGCGATCGTGGTTCTTGAGAACATCTCCACCCATCTTGAAAGGGGTGAGAAACCTAAGGAGGCCGCCGTCCATGGAACTTCCGAAGTGGGTATTTCCGTCATTGCATCGACTTTGACCATGCTCTGCGTGTTCCTGCCGCTTACGATGGCTACCGGCATGGACGGCATCATGTTCAAGCAGCTCGGTTGGATCGTGGCAATCATCATGATCATCTCCACGACCGCCGCTCTGACACTTGTGCCGATGCTCTGCTCGCTCTTCCTGACGTCCAAGCCGAAGACCGGCAGACTGCACACGATGCTGTTCACTCCTATCGAGAAAGCCCTGAACTGGATTTCCACCAAATATTCGAATATTATCGCCTGGTGCGTTGTCCATCGCAAGACTGTGGTCTTCTCTGCATTCGGTATCCTTATTCTGGTCTTCGCTCTCTACATTCCGACAATGAAGACTGAATATTTCCCTAATTCCGATGCGGGCCGTCTTTCTGTGTCGATCCAGCTGCCTGTCAGCACACAGCAGAGCGTGACTGCCGAATTCGCCAAAGATTTCGCAGAGCGTCTGAAGAGAGAGATTCCGGAAATCAAGGTACTCCAGTACCGCTATGGCCAGCCTAGCTCGGACAATGTGTTCGGAACCATGAACACGAACGGAGACTACATCATCTCGATGAATATCAACCTCGGTTCGATGGAAGACCGTGACCGTTCATCCACGGAAATCGCCGAAATCATAAGGAAAGATCTCAAGGAATATCCTGAAATCAAGAAGGGAACCGTTTCCGAAGGTGGCGGAATGGGCGGCGGCGCCTCCGTCGTGCTGGAAGTCTACGGCTATGATTTCGATGAGACCGACCGCCTTGCATCCCTCATCAGGAATGAGATGCTCGCGGACGAAAACTTCTCCCAGGTTGTCCTCAGCCGTGATGACTACACTCCTGAGTATCTGGTCGATTTCGACAGGACCAAACTTGCCCTTCACGGTCTCAATTCCACTACTGCTGCGGCTGCTTTCAGTTCTGCGATGAGCGGTTCGGTCGGTTCATTCTACCGTGAAGAGGGAGAGGAATACAACATCCGCGTCATCTTTGACAAGCATTTCCGCTCAAGCATCGAGGACATAGAGAACATTGTCATCTACTCTCCGACCGGCGCTGCTGTCAGAATCAAGGATGTAGGTACCGTAGTTGAATCCAAGGTTCCTCCGACAATCGAAAGGAAGAACAGGGAAAGGTACATCACCGTCACCGGTATCGTATCCCTCGGTCACGCCCTCAGCGAGGCTGTTGAGGTCACAAACCGCATCCTTGCCAAGACTGACATCCCGTCCAACATGTCGGTAGAGATGTCGGGTGACTTCGAGGATCAGCAGGAAATGTTCTCCAGCCTCATCCTCCTGATGGTTCTCATCGTCCTGCTTGTGTACATCGTGATGGCATCCCAGTTCGAGTCCTTCATGAGTCCGTTCGTCATCATGTTCTCCGTGCCGTTCGCCTTCGTGGGAGTTTTCATGGGACTCGGCATTACCGGAACACCGCTTGGAGTGATGGCGATGATCGGTATCATCATCCTGCTGGGTATCGTCGTGAAAAACGGTATTGTCCTCATCGACTACACCATCCTCATGAGGGAGCGTGGAATGAGTGTCATCGAAGCGACGGTGACAGCTGCGAGAAGCCGACTCCGCCCTATCCTCATGACCACACTCACTACCGTCCTCGGTATGCTTCCTATGGCTCTTGGCCGTGGAGAAGGCTCCGAAATGTGGCGCTCGCTGGGTATGACCGTCTGCTGGGGACTTTCCATCTCCACCCTTGTCACCCTGATTCTCATTCCTACCATCTACTGCATCTTTGCGACAAGGCAGGAAAAGAAAGCAGCGAGACTGAAGGCTTCAACAAATATCAAACAATAGAGAGATGAAAGCAATATTCATAGCATACAACCAGGCCTACGGGTCTGAGATAGTGGAACTTCTGGATGATTTCGGACAGCGGGGCTTTACCCAGTGGCAGGACATCCAGGGCAGGGGAGGAATCGACGGCGAGCCTCATTACGGAGACCATGCCTGGCCTACCCAGAACTTCGCCATCCTGACAATTGTTCCCGATGAAAAGGCGGAAGCCTTGATGGAGGCTCTCAGGGTGAAGGATGAGACTTACCCGAACCTCGGTCTGAGGGCATTCTCCTGGAACATAGAACAGGCAGTCTGACCTGTTTGATTAAGTCATCAGAATTGTTATCTTTGTGTCTGGAATGGGGGTAGTCTCCATTCCGGACTTTTTCTTTTTTTTTCAATAGACTAAGCAATGGAATTAACAGCAACAAATCAGAATTTCGCCGAGATCATTTCCGGCAATAGCGTAGTAATGGTGGATTTCTGGGCAACCTGGTGCGGCCCTTGCCGTGCCCTTGCTCCGACTGTGGAAGCTGTGGCTTCCGAATATGACGGGAGAGTCACAGTGGTGAAATGCAATGTCGACGAGTGCGAGGACATTGCCATGGATAACGGCATAAGGAACATCCCGACCCTTATCTTCTTCAAGAACGGAGAGGCTGTCGCAAGGCTTGTCGGCAATGTGAAAAAGGATGAAATCACATCCCGGCTCGATTCTCTTCTCTAATCTTTTTTTACTATGAAAAAGTTACTGTCAGCCATAATGGCCATCGCTCTTGCGTTGTCTGCCGTTCCGGCATCCGCAGGAAACTTTGGCTCTTCGCGCTTCGGCTTTCAGGGAGGCTTGACCTCCTCCTCGGCCTCTATCAAGAATTTCGAGACGAAGTCGGTTTCGCAGTATCACGTGGGAGTCACCGCACAGTTTCCTGTCGGAATGGGCTTCTGCATCCAGCCATCCCTTCTTTATCAGGTAAAGGGCATGAGCCTGGACCAGATAGCCGGCAGCAGCGCAGATGATGTCATCAATTCGATCGAGGGAAAGGTCGGCTTCGCGGAGATTCCTGTACAGGTTCAGTGGGGTCCGGATCTTCTTCTCTTCAGGCCCTATGTCTTTGCCGAACCGTTCATCGGTTACAGGCTTCATGAAGACATCTTCTCATCCAGTGATATCTCCTACGCCGATGAAATGAAGAAACTGGAGTACGGTTTCGGAGTCGGAGCCGGAATCGACATCTGGAAGCTTCAGGTGTCCGCCAAGTGGTTCTGGAATATGGGTACCATCTACCAGGGTGAATCCGAATCTCTTGACAAACTGCACGGGCTTTCCGTCACGCTCTCGATCTTCTTCTAGAACCAGGACCGCTCCCGTCCCGGAGACGGACAGCGCGAGACACGCCAATGGATATATCTGAAATCAAACGCTTTCTCGGTCAGGACTGGACGGACACGGAGACATTGATCCGCAGATCCCTGGACTCTGACATCGGACTGCTCAATTCGACGAACAGAGCTCTTCTTGCCAACGGCGGGAAGCAGCTCCGTCCCATTCTCGGGCTTCTTGTGGCCAGAGCCTGCGGAGGCGGTTCAGTGGCGGGAGACAGCATCCGTTTCGCTGCGGCATCGGAACTGATGCACAATGCCACCCTTCTTCACGATGACGTGGCAGACAGCAGCAAGGAGCGCCGCGGAAGACCGACCGTCATGTCGATCCTCGGAGGGCCGGCATCGGTCCTTATCGGTGATTTCTGGCTGGTGCGTGCCGTGGAATGCATCCTGTCGGCCGAAAACAGGACCGGCGAGGTCATCAGGATATTCTCGAAGACCCTGTCCGATCTGGCCGAGGGGGAAATGCTGCAGTTGGAAAAGGCCGACAGCGGAGACACCGACGAGAGGGACTACTGCAAGATAATATATTCGAAGACGGCATCGCTGTTCGAGGCGGTCTGCGTTTCTTGCGCTCTTTCCGTGGATGCCTGCCAGGAGTGGGTCGAGGCTGTCAGGGAATATTCAGTTGCCCTTGGCATGGCCTTCCAGATCAGGGACGACATGTTCGACTATTCGGATGAAGCCTCCGTGATCGGCAAGCCGGTGGGAATAGACCTGGATGAGCAGAAGATCACCATGCCGCTTCTGGGCGCCTTGTCTTCCGTCGATGCCGGGAAGGCCGCGCAGATCCGCTCCAAGGTGGTCGCCATCCACGGGAATCCTTCCCTGAAGGATGAGGTCCGCAGCTTCGTCCTTGAGAATGGAGGCCTTGAATATTCAAAAGCCCGGCTCTCTGAATATGTTGCCGCAGCGGAGCGTGCCCTTGATGCTCTTCCGCCTTCGGAAGAAAAGGAATTGCTTGCCGGCATAGCTTCATTCACCGCCAGCAGAAACAGATGACACTGGATTCGTTCATAGGCAATGCAGATGCTGTGAAGGCGCTGAAGGGGATGGTCTCGACGGGATGCATCCCTCATGCCATGATGCTCTACGAGAATGACGGCTGCGGGGCAATAGCTCTGGTACAGGCATTTCTGAGCACTCTCTTCGCCGATGAACACAAGGTCGGGGGACTCATCCATCCCGATGTCCACTATGTCTATCCCGTTGCGAGCGGCTCGAAAGTCAGTGAGAAAACCGACAATCTCAGGTCTGAACTCTTTCTGCCCTACTGGAGAGACCTTGTCAGGGAAAATCCCTATGCTCTTGAGCAGGAGGTCAGTTCCGCTTTCGGAATTGAAGGGAAGCAGACTGTCATCAACAACGCCCAGGCGCGGGAAATCCTGGAGACGGTCTTCCTTTCTTCGGTGGAAGGCGGCTACAAGGCAGTAGTGGTCTATCTGCCTGAAAAAATGAATGCTGCTGCAGCGAACAAACTTCTCAAGGCGGTGGAGGAACCTCCTGAGAAGACCTTGTTCCTGATGGTCACCCATGCTCCGGAAAAGGTGATCCAGACCATTTCCTCCAGATGTCAGATGATCAGGGTGCTTCCAAATTCGAGGGAAGAGATCGCTGCAGTGCTGGAAAGCATTTTCGGCAAAAGCCACGAGGTTGCCCTCAGGGCCGCTTCCTTTGCAGGAGGCAGTGTCGGCCAGGCACTTTCCGGGATGCGCGAATCTGAGGAAGCCGAAGCGCAGAAAGCTCTTTTCGGACGTCTGATGGATTCCGTCACCTCCCGTGACCTTTATGCAGTGCTCGAATGCGGAGATGCCATGGCCGCTCTTTCTTCAAGGGAAAAGCAGAAAGCTTTTTGTAAATTTGCAGGTGAATGCCTGCGGAAGATTTTCCTCATCCAGCAGGGTTTGGGCGACATGGCCGCTCTCTCCGCTGATGAGTCGGCATATTATTCGTCTCTTGCCGGGAAACTGAAGAAGTCTTTCCCGCGATTGGCCATCGGCTGTCTGGACAGGGCCGTTATGCTGATTGACCGTAATGTCAATCAGAAGATCCTGTTCAGCGAGATGGTGGGACGTATTTACTACAATTCGTGATGAAAATGAACAACAATATCGATTCAGAGACCATACGCTTCGATTGCAACAGGGGCTGCGCGATAACCAGGGACAGCGAAACCGGGGCAACGGAATGCAGCTACCGTGTCGGCTGCTGCAAGCTTGCCGACGTGAACTGGCTCAATGGAGTCAGGCAGGAACAGTACAAGGACCTGTTCGAAGTGCGTTTCAAGAACACCCGCAAGGGGATCTATCTGAATGCCTCCAACCAGGGTATCCGTACCGGTGACCTGGTGGTTGTGGAAGCGGCCAGCGGTCAGGATCTGGGTATCGTGACCCTCGAGGGACCGGTTGTCGGCAGGCAGATGAAGGTCAAGGGCATCAGCCTTGACGACGGGCAGATCAAGAGGATTTACCGCAGGGCAAAGCCTTCCGACATCGAGAAGTGGCAGGAGGCCATCGCCAGGGAGAATGACACTATGATCCAGGCGAGAAGAATTGCCGCAGAACTCGGGCTGGACATGAAAATCGGTGATGTGGAGTTTCAGGGAGACGGTACCAAGGCCATCTTCTACTACATCGCTGACGGCAGGGTGGACTTCCGCCAGCTCATCAAGGTCTATGCTGAAGAGTTCCGAATCAGGATAGAGATGAAGCAGATCGGCGCGCGGCAGGAAGCCGGCCTGATCGGAGGGATCGGAATCTGCGGAAGGGAGCTCTGCTGCGCAAGGTTCATCACCAAC
>SAMEA3663223__coassemble_444_pt1 | contig 10117 bp, 8 predicted proteins | sample SAMEA3663223__metabat2_high_PE_004 | metagenome-assembled genome bin SAMEA3663223 (sample SAMEA3663223) | pig gut metagenome | biome: pig gut; feature: pig-associated habitat; material: faeces | place: China | collected 2013
AGAGCCCGTTCCAGAAAAGGTTGGAAAGCAGGATATTCAGGAAACCTTTGACGCAATTGTAGTCCGAGATTTCAGGGACATTGTCCTTGAGCCATGCTCCGATTGCGTTGCCGGTGTTTTCCGGAGTAGAATGGGAGATACGAAGAAGAGGGAAGACGACCAGTGTAAAGTCGCCTTCGAACTCTTTCCTTGTAACTGAGACCTGCAGCGCGGATGCCTCCACTTCTGCTCCATACAAGGCCGAAATGGCCTGTGCCGCCTTGGCGGCGATGAATGATTCAGGGGTCATTTTAGCCGAGATATGTTTTCAGATGTTTGCTTACTGTCGGTTTCTTGAGTTTGCGGATAGCCTTTTCCTTGATCTGACGGACTCTCTCCCTGGTGAGATCAAGCCTCTCGCCGATTTCCTCAAGCGTCATTTCCTGGCAACCTATTCCGAAGAATGACTTGATGATTTCGCGCTCCCTGGTGGTGAGAATCTGCAGGGATCTCTCGATCTCCGTGCTGAGGGACTCGTTCACAAGACCCCTGTCTGCCATCGGAGAATCATCGTTCGGAATGATGTCGAGAAGGCTGTTGTCCTCTCCCTCGACGAAAGGCGCATCCACGGAAACATGTCTTCCGGAGACTCTCAGAGTGTCGGAGATCTTGTCCTGAGGGATGTCTATCATTTCGGAGAGCTCCTCGTTTGAAGGAGCCCTCTCGTTCTTCTGTTCAAACTGAGACAGGGCTTTGTTGATCTTGTTCAGCGAACCTACCTGATTGAGAGGAAGCCTGACAATCCTGGACTGCTCTGCAAGAGCCTGGAGAATCGACTGTCTGATCCACCAGACTGCATAGGAGATGAACTTGAAACCTCTCGTCTCATCGAACTTCTCCGCAGCCTTGATAAGACCGAGGTTACCCTCGTTGATCAGGTCAGGAAGGCTGAGTCCCTGGTTCTGATACTGCTTGGCCACTGACACCACGAACCTGAGGTTCGCTCTGGTGAGCTTCTCAAGAGCCCGCTGGTCGCCCTTGCGGATCCTCTGCGAAAGTTCTACTTCTTCTTCAGGTGACACCAACTCTTCGCGTCCGATCTCCTGGAGATACTTGTCCAGGGATGCGCTTTCGCGGTTGGTGATCGATTTTGTGATCTTTAACTGTCTCATTTACTGTTTTGGTCTGACTATTCCTTTCCGAAGCCGAAGAAGGCTTTGCGGCCGTCGGCTGTCACACCCTCGATGTAAACTGAACGCTTGGCATTCTTTGCGACGTTCACCACATCCTGAGGAGTCTTGACCGGCTGGTCGTTGACGTACAAGATGACGAGACCTTCACTGGCTCCGGCCTCTTGCATCCTGCCGGTACCCAGGGAGGTAACCTCGACTCCATGGGAAAGGCCATATCTTGCAAGGACATCCTTCGGAGCCTCCCTGAGGGCTGCGCCATAGAATGCGACTTCACCCTTTGCGACCTTCACGCCGTTCTCAGAGGCACTTTCCTGGAACTCCACAGTGAATTCCTTTTCCTTGCCGTCCCTGAGCACCTTGATGACAGCCTTGTCTTCAGGATGATAAGAATTGACCTTTTCCTGTACGGAAGCGCCGTTGGTGACCTTGAAGCCATCGATTGAAAGAAGGATGTCCCCTTTCCTGACTCCGGCCTTTTCAGCTGCTCCGCCTTCAGAAACTTCTGCTATATATACGCCGTCAAGAGAAGAAAGTTTCATTTTTTTCATCATGTCCTCGACAGAATCGTATTCGAGAGCCTTTGCAAGATTCGGACTGAGGTCGGACATGGAGATTCCGAGGACGGCCCTCTTGACGGAACCGAAGTCGATGAGGTCTCCGACAATCTTCTTTACGATGTTGACAGGAACCGCGAATGAATATCCCGAAAAGGCGCCGTCCTGTGAGACGATTGCGGTGTTGATGCCAACGAGTTCACCGGACTTGTTCACGAGCGCGCCGCCGGAGTTGCCCGGATTGACGGCGGCATCAGTCTGGATGAAGGACTCGATGTGGAGCTGATTGCTCTGACGCTGCCTCTGGTAAGGGTTCTCGCTCTGGCCGAAATTCATCGAACGTCCCTTTGCGCTGACGATTCCGGCAGTGACGGTAGAACGGAGCTGGTAGCCCAGAGGACTGCCCACTGCAAGAACCCACTCGCCGATGCGGAGATCGTCCGAGTTGCCGAAAGCGATGGTAGGAAGACCTTCTGCATCGATCTTGATCAGTGCGATGTCGGTTGCAGGGTCGGTACCGATGACCTTGGCTTCATATTTCTTGTTGTCATTGAGGGTTACTTCCACCTTGGTCGCATTGGCAACCACATGGTTATTGGTCACGATATAGCCGTCGGAGCGGATGATCACACCCGAGCCGCTGCCCTGCTGCTCTCTCTGCTGAGGGGCGTTCCCGAAGAAGAAGCGGTAGAACGGATCGTCCAGCTGGTACTGCTGGGTGACGGTGACACCGACATACACGACAGCCGGGACAGCGGATTCTGCAGCATAGGTGAGGTCAGGATATTCGGATTCCGACAGATTGATAGTCTTGGTTACGCCGCTCTCCCCTGACGTCTGCGAAGGAGAGTCGTTATTCTCTGTTGACTTGGTCACGCCATAGGCAGCCAGCATGCTGAGTCCGATGGACAGGAGCACTGTGATGACATTCTTATTCATATTCAATCCAATATTTATTGTTATTACTTTTCATCGCACCGGAAACGATCCGGCTGGCAACTGAAAAACAAAAGTGATGCCATATTGTTTAGATGATTTTTTATTATATTTGTAATTGCTCTTGTCATGTTCACAGGTGACAAGTACGTCATTTTGACAATATAACACTGACACATAGTATGAAATTCATCGTTTCAAGCACTGAACTCCTGAAAGGTCTGATGGAAATCTCCAAGGCTATCCCCGCCAAGTCGGCGCTTCCTATCCTTGAGAACTTCCTTTTCGACCTCACCGGCAACATCCTCGTCGTGACAGCATCGGATTCGGAGATTACCCTCCGCACCGAAATCGAGGTCGACTCCACAGAGGCCGAAGGCAGGATTGCCGTTCCGGCAAGGCACATAATCGAACTCCTGAAGGAGCTCCCTGACCAGCCTGTCAGAATCGAAGTCACCAGCGACAGCTCCATCGAATGCCGCTGGTCGAGCGGCAATTCCGTTCTTCCTTTCTTCCCTGCCGAGGATTATCCGGAAATCAAGGGGACAAGTGAAGATGCGGAAAAGCTTTCATTCAAGGCAGACAAACTGGCAGAAGGCATAGGAAAGACCATCTACGCCGCCGCAGACGACCAGATCAGGCCTTTCATGAACGGCATATTCTTCGATTTCGACAAGGACAGCACCACTCTCGTGGCTTCAGACTCCCACAAGCTCATCTGCTACACCACACCGGATGCCAAGGCTCCGGAGAAGTGCTCTTTCATACTCCACAAGAAGCCTGCTGCCGTCCTCAAATCGGTAATCACCAAGGATGTTGAAAATGTGGAAATCGCATTCGACTCCAGCACCGTAGTGTTCACGATAGGCAAGACCACGATGGTCTGCAGGCTCATCGTCGGAAAGTATCCGAAATACCGTGATGTCATCCCGCAGAACAACTCAAGCATCCTCAAGATCGACAGGGCGCTTCTGCTCAACACGGTAAGACGCGTTTCAGTCTGCTGCAACAAGGGCACGAACCACATCAAGATCAGCCTGAAACCGGGAAGTATCGAAATCACCGCACAGGATCTAGGCTTCTCGATCGCAGCATACGAAAAGATCGAATGCGACTACAACGGAGACGAGATGGCCATCGGCTTCAAATCGAACTTCCTGAGCGAGATTCTCGCCAACATGAGTTGCGAGACTGTTGTGATGAAGTTCGCAGATCCGCGCAGGGCCGCCCTCATCGTGCCTTCGGAAGAAGATGCACAGAGCGACAACGTCTGCGGAATCCTGATGCCTATCCTGGTTCAATAAGTAAACACCGCAACAATGGATTTAAACCTCAAGAGACCGTTGCTGTTCTTTGACATAGAAAGCACCGGGTTGAATATCGTATCCGACGGAATCGTCGAGTTGAGTTTCGTCAAGGTTTTTCCGGACGGTCACCATGAAGTCAAGACATGGAGAGTCTGTCCATGGGACTACTCGGCCGGGCGTCAGAGACCGATGGACCCGGGAGCATCCGCAGTGAACGGAATCAAGGACGAAGACGTGGCGGGAGAGAAGAAATTCATCCAGATTGTGGACGAGGTGGTCGACTGGCTCAGGGACAGTGACCTTGCCGGTTTCAACTCAGCAAAATTCGACCTGCCGATGCTTGCCGAAGAGATAGAAAGGGTCAGAGCCTACTGCAAGAGCAGGATAGCGGACCCGAGAGTCTCCCAGGACAACAAGCGAAAGGCCACCGCGATGCTTGAAAAGATTGACATCGACCTTCATTCCAAGCTGATGGTTGACGTCCAGACAATCTACCATTACCTTGAACCGAGAAACCTGAAGGCAGCCTACCGTTTCTACTGCGCCGGAGGGGAACTGGAGAATGCCCACACCGCCGAGGCGGACACTATGGCCACCTATGAAGTGCTGAAAGGCCAGCTCGAGATGTACAAGGAACCGGACAAATACCACGAAGTGGCCCTGAAAAACGATGTCGAGTTCCTTGCGAATGTCGCAGGCAGACCAAAGACCATCGACTATGCCGGCCGCCTGGTGATGAACAAGAACAACGAACCGACAATCAACTTCGGAAAACATAAAGGCAGAACCGTCAGGGAAATCTACGAGACCGAACCTGCATATTTCGCCTGGATCGAGAACGGAGAGTTCACGATGGACACAAAGCGCCAGTTCGCTCTCCTGAAGGAAAAATACGAAAGCGAGAACTTCAGCGAAGCCGTCTCAAGGCTCCAGGACAAGTTCAGCAACGGAAAGCTGTTCTGAAAATGAATATCATAGTACGCACAGCAGAAGGACACACCGTAGTCCGGCCGGACACAACCTGGGAGAAGGACAATGAAGACTTCTACCCACCGGAGTTCGTGAACTGCATTTCCGCATCACCGGTACTGTTCGCCAGAATTTCAAAACCGGGCAGAAGCGTGGGAGTCAGATTCGCCTCACGCTACTACGACGCCGTCAACTTCGGGGTCTTGCTCTATCCGGAGACGCCAGAGGGGCTTCGCGGCGAGGAATATGCCCAGGCATGCTGTCTCGACCACACCTCCTTCCTGCCCACTCCGCTGTTCCTTCCGATCACCCTAGGTGAAGAAACCAACGAATTCGTTCTCAGCAGGGACGGCAACCGCTTCTTCTCATGCAACGGAAGAGAAGCCACCACCGGGATGATCGAAGAGGCAATCGCCGAAGCCACGAAAATGGTCTACATCAGAACCGGTGACATCGTGGCAATCGAGCTTGCGGACAGGCAGCCGATGACCACCAGAGAGGAAGGCAGGACAAAGGTCAACGGCAGCTGGTGCGACAACCAGACCATCGATTTCAGCATCATCTTCTGAGGGGCGCATTCGTTCGAGAGAAAGCAGCATCCGCCAGAGGGGCGCATTCGTTCTAGAGAAAGCAGCATCCGCCAGAGGGCGGAATCATTTGAGAGGGCGGTAGAAGATCTTCTCCCCATCATCACCATTGAATATGCTGACGAGGTCGGACAAGACGATGTCCGGTCTGGTCACGCCCGACTCCCAGAAGTCATTTCCACCGGAAGAGTTCAGTCTCAGGTTGCAGTTCCAGACAAGAGCCCCGGTTCCGAGACCTGCAGATTCCGCATTGGTCTCTATCATACGGAGCATGTCCGGGAACACCGGATTCTCCTTTTCCAACTGGGAGAGAGTCGTGCAAGGGCCGACATTCAGCCAGCAATCCGCCTCGGAAGCAAGGGCATAAGCCTTTTCCAGAGAAATCACGGAAGATTGCCTCTCCCCTTCTCCTGCGCCAAGCACAACTCCGCCCGCATCTTCAATCAGATGTGTCATGTAGTTGTCACCGCCCGGGATGAACCACTGGTCGGAATACGGGATATTCACAAGAACCTTGCGGGCACGTCTGACCGATCCGGAACGGATCCTTTCATAGTTGTCCCTCACCTGTGCAAGGACAGAGTCCGCTTCGGCCATCCTGCCGGTCAATGCGCCGAACAGCCGCAGATAGGCCGCCCTTGCCAAAGGATGCCGCTCGAGATGTTCATTGATGCAGAAGACCCTGATCCCCAATGATTTCAACTTATTCTCAAAGCGAGACATCTCTCCCGACACTGAATATGTCAGGACAAGATCCGGATTCAGCGAAAGGATAGTCTCATAGTCGGGAGCAGCATCGTAGCCGACATCCTTCACCCTCCCCTCCTGGGCAGCCTTCCTCAGCTGAGGGCTGCATACATATCTGAGTCCCGAGACTCCGGTGATGACCGAATCGCATCCTATCGCATCAAGGAAACCGACATGCGTCGTACTCATCAAAACGACACTTTCAAACGATTTTTTGACAATAAGTGTGTCAGCACGTCCATCGAACGGGGAAATGGAAATCACATTGAATCCGCCATCAGATATTTCTTCAACTATCAGATAATCAGGAAGATATTCATTCGCAGAAAGAGTATCCCCCTGTCTGGAGGAGCAGCCCGCGAGTGCGGAAGTCAGCAGGACTGCAAAGAATAGGCATAAATCTTTCAGAAAAAGTTGCATAATTAAGACGCAATGCATATATTTGCATTGAAATAGTTTTTTCATAGGTTAAGTTTTAGGTTAGATTAACGGACGGAGTATGTTGTGAAACACACTCCGTCTTTCGTTTTATCATTCCGGGACCTGAGCCTCGGACTGTTTTTTCCCCTGGGGAGATCATCCGCGAAGAATGATGTCACTGAACTCATCGACTCAGATGTCACTGATCCCATCATCTCAATAGAGTTTTGAACTCACCACATTGCCGACCAAGGTCATGCTTGCGGTAGGCTCGAAACGTGCAACCACATTACCCTTCGCATCGACAAGGAATTTGGTGAAATTCCATTTGATGTCAGGATTCGATGCATAGTCGGGATCCGACTTGGAAAGCATCTCCGAAAGAATCTTTGCCTTGTCACCGCTTCCGAAACCGCGGAATTTCTGCTTGGACTTCAGGAAAGTGAAAAGAGGACTGGCATTCTCTCCATTGACATCCACTTTGGCGAAACGCGGGAAGGTAGTCGAGTACTTCGAAGTGCAGAACGCATTGATGGACTCCATGTCCCCCGGAGCCTGGCCGCCGAACTGGTTGCATGGAAAATCCAGAATCACCAGTCCCTTGGATGCATACTTCTCGTACAAGGCCTGAAGGTCTTCATACTGAGGAGTGAAACCGCACTGTGTGGCAGTGTTGACAATCAGAAGGACTTTGCCCTTATATTCAGACATGGACACTTCCTTGCCTGACATGTCCTTCACAGTAAAGTCGTATATGCTCTGCTGCGCCGATGCATCATGACCGGTTGCTGCAAGAATGACCGCAATGGCAATTGACAATAATATTCTTTTCATATCGGGTGTTGTTTTGAATTCTGATCTCATGCAGTAATAAAGATTCCCAGATAATATTGAGAGAATCGTTCCGCCTGCGACAATCAAATGGCATAGACTGCGGAAAGGCTGGAACGGGGAAGAGCCTGGAGATTCGTGACATCCTTGGCTGTGAGCCCACCCTCGAGCGGAATGTTCCTCAAAGCATCGGAAGATGCATCAAAAGCAAGGGAAGGAGTGTTGTTGTTCTCGCTCAGATGGCAAAGGAATATGTGCCTGAGCCCAGGATGCCATATTCTTCTGACAGCTTCGGCGCACTCGTCATTGCTGAGATGGCCGTTGCCTCGGGAGATCCTCATCCGAAGTTCGTGAGGGTAAGGGCCACTGAACAGCATCGCAGGGTCATAGTTGGACTCGATCACCACCGCATCCGCCCTGGAGGCATAGCCCACAGCCTCTTCCGTCACTCTGCCGGCATCTGTCATCAGGAAGAAGCTTCTGCCATGCCATCTGATGAAATAGCCTACAGTCTGCGTGGCATCGTGAGGGACCTCGAAACAGTTGACCTGAGGATAATCCTCCACGGAATCATACAGGCCGGTCAAGACCGGTTCCGCCACTCCTTCTTTTAGAATATGCCGGTAAGGACCGATCCAGTCCCTTGTGAACAGATGTGAAGCAAGGGCCCGGTGAAGGGTTTCAGTGGCATAGACCGGGACCTTCAGATGCTTGCAGAAGGAACCGAGGTGCCTTATGTGGTCGAGATGGTCATGCGTGACAAGGACGCATCTGATCATGTCCAATGAACAGCCCAGCATCATCAAGTTCCTCTTCAGACTCCTGAAACTTACTCCATCAATGAGGATTGCATTTGTACCATCACTCAGGAGATAGCAGTTGCCGCTGCTTCCGCTGGACAGGCTCACGAATTTCAGCATCACTTGTTCTCCTCGCAATATTTAGAAATAACGACATAGGCATCGTCCACACCGAGTTCTCCAGCCCTGGAGAGATCGATGCATCCCTTCTCCTTATCCTTCAGGTAGACCAGCACCAGACCACGGTTGAAATACGCATCCCCCATGTACGGATAAAGCGAAATCGCAGTCGTGTAGCTGTCGACGGACTCGACCAGCTTTCCGGAAAGACAGTAGAGATTGCCGAGATTGAAGTGGAAATACGGGATACCCGGCAGAAGCCGGTCGGCGGCCTGGATGTCTTCAATAGCCTCCGAATAATCGTATGTGCGTGTCACCCTGTCCCTTACCCTGGCTCTTGTGGTGCCCTTGTCGTCCATTGTCAATGTCTGGACATTGTTCTCTATAGAAGAGATGAAGTCAATCATGTCGGCACGGAGAACACCTCTGTTGAGCAGGTAGAAGGCCTTGTAGTATTCGGAATATTCACCCTTGGCAGTGGCTGACACCGCCTGGTCGAAATGTTCCAGGGCTGCAGCGTACTGCTTGGACCTGAGACTGTAAAGTCCGCGGAGGAACATCCTGTCCGCATCGGTCATCGAATTGGATTCGCCGGCGGAAAGATAAGTGTCGCCGAAGAGGGAGGATTCCATGTCGCCGACAGGCGCCTTGGCCGAGAGGGTGTCGGAATTGGTGATGGAGATCATCACTGGAGCATCCGAGATGAACTTGTCAAGGAGAGGGTGCTCGTAGCGATTCTGCAGAGCCACATTGACATTGTCCTTTCGGTCAGACATCACGAACTTGTACAATGGTTTCAGACGGATGTTGATGTCCCTGTCCTGAAGAAGCTCATTGTCGAAGCCTTTCTTGGCGAAATCGGCATCCAGAGCCAGCAGGTTGCTGTACTTTTTGGTCGTATCGGCAAATGACCCGGCATCGGAAGCATTCTTGTCACGGTAGTCCTGGACTTTCTTCCGGGCGGTATCGTAGTCCTGCTTCGAGGACTTAGTGCGTCCCAGCATATTCTTTACATAGGACCTGTTCATGTAGGCTTTTGCGAAATCGGGATAGAGTTCGATCGCCTTGTCATAGTCATCGAGCGCGTCCACCCAGCGTCCCAGCTCGCAGAAATACGAGGCCCTGTTGAAGTAGGCCAGGACATTGTCCGGGTTGATGCTGATCACACGGTCCATGTCGGCGAGAGCTTCCTCGAAATTGCCTATCCTGGCATTTATGAGACTTCTGTTGTAGAGAGTAAGCGCATTGCCCGGCTCATCCTTCAGAACCCTGTCGAAATCCCTCATTGCAGAATTGTAGTCATTCTGCTCGAAATACATCAGAGCCCGGTTGAAATAGGCGAAAGTGTTGGTGGTGTCAAGACCGATGGCCTTGTCCATGTCCTCTATCGCTTCCGGATACATCTTCATGTCCGCATACAGACGTCCCCTCCTGATGTAGCCTTCAGGATCGAAACGGTCGAGCTTGATTGCCCGGTTGTAGTCGTTCAGGGCCGCTGTGGTGTCGTTCAGGAAAAGGTAGCTCGCTCCCCTGTTCAGATAGGCGGAAGGGTCATCCGGTTCCTTGACAATGTAATAGTCGAAATCTTCCACAGCCTTGTCGAACTGCTGGGAGAGAAAATATGTCACACCACGGCTGTAGTACAGACCATTGAGTCCCGGACGCAGGGACATT
>SAMEA3663223__coassemble_445_pt1 | contig 10115 bp, 10 predicted proteins | sample SAMEA3663223__metabat2_high_PE_004 | metagenome-assembled genome bin SAMEA3663223 (sample SAMEA3663223) | pig gut metagenome | biome: pig gut; feature: pig-associated habitat; material: faeces | place: China | collected 2013
GGTACCGGAATGACGCTGAGCGCTGCGGAATCGTGCACAGGTGGCAAGATCTCATCTCTCATTACCTCCGTTCCGGGTGCGTCTGAATATTATCTCGGCTCCGTCACCTCGTATGCGATTGCCGTAAAGGAAAAAGTCCTCGGAGTCCCGCCTGAAGTGATCAGTGAACATGGAGTCGTCTCCGAAGAGGTAGCAATGGCGATGGCAAAAGGCGTGAGAGAACTGACCGGGAGCACATATTCAGTTGCGACAACAGGACTTGCAGGACCTGGTGGCGATGACCGCAATCCTGTGGGAACAGTCTGCATCGGAGTGGCGGGACCTAAGGGATGCACAGCCTTGAAAGTGCGTTATTCCAATGACAGAAAACGAAATATCGAGCGGTTTACTGCCACTGCGCTAGATACGTTGCGAAAATACGTCATAAATGACCTAAAGTCGTAATATTAAATAAATGAAACAAACTTGTTAATTATGATAACAAGTTTGTTTCATATTATCTATCCAGCTAATATTCAGCTAGTTGAATATTTCAGTCACAGCAGCGGATTCGGACTGGCAGATGCCGGTCAAAAAACGAATGTCACTGCCTCATGAAACTACTTCCTGAGGACAGATGAATTCAGGATCTTGACGATTCCGATCTTAGGATTACCTGAATATGTCACCTCGGAATTCTTATCAAGATTCAGTTCGAGATTGCCGGAAGCTGCTACTTTTGCAGTGACCCCTGCAACATCGATTGCCGAAGACTCGACTGCGAAACCGGAAGCGTCGACTTCGGCGGAAGAGCCTTTTCCGGAGATATTCAAAACTGAGCCGCTGCCGGTAAGAAGGGTCTTCGAACTGTTCGAAGATTCAATCTCAGCTTCCTTGACCTTGCCGGTCAGGGAAACCTCGGCAGAACCGGAACTTGAGAGAGACAGTCTGTCGACATCAATCTGACCGGTCACAACACTGTTGCCGGATGCAACGATCTCAAACTTTTTCGCCTTGACGGTCACTGAACCGATATTTGCCTTCTTTGCCGACTCGATTTTGACAGTTCCCTTTGCCTGGACTTCCAGATTGTTCAGGACACTGTTGTCCCCCATTGTCAGTTCAAATGAGTCAGATTCCATTGCAAACTCGGATGCCAGAGTAGAATTAGAGCTCAATTTGATTGAGTTAAGACCAGGGACATAAACCGTTACTTTAAGTACTGGGTCTGCTGAATTCTTTCCTTTATAAGACTTTTTGATGTCCTTTGGAATTGCCTTTTCATCAAGAGTGATGTACAGAGTCTTGGACTTCACATAGCACTCGACATAAGGTTCAAGGATGTCATCGACAACGAGGCGTGTCGAATATGAACGGTCCTGCACAAGATTCACATGAAATCCTCCCGAGACATCAAGTTTCTCGAATTCACCATATTCATGCTCGAGAGTTCTAGTCTGAGAAAAAGCAGATACAATTGAAGCGATAGTCAAGATGACCACACATAAAACCCTTTTACACATAATACTAGAATTTAAACAAATTATCAAATAAACTATAGGCTCTCCATTAGGGACGCCCACTCCTCCGTCTTGCCTTCGCACTCCCTCTTAAGCTCCAGGTAGGAACGGGTCAGTTCAAGCACATCGTCCTTCTCGGAAGGATTCGAAAGGACAGCCTCGATGGCAGCCATCTTCTCTTCGATTCCAGCAATCTCTTTCTCGAGGAAATCAATCCGATGACGCACTCTCCTCTCTTCCTTCGAAACACTCTTCTTTTGCTCGAAACTTTGCTGAGCAGCAACCTTTTTCTCCTGATTGTCAGTACCTTTCGAGCTTCCGAAACGCCTTTCAAGTTCCTGAAGTGAATCAAGCTTCCTTTTCTCGAGGAAATCGCTTACGCTACCGAGATATTCCTTGACCCTCCCATCACGGAACTCATACATCTTGTCTACAAGTCCTTCCAGGAAATCACGATCGTGAGACACCACAATGAGTGTGCCATCGTACGCCTTGAGAGCTTGCTTGAGAATATCCTTGGACTTTATGTCCATGTGGTTCGTCGGCTCATCCAGCGCCAGAACATTGTAAGGCTGCAACATGAATTTCGCCATTCCGAGCCTTGCCCTCTCGCCTCCGCTGAGGACGCTGACCTTCTTGTCGATGTCTTCGCCTCTGAAAAGGAACTGTGCAAGAATATCCCGAAGCTTTCCCCTGATGTCTCCGACAGCAATATTGTCCAAGGTTTCCCATACAGTCAAATTCCTGTCCAGCACATCTTCCTGATTCTGAGCATAATAACCGATGGAAACATTGTATCCTACCTTCGCTTCGCCACTGATCGGCTCAAGTTCCCCGTTGATCACCCTCATCAGGGTGGTCTTGCCCTCTCCGTTACGGCCGATAAAGGCGACCTTCTCTCCCCTTCTGATCTCGACCTGAGCATCGCTGAAGACCACCTTGCCCGGATAACCGACTGTCAGGTCCGAAGCCTTGAAGATTATGTCCCCCGCTCTTGGCGCGGGCGGGAACTTCACAGTAAGTGTCACATTGTCAGTTTCGTCGATCTCAATTCTCTCAAGTTTCTCCAACTGTTTGATGCGGGACTGAACCTGATTGGATTTCGTCGGCTTATACCTGAAGCGATTGATGAAGTCTTCTGTCTTCTCAATCATCTTGTGCTGGTTCTCATAGGCGGCCTGCTGCTGCGCAAGACGTTCCGCCCTCAGCTGCAGGTACTTGCTGTATGGCACCCTGTAATCATGAATATGCCCGAGCATGATCTCGACAGTGCGGTTCGTCACATTGTCCAGGAATTTACTGTCGTGCGAAACCAGCAGGAGAGATCCCTTCCTGTTCCTGAGATAATCCTCAAGCCACTCGATAGACTCTATGTCCAGATGATTGGTAGGCTCATCCAACATCAGGAGATCGGGCTCGGACAGCAGAATCTTCGCAAGCTCGATCCTCATGTTCCAGCCCTGGCTGAAGGTGTCGGTAAGTCTGTCGAAATCCTCATCCCTGAATCCCAGACCGAGGAGGGTCTTCTGGGCAAGCACCTCGGCAGGTTCGCTCTGGCTGACGGTCATCACATCGGTCAGATCGTTCAGACGGGTTATGAGAGACAGATATTCCTCTGATTCATAATCAGTCCGTTCGGCCAACTGCTCATTGACAGAATTCAGTTCCTTCTCGATCTGAGCAAGACTGTCAAAGGCCGTCAATGTCTCTTCCATCACCGTACGGCCATGATGGTGTTCCATTATCTGGGGAAGATATCCTATGCGAAGGTCGGCAGGCTTGTCCACGGAGCCGGATGTGGGACTCTGGAGCCCGTTTATCAGCTTCATTATCGTGGTTTTTCCCGAGCCGTTCTTCCCGACAAGACCTATCTTGTCACGTTCGCTGATGTGGAAGTTCAAATTGTCCAGAAGGGTGAAACTTCCATATGCTACTGTAAGCCCATTTATGGATATCATCAGGCAGTCTCTTGAATATCATCAGGTTTCTTGACGCCACAGCACCAGACACTCAATTCATAAAGAAGGAGAAGCGGTGCGGCTGCCACTATCATCGAGAAAGGATCCGCCGGGGTGATGATGGCTGCAATGCACAGAATAACCACGATGGCATGCTTGCGGTATTTCTGCATAGTCCCCCTGTCCACTATTCCCAATTTGTTCAGAATCACCACAACTGCAGGAAACTCGAAAACTATTCCGAAAGCCAGGGTCGTAGACATGAACAATGATATGTAGGAAGTCAGGGAGATCGTGTTGACAATCGCATCACTGATCTTGTAGCCCAGGAAAAAGTTCAGCGAAATCGGGACAATCAGGATGTAGCCGATGAACAGACCGAGATAGAATAGGATGGATGCGGAAAGGAAGACCCACCGGATGGTCTTCTTCTCATTCTGATACAGGGCCGGAGCTATGAATTTCCAGATCTCGAAGACAATGTACGGGAAAGACAGGATGAAACCCAGCTGGAATGCTATCTTGAGGTGGACGAAGAACTGCGTAGAGACCTCGAGATTGACCAGGGACATGTCGACAGACATCCCCATCCATTTGTAGATGAAGAAGTCGCTCCTCGTCGGAGCAAGTACAATTCCGTCAAAGACCAGTGACTTGAAGCAGAAAACCGCAATGCTGACGGCAACTACGGCAAGCAGAGAGCGGAACAGAGTCCCCCTCAGCACTTCAAGATGGTCCCAGAAGGACATCTCGTTTTCCTGACTGCTCACTATTGCTTGTTGGAATCTACTTTCTCAATCTTGTCCGGAGTCTTTGCAGCTGCATCCAGGTCTTTGTCAATATCCTCAATCTCTTTCTCGACATCCTTCATACCCTGCTTGAAACTCTTTACTCCCTGTCCAAGACCTTTCATCAGTTCAGGAATCTTTTTCCCGCCGAAGAGAAGGACAATAACGAGACAGATGATAAGGACCTGCCAAGGTCCGACTACACCAAGTGGTAAAAACATTGCCATATCACAAAAATTGATTGATTGTTTTATTAGCCATTAATATGTTCTTCAAAACATCTGAGAATGCGTTCCGGACAACGCACGGGACGGCCTGTCCGCTTGTCCAGGAATCCCAGGACCACCTTTCCTTCCGCACAGAGAACTCCGTCCTGATTGTAGACAGCCTGTCCGATCTGAAGTCTGGCAGTCGGCAAGGTCTCGACGGTTGCAACGGCAGTCACGACATCACCCATCTTTGCCGGATATCGGAACCGGCACTCCAGAGAGACAATCGGAAAAGTCACGCCATCCTCCTTCTCGCAGGTTTCGATCGGGCAACCGCAGTCAACCAGAAGCACAGTGCGTGCACATTCGAAATAACGGATGTAATTCGAATGATGGACGATGCCCATCTGGTCGGTTTCATAGTACCTGACAGGGAAAGATGTCTCAGATCGTATCATAACAAAAAAGTTACAGTTATAAACAATTTTGTTTTACTATCTGTTTTTCAATGATTCAAGCGCCTTTTCGTAAGCTTCGATCTTTGCAAGGCTATCAGCCTCCTTCTTACGCTCCATGGCAACTACCTTCTCAGGTGCATGAGCCACGAAACTCTCGTTTCCGAGCTTTTTGCGCACTGATTCCAGGAAAGATCTCTGATGTTCAAGTTCTCCTTCTATCTTGCGGATCTCTTCCTCGACGTTGACCATTCCAGCCAGAGGGATGAACATCTCGACGGTGCGGACAAGAGCGGAAACTCCCTCGGAGGTGTCACCGAAATCATCGGTCAGACCGATGGAAGACACATTGCCGAGTTTACGGACGACCGGCGTCATATTCATAGGGAAATCACCCTTGAACAGGACCTGAAGTTCTTCCTTCGGAGATATGTTCTTCTGCTGGCGGGTGCCGCGCACCGTGTTGATGACTTCCTGAGCCATCCCGAATGCAGTTATGAAATCCTCGTCGACAGGTCCGGCCTGAGGAGTCTTTTCAAACATGATGGTCGCTCCTTCCGGACGCTCGGCCATCGACTGCCAGAGTTCCTCGGAGATGAACGGCATGACAGGATGAATCATCTTCAGAAGTTTCTCGAAGAATATGCAGGTTGCATCATATGTCGCCCTGTCGATAGCCTGACCGTAGGCTGGCTTGACTGCCTCCAGGTACCATGCGCAGTAATCATCCCAGAAGAGTTTGTAGATCGCCATGAGGGCATCGGAAATCCTGAACTTCGCATAGTGGTCTTCCACAATGGTTATCGCCTGGTTCATCTTATTCTCGAACCACTTGACTGACAACGAATTGACATCACTCTGCTGAAGCGATTCATCAACCGACCATCCCTGAACGAGACGGAAGGAATTCCAGATCTTGTTGCAGAAATTGCGTCCCTGCTCGATCTGGGATTCATCATAGAAGATGTCATTGCCCGCAGATGAGCACAGGAGCATTCCGATCCTGACGGCATCGGCGCCATACTTTTCAATAAGGACAAGAGGATCCGGAGAATTGCCAAGGGTCTTGCTCATCTTCCTTCCGAGCTTGTCACGGACGATGCCGGTGAAATAGACGTTGCTGAAAGGCTTCTTATCCATGAATTCACCACCGGCCATGATCATCCTGGCAACCCAGAAGAATATGATGTCCGGAGCGGTGACAAGGTCGTTGGTAGGATAGTAATATGCAAGGTCCCTGTTCGGTTTGTGGTCCGGATGCCCAGGCATCTGTGGATCGAACACGGAAATCGGCCAAAGCCATGAAGAGAACCAGGTGTCGAGCACATCGTCATCCTGCCTGAGATCTGCAGCAGTCAGGGCCGGATTGATCTTCCTGGCAGCCTCGAGAGCCATTTCCGGAGTCTCTTCAACCACTACCTGACCATCAGGGAGGTAATATGCCGGGATACGCTGACCCCACCAGAGCTGGCGTGAGATGCACCAGTCATGCGCATTCTCCATCCAGTGGCGATAAATGTTGCGATACTTGTCCGGTATGAACTTGATGTTGCCGGATTCCACCTCGTCCAGTGCTTTGGCTGCAAGATCTTCCATCTTGAGGAACCACTGTGCGGAGAGCTTCGGCTCGATGACAGCGTCAGTCCTCTCGGAATAACCGACAGGAGAAGTGTAATCCTCGATCTTCTCCAGACAGCCGGCCTCTTCAAGAAGGCCTACGATCTTCTTCCGTGCAGCGAAGCGGTCCTCGCCAACCAGAATCTGAGCCTTTTCGTTGAGACGTCCGTGGTCGTCGATGATGTCGATAACCGGGAGATTGTGCCTCAGACCGATTTCGTAGTCGTGGGCGTCATGGGCAGGTGTGACCTTGAGGCAGCCTGTACCGAAATCCATTTCGACATATTCATCTTCTATAACAGGGATTTCCTTGTTGATGAGAGGGATGATGACCTTCTTGCCCTTGAGCCAGAAATGCCTCTCGTCCGCAGGATTGACACAGATGGCCGCATCCGCCATGATTGTCTCGGGACGGGTTGTCGCAATCACAAGATACTTGTCGGTCGGATTGCCCTGGCCGTCGGAAATATAGTAGCGGAGATGATAGAAATGGCTCTTGGTGTCCTTGTGGATAACCTCGTCGTCGCTGATGGCAGTGAGGGCTACAGGATCCCAGTTGACCATACGCACTCCCCTGTAGATCAGACCTTTCTTGTAGAAATGGCAGAAGGTCGCGATGACTGCTGCGGAAAGGTCAGGATCCATTGTGAACCTGGTCCTGTCCCAGTCGCAGGAGGCGCCGAGTTTACGCAGCTGCTGGAGGATGATTCCGCCATGTTCCTCTTTCCACTCCCAGGCATATTTCATGAATTCGTCCCTGGTCAGGTCGTCCTTGGAAATGCCCATCCCCTTGAGTCTGGCCACCACCTTGCTTTCGGTTGCGATGGAAGCGTGGTCAGTGCCGGGAACCCAGCAAGCGTTCTTGCCGTCCATCCTGGCCTTTCTGATAAGCACATCATTGAGGGTGTTGTTGAGCACATGGCCCATATGGAGAATGCCGGTCACATTAGGCGGCGGTATGACAATCGTGTATGGTTCCCTGTCATCAGGCTCGGAATGGAAGCATTTGTGTTCCTGCCACCATTCGTACCATTTGTTCTCGACTTCCGAAGGAGAGTACTTTGCGGAAAGCTCTTTTTTCTCGCTCATATCAATTATATCTTCATTCAAAGATTACAAATATAGTAATTTTTTTCACTATTTTTGTTCTCGCAAGCCAATCGCATTGCAATCACCATGCACAGGGATGCAAAGGCATCAGACAGACAGGAACTTGCGACTATCATTATTTCTTTACTGACAAAATCTTATCGGATATGGAAGAGAAAAAAGAAATCGGAATCGAACTCAGACCGGACATCGGTCAGGGAATATATTCGAACCTTGCAATCATCCTTCACTCGCACAGCGAATTCATGATAGATTTCGCGGCAATGCTGCCGGGAATGCAGAAAGCGGTCGTGAACAGCAGGATAATCATGACTCCCGAGAATGCAAAGAATCTTCTCAGAGCGCTGCAGGACAATGTCCAGAAATTCGAGGCGAAATTCGGACCTATTGAAAATGGCGGCGGCCAGAAGAGCCAGGGCGGTACCTTCAACCTCGGAGACCTCACCCAGTTCGGCAACGGCGGAACTAAATCATAACTTTAAAAAGAAGTCTGTTAATGACTGATTTAAAAGACATTAAAGGATTTGTTTTTGACATTGACGGAGTAATGACCGATGGAGGGATTTTCGCCGCTCTCGACGGAGAACTCTATCGGACATTCGATGCGAAAGACGGTTTCGCCGTGAGGATGGCCTGCCTTCAGGGGTATGCTGTCGGCGTCATCACCGGCGGCAGATCGCTCAGCATCACCAACAGATTCAGGACAAACGGCATAGAGCCAGAGGATGTCTATCTGGGTTCAAGGATCAAAATCATTGATTTCGACGATTTCTGCAGGAGACATTCCCTGAGGCGCGAAGAGGTGATGTATTTCGGTGACGATGTGCCCGACGTGGAAGTGATCCGTGCCGCCGGTATCGGTGTCTGCCCAAGCGATGCGGCAATCGAATGCAAGGAGGCGGCTGACATCGTGTCGGACCGTCCAGGAGGCAAGGCTCTCGTCAGAAAGCACATCGAGGAAGTAATGAGGCTCCAGGGCACGTGGACATTCGATTCCCACGCGTACGCAGCCAAATACAAGGCCACCAAAGAATGATCGACCTCAAAGACAAACAGATAATCCTGGCTTCCGGTTCTCCAAGAAGACGGGAATTGCTCAGCGCGATGGACATCCCCTTCACGGTGGACACAGGCAACACATTCGATGAAAGCTGGTCCTATGACACACCGCACGAAAAAGTGCCGGAACTCATGTCGGAAGGCAAATCATTCGGCTTTCATAGAGAACTCGCCGACAATGAAATACTTGTAACCTCCGACACGATGGTCCTGTGCGGAATGGAAATCCTGGGCAAGCCAAAGGACAGGGATGATGCGATCCGGATGCTGAAACTTCTTTCCGGCCGGGGGCATCAGGTCATCACAGCGGTCACGCTCAGGGACAGGGAGAAGAAGAAGACTTTCTCCGTTACTTCAAATGTCTTCTTCAAAGAGCTATCGGACAGCGAGATAACCTATTATCTCGACACCTACAAGCCCTACGACAAAGCCGGAGCTTACGGCATCCAGGAATGGATTGGCTACATCGGGATCAGCCGACTGGAAGGCTCCTTCTACAATGTGATGGGCTTCCCGGCATCAAGGTTCTATGAAGAGTTGAAAGCTTTCCTGGACTGAGAGTCCGACGATTTCCTTTCCTGAGCATCCGGTTGGGCATATCCCTTTGCAGGGCTGAACGTCCCGGCATATTCATGTGCAGAACTGAACGTCCCGGCATATTCATGTGCAGGGCAAACGTCAGGTGTTTTCATTGAAAGGCTGAACGTCAGTTACTTTTCCTTGCTGTCCAGACAGATTGTCACCGGACCGTCATTGAGAAGTTCCACTTTCATGTCGGCCCCTGTCTGCACCTTTTTTCCAATGGCTTCGGACAGTTCCCTGCAGAACTCAAGGTACAGAGGAATTGCGATTTCATGGTTGGCCGCATTGATGTAAGAGGGCCGGTTTCCGCGTCTGCAATCCGCCATCAGGGTAAACTGGCTTACGACAATGACTTCACCGTCCACATCGACCACGGAGCGGTTCATCACACCTTTTTCGTCATCGAAGATTCTCAGGCCGGAAATTTTCCGGACAAGCCAGCGGATATCATCCGCACCATCTTCGTACCCCACCCCGAGCAATACGAGAAGTCCTTTCCCGACAGATGCCTTAAGCGCGCCTTCAATGGTGACACCGGCATGAGCCACCCGCTGGATTACCGCTTTCATTTCGTTTCGACTTCTTCTTCGGATTTGTCGGCTGGAAGGACAATAGGCTGGAAACGCTTCTGGCGGCGTTCCCATCTTTCCCTTGCAAACTGCTGCATGTCGATGGCAGTGTCATTCTCGTCAATGATTTCAAGGCCGAGGATGGTCTCGATTATGTCCTCAAGGGTCACTATTCCCTGGAAACAGCCATATTCATCAATGACAATCGCCATCTGTTCCTGCTTCTTCAGCAGCTCTTCCCAGATCTTGCTGAGGGAGTCTTCGTCATG
>SAMEA3663223__coassemble_470_pt1 | contig 9818 bp, 3 predicted proteins | sample SAMEA3663223__metabat2_high_PE_004 | metagenome-assembled genome bin SAMEA3663223 (sample SAMEA3663223) | pig gut metagenome | biome: pig gut; feature: pig-associated habitat; material: faeces | place: China | collected 2013
AACGGACGCCATATCATCTTCGGCGACGGCATCGACAAGAACAATCAGACGAGGACGGACTTCTCGAATATGACGCAGTTCGTCTACCAGCCTATCAAGCAGCTCACCTTCACTGCCAACGCTACCTACAGGCTGTACCAGAACCGCGACATGGGCCGTACCTACCCTATGTCATGGAGAAGGTATCCGGATGCCGAGCTCGAGTCCTACACCACAGGTGCGGGCACCAACGAGCTCACCGAGACCACTGCGACCTACAACCGTATTTCCAGCAACGTCTTCGGTACCTATGAGGACACCTTCAACGAGGCCCATCATCTTACCCTCACTGCCGGTATGAACCTTGAGACCTACCACCGCAAGACAGTCTCCGCTTCCGGCCAGAATCTTCTGAGCACCGAACTCAATGACCTCAACCTTGTGGGTCCTGACGAGACCGGTGCAATCGTCTCTTCAGTCAGCGGTGGCAAGACCGCATTCTCCCTCCTGGGATTCTTCGGAAGGGTCAACTACGACTTCAAGGGACGTTACCTGTTCGAGGCTTCGGCCCGTTATGACGGAACCTCCCGTTTCGCTCCAGGTCAGCGCTGGGGATTCTTCCCTTCAGCTTCTGCCGGCTGGAGAATCTCCGAGGAGCCTTTCTTCGCTTCCGTGAAGCCGGTAGTCAACAACCTCAAACTGCGTGCTTCTTTCGGTAGCCTCGGCAACCAGGAGGTTTCCGACTATGCCTACCTCCAGAAGATATCCTTCTACGAATTCAACACCAGCGGACATTATTCCTACGCATTCGGAGAGGGCAGCACGAATTCCAAGTATGCTTCCCTGTCTGCTCCGGTAAGTTCATCCCTCACCTGGGAGACCGCGAACCAGTATGACCTCGGTCTTGATCTCGGCATGTTCAAGAACAGGCTCCAGATCACCTCTGACGTCTATGTCAGAAACACCGTCAACATGCTCGTGGACGGTATCAAGCTCCCTGGCGTCTACGGTGCCGACTCTCCGCAGACCAACTCTGCCGACCTTTCCACCAGAGGCTACGAGATCGCAGTTTCCTGGAAAGATGAGTTCAACCTCGCCGGCCATCCATTCGGCTACGGCATCAGCGGAACCCTCTCCGACTATGCCACCTATGTGACCAGATACGACAACAACCCTAACAACCTGATCAATGACTACTATGTGGGACAGCGTATCGGTGACATCTGGGGTTTCGTGGTCGACGGTCTCTTCGAGTCCGATGAGGAAGCCAAGAAGTACAATGCCGAGGTCTGCGACATCGAGTCCTACATCACCGGCCGTATGACCGGCGGTGTCCTTGCCGGTGACCTTCGCTATGTGGACCTTCCAACCACTCCTGTCTATCAGAAGGATGCCGACGGCAACTATGTCCTCGACGAGAATGGACAGAAGATTGTCATCGGTCACGAATGCGACGGAAAGCTCTCCCTCGGTGCCGGTACTCTCGATGATCCGGGCGACAGGAAGATTCTCGGAAACAGCCTTGCAAGCCTGCAGTACGGTCTCACTTTCTCCTTCGACTGGCTCGGCTTCGACGTCAGCGCCTTCTTCCAGGGAACAGGTAACCACTACTGGTATCCTGCCGGAATGAACTATGCGTTCTGGGGCCCGTACAGCTACTCTTACGTGTCATTCATCCCTCGCGACTTCTACACCAAGATGTGCTGGTCCGAGGAACATCCTGATGCATACTTCCCTAGGCCACGTGCATATTCATCCACCGGTGGCGAGCTCAGCAAGGTCAACAGCCGTTACCTGCAGAACCTCCGCTACCTCAGGTTCAAGAACCTCACTGTGGGCTACACTATTCCTGAGAGCCTGACAAAGAAGATCAGGGTGGACCACATCAGGGTCTATTTCTCAGGCGAGAATCTCTGCTACTGGTCTCCTCTGAAGAAAGTCACGAAGTATCTCGATCCGGAATCCGCCTACACCAGGTATTCCACATCGGCCAATGCCCGTGACCATTATGCCTACCCATGGCAGAAGACCTACATGTTCGGTATTGACATCACATTCTAAAGATGGAGGACAAGACAATGAAAAAGATATTTGCAATCTTACTTCCAGCAGTTGCTCTGTGTTTCGCCTCCTGTGATGGCGATTTGCTCAACAAGACTCCGGAATCCACGATCAGCCCTGATTCCTATTTCAAGACCGAGGCTGACCTGAAGCTGTTCTCGAATGCGTTCTATTCACAGTTTGACGACTCCTTCTACGAGGATCAGAGCGACCATTTCATCAATCTCAATCTCTCCAACGAACTTCGCGGCGGCAATGTCCGCACCGTTCCTTCGACTGGCGGCGGCTGGTCATGGACCATGCTCAGAAGAATCAACGAGCTGCTCCGAAACATCGACAAGTGCCAGGACGAGAAAGTCAGGGCTGAATATGCCGGACTCGCCAAGTTCTTCCGCGCCTTCTTCTATTTCGAGAAGGTGAAGAGATTCGGGGACGTTCCTTGGGTCGGAGAGGCTTTCGACAGTGATGCCGCTGAGCTTTACGCTCCACGTGACTCCCGCGAGGTCATCATGACCCACATGCTCGAGGACATAGACGAGGCTATAGCAGTCCTTCCGGCAGCAAAGTCCCTCTACCGTGTCAACAAGTATGCCGCCCTCGCTCTCAAGGCTCAGTTCTGCCTCTATGAGGGTACCTACCGCAAGTATCATGGCATCAGCCTTTCCGGTCACAGCGCCGAAGACTATCTCAACCTCGCCGTCCAGGCTGCCGAAGAGATCATGGCCGGTCCTTACAAGCTCAAGGATGACTATCTGATGCTCTTTGCCGAGGAGAATGCCGATCCGGATGAGATGATTCTCGCCATGCAGTTCGACAGGACCGTCCAGCGCAAGAACAACACTACCGCTTTCGCGACGATGTCGACCCAGGGCGCTCCCGGTCTCACCAAGAAATTCGTGGACAGCTTCCTCATGAAGGACGGCAGCCGTTTCACCGACCGCAAAGGCTGGGAGACCATGCAGTTCATCGATGAGGTTGCCGACAGGGATCCCCGTCTTGCCTGCCTTACCAGGACTCCTGGCTACACCCGCATCGGCGCCACCGATGTGCTTGCTCCGGACTTCGGCAGCAGCGTGACCGGTTTCCAGCTCGTCAAGTTCGTGATGGATGTCACCCTTCCTGAAGTGGACCGTGTGGACAAGTCCTACAACGACCTTCCGATCTACCGTCTCGGTGAGATCTACCTGATCTATGCCGAGGCCAAGGCAGAACTCGGAACCATCACCCAGGACGATCTCGACAAGTCTGTCAACCTGCTGCGCAAACGCGTCGGAATGCCTGACATGGTCCTCGCTGACGCTCTTGCATCACCTGACCCTTATCTCCTCAGCGATGAATATGGCTACCTCAACCCTGTGCTCCGCAATGCTTCCAATGTCGGTATCCTTCTGGAAATCCGCCGTGAGAGGAGCATCGAACTTGCCCAGGAAGGAAAGCGTTGGGATGACCTGATGAGATGGAAGGAAGGCAAATGCATCGACCAGAAGATGTATGGCCAGTATTTCCCGGGTCCGGGCAAGTATGACCTCACTGGTGACGGCAAGCCTGATGTCTGGCTCTATGAGGGTGCCAAGCCTAGCGACAAGACAATGCAGCTCCTGAAGATCGGTGACAAGACCGGTGTAATTCTCAGCGAAGGCTCCTATGGCTATGTCGACAACCAGCAGGGAATCGACCACATATTCAATGAGGAAAGGGACTATCTCTATCCTATTCCTATCGAGGAACGTCAGCTCAATCCTAACCTGACACAGAATCCGGGTTGGAATGACGGACTCAAGTATTAACCTCTGAATATACTGACAATGAAACTCATCAATAAATTCAAACTTTCCGTATTGGCGCTGGCAGCGACGGTACTGGCTTTCTCCGGATGCGAGAATCCGGATGAAGACACTTCTGCCTATTCTGTCCTTACGGATGAAACTCTTCTCGACTTCGTCGGGCAGGGTGCAGAGCCGCAGACTACTTGGGTCTATGCGGACGGTGATTGGGTCATGGACGCTCCCGAGGTGGACTGGATCAAGGTTACTCCTTCTTCGGGAAGCGGAAACACCGAGATCACCATTTCAGTTGCAGACAACCTGGTCGATGGCGTCCTCAACAGGCCGCGTTCGACAGAAGTGTATTTCCGCGGACGTCTCAAGGATGTCGTGGGAAAGATTGCCATAAATCAGGGCGGTGACCGCTATCTGGGTTCCAGGGAACTCACGGTGACCGGTCTGATCGACCTTGAGGATGGCGAACCGGCCAAGATTCTGGAATCGACAGTCATGGCTGTCTCTTCAAAGGGTTTCGTTCTTTCTGACGGTACCTCAGCCATCTTTGTCGAGGGAAAGGCAGAAATCAAGGCAGGTGACCATGTGACCATCAACGGTAACAAGCAGACTTACGCAGGATTCCCTTCATTCATCCTCGATGAATGCAACGTGCTTTCTTCCTCTTCTGCAGAGTATCCAGAGCCTGTCAACATCACTTCAAATGCCGATGAGGCCCTCCCTGGCTTCAAGAGCCCTGTCTTCATCAAGGTCGACGGTTCCAACGTCAATGGAACCATGCGTATCGCCGACCAGACTTCACGCGTTGCTGTCGCCGATCCTACAAAGGACCAGGCTGAAGCTCTCGACAAGGTCAATCTTCACAAGACCTCGTTCACCGGCTACTACATCGGTGTCGTCAGCAAGGTCCCTTCGATTGTCCTCGTTGCAGTCGAAGGTGACGGCGGTATCGATGAAAGCATCATCCCTTACCCTGTAAAATGGTCTATCGGTGCGGGCGCAAAGGCTGCCGGAGTGCTCAATTACACCACAGAGTCATTTGCTGCCACAAACCAGATCGAGTCCATCCAGGGTCTTGGAATCATCTCCTACGAGCCGGCCTGCGAGCCAGTGAAGGATGCCAACGGCGAGCCTGTGATCGGTCCTGACGGTGAACCTCTGATGCAGCCTGTGATGAACGGCAACAACAAGTTCGGTCGTGATGTCAGCGGTGACAATCCTCGTATCACCGGTACCTGGCCGGGCGACTACTGGCTGTTCACAGGTACTGGCGCCATCAAGGCAGGTTCCAAGGTAAGGATCGTCTTCCAGTCCAGGGTTTCAGCTACCAACCACAAGTTCTGGCAGCTTGAGTACAAGGATGGTGACAACTGGAAGATCGCCGGTGACTATGAAACTACCGACGAGCCTGGTGAGAGCATCACCTACACCCACAAGATGGAATCTGACGGTTCGACCAACATCACCGTGGACCGTACGGTCAAGTTCAACCACAACAATGACCGTTGCCAGTTCAGGTTCCGCTGCATGGCCAACTGGCAGGCCAACGGCTCCGGCAAACTTTCTGCACGAAACGGAGGTACCGGCCGACTTTCAGTAACGGATGTCACAGAAGCCGGTGTAGAGTTCTGGCCTACGATCAGCATCGTGGAGGAAGGTGACGGTGTCGACAGACCTGACACCGATCCTGTCATCGCCAACATCGTTCCTTCTCCGGATTATCTCGCATTCGAAGGCACTCCGGAAGGACCTCTGACCCTCACCGTCACTTCAGACTACGACTTCACTGTTGTGGCCAATGCAGACTGGATCTCTATCGACAAGGCTGAAGGCGCTGCAAATGAGAGCGTTGAGATTCTCGTGACCTGCGAGCCTTCGACAATGTCGACCCTTCGCCAGTCCAGCATCACCATCTATTCCGCCGATGGAAAGAAGAATGTCCCTGTCATCCAGAGCGCAGCCGGACAGGATCTGAATCCGTTCGTCTCGATCGACAAGAACAAGGCTGAGGTCAGCTACCGTGAGACCCAGATAGTTGTCCCTGTCCAGGCGACACATCCTTATACGGTGACTTCAGACGTTCCTTGGATCACCATCGCACCTCAGTCCAAGACTCTGGTCGAGATGACTCAGGAGATTGTCATCGTGGCTGAAAATGAGGACAAGACTGCTTCCAGGACCGGTCACGTTGTCTTCGCTATTGAGGACAAGGGTGTCGAGACAGTACTTACCGTCGTCCAGGCCGCGGCTCCTCAGAAGGATCCTAATGTGATATTCGAGGATGATTTCGAATGGCTCAGGCCTATGATCACTGAATATAACGCCCTCGGTCTCAGCGCAGGCCACATCGGTGACTTTATCTATGGAGACTATCCTGATGTCACGTCCCGCGCCAGCGCAAATGCTCCGAACGCTTACACTGCCGACGTCTTCAAGGACAAGTTCCCTGATGCTCTCGCCGCTGCAGGCTACACTGACCTGAACCCTGGAGCGAAGGTCATCTACCCTCAGGATGCTTATCTCAAGTTCTGCAAGGGCAAGAACCAGACTGGTCTTATGTTCAGTCCGTTCGCTCAGCTCGGAACTGCAACCGAGGCAACCCTCTCCTTCGATTGGGCAAGCCATTTCGGAGGCTCCGGATCTGTGGATCAGGTCAAGCTTGTCGTCCTCATCGAGGGTGACGGTACATTCGACAATGGAACCAAGGTGAGCGATCCGCTTTCCAACAATCAGCAGGATGGTGAGCATTACTTCACCAATGCTTCTGTTGCAATGCACGGTGTCAGCACATCTACCAAGGTGGCCATCGTCCCTGAGGTCTGCGTTTCATCCGGTTCGGCCGACTTCAAGGTCAGCGGCTATTACCGCTACTATCTGGACAACATCAAGGTCACCAAGACCGAGGTGCTTTTCAAGGATGATTTCAGCTGGCTCAAGAGCATGATCGACAGTTACAATGCTTCCAGCGACAAGCCTATCGGCAATTCTGTCACAGGCTATTCCGACACGGATTTCGCTGGTGCAAGTTCTGCAAATGCTCCGAACATCTACACTACTGAACCTTTCAAGTCCGAGTTTCCTTCCGCATTCGAGGCAAAGGGCTATGAGGACATGAATGCTTCCGCCAAGGTCGTCTATCCTCAGGACGCTTATCTCAAGTTCGGCAAGACCAGCGCTCATACCTCGCTCAAGATCAAGTCTGTCAATCTCACCGAGAATGCTGACATCAATCTGGAGTTCGACTGGTGCCGTCACGTGCAGGGTTCTGCAAAGGTGGATCCTGTCACACTGACCGTTGTGATTACCGGTGACGGACAGTTCGAAAACGGAAAGAAGTACAGCGAGCCTCTGAGCACTGACCAGCCTTATGAAGAGGGTGTCTCTGCAAAGATGGGATGGACGCATGCCAATGTGAAGATTCTCGGTGCCGGTCCTGACACTGCCATCAACATTGTCTACACGGACTGCTACGATCCGTCTACCGGTTCGTACAACTGGAAGGTGTCCGGCGCTCATCGCTATCATCTTGACAATATCCTAATCACCAAATAGCATCAGGGCCTTTTCTTGAAAGAAGGGGTGGGGGAGTTCCGGAATATTCCGGGCTCCTGCCACCCTTCCTTTTTTTCGGCATATTCATTGGCGGCATATTCCTGCCCCGGGATATTCCTGCGCCCGATGTCTCCGAAGATGCTTGCCGCAGGCACCGAAAGCTGCGAAATTCATTTTCATTCTTCGGCATAATGTTCTATCTTTGTTATATTCAAAGAGATTATTCCTTTTTTTATCAACTCTGACTTTACACTTCATCGAATATGAGAAACAAGATTCTTCTCCCCCTGTTCGTGGTATTCTGCCTTCTCCTCAGTTCCTGCAAAGGCAGCACTCCTTCAATGGATTTCGACATCCGTGTGCGTCGCGGGCCTGTCGAAGTGAAGGAAGGTACGGAAATCACTTCCACTTTTGTCAGGGGGAAAGGCCCTCTCAGCACCGATCTCGTCCTTTTGAGGGCAGTTTCGGGATCAGCGGACTTCACTTATCCGATCCGCAATCTGACCGACGATTCCTTCTCCTTCGTGATCGGGGCCGATTTTGTCAGCGGAACTTACGATTTCTGCATCAAGAGGGGCGGCGAGACGAAGCTGATCGACCAGGTGCAGTACACTATGCTCAAGGATGACGGGGTGACTCCGTCCTCGGGTTCGAACATTTACGGCCAGGTGCGCTGCGGTGACAAGGGAATCGAGGGTGTGGCTGTCTCCGATGGCTATGTCGTCACTCTTACCGACAAGAACGGTGTGTACCAGATCAAGTCCGAAAAGAAGAATCCGTACGTCTTCATCTCCGTTCCGAGCGGTTACGAGGTCTCCTCTTCCGGCATCCTGCCTTTGTTCTACGAGATTGTCAGCACTGACGTCACCAAAGTGGACAGGCGTGATTTCGAGCTCTATGAGGCCGGAGACCAGACCAATCACACGATGCTTTTCTTCGGAGACATCCATCTTGCTGGGGGAAAGCAGAATGACCGGAATCAGTTCGCAACTTTCACAAAGGAGATCAACGACTATCTGGCGGAGAATTCCGGTGACAAGATCTACGCCATGACTCTCGGAGACATGACCTGGGACCTTTACTGGTATTCGAAGAAATACTGTTTCGACCAGTATCTGTCTGATGCCAATGTCATCAAAGGTCTTCAGATCTTCCACACAATCGGCAACCATGACCATGACATGAATTCGGTCGGCGACTGGGATTCGGCCCTCAGGTACAAGGAGGAACTCTGTCCGAACTACTATTCCTTCAACATCGGAAAGATCCACTATGTCGTCCTTGACAATATCGAGTGCACGAATGCCGTTGCATCTCAGACTGATGGAAGTCACAGAACCTACAATCAGACTGTCGTCTCGGATGATCTGAAATGGCTCAAGCTTGACCTTGCGAATGTCAGCAAATCGACACCTGTTGTCGTGACCTTCCATGCTCCTGCGTTCAATGAAAGCGGTTTAGATGCCATGAAGAACACTTCTGAGCTGGTCAATTGCTTTGCAGGCTTCTCCGATGTGACCTTTGTCTCGGGTCACACTCACAAGCTCTATTCTGTCCTTGACTCCAAAAAGAAAATCAAGGAATACAACAACGGCGCCGTTTGCGCTGCATGGTGGTGGACGGGATACTACACACCAGGCTTGAATATGGCGCAGGACGGCTCTCCGGCAGGCTACCGCATCATGGATGTCAAGGGAACCGAGTGCACTTCCTATTTCAAGGCGATAGGGAAGGACCATTCCTACCAGTTCCGCAGCTACGACAGAAACAGCATCGAGATGACGGCAGAGAATTACCTGACAAACCAGGCCAAAGCCGATGAATTCCTGAAGGACGTCAAGGCTGCCGGCGGCTATGACACCCCTGACAAGTCCAACAAAGTGCTCATCAATGTCTGGGACTATAACGCCAATTGGAAAGTCGAGGTTTTTGAAAACGGCAATCCATTGACTGTGACCAAGCTGTCTGCTTATGACCCTCTCTACCTGATTGCCTACAATGCAAAGCGCTACAATGCTGGTTCGTCAGGTTTCTCATTCAAGGGTTCTGTTTCGAAGCATATCTTCCAGGTGACCGCAAAGGAGGCATCCAGTACCTTGGAAATCAAAGTGACGGATGACGAGGGCAGGGTCTACATCGAGAATATGAAGCGCCCGAAGGCCTTTACTATCGACGTCTACGCCAACGAATAGCTGAGGAATATGTCGTCGAGGCAAGATGCCTCCCGCGCTTTACTGTCGTCGTCTGCGCCAACGGATAGGTATCGGCGGGACTTAGATTTTGAGATCGCCAGGCCTGATCCAGTTCATCTTTCTGAGGATGAATGCGAGAGCCGGGCATATTGCTGCCGGGAGGATGAAACTGACCAGGATCAGCCCGGTCCAGTCGAATGCGGTAGGAGAGACCCATCCGGTCCAGACCCCGATCGGCCCGCAAAGGCCGCAGGTC
>SAMEA3663223__coassemble_476_pt1 | contig 9713 bp, 6 predicted proteins | sample SAMEA3663223__metabat2_high_PE_004 | metagenome-assembled genome bin SAMEA3663223 (sample SAMEA3663223) | pig gut metagenome | biome: pig gut; feature: pig-associated habitat; material: faeces | place: China | collected 2013
GGTGGTGATCCTGTGCTGTGTGATGCTGGGACAGATCGGCTGCGGCATAGCATATTCATACATCCAGAACCTGAATTCCATGAAGTGCCGCAACCGTCTGAGGGAGGATTTCTTCTCCCATGTGCTCAGTTCCGGCTGGAAGGGGAAGGAAGAATTCCACACCGGCGACACCGTCAACCGTCTGGAGGAGGATGTCAGGGTCGTGGCTGAGCTTCTCTGCGAGAGGATTCCGGCTGTCGGGGTCACCTTGCTCCAATTGGCTGCCGCTTCGGTCTACATGCTGTTCCTGGAGCCTTCGCTGCTTTGGCTGATACTTGTAATGATGCTTCTGATGGTTGGATGCTCAAAGCTGTATTTCAAGAAGATACGTCAATTGACCGCGGAGATTAGAGCCGATGATTCCCTGGTTCAGCAGCTGGTCCAGGAAAACCTTCAGAACAGGGTTCTGGTCCTAACTCTTTTCGGAGTCGGAAATGTCGTCTCGAAGATGTCCGGAGTTCAGGACCATCTTCAGAAGAAGACCGTCGAGCGCCTGAATTTCAATGCGGTGGCCCGAGGCTTCATGCAGATCGGTTTCACCGGAGGCTACGCTGTGGCTTTCCTCTGGGGACTTTTCGGAATCCTCCACGGCACGGTCACTTTCGGAATGATGACCTCGTTCCTGCAGCTGGTGGGGCAGATTCAGAGGCCTGTCGCCGACCTGTCCACACATATTCCTGCATTCATAAAGTCCGTGACCTCCGTCGAGAGACTTCTGGAGCTTCTGGACCTGGAGGTCGAGGTTTCTCGCGGGGATGTCTTCTTCGAGGATGCTCCCGGCGTCAGAGTAGAGGATGTGACCTTTTCCTATGACTCCATACCGGTTCTGGAGCATTTCTCCCATGATTTCGCTCCCGGCTCCCTGACTGTCATCAACGGGCCGACCGGAGTGGGGAAGAGCACTCTCACCCGGCTTGTCCTTGGACTCTTGAAACCTCTTTCAGGAAGGGTGTCCGTCTATTCTGCAAAACATGGAGAAGTGGCCTGCGGAGTCGACACGAGATGCAATTTCACCTATGTCCCTCAGGGGGATTCGCTGATGAGCGGCACGATCAGGGAGAATATGCTGTTTGCCTGCCCGGATGCGACCGAAGAGGACATCAGGGAGGCCCTGACCCTTTCGGCTGCCGAATTCGTCTATTCGCTCGAGGATGGTCTGGACACTGTCTGTGGCGAAAAAGGCACCGGCCTGAGTGTGGGCCAGTGCCAGAGGATCGCTGTTGCAAGAGCCATTCTTCACAAGGGAGGAGTGCTGATTCTCGATGAAGCCACTTCCGCTCTTGACCTTGACACCGAAGCCAGACTTCTGGACAACATCCGGGAAAGGTGCAGCGGAAAGCGTACGGTCATCTTCATCTCGCACCGCCAGGCGGCGTCAAGAATTGCCGATTGCGTGATCAGTCTCAATACTCAAGCCTGAAATCGTCAAGCCACATCACGGATTCCGCGCTTCCGGTGAAATAGTCTCCCAGCATGCTGGCTGCCGCAGAGACGATGATGTGAGTCGGCTTCACGGTTGTGGTCCTGTAGTCGAGAGGAATCTCGACGGTCGTCCATTCTTCGATGCTCCTGTCAGTGACGAAGCTTCCGTAGGCGATGACGTCCGGACCTTCAGGATTGAAGAAAGTTCCTCTGTCAGTGGTGTTTATCTCCACCGGGCTGTCGGCCGAGCCTCCGTACTTGTGGTAATCCCAGGTGCCCAGAGAGACCCACACGCAGCCGCGGTCGTTGTCGCCGACCTTGACCGGGTCCCCTTCAGGATAGCCTCCGAGGGTCTTTTCCGAAACCTTGCCGCAGTTGTACTTTATCTTGAATGACAGTTTCCTCGGCCTCAGGGTGAACGGCCTTCCCATCCTTACGATACCTCCGGATGTCCCGATCGTCTTGTAATACTCTCCGGAGAAGATGTTGCCCGCGGCGAACTTGATGATCACGTACTGGGACATCAGCTTGACGGATGCCTTGCCTTCTGCGAAGTCTTCAGTCTCGGGGATTGTGATCGAATATGTCGACCCGACTGTGGTGGAACCCTTGTTGCCGCTGCCCCACCATTTGCTGCGAAGCTGCGGGTCGGCGCTTTCCGGGTCAAAGAATGAGTAGTATTTGGAAGATTCGGCATTGCTGAAGGTCTCGAAGCCTGCATTCGGCAGCTGGACCTCATCTTCAGTGGTGAAGGAAGCGATTGCTGTGGTCTCATCTTCACAGTAAGCCGTGCATTCATATTCAGTGAGCGGGGAAAGATTGTCCGCCATGGCCTTGAATATTCCGTTTTCCATGACGACATCCGGGACCTCGGTCCATTCTTCCTGTCCCTTTTGGAAGATGGACATGTATTTACAAAGAGACTCGGGATAGTGTGGTTGATGTCCAACAGGAAAGAATTGCCACCCTTGTCCAGGCCTCTGCCGAAAGCAGTTCCACCAGGGATTCGGTCTGCTCTACGAAAAGGCTCCAGGTTTCTGTCCTCCCGTGGAAGGTGACATCGATCTCCTGGCCGTTTGAGAAGTCGTGGATCTCATCCGGGGAAGGGCTGTAGGATGTCAGGCCTTCAGGCCCGAGTTTCAGTGAGGAGATGGTCAGGGTCTTCCTGTTGACGGAACCGCTGACCTGTGTGATTGCCCTGTGGTTCACCGCATCGATCCTGCTGACGCCGACCTGTCCTGTGACCGAGAAATACATCTCGATGTTCTGTTCAGCCTTGAGAGTCCAGAGAGAGTCCTTTTCCCCTTGCAGGGTGACCTTCACCGGGGAACTGAGGTCGATCGGTCCTTCAAGAGGGATGTCAGGTGTGACGCCATCGGTGTTGAACGTGACGCTGATGATCCGGACATTGCGGATGTCGGTGCTTTCGTTCAGATTGAAGACGACAATGTGGCGGGTCTGGTCGATTGTGACCTCGGCGCCTTCTGCAACCATCTCCACGATGGAGGCAGGTTTGCCTGAGGCGGCCGGGATGTCATTGCTGATGCATCCTGCAAGGACCGTTACGGCCAGGGAGAGTAGTATGATAATCCGCTTGATCATTTGATCCAGGTGTTCTCGAAACTGTTAGAAATAGACAGTCAGTCCCATCGAAATGTCGGAGACATCCGGGGCGAAATGCGCCTTGGTGTAGTCCCTGCTGCCCGACAGGACACCATCCTTGAAGTTCTCGGTGTGGGTGAACGACACTCCACCGATGCTCATCGAGACATGAGTGCTGATGTTGTTGAGGATGAATATCATGATGCCGGGACAGATTCCGAGCTTGACTTTCTTTGTGTTGGTGTAGGCGTCCAGATTCTTTTCCCCGACCGAGAAACTGCTTCTGCTGGTTCCGTAGGAGAGCACCAGGTCATTGAACAGACCGAACCGGCCGTTCTGGTCCAGACCGAGGTAGGATCTCTGGAAGAACTGCAGCTGAATGTTTCTCGTACTGGCCTTGATGTCTTCGAGGGAGAGAAGAGGATCGTCGCTGAGGAGAGAGAGGTCCACGTCCGAGATTCCGCCGGAACCTTTCGAATACTTCAGTTTCAGACCGACAGCCTTGTTGTCCTTGTAGGTGTAGCTGAAGAAGGGAGCCACGCTCATCATGGTACCTTCGGCATTGAGACCATCGACTATCAGGAAGATGTCGCTGTCGATGCTGCTGAGGTCGACGTAGGAAATCTGCAGACCGCCGGAAGAAGTGCCCTTGGGCATGAACAGCCTGTCTTTTCTGTATTCCTGTGAGGATGCCTGGATGCAGAAAAGCAGGGATGCGACCAGCGCCAGTGAATATGTCAGTGTCTTCTTCATGGCTTTACAGATAATAGTACAGACCGAAACCGATGGCGAGGATGTTGACCTGGAATGACATCTTGGTGACATTCAGGCTGCCTTTTTCCACCTGGTTCTGGGATTGTTTCATGTTGGCCAGGGTGAGTCCCAGCATATTCACGTTGACATCGACTGCCCAGTGGTCGTTGGCGAAGCCCACGATTCCGGGACAGAAGTTCACCTGGATGCTGCGGTCGTCGGTGTAGTTGCCGTTGTAGCCTTCTTCCATCCTTCCGGCTATCTTGGACACACCGAACCGGTAGCCCATCTGGATCTCGTTGTAGAGGGCCAGCTTCCGGGATTTGCCTATCGGGATGTAGTTCCTCATGAGGGCATTGATCTCGTAGTGATGCTTCAGGGTGTGGATGTCGGAGAAGTCCATCCCGAGATCGCCGAAGCCGATGTTCGCCTCGTCGACCTTCAGGTTGCTCCTGGAGTACCCTGCGCGCACGCCGATTCCCAGGTTGTCCTTCAGCATGTAGCAGAAGGCGGGGCTGACTTTGACATTGTAGCCGGTGGAGGTCATTCCGTCAGAGAAGATGAAGCTGTAGTTGTCGTTCCTGTGGACAGTCCAGCTTCCGGTACCTCCGACCATCCAGGTTCCCTTCTGAGTGAATGACGGCATGCTGGACAGGGAAAGCCCCCTGTCGAGTATCTGCGCGCCGGCCTTGCCCGGAAGCATCCAGAGGCAGGCTGCAATGGCGAATATGTAGAATATCGTCCTTTTCATCTATTCGTAGAGCAGTTCGAATCCGTCCACCCAGAGCATGCTGTTGTCGTAGCCTGTGAAATAGTCTCCGTACATGCTGGCGGCACATGAAACGACAATGTGGGTCGGGAATCTGGATGTTGTCTTGTAGTCGAGAGGAATCGTTATCTGCTGCCAGACGTTGGTGCTGTTGGCGGCATCACTCTGGATAATCTTCTCGCCGTAGGCGATTGTAGATGCATCGGTGGTGTAGTCCACGAAGGTGCTTACGTCGGTTGTGTTGACGAGGATCGGGCTTTCTGCATCTCCGCCGTATTTCTTGTAGTCCCAGTTTCCGATGGCGATCCTGATGTTGGCGCGGTCATAGTCGCCTTCCTTGATCATGTCGGATGGCGCGTTGCCGACCCTGTTGACCTTTCCTCCGGAATACTTCACCCAGAGACGGAGACCGGTAGGCCTTGCGGTGAACGGGCGGCCGAAGTAGACGGTACCTCCGGAGGTTCCGATCAGGTCTCCGAAGCGTCCGCTGAAGAGGTTTCCTGCAGCGAACTTCACCACGACATACCTTGACTGGAGGCACATCGACTGGTTTCCTTCCTTCTTGTTCCCGGTGTCAGGGTAGCAGATGACTGAAGATGAGCCTACAACGGTACTTCCTGCATTTCCGCTGTCCCACCACTTGGTGTTGAGGGTCGGGTCGGAAAGATTCGGGTCATAGAGAGACTTGTACTTGCTGCTCTCGGCATTGGAGGTCGTCTCCATCCCTGCGTTAGGAAGGGCTGTTGCCTTGTCGGTCCTCACCGTGGAAGAAGCCGGGATGATTTCCTCCTCTCCGGTCGTCGTCGAGGTGATGACAAGCCTGTATTCATATTCAGTGTCAGGCTTGAGCCCGGTGATGCTCTTGGTGTAGGTTCCTTCGCTCTCCCTGTCCGCCGGGACTCTGATCCATGAACCGGTGACGGGGACTCTGTACTCGATGTAGACTTTGGAAGGGTCATATTCACTCTCGTCGACATCGGCGCTGACGTCGAAGTGGCCTGCCCAGATGTCATACTTGCTGATTTCGGCAAGACCGGTGGTGGTGGCAATGAATATGATGTCGTCATACTGGGTGTTCACGGAATCGTCGACGAGGATGTTGAAGTTCAGGATACCGTCGGTTTCAGTGTACTTGAATCCGAGTCTGTACTTCTTGCCGCCTTCGACTGCCGGAATCCGACCGCTCTTGGTGACGGTGCTTCCGTTCTTCTTCAAGGTGCCTGTGAAGGTCCAGTAGAGGGTCGGCTCGAATCCTTCAGCGATGAAGTAGCCGTCCTTGCCGCTTTGTGCCGAGGTGTAGTCGAGCTGCATCGAAGGGTCTTCCGTGCTGAGTCCGACAGTGCATACGAAGTCGTTCTCGAAGGCTGAATTCACGCTCGGGTCGAAGGTGACAACCGAGATCGCATTGCAGACCTTTGCGGTGACTGAAACGCTGGATGTCGTGCCTGCGGTGATGCCGACTTCGGATGAACCCTTCCAGCTCAACTGCTCCCAGGATGCCTTGGCAGGGGAGTCCTTGGCGATTTCTCCGGCCTCTACGTCGATCCTGTAGCTATCTTCTGGAAGATAGAGCGACGAAGGCATCTCGGACTTGAGGTACTGCCTTACAAGTCCCGAGAAGTCTGCCTTGTAGATCTTTACCTTGGCCGAGGAGATGACCTCGTCTTCGCTCATCGCGGCACGTGTCGTCTCATTTCCGATGGCTACTTCGAGGGAGAGCTTTCCCATTCCTTTTTCCTGGAGGGTACTGTCGCAGGCGGCCAGAGTGAGGATGGCGGCGGACAGAAGGATTGCAGGTCTGATGATAGGATTTCTCATATTCATTCCTCCTGGATTAAAGAACTACGAGTTTGATTTCTATGCTCTTCCTGCAGCCCTTGTTGTCCGTGACATTCATCTTGAACGTGTGGGTTCCGGAGAATGCGAGGAGCGGTGTCTGTGCCTCGGAAAGATCGAAGTCGATGACGGTGGCATTGAGCAGTTCCTCTCCGTGAGGGAACGGAACGATGCTGAATATGCCGAGAGCGGCCTCGGACGGATTGATGAGGTCGAGTGTCGTGCCTCCGACAGAGTTGACGGAAGCGATGAAGTCTGCGTTGGTGGAAGCGATGTCGACTGTGAACTTCCTGGTTCCGTTTGGAATGAGGGCCTGCATGGTGAGGTTGAAGGCGCCGCTGGCCGGTACGGTGACTGGCTGGGTGATGTCATAGTCGCAGGTGCTCAGGAGCTGGATGCCTCCGTCTCCGGTCGGAGCGTTCGGGTCGTTGCCGTCTCCCGTCTCCGTGCCCTGGATGTCGTTGACAAGCTCGGTGTCTGCCACGAGGCCGTCGATGACGATGACGAATGAAGCATTGCCGGTCTCGTCGATCTTCTTCATGAAGGTGATGATGTGGAGGTCCTGAGCCTTGATTCCGGTGATCGAAGTCTTCATCTTCTGGGTCTTGCCCTCGATTCCTCCCTTGAATGTGATTGCCATTGTGGTGTTGCTGCCGTTGTTGATGGCAAAGTAGCCCGTGCTCTCGTCATAGGTCGGTTTGCCGCCGTTGTAGGAGAGTGCATAGCTCAGAGGAGCTCCGGCTGTCACTTCGACGGTGCAGGCTCCGTCTCCGGTGACCATGCCGAGGAAATCGTCATTGTAGCGGACCTTGACAGCGCACTGGAGAAGCTTGCAGGTCAGAGTGCCCAGGGTCGTGGTCTTGCCGGTCTCGATTGTGAAAGTCGTGCTTGTGCCATAGACAGGGGCAGAGAACGCGGAGGCCGGAACTTCACCTGCCCTGGACTGGACCTTCATGTCGTAGACGCCTGCCTCGAGGCTGATTCCGCCTTCATTGCCTGTGGCGATTTCCTGGAGGAGGGTTGAATATGTCTTCTCCCACACCGGTGTGCCGTCGGCCTTTGTAAGTGTGATCACATAGTCTCCGGATGCCTGTGAGGTGGCTCTGGAGATGACATTGACGTCATCGTCGGTGGTGACGGTGAAACCCTCGAAGGACAGCAGTCCGGTCTTCGGGGTGGTGTCGTATCTGAAAGCGTCCTCCTTGCAGGAGCAGAAGAGGAGGGCCGTTGCGGCCATTATCGTAAGGATTCTTTTCATGGCTTATCTGTTGAGTTCTATCTCGCCGAGGTCAACTTCTTCGGTGGTGTTGTCCAGGGTGATTGTGATTGTCGTGCTTCCGATATTGCTTGCATCGAACCTGATCGTGTGGCAGGTGGCTTCTGCAAGAGGAGTGCTGTAGGTCTTGCTGAAAGTCGATTCCTTGCCGGCCTGGTTCGTCAGGGTTCCTTCTACGGTGAGGGTGTAGGCGTCCACGAACACGGCTCTGGTTTCGGTCTTCGGGTAAGGGATGGTGCTACCGTTGCCGGTCTTCAGGGTGAAGGAATAGTCAGTGTAGTACTTCCTGAATATGTCGGAGTACTCGATCCTGACGATGGCGTTGGCGAGAGAGACGTTGATGGTCACCTCCTTCGTCCCGGTACCGGTGATGGCAAAGGACTGGCTGCCCCTGAAGCATGGCCTGTCGAATCCTTCCTCGGTCACTGAACCGTAACTCGCTGTGGCAGTGTAGTTGCCGATAGCGAATTCCATGTCGGCAGGGAAGTCCTTGACGAGACCTTCGTAGATCGTCTTTTCCTTGTTGTCAGTGATTGTCAGCGTGAAATCGTCACCTGACGGGAGAGTGGTGTAGTCGCTGACCTGGCTTCTGGTGAAGTCGGCAACGGTGCTCTGGGAATTCACAATGAAGGCGACACGCCCGTGTGAATCGCTTCCTTCCTTGCCGTTGCAGGACGCAAAGACAGGCAGCAGGGCGATGAGGATGCCCAGGAAGCCTTTTGTCAATGTTCTTTCAGTTGTTTTCATATCTGTCATTGTCTGTTTTTCTGATGCCGTTGCTGATCGAGCCGTTTCTCCGGGGAATCCGGGTCCACTGCCCATCATTTCTCTATCGACACTCTGATGTTGTCCAGGTAGAGGAAGTAGGTTCCGTTGCCCCAGGCATTGTATTCAGGGTAGGTCCTCCAGGAAAGACGGATGTTGTTGCCCATTCCGCTCAGACTCCTTTCAGCGAGATGCTCCATGCTGGTGTACGAACCGGTGGTCTCGTTGATGGTGAAACCGGAGTCGAAGGTACCGTCCTCCGCGCCGCTCTTGAGCACCCCTGAAGTCGTCGTGCAGCCGAAATAGACCGTCTGACCTACCTTGGCTATGATTCCGCCGCCTTCTTCGCGGTTCACCGAGTAGTCGAACAGAACCTTCACACTGATGTCCTTGCCCATGGCCGCGAACTCTTCGGAAGTGTGCTTGAGACCGCTCATGAACGGAGAATCGCATCTTGCCCAGTAGCGTGCGGAGACCTCTCTGCGGCAGGCAATCCTGATGGCAGTTCCCGCAGAACCTCCGACTCGTCCGCCGGACCATCCCGGCATGAATTCATGTCCGTCCTTGGAACCGGTGTTGAAGCCGCTGGAGTAATTGTCATTGTGGCTGAAATCTGCCTGCAGACTGCTGAAATCCTCGAAGTAGAGGTAAGGGACGGTGAGACTGGCAGTGGCTCCGGTGACGCCTTCCAGCCGTGGCAGAGTGATCGTCTGCCAGACGACTGCATCCTCGCTCTCGTATCTGACACTGACCTCCCGGCCGGACAGGGCAAGGAAGGCATCCTGCTCTTCGGATCTGACCTTGAAACTGTCTCCGGTGACTATCAGCGAGCCGTCATTCTTCGAATATGTGAATTCCGATGAAGCGCTTTCCGGCCACTGGACGCCGTCCGGCAGGGTGAGGGTTATGTTCTGGATGTCTTCTCCGAGATTGTTGCCATCGATCTTGAAGGTGATTGAATAGTAGTCCCTTACACTGTTGGGAACTAGCTTGATGCCTGTCACGTGTCCGGCTTCGAAGGACCTGCCTGCGAGGGAGATGGTGGCCAGATTGCCGATCTTGTTCTCGGAGAACAGGGTGATTTCCATGAAGTCATTCACTGAATATTCCGAAGCGGGAGGGATGATGCCCGCGACCGAATACTGCCTGGCCTCTGCCGGGGATTCCTCGAGAGGTTCGGCAAGTTCCAGCTCGATCCGGTTGTTCCCCTGGGTGACAGCGGGGGAGGATGGGTCGGTGATGTCTGCGGTG
>SAMEA3663223__coassemble_489_pt1 | contig 9556 bp, 5 predicted proteins | sample SAMEA3663223__metabat2_high_PE_004 | metagenome-assembled genome bin SAMEA3663223 (sample SAMEA3663223) | pig gut metagenome | biome: pig gut; feature: pig-associated habitat; material: faeces | place: China | collected 2013
GACACATAGTTGCCATGGGCGAACTTCTTGTTGGTAGTGTACGGACCGAAAGTGGTTCCGAGGGTCGAATATGCAGTGAGAAGGAGAAGGTTCGTGTTCTCTTCGGCAGCGATGTAGAGATTGCCCGCGGCAGCAAAAGAGGTACTGTTTGCGGCAAGCTTCTGATAATCCCTGAGCATTGTCTTCGGAGATGCACCCAGACACATGGTGGCATATTTCACACACTCCTCCCATTTTTCATAATAAAGGAAGAAACGGGCAGCGAATGCATAGGCAGCCTTCGGATTGAAATGGTACTTCGGAACCTTGTAGTAGGAATCACTGATGTCCGGCATGGCCTCGTTGATGTCCCTCTCGATCTTTTCATAGACCTCGGCGACGGTTCCACGGGAATATACCGGTGCGAGAGAGGTTTCAGGCTTCTCCATGTAGGTGATACCCAGATCCTTGCCGCTGGTGGCCGGATTGTAGTTCATCGAGAAGATGTTCACAAGGATGAAGTGGCAGTAGGCACGGCACATGAGAGCCTCGGCTCTCTCCTGACGGAGAGAAGTCGTCCACTCGCCGCCGTTCTCCTCGACAAGAGCCTCGATGGCCTCAAGGGCATGGTTGGCCGATGAAATGGACGAGTAGAAGGCACTCCAGATGTTCTCCGGGGATTCGTTGTTGGACTCGGTGATGTCCTCCCAATGCCAGAGCTGCTCGAAGAACTGGCCGCTCACATTGGTGTTGTTGAATTTGTCGATATCGTCACAGAGCATCTCGGCGACCATGACATAATCATGGTCCGGATAAGCGGAAGTGAGGAGACTCTTGATCTTTTCCTCGCTGTCTATCTCTGCTCTGTTGTCAGGCATCGTGTCGAGAAACTTGTCGCAGGAGGCGAAAAGCAGCGCGAGCGAGCCGATCAAAACAAGACTTATCTTTTTCATATTTCTTTCTGATTAAAGACCAAGTTTGAGGGTAAGTGTAAACTGCTTAGGCACAGGGACTGCGACACCTCCGGTGTTGAAGAACTCAGGATCCTGGCCATTGAGCTTCTTGTCTGCGTAGATAAGGAAAAGGTTGGTAGCCTGAAGCTTGATGGAAGCGTCCTTGACCTTCATCTTTTCCACGAAACTCGTCGGAAGGGCGTAAGACAGGGAGATTTCCTTCATACGGATGAAGTCACCCTTGGCGATACGCTCGGTCGAGTAGTTGTAGGCATTGTAGGCATAGCTCAGATGCGTGTCGTTGTAATTCTGGTTCTTGCTGGCAATGACCGGAATGGTGGTGATCTTCTCGTCACCTGAGACTGTCCAGCGGTTCTTGAACTCCTTAGGCATGGATGCGAGGTCGCTGTAGGACTTTCTGAAGACAGGGTCCAGACGGACGACGTTTCCGAAGGAGTAAGTCATGAATATGTTGAGAGTGAGACCCTTGTACTTGAATATATTGCCGAAGGATCCGACGTCGGTAGGGTCGGCGCTGCCTGAATATTCAAGGAACTTGAGCTTCTCCGGATCGGAGGTCTGGAAGTAGATTCCGGTCGTGGAGATGTTGCCGTCCTGATCCAGGAAGGTAGGAAGGCCCTCTTCATTGAGGCCCTTGAACGGGATCGAGAAGATCGCGCGCACCGGGTAGCCCTCCTGGGCGAAACCGTTGCCGGAAACAAGGTCGATGATTCGCTTGGATGTCTTCAGGTCGGTCACGATGTTATGCGTGTGCGAATAGATGAAGTTGGAAGTCCAGGAGAAATCCTTGGTCTTCACATTCACCGTGGAAAGGGTGAATTCGACACCGTCGGACTTCATCGAGGCGATGTTTCCGTACTTGCGGACCTCTCCTCCCACACCTGCAGTGTTCGCGATACCAATGAGGTCGAAGTTGTTTCTGGTGTACCAGTCCGCCTCGATGTTGATCCTGTTGTCAAGGAGACCGAGCGCGAGACCGATGTTCAGCTCATGCTTCTTCTCATAGGTAAGTTCGGAGTTTGCCAGGGATGAGATGTACAGCTGGCTCTCCTTGACGGAAGTGAACGGACGCCAAGGATTCTCCGACCTGATGACGACAAAGGAGTTCGTCACGCTTGAAGGACCGCGGTCTGCGGTAAGTGAATATGAAGCCTTGAGAGAAAGGTGAGAGAGCACAGGCACACTGTCGAACCAGTTCTCTTCGTGGACGTTCCACGCTGCGGAAATGTTCCATGTAGGAAGCCAGCGGGCAGAACGGCTCTTTCCGAGTTTGTTCGTACCCTCGTAGCGGGCAGTTCCGTTGATAGTATAGCGGCCTTTGTAGGAATACGTTCCGTTGACGAAGAAGGCTGCGCTTCTCTCGTGGCGGTTGCTCAGGGTGTAGTACTCGGCATTGTCCTCAGCACCCTTCTTGAACACCTGGTAGGCATAGCTTGGGATTTCGCCCATCTGATACTGCATACCCCAGCCTCTGAACCAGGTCGCATGACGGTCCACGCTGTTGGTTTCCATACCGCCGTAAAGATTGACGATATGATTCCGGGCAAAGGTGTTGTTGTAGTTTGCAGTGGCACGGAAGTCCCAGCCGGTCATCGCATTGTCCTGACGCTCATAGATACCTCCTTCAGGAAGTACCGAGATCGGAAGGGCATAGATGTCGTCAGGGTCGGTGTAGAGGAATGGATTGTTCTTCCTGATGGTGGAAGTTCCCATCTCCCTGTACGCCATAGCCTGGTTGGAGTGGTCGAGAATATGATGCTCTGACGATGTGGAAGTGTGCTTCACAGCGGCGAGAGCCTTGAGTTCCAGATTCTTGAACGGCTTGTAGGTCAACTCTCCATGGAGGCGGAAATCCATCACGGACAGGTCGATGTAGTTGTTGTCCAGCTCCTTGAATATGTTGAAATCCGCATAGTTCCTCGTGTAAGTCTCATAAGGGTCGAGAGCTCTCGAGGTGTTCAGTGCATAGGAATACGGGTTGATGTCGAAATCACGCTTGACCTCGCCGGAGACAGCATCGATGTCGGAAGAAAGGGTTCCCGGAGCCTTCTGCTTACGGTAGGAAGCATTGGAGACCATCGAAAGGGAAAGCTTCTTGCTGATGTTGTAGGTGGTGTTGAGATTTGCAGTGTAACGGGAAACGCCGTTCTGCAGGGTCCAGCCCCTGTCGTCCATGGCACTCAGGGAAGCATAGTAATGAGCCTTGTCATTACCGGAGGAAACCGACACCGAGTGGTTGTGCTGCACATTGTTGGTGAACAGAAGGTCAAACCAGTCGGTATTGCGGTACTCGGCTTCACGGAGATAGGCTGCCTTGGCCTCGGGAGTATTGGCAAGGGCGAACTGACCGGTCACCGGATCATACTGGCTGAGCATCTTGTACATCTTGCCGTAGATACCGCTGTCGGGAGCGTTCGAGACGTCTGCATAGTTCAGATAGCCCTTCTGCTGGAGTTCCTGGTAGATGGACATCTGATCCTGAGAGTTCATGATATTGAACGTATTGTAGGAAGGCTTGAGCCTGTAGGTATATTCACCGGTGTAACTGATGCGGCTCTGGCCTGCGGAACCTTTCTTGGTGGTGATGACGATGACGCCGGCCATCGCCCTTGCACCGTAGATCGAGGTTGCGGAACCATCCTTGAGGATCTGGAAGCTCTCGATGTCGTCGGAGTTGAGTCCTGCAATCGCTGAAGAGAGGAGGGTGTTGACATCGCCGGATGAGAGTTCATCTGCACTGACGTCCACCACATCTTCCATGATCACGCCGTCAACCACCCACAGAGGCTTTGAACTGCCGTAGATAGAGGTTGCGCCACGGACTCTGATCTTCGGAGCAGTACCGAAAGTACCGGACACGTTCTGGACACTGACACCGGCAGCCCGGCCTTCGAGGGAACGTGAGATGTCGGTAAGACCGCTGATCTTTGCTTCCGAGGCATCCACCTTGGTCGTGGATCCGGTGAAGAGGCGCCTGTCCATCTTCTGCATACCGGTCACGACGACCTGCTCGAGCATTTCGGTGTCGCTCTTGAGCACAATTTTCAGATTCGGTGCCACAGCGACTTCCTGATCCAGCATACCCAGGAATGAAACGACCAGGGTCTTTGCCGATTCGGGAACCGAAAGGGAGAAATTACCGTCAATGTCGGTAACAGTACCTATCTTGGTACTGCCTTTAACGACAACGGAAGCACCGGGTACAGGCAGACCGTCTTCTTCTGACAAGACGACACCCTTGACAACCTGCTGGGCGAATGCCGGAAGAACAGGCACAAGAATTGCTGCCATCAACAAAAGTAATCTTACTTTTTTCATTGGCTTACGTTTAGAACATAAAGGGTTAATATATTGTTTAATGCCCAATTTATGTTTTAAATCCGACATTACCAAGAGTTTAAAGTCCTTAAAACTAAAAAAATTCCCGGCCTTGAAGCCGGGAACAAAACAATTTTATATTTCAAAACGCAAGTTGACCCTGCGATTAAATTACAAACTGGAAGTCAGAATCATTGAGCCGCAATCGAGGTATTATCATTTAAAAAAGATGAAAACTTTTTGGAGAGTTCGACTGCGAAGCTCTCATCCCCTGCCTTGGATATCTCGTTTGTCATAAAGTAGACAAGATTGCAGGCATATTCGAACTCATCCTTCATCGTCGGATAGAAATCCAGATAGAACAGGACAACCTGCTCGATCTGGCCATAAAGTACCTCGGCCAGATGGTGGGCTTTCTCCTTCCTGTCAATGGCATAGTAGTCCTTGATCATCTCTATCGGGAAGAGGGCATTGGAACTCCAGCCATAGATACTGTTCTCATAAGGGTAAAGTTCAGGATCCATCACCTCCTGGCACTTGTCCAGAACTGCTTCCACCCTGTCATATTCACCGGCCTTGAGGAAAGCGGCGGCAGAAGAGACGAAGAGGTTCCTTATGGACATGACTCCGAGGAATGTGTAGAGATTCTGGTAGTCGACATAATAGTCCTTGCGGGCAAGGGCATCGTAGGAGGACTGGAGCATCACCTTGTCGTAGAGGACATCGGTGTCAACCTTGCCGATATCCAGAGCCTGAACCTTGTTGCGGATCGGGGTGAACCTGCATGAGAATCCGTCATACATGAGATAGTCCCTGATGCCAATGTTCAGGTCCCCTCCCTGGTTAAGAAGATTCAAAGGCCTGTCCCACTGATAGGTCGAGAGGAAATCAAGCAGGAAAAGCTCCGGCTTGGAGAGATAGTTCTTGCTCTTCGGAATCTCGATGACTATCGAATCGGGAATCTCTTCGGCGAACTTTTCGCTGACTATTCCGTACTTAAGGCAGTTCTCCTTGTTCACAGGGATAATCATCTTCCTGGAAACCCAGTAGTCCATCTTGCGGCCGTCCTTGTAGACCAGCTTGGCATCCGGATGCTTGAACACCGTGATGCAGTCGGAAAGGAGAATCGGCTGATTGCGGCTGTCGCTGATCGGAATCCAGTCATTGATTCCATAAAGATACTGGTCCTGGCCGATGGAAAGCTTCAGGGCAGGAGAATTGTTGCAGGCATACTTCATCTGGTCGATGTACCAGTCGGTCCCCAGAAGCGAAGTGTTGCAGACCCTGACATCGTTTCTGAAGCCCTCGACCTCCTGGACATACCACAGAGGGAAGGTGTCATTGTCGCCATGGGTAACCAGAAGGCCATTCTTTCCTACCGAATTAAGATAATTCCTGGCTATCTCGACAGAAGTGTAGCGATTGCTCCTGTCATGGTCGTCCCAGTTTTCAGCGGCCATCAGAGCAGGTACGGCAAGGCAGGAAAGGAGAACTGCTGAAGCGGTGGCCACGGCAGCCTTCTCCGATTTGACAGCCTTCGCGATCCATGAATACAATGCCATCACTCCGAGCCCTATCCAGATGCAGAAGGCATAGAACGAGCCGGCATAGGCATAGTCCCTCTCACGGACCTGGAACGGAGGCTGGTTAAGGTAGATCACGATCGCTATTCCCGTCATGAAGAAGAGTAGGAATGTCAGCCAGCAGCCACGGTTGTCCTTGTCCAGCTGGAAGATGAGGCCGAGCAAGCCGAGGAGCAGCGGCAGAAGGAAATAATGGTTCTTGCCCTTGTTGTGCTTCAGCCAGTCCGGAGCATTGTCCTGATTGCCGAGCCGAAGTTCATCCAGCGGTCTGATTCCGCACTCCCAGTTGCCCACGAACGGATCCTGGGAAGGAGCGTGGATGTCGTTCTGCCTGCCGGCGAAATTCCACATGAAATACCTCCAGTACATCCATCCGAGCTGGAAATCGAAGAAGAAACGGAGATTGGCCCCGAAGGTCGGCTTGGCCTCATCGGTCCCGGCAACAGGAATTCCCTTGCCGTCCATGTAATACTGGTAGAACTTGACGTGCTTCTCGTCGGTGCTGTGCATTCTCGGGAAAAGCATCTTGCCGGCAGCATCGAATTTCACATCGACCGGACCCTCTACCTTCTTGTACTTCCCATCGACAGGGGCCCAGTAGTGACTCGGCTCCAGTTCGTAAGGAGACCCGAAATACTGGCCGTACAGAAGCGGAACGTTTCCGTACTGCTCTCTTGAAAGATACCGCACAAGAGTGAAGGCATTGTCCGGCTGGTACTCGTTGGTAGGAGTCTTGGCGGATGACCTGATGATCACGACAGTGAACAGCGAGAAGCCGATCACGATGGTAGTGAAGCAGAGAAGGGCGGTGTTCAGGAAGACCTTGCCCTTGTCCAGAGTCTTGAAAAGTCCCCAGAAGCAGGCTCCCAGGACAGCTGTCAGGAAGAATGCGGCGCCCGTGTTGTACGGGAGAGAGAGGACATTCACGAAGAACAGGTCGACATAGGCTGCCACCTTTGGAAGGTAAGGCACGAGGATGAATACCACCAATGCGAGAATCACCACCGAGACGAGCAATATCCTGGCCAGTTCCCACAAGGAGAATGGCTTATCCTCACGCATCCGGTAATAGTACATGAAGACCAGCATAGGGATGGCGAGAAGGTTCAGCAGATGCACTCCGATGGAAAGGCCCATCAGGAACGAGATCAGGATGATCCAGCGGTTGGCGTACCTCCTGTCCGGGGCCTCGTACCATCTGGTCATGGCCCAGACCACGATGGCGGTGAAGAGAGAGCTCATCGCATAGACTTCACCTTCGACGGCGGAGAACCAGAAAGTGTCGGTGAAAGTATACGCAAGGGCGCCTACGGCTCCTGAACCGATGATGGCGATTGCCTGGGAAAGCGAATATGCAGGCGCATCCTCATCCCCTTCCACCTTGCGTACGACAAGCCGCTTTGCGAAGAAAACGATCGTCAAATAGAGGAAGAAAATGGTCAGGGACGAGCACAAACCGCTCATTGCATTGACCATCACGGCGGCCTTGTCAGGACCGGTAAACATAGTGAAGGCTCTTGCAATCAGCTGGAAAACAGGGTTTCCCGGCGGATGGCCGACTTCCAGTTTGTAGGATGATGCGATGAACTCACCACAGTCCCAGAAAGATGCGGTAGGTTCGATGGTGGACAGGTAAGTGACAGTTGCAATCAGAAACACTGCGCAACCGGTCAGCAGATTCCACAACCTGAATCTTTTATTATCCATTGCGATACTTTATATTCAAATTTGAAGGCCGAACCCATCCGGCCATAATTTGCAAAGATACAAAAGGAATCGCTATCTTTGCAAAAAAGACACCTGAAATACATTCACATGAAAGCGGACAACGACTGGAAACAGAGACTCGGCGTGGTCTATTCCACCAACCCCGAATATGCCTACGACCGTACCGGCGCCGAAGAGGAGACGGAGACACCGGAGCCTTCACGTCAGCGCCTCACGGTGACCATCGACCGCAGGAACCGTGGCGGCAAGCAGGTCACCCTGGTTTCCGGCTTTGTCGGCAGGCAGGAGGATCTGGCGGCCCTGGGAAAGACCCTCAAGGTGAAATGCGGTGTCGGAGGCTCGGCCAAAGATGGGGAAATCACCATCCAGGGAGATTTCCGGGACAGGGTCACCGGGATTCTTAACGAAATGGGCTACAAGGCAAAAAGGGGATGGGCGCGCTTCAGGACAATCCGCTCTTCGCAGGCCTTGCGGTGTTCTTCACCCTCTGTTTCATAATCGGGTTGAGGAGTTTCCACAACATCTGCCCCTATCTGTTCAGTTCCGTTTTCAGATGGAAATATGCCATCGAACTCGAAGACAGTCTCCAGCTGAGCAGGTCAAGGAACCACATTGCTCTGATCCTTGCCATACCGGTCTGCATGGTGGCATATTCATACTCCCTGTACGACCCCGACATATTCAAAGACCTCTCCCCTTCCCTGAAACTGCTTGCAACCTGCGCCGTCATCCTCACGCAGATTCCGATACGGGCCTTTCTCAATTGGCAGTTCACGCCGGGCGGTTCCAGGCCGAAGGCATTCCAGGCGGCCGGAGGACTGATCTACAACTATGTCATCCTGCTCTTTTTCCTGCTGTTCGCATCAGGAGCGGCTCTGACTGCGCTGACGGGCGACCAGGCTCTGGTCAGGAAGATTCTGCTCTGGCTGACAGGGATCTCATACTGCCTGTTTGTCATAAGAAAAGGTCAGATTTTGCGATCGGCTTGCAATCCTTTCGTGACAATTTTGTATCTTTGCGGACTTGAATTGCTCCCTTCGGCCATTCTGGTAATTCCGGGCATGCTTCTTTGAGACCCTGTCCCGTTCCGTCTGAAGGAAAGCATCAGAGAATGACTATGAACAAAATACTTATTTCACAAAACGCCCCGCACAACGCAGCGCCTTACAGCGCGCTCAAAGAGAAATTCGGAGTAGAGATCGACTTCAAGCCCTTCTTCCACATAGAGCCTCTCACTTCAAGGGAATTCCGTGCGCAGAGAATCAATATTCTCGACTACACTGCAATCATATTCTCGTCACGCCATGCAATCGACGCATTCTATGGTCTCTGTGACGAACTCAGAGTCAAGATTCCCGAGACGATGAAGTACTTCTGCACAAGTGAGGCGGTTGCCGTGTATCTCCAGAAGCACATAGTGTTCCGCAAGCGCAAGATTTTCTTCGGGACGGGGACGCCGCAGTCGGTTGTTGACCAGATCGGTCCGAAGCATAAAGGGGAAAAGTTTCTTGTGACCCAGTCGGAGTCATCCAACAGCAGTCCGCTGACCGACCTGATGGACGAGCGCGGACTCGACTATTCCACTGCCGTGTTCGTGAAACCGGTTTCGGAGGATCTCAGTCAGGAGAATCTTTCCGGCTATGACATGATTGTGCTCTTCAGTCCTTTTGACGTCAAGTCGCTGAAAGAGAATTATCCGGATTTCAGGCAGGGAGACATCAAGTTCCTCGCCTACGGAAAAAGCATAGTCAATGCGATGGAGAACGCCGGACTCGAAATCGCGATGAAGGCGCCGTCCCCGGAAGTCCCTTCAGTAGCCAAGGCGATAGAGGTCTATCTCGAGAGCAACCGGCAGGCCTGATGATGAACACCTTCCCTAAAAGCGAACGCCTTTGCGGCAAGACAAGGATTTCGGCCCTGATGTCCAAGGGTCGCTGGGGGAAGACGGCATCACTCAGATTCTGTTATCTCACA
>SAMEA3663223__coassemble_502_pt1 | contig 9379 bp, 8 predicted proteins | sample SAMEA3663223__metabat2_high_PE_004 | metagenome-assembled genome bin SAMEA3663223 (sample SAMEA3663223) | pig gut metagenome | biome: pig gut; feature: pig-associated habitat; material: faeces | place: China | collected 2013
GGACGATGATTCCGTCTTCCACCCGGGCAGGAACGGAAGCGCTGACAGATTTCTGGCTCTTGCAGGACGCAAGGCAAAGCAGCGGAAGAACCGCAAAGAAGAAGTATTTTTTCATACCTGACATAATTGAATATCCAGTTGTGCAGCATCGGTTCCCGACAAGGCTACAAGCCCCAGTCCGATGGATTCAGGACTGTCTTCGGAGCATTCGGAACATTGACGAAATAGGTGAAACCGGTCAGTTTCTCCAGGTCGGAAACGCTCATCATCTCCGTTCTGGACGGTTTCTGGCCCTTGAGGGAATTGGTGTGAGCCCTGACGAAGGCCGCGCACATCATCTCGTCGGCAGTACAGTCTCTGAGAGCCTTGCCTGTGTTGCCCTTCTTGGTGCGCAGAAGGATATAGTAGAACATTGTCGGCATCGAGACATCGGAGCGGCCTCCGAAAGTGATGGTCTTCGGAGAGACCGTGTAGCCGTAGCCGTCGGTGAATTTGTCGAAATAGCAGCCGACTACCTCGTAGAGGGTGTCTGCACAGACCTTGGTGTCGACCCAGTCCTCAAGTAGGTTCCATCCGCCGCCTCCGGTGTTGAATCCGGATGAAAGCTGAGGGGCGATGTTGGTGTAGTAGAACACCTGCCTGTTGGTGGCTGCCGAACTGGTCCTCTCCGCAGATCCGAGCATGTGGCCCTTGTTGCAGCCACCGCCGGTCGACTTGGAACTGTACTGGATCCCGGAAGGAACGGAACCGTCCCTGGTGTAGGAGTCATTCCTGCCGGAAGAACCGACATACATCTTGTGTCTCGGGGCAGCGACCCAGAGCGGACAGTGATGGGTCCCGCTGAAGCAGACGGTGTAGTTCCTGGCAGTCTTGCCCTGAGGACTCTTTTCCCCACCGGCGCACATGTGATAGGCGAAGTAGTTGTTCGGATCGGCCTTGCTGATCTTGTAGCTTCCGCTGACGGTGTATTCCATCTGCGGCAGTTCGAACCAGCCGTACTGGTCGCCTGAAGGCGTGTCCAGAGAGGAAGCGGTCCTGAAGGACTTGACCTCCGGACTGACATATTCGACATATTCAGAACCCTCGAGGACCTTGATGTAGGCCTTGTAGTAATAGGTCACGCCCTCCGTGAGGTTCTCAAGGGTGGCGGAGAAGTTGCCGCTGGTGGCTGCGAGGAGGGTGCTGTTGTAGATCTGGTCGCCGTCAAGGTCGTCCGCCGACGTGCCCCAGTAGAAGCCGGCATAGTCAGGAACGGCGGTTGCATTTGCGAATGAAGCATTCAGGACGGCCGTGCTCGAAGTCACTCCAGTGGCGTCCTCGGCAGTGACGGAAGTCACAGGTGTTCCACCGCCGGACACGATCTTCCCGACGAGCAGGATGTCGTCAAGACGGACATTGGTACCGGTAGTGGTGTTCTTGAACACAAGGGTGAAAACAGTCAGGGCTGAAGCTGAAGGATTGGAGATTGTCCAGGTGTGGGAGCCACCTTTTTCCACCGTGATTCCGGAAGTGGTGGAAGAGACGGTGTAATTAGTATTGTTTGCCTTGAGGGTAAGGGTCATCGAGGTGGCGCCAGCAGTCGGGATGCCTGAGATGGTCCAGGTCCCGTAGTTCTTCTTCAGAAGCAGCTCGGGGGCTGTTCCGCCTGCCAGAGTCTCGTTGTAAAGTTTCGTGTCAGTGGTGGACTGTGAATATGTCACCTTCCCGCCACCATAGACAGTCGTGCCTGTGAAACCGTAGGATGAAGGCGCAGCGGAAGTGGCGCCTCCGGTCCAGGTCTCCTTCCAGAGAGTGACCTCTTCCACGGTCTGTACGGCAGTGCCCTCCATGTCGACCAGGACAGGGCGGACGCGCCCGGCATTGAGTTCCAGTGCCCTGGAGGCAGACAGCGCGATGGTTTTCGAATATTTCCGTCCGTTTCCGTCCTCGACTCCTACTGTGAAATTCCCCGAACTCATGGATGCCGGGGCACAGCTGAACCAGACGGTAAAACTGCCGGCGTCATCGGGAGTGAGGTCATCGGCGATGAGAGTCAGAGTCTTTACCGAGGCTCCGGAAAGGGTACCTTCGTCAACGGAATACTCCATGCCCGTTCCCGCCACAGCTGTCGGGAAATCGAGAGTCACTGTCTTGATGTCCGTCGCCGGCAGATTGGAAAGGACCAGCTTTCCGAAAGCATTCACGGGAGCGAAATGCATGTCGACAGAGGACGGAATCCCGCCCTGGGGAATGTCCATGCCCGCAGCGAGCAGCAGTGCGGACTCATCGCAGGAAGCGGAGGTCGGAGTCTGGGCTCCCGGAATCACACAGCTCACGACAGATGAGGAGGAGATTGAATATGCTGAAAATCCGCCGGAAGTCCCGTCAGCGCTCTTCGGCGAGAGGGCGACAAGCCTGCCTTTGGAGACATCCGGAAGGCTGACCGAAAAAGTGGTGGTTGCGCCCGGGATGGAAGGTCTGGTCCAGACTGCCTCCTTGGAACCGGCATAGAAGCCTACCTGTGTGCCGATGGTCCAGAAAACGGGATATCCGGACTCTGTCTTGTCCATCAGGACGGCGCGTGTCCGGGATGCGGAAGCATCCGCGTTGACGGTGACTTCAACATATTCCTTATGCATGGATGGCTGCTCCTTGCATGACACGAAGCTTGCGAGTGCGGCAAGCAGAAGAAACGCGATCTTTTTCATACCTTGCTGCAATCAATAGACAAACGGATCATCCTCAGGTACGCCTTCGATGCTGTTCTGAAGGACAAATTCTTCAGTTTCAAGTTGTTCCGCCTCCATTTCCGGAACTATATATTTCTTTTTCGCTGATTCGGCCATAATATGTCGTGATCTTATTTTTTTTAATTTACTTGCGTCGGATCCGAATAAGATGATGCAGGGGATTAATTAGTACAAAACGTACAAATATAATCAAAATACAGGGCAATTTGGTTATCTTTGTTCATGAATATGTGGAAAAGACCTTGGAAAATCAAAGAAGGCTTCGCCGCAGGAGCAGGCATCCTTGTCCTGGGAGGGGTGATCGAGCTGTTCGCCGGCCCGGTGCACTGGGAGGCCCTGCGCTTTCCGGTCAACCTTGTCGTGCTCGTCGCCTATCTCTGCATCCTGACGATCCTGTTTCTTCTCAGGAAGAGAGTCTACCCGGTCGAGTGGATGATGCACGGAGGAGGGGCCGCCACTGCGTCAATCGCCTGTTGCGCCGCGCTCACTTTCATCATGGGGCTCACCGGAATCGACTTGCTGGAATCCTGGCCTTTCATCCTCTCCTACCTGTGGATGACTTCGATCGTCGGTCTCGCCACCATCAACCGCATCTCACATTTCAGGAAGAAGGACATCCCGTTCATCCTCAACCATCTGGGACTCTTCATAGCCCTTGTTGCGGGCACTTTGGGCAGCCCTGACATCCGCCGGGAGGAGATCACGGTGAGCGAAGGCGGCAGCGCCGGCACCGGGATTACGGTCACCCTGCATGCCTTCAGGATGGAGCAGTACCCTCCGGAGCTCACGCTGGGAAACGACCCTTCGGAAAGGCTCCGGATAGACAACGGGATGCTTGGCGGCAGGCTCGGGGATTGGGACATCGAGGTGCTCCGGAATATTCCTTATGCCGGGATTGCGGAAGATGATTCCACGGGCTACAGGGCCTGGCTGCATCCAGGGGCCTGCTGCGCGATGGAAGTGAAGGCTTCGAGGGGAGCCGAAAGCCACAGCGGATGGGTCTGCTGCGGGAGTTTCCTGTTTCCGCCGGCCACATTGGACCTTGGCGGAGGGGAAAGTCTCGTGATGGCTCCGCGCGAGGCGAAAGAATATACCTCGGAGGTGACGGTGACTTCCGACGGAAAGAGGGCGGATGGAATCATCGAGGTCAACAAGCCGATGCGGCTGGACGGCTGGACAATCTATCAGCAGGGCTACGACGTGAGCATGGGAGAGTGGAGCGACATAAGCATTCTCAGGGCGGTGCGCAACCCGTGGCTGCCCGTGGTGCTTGCCGGCATATTCATGATGATGGGCGGTGCCATCGCAAGTTTCCTGAAGGTTTCCGGAAAAAGAAAGGAGGGTAAGGAATGATAACTTGGGACTGTTTCATCTGGTTCGCAATCCCCGCCCTGGTCTTCGAGGCTGCCGGGGCCGCCTTCGCATGGAAAGAAAGGAGGAAGCCGGCATCGGGAATGACGCTTGCGGGAATATGCCTGTACTTCGCCTTCGTACTCGGATTGTGGGCTTCGCTGGACAGACCGCCGCTGAGGACGATGGGCGAGACCCGTCTCTGGTATGCCTTCTTCATGCCCGTGGTCGGAATCCTGGTATATTCAAGATGGAAATACAAGTGGATTCTTTCGTTCTCGACCCTGATGTCGACGGTGTTCACAATGATCAATCTCTTCAGGCCCGAGATCCACAGCCAGACTCTGATGCCGGCTCTCCAGAGCCCATGGTTCGCGCCTCATGTGATTGTCTACATGTTTGCCTATGCCCTGCTCGGGGCGGCCACGCTCCTTGCGGTGTGGATGCTGCTGAAAAAAGGTGGGCCGGGCGCGGAGGAATATTCGATCCTGGACAATCTGGTCGGGGTCGGACTGTGCTTCATGACCTTGGGGATGCTGATCGGGGCGGTCTGGGCAAATGAGGGCGACTGCTGGACCTGGGATCCGAAGGAGACATGGGCTGCTGTGACCTGGATGGGGTATCTCTGCTACATTCACTTGAGACACACCGCAGCCAAAGACAGCAAGGCTGCCCTCTGGGTGCTCATCCTGTCTTTCATCTGCCTGCAGATGTGCTGGTGGGGTGTAAACTATCTGCCGTCAGCCAAGGGGCGAAGCGCCCACACCTACAACAGCTGAACGCACACGAAAAACCGATCCACAATTCTCTGCAGCAAGGTGTTGTGGAGACAAAGCCGCGGATCTTGAAGGGATCCACGGCCAGAAACCGGGTCAGGAACGCGGCTGGACTCAGTCCGCAACCTTATCGAAGAGAGCGAGTGTGGTACTCTCCTCTCTCGTAACGATTTTCACATCCTTGTAACTATGCTTGTTGGCTGCGATGATGATTTCCTTGTCGCCCTTCTCCTGCAACTCCGCCTGCAGTCTGCTGATAAGTTCAGATGTTTTCATGTCGTTATTAGTTATGATGCGTTTGTTTCAATAAGTGCAGTCAAGTTACACTTTTATTGTCAAAATACGAAATCATTTTCACTGTTTCTGCAGATTTCTTTCGAATCGGTATATCGCCGCCTCTTCCATCAGCATTGACAAGAACAGTTCCCCTGACTTCTTCCGGTAACGGTCCTTGAGGAAATGGACGCACCCTGTCATGGTGAACCTGCCGTCCTCCAGCGGGATTGCGACCATCCCGGAACGGTTCCAGCTCGAAACCGGTGTGATGATGGCGACCAGGTTCGCTGCCTGCGCCAGGTCCACCAGCAGATGCGGATCGTTGATTTCAGCACGGACTTTGAGCCTGCCGGTGTCGATTCCGGCGAAGCGGCCGAAATGGCAGCCCTGGGAACTGCCCCGGCCTGGGATTGCTGTCCCGTAGTCTTCCAGTTCCGAGAGGGTGACCTGCGTGCGGTCGGAGAGAGGGTGGTCATTGCGCATCACCGCACAGAGATGGGTCCTGAAAAGGGGGTATGTGACAATGTCTTCGTATTGGACATCCGGCCTGAATGCCACAGCCATGTCGATCTCATTCCTGCGGAGCATGTACAGCTGTTCGGATGCCGTCTTGTAACTGACGGTAAGTTTGACGCCTGGCACTTCCCTGAGAAAGGAGAACATCGCAGAGTTGATGAGCCGGCAGAAAGATCTGGTAGCTCCGATGTTGAGTGTGCCGACTGCGGCGTTGCGCAGGTTGGTGATCTTCTCTCTGCAGATATCTGCGTCTTCGATAACCTTGAGAGCAAGCGGGAGCATCTCGAGCCCCGCTTCGGTGAGGACAATCTTCTGGGATGTCCTGTCGAACAATTGCGTGCCCATCTCGTCTTCCAGTTGACGGATCTGCTGGGAAATGGTCCCCTGGGTGATGTACAGTTTCCTGGAGGCCTCAGAGAAACTGAGGCTCATCGCCACTTCGACAAAGTATTTCAACTGTCGCAATTCCATAGTGTTCCGGTTATTGGTCTTTTCAATAGGAGTTATTGAAACAAATGTAATAAAACATTTTAAATTATTCATTCGACAAGGATATCTTTGTTCCGTCAATGAATTCTGAAGTCCCCCTCTTCTCATATTCTTTGGTTACAGTTATGATTTGGTTCGCGTCACATTTGTTCCGCCGGATTCTTCGAGGGGGTGGTCGGCGGGACAGAACGCCGCCTTGAGAGAGGCGGCGCACTTGAAACTAAACTATGAAAGAACTGTTTCAGTTCTTCCGGCATAGGCCCGCTGTGAAGTCGGCCTATGTTTTTTATCCATGCCGGAATATTTTTTACTATATTTGCGTCCTTATCAAACCCAGTGGACATGAAGACATTCAATTGTAATGGAGAATGCCACAGTTGCCCTCTGATGGCATCAAAGGGTAATGTTCAGTGCATCAGAGTGGCAGTTACCGGAGCAGAAAGTGGCATCTGCGGAAAGACCGTCTCATGTGACGGCTTTTCAGTCCGGTTCAACATAATGCCGGAGATTTCATCCATCCTGGAGACACCCTCGGACATCGTCCTCCACATAGTGGATGCGATGCGGCTGGAAGATACACTGTATCCGGTCACCAAACTGAACGACATGGACATCAGGGTCATCCTTGCCGTCCGGAACTACACCGGCTTCACCGCGACCGGCCACTCCCTTGACATCCGACAGCTTTCGAGGATGCTCGGCATGCCTGTGGTCATCTGCGACAAGAATGACGGCCAGGCGGAGATGACCCTGCTCGGCAAGATTGCGGAATGCTACCGCGAGCCTTATGAACGCAAGGTCAGCGTGCCTTACGGACAGGATGTCGAGGAGGCGATAACCCTGATTTCGCAGGCTATCCACAAAGGCCACGACCATTGGCAGCATTTCTCGGAACGTTATGTCGCCGTCCGCCTTCTGGAGCACCAGGACTACATCCTGCCCTACATCAACTCCCTTCCGAATGCGGAAGAGGTTCTGCAGGTCGCCGGAAAGGTACACGACGGACTGGAAAAGGAATTCGGAGAGCCTTCCGAAAACCTGGTAGCTAAGGCCAGAAGAGGTTTCGTGGCAGGAGCCCTTCAGGAAACCGTCATCCATGGCGGAGATGATTCGGACCACAGTTTCGCCATGAAACTGGATTCGATACTGACCAGCAGATGGCTGGGCTTCCCTATCCTCATCCTTGTCCTCCTGGCGGTCTTCCAATGCACCTTCACCCTCGGAGCCTACCCCCAGGAATGGATAGAAGCAGGTGTCAATGCTCTCTGCGGATGGCTCAAGGACATTCTCGCACCGGGGTGGTTCACCGACATGCTGACCGACGGAATCGTCCAGGGAGTCGGATCCGTCCTTGCCTTCCTGCCGAACATCGTCATAATGTTCTTCTTCCTCTCCTTGCTCGAGGACTCGGGCTACATGGCAAGAGCGGCCTTCCTGATGGACAAGATAATGCACCTTGTAGGTCTGCACGGGCGTTCGTTCATTCCAATGCTCATAGGCTTCGGATGCAACGTGCCGGCAATAATGGCCGCCAGACAGATTGAAAATCCCCGGGACCGGACGCTCACCATGCTGATGATTCCGTTCATGAGCTGCAGTGCGAGGCTTCCTGTCTACCTGCTCTTCGTCTCTGCGTTCTTCGCAGATTTCAAGGCGCTTGTGATGATAGGCCTATACGCGACGGGCATCATCCTGTCAATTCTTTTCGCGTTCATCATGAAGCAGACGAAATGGTTCAGGATGAGGGATGAAGACTATGTGTCCGTCCTGCCTCCATTCCGCAAGCCGACCTGGAGGAACACCGGCAACCACATCTGGGAAAGGGTCTCCGACTACCTGCAGAAGATTTCCACAGTGATTCTCGCTGCCTCGGTGATTGTCTGGGCCCTTGAATATTTCCCGGCAGACAAGACCTCAAAGGGTGCCAATCCGGAAGAGTCCTACCTGGCCATGATCGGAAAGGCCGTGTCCCCGGTGATGGAGCCGCTGGGCTTCGACTGGAAGATGAATGTCAGCCTGCTCACGGGCCTGCCTGCAAAGGAAGCCATAGTCAGCACGATGGGCATCCTCTACCACACGGACAGCAATGAATATGAAGACAGGAATCTCGCGACAGTCCTGAGGGAGGAAAAGATATTCACACCTGCGACAAGCTGGGCGTTCATGCTGTTCGTCCTCCTGTACTTCCCTTGTGTCGCGACCATTTCGACTTTGAGAAAGGAGATCGGAGGGGGCTGGGCGGCTTTCACCGTGGTGAACTCGCTCGTCCTAGCCTGGGTGATGGCCTTCCTCGCGAACACGTTCATAGGATTCCTGATCCAGTAATCTTCAAAACCATCACTTGAAACCGGCCATATTGCTGAAATCATGTACAAAGCGCCAAGCATAGAGAAACTTGCAAGGATGATGGACCTTGTGAAGTACGTAATATTCCCCGACTATTCCCCGATACCTTCCTGGACGGACGGTGCGGAAGCCATCAGGGACATCCTGAACAGCCAGGTGGCTGCGACTACCGAACTGAGGACAGACCTCACCGACCGTTTCATCAGCTCCTTGCCGGAGATCGCAAGGTTGCTCCACACGGATGTCGAGGCTGTGTTGCACAATGATCCGGCAGTCTCGGACGTTGGGGAAGTGATTCTGTGCTACCCTCTTGTGACGGTGATGCTGCACTACCGGGTGGCCCACCAGCTCTATCTGCTGGGCATTCCACGGATTCCGAGGATGCTGACCGAAATGGCTCACAGCTCCACAGGCATCGACATACACCCGGCGGCAACCATCGGCGAATATTTCGCAATAGACCACGGCACCGGCGTGGTGATCGGGGCGACCAGCATCATCGGGAACCATTGCATGCTCTATCAGGGTGTCACTCTCGGTGCCAAGAATTTCAGCTACGATGAGAACGGGCATCCGATCGACATTCCACGTCATCCGATTCTGGAGGACAACGTGACGGTATATTCAAACACCTCGATCCTGGGAAGGGTCACTATCGGCCACGACAGCATCATCGGAGGCAACATCTGGCTGACCCACGATGTTCCTCCCGGCTCGAAGATCGTCCAGGCAGGGACGGAGCAATAGGGCGGACTTTCACTTCTGCATCGAAATCAGACAGGGTGATACACCGTAAACCGGCAGCCTTTCCCCGATGAATGAGAAGTCCCCCAGGGACCACGGAAAAAGCCTGCGAGAGATTCTCGCAGGCTTATTCCGTGGTCCCTACAGGGCATG
>SAMEA3663223__coassemble_503_pt1 | contig 9378 bp, 8 predicted proteins | sample SAMEA3663223__metabat2_high_PE_004 | metagenome-assembled genome bin SAMEA3663223 (sample SAMEA3663223) | pig gut metagenome | biome: pig gut; feature: pig-associated habitat; material: faeces | place: China | collected 2013
TCGATGAACTCATCGGTAAGGCGCCGCCTGTCTCCCTCGGTGGCCTTCAGCTTGTTGGTGATTGCCCTGTACTGCTCCGGTTCCGCGAAACGGAAATAGATGTCCTCCATCTCGCTCTTGAGATTGTACAAGCCGAGCTGATGCGCCAACGGGATGTAGAGCATCAGAGTCTCGAGGATCTTGTTCTCCCTGGAACTCTTCGGGAACGAGTCCAGGTTCCTCATCACCTCGAGCCGATCCGCCAGCTTGAGGACGGTTACCCGCGGATCGGTGGAGTACTGGACAATAAGCTTCTTGTAATTCTCCGCCTCGAGACGGGTGTCCTTAGGCTTGATCTTGGCGATCTTGTTCAGACCGTCGACCATGGTGTAGACATCCTCAGGAAAGCCGGCAAGTGACATTCCGCAGAGTTCTCCCTTCCTCAGATCCAGTTCAGGATGCTTTCTGGTCGCTTCGTGCAGAAAGACAGCAGCAATGCAATCGGCCGTCAGACCGATTTCATCAGAAGCGATGAGGGCTACGTTCAAAGGATGTTCTATGAAGTCATGCCCATTGCTGCGGACTTCACCTTCAAGCGCCCTGGCAGCAATGAGATATGCCCTGCGGACAAGCTCACGTCCCGCATCGTCATATTGCGGAAACTTTTCGCTGATCAACTCTTTCGACATATTCAATCACTCGACATATTCAACCACTGATGATTCATTTGGATTCTTCCGCCTTGCGGGCAGCCTGACGCACATTCAGCTCACGCTGGAAAGCCCTGGCATTGCGGTTGTGTTCCGCCAGGGTGGCCGCGAATCTGTGGGTGCCGTCCATCGCCGGACTGGCGCAGAAGAAGAGATAGCCGTGAGCATCCGGATTCAGCACCGCCAGGAGGCTGGGCTTGTCAGGAACACAGATAGGGCCCGGTGGCAGTCCTTCATGGATGTAGGTATTGTAAGGCGAGTCCACTTCCAGATGCTTCAGCAGAACCCGGTTCAACTTGTAGTCGAAGCAGAATGCGACCGTCGGGTCGGCCTGGAGCCGGATTCCCTGACGGAGCCGGTTGAGGTAGACCCCTGCGATCTCGGGATATTCAGGCTCATGGTTGGATTCGGCCTTGACGATGGAAGCGAGGATGGAAACCTCCTTGCAGGTAAGGCCCTGCTGACGTGCCTTTTCCTTGTTCTCAGCTGTCCAGAAGGCATTGTAGGCCTCATTCAGCCTGTCAAGCAAGGATTCCACCGAGTCGGTCCACCAGACTTCATAAGTGTCAGGAATGATCATCGAGAACACATCGTCAGGTGTGAAGCCGTATCCGGAAAGGACTGACGTGTCATTCAGGGCGGCAGCGACCTGGGCGGAGTCGAGCATCATCTGGTTGGAGATCTTCCTGGCGATCGCTCCCCTGGTGCGCATTGTGCCCGAAAGGGTAAGCCTGACGGGTGTCTGCCAGCCTGCCTTCAGCATCCTAGGCACATAGACAGCCGGTTTATCCTTCTCGACGACATAGTGGCCGGGACGGATGGAACCTTCATCCAGACGGGACATGACTCTCTTCAGACTGGCCATGCTGACCACGAGGCTGTCAGGGATCTGGGCGGCCACCTGGCCGGCTGCCATTCCCGGGCGGACATAGAGGTGTATGTCAGCCTTGAAGTTCGGCCTCCGGTTGTCAGAGTACCAGCGGAAGCCGATGAATCCAGCCACAATGGCAGTCACCGTCATTGCGATGACGGCAGCCAGAACATATTTGGTTATCGCTTTCATGTTCGATTTACAGTTTACTTACCGGACACTCATTTTGCAGAAACCTTGCCGCGAAGCAGAATCGTGTCACCCTCACCGGGCACATAACCGGCATCGAAACCGTTCATTTTCACAATGCTCGACATCTTCACACCGAACCTCTGGCAGATATCCCGAAGGCTTTCCTCTTCCTCCCCCACGATGTACTTGTCAAGGCCCTTGCGGCACTGGTTCTTCTTCGCCTGGATGTAGACGACCGTTCCCGGGAAAAGCTTCTCCGGAGCCTTCAGATCATTGAATCTCAGGATTTCCTTCAGGAAAAGATTGTAGGACATGGCAATGCTTTCATAGGTCTCACCCTCGACAGACAGGACGAAAGGCACTCCGTTTCTTGAATATACCTCCCTGCTGAGAGAGAACCTGAACTCTTCCAGGGTACTCTTGTCAACCTTCTTCGGTGCCTCGAGAGAGAGCGGGGAATCAGGAATATGCGGTTCCTCATCCTTCGACACGGCCGCCTTGCCGCCCGCCTCGGATCCGGCATCCTCCGATTCAGCCTTCTTTGCAGCCTTCTCGGCCGCCTTCTCGGCCGCCTTGGCCTGCCGGCGTTCCTTACGGCTCATCTTAGGCTTCTTCTGATGCTGCGACCCAGAGTCGCCCTTTCGGGAGACGGATTCGCCAGAAGCCTTGGAACCACCCTTGGAATCCTTGATATTCAGAGACTTGCCATCCCCGGAATTCAAATCTTCCGACTCGAAGTCATCAAGGGTCATGCTGTCATAACGCGAGAGTCCGTAATCCTCGATGTACTTGATAAGTTTCGCAGGATAATTCGGGTCAGTGGCGTAGCCGGCCTTTTTCAGACCATATGCCCAGGACTTGTAATCCTTGGTGTCAAACTCGAAAAGGAACTTGTACCTGTCCCGATAGCGAAGGAAGTCGGAATGGTCTCGGAAAGACTCCTGCGCCGAATCATAGACGCGGAAACACTCCCCCTTCGCATCATCGTCATAGGCCATCGTCCGGCCTTTCCAGTCCTTATGGCACTTGATGCCGAAATGGTTGTTGCCCTTTGATGCAAGTTCAGAGAGTCCGTACCGCGACTCCAGGATACCCTGGGCAAGAGTTATACTGGCCGGCACTCCGCTCCGGTACATTTCCTCCACCGCAACGGGAGCCCACTTCTCAATGTAGGTTTCAATCGGATTGCCGCCCGAAATCAGCAGCAGCATGGCTGCAAGGGCAGCAACTGTCAATAGTGCAGTTCGCTTCATCTGTTATCTTTCGCAAAGAATCTACGTAAATATAGTCAAAGTTTGAAGAAGTTCTATCAGACGGGGAATCTGACAAGGGGCAAATCGAAGACCGAACCGTCCTGAGCGGCATAGGTTTCCGGGAATATGGTACGGCACTCAGCCTCGTAGACTGCCGAATCCCTGTTGCGCGAGGAATAATGTCCGATCACGAGTTTTCCCACACCGGCCTCAAGGGCGCAGGAAGCAGCCTGAAGCGTGGTGGAATGATAGCGGAGGGCGGCAAGGTCTGCCTGACTTGCAAGATAGGTCGTCTCGTGGTAAAGAAGGTCGACTCCTTTCACCCATTCACTTTCATCCCCGAAGGGAGCGGTGTCGCTGCAATAGGCATAGGATCTGCCCCGGTATGGCTTGTAGCCAAGTTCGGAGACGGGAAGCACCAGCAGGCTGCCGTCAGGAAGAGTCCTGCGGACATCCTCGCCTCGCTTGACGGACCCTATCTCAGTGAGCGTCAGGGCATATTCCTCGATCTTCCACTTTTTGACATTGATCTGAGGTTCCTTTTCTCTGAATATGAAGCCGAAGGTCTCGATCTTGTGATTCAGAGGGAAGGCACTGACAGACAGCGACTTGGAGCTGTAGATAACTTCAGGTGACTTGACATTCAGAGGCTTGTGCACAACCTCGAAAGGAATTCCATCGCCATAGTAGGAGAGGAAAAACTTGAGTATCGGTCCGAGGCTGACAGGTCCATAGATGACCAGCGGCTTCGTCCTCGACATCATCCCCATTGTAGAAAGCAGGCCGAAGAGGCCGAAAACGTGGTCTCCATGAATATGTGAGATGAAGACCGACTCTATCTTCAACAAAGAGATGCGCGCCTCCTGAAGACGCACCTGAACTCCTTCACCGCAATCTATCAGAAAAGAGCGCCCATGTACGGTAAGTACCTGAGCGCTCTGATATCTTGCGGTGCTGGGCTTGGCCGAGGCCGTGCCCAGAACCGTCAAAGTGAAATCCATGAATTATTCACCTTTAGCAAGCTTATCCTTGAGGGCAGCGAGTTCGCTGATGTCACCGAGAGTGGTCTTCTCAAGATTCGAGTTGATCTTCTTGACAGCCTTCTTGGTGTTGTCAGCCTCAGCTGCAGCCTTCTCGACCTTTGCCTCAGAATATGTCCTCACGTGTGAGAGGAGGATTCTGCGGGTGCTTCTTCTGAGCTCTACAACCTTGAATGGGAGAGTCTCGCCTACGACAGCAGCCTTACCGTCCTCCTTGATGAGGTCGCGGCTGAACGCGAAGCCTTCGTCCTCGCCCTGGAGCTTGATGTTGGCGCCCTTGTCGGTCATTGAAGCGACAGTACCCTCAACGGTGGAACCTACAGGATACTTCTCCTCGATTGCATCCCATGGATTAGGGGTGAGCTGCTTGTGGCCGAGGCTGAGCTTGTGGTTGGCCTCGTCGAAGTCAAGGATGACGACATCGATGACATCACCAGGAGAAACGAGCTCTGACGGATGCTTGATCTTGTCCCAGGAGAGGTCGCTGATGTGGATGAGACCCTCAACGCCATCCTCAGGCTCTGCGAACACACCGAAGTTGGTGGTGTTGCGGACAACTGCCTTGTGAACTGAACCGACAGGATACTTCTCGCGGATGTTCTCCCAAGGGTTAGGAGTGAGCTGCTTGAGACCGAGGGACATCTTTCTGTTCTCGCGGTCGATCGAGAGAACCTGTGCCTCTACCTCTTCACCTACCTTGAGGAATTCCTGAGCGCTGTGGAGTCTTGGAGACCAGGACATCTCTGAAACGTGGATAAGACCCTCTACACCCGGCTCGATCTCGACGAATGCGCCGTAGTCAGCGATGAGGACGACCTTGCCCTTGACGGTGTCACCGACCTTGAGGTCAGGATTGAGGTTGTCCCAAGGATGTGGGGTAAGCTGCTTGTAACCAAGGGCGATTCTCTTCTGCTGAGGATCGAATTCCTTGACGACGACCTTGATCTTCTGGTCGAGGGAAACAACCTCCTCAGGGCTGTCGATCCTGCCCCATGAGAGGTCTGTGATGTGGATGAGACCGTCAACACCGCCGAGGTCGACGAATACACCGTAGTTGGTGATGTTCTTGACGGTACCCTCAAGGATCTGACCCTTCTCGAGCTTGCCGATGAGTTCAGCCCTGCGTGCCTCCTGCTCAGCCTCGAGGAGAGCCTTGTGGGAAACGACGACGTTGCGGTACTCCTGGTTGATCTTGACGATCTTGAAGTCCATATTCTGGTTCACGAATGCATCGTAGTCACGGATAGGCTTGATGTCGATCTGGGAGCCAGGGAGGAAGGCCTCGATTCCGAATACATCGACAATCATACCGCCCTTCGTGCGGGTCTTGATGAAGCCCTTGACAACCTCGTCGGCTGTGAATGCCTCGTTGACCCTGTCCCAAGACTTGAGGGCGCGTGCCTTCTTGTGGGAAAGGATGAGCTGGCCCTTCTTGTCCTCTGCGGACTCGACATAGACCTCTACCTTGTCACCGACCTTGAGGTCAGGATTGTAACGGAATTCAGGAGCCTGGATAACACCCTCGCTCTTGTAACCTATGTTTACGATCACCTCTCTCTTCGAGATAGCGGTAACGACACCTTCCACGACCTCGTTCTCGACGACCTTTGAAAGTGTCTGGTCATAAGCTGCCTCGATAGAGGCCTTGTCAGCATTGCCGTAGATTTCGGCATTGCCTTCAAAAGCATCCCAATCGAACTCCTCCGGAGCGACTGATGCATTGAGGGAAGATTTCTTCACCTCTTCGATCTTTGTTTCTTCTGCCATAATTGTAATGAAAAGATAACTAGTTGTTTAACATTATTTTTTACCTCGCCGCAGCAGCAGTGAAGCCGCCTTGGGCGGAAAAGGCGAGCAAAAATAGTCAAAAATATCTGATTTACAAAATACTAAGGAATAATTTGGAGCGCTCCGAAAAGATGTCAGAGCATTCTCTTCTTGCGGAAAAGGAAAACCACGACGCCTACGGTGAGCACCATGAAGACAATGATGGCTATCCAGGCCCAGCCCGAGTCCATGAAAGGAAGCGGGACATTCATTCCATAGAAGCTGGCGACAAGGGTCGGAGGCATCAGCAGGACCGAAACCAGAGTGAAGATCTTCATGATGTTGTTCTGGTCGAGATTGATGAGACCCACGACGGTTTCCTGAAGGTACTCGAGCCTCTCGAAACTGAAGTTCGTGTGGTTGATCAGGGATGTGATATCCTGCAGGATGATGCTGAAACGGTCCTGGAGCTCGCCGGGATACTTGTCGCTCTTCATCAGGTTGCCAATCAGCCTCTGCTTGTCCACAATGTTCTCGCGAACGGTCATCGTCATGTCCTGCAGCTGGTTGATGTCGATGAGGAAGTCCTCGTTGATGTCCTCCCGCTGGTTGACTCTCTTGCCGTACTGCGCGATCTCCTTGCTGAGGAGCTCGATCATGTCCGCATCGAGGTCCACGCGCTGGTCCATTATGCTTGCGAAGATGGAGTAGCCGTTGGGAAAGAGCTGAGGCATCACGGAAACCTTCCGCTGAAGTTCGGTGAAACTGCGGAGAGGGACATCCCTCAGTGTCGTGAGGCAGGTTTCCACAAAGATGAAGGATACGGCTTCCATAGAATAGCCTTCAGGACCCGGCATGAGGAAGTTGGTGTTGGCGAAAATCGCCTCCTCGGTTTCCGAGAAACGTGAAGAACTCTCGATCTCCTCAGCCTGCGCACGGCTCTGGATCTCCTCTCCGAGGAAATCGTCCACCGTATGCTTTTCTTCGCTTGAGGGTGAGAGAAGGTCGATCCAAAGAACATCTCTCCTGTTCAATCCGGAAAGATCCTTTTCAGACTGCGAGAGCTGAAGCTTTCCATCCCGTCTGTAGAAAATCGAGATCATGTCCTTCCAGTTTTGCAGGAACCTGCAGGTTCCAAGAGTTAAACATCAACCCCTGACCGCACGAACGAGGTCAGTCCGGCAAAATTAGGTAGTTTTTTCGTAAAAACAAGAAACCTGACTTAATATTTTGAATACAGCGACTTGCGGAACCCTTGCCGGCCCCGCAAGCCCGTCCGGTGAACATCAATGAAACCGGGCAATCCGATGCAAGCCAGAACAGGCTGTTTGCCGAAGGATTACTAAATGAATCCGAAGAGGATATTCAGTCCTATGAATATCAGGACCGCTCCCCCGACAAACTCTGCCTGACGGCCGAAACGGCGGCCCACGCAATAGCCTCCGTACATGCCGGCGGCAACCGAGGCAATGGTCACGGCAAAGACAGCGACCGTGTCGGCGGCAACCTCAGGACGGGGAGTCATGCCCATCGCAAGGCTTATCCCGACGGCAAAGGCATCGATGCTTGTGGCGATGCCTCCGACAATGACATTCTTCAGACCGTTCAGGTCTCTGGGTTCCATCTCGCCCTTGACGGCTTCGATGATCATCCCTCCTCCGACATACAGGAGCAGGAGGAATCCGATGGCGCCTGCGAACTTTTCGACATACCCGACAAAGAAATCGGAGAAGAACCAGCCCAGGAAAAGCAACAGTGACTGGATGAGGCCGAAAGCCAGGGAAATCGGAAGAATCTTTTTCCACTCGAGCGATGCGAGCTTCACGCTCGAGCATGCGGACACGGCGAAACAGTCGGCACAGAGCGAAGCCGCGAGAAGTATGGCGTTGAAAACCATCATGGCCTGAATTCCTGTCTGTTGACTATCGATCTTCCGAGGGTGAGTTCGTCGGCATATTCAAGGTCATCCCCGAATCCAAGGCCTCTCGCAAGAGAGGAAACGCGGACGCCGAAATGCTCTATCTGCCTGAATATGTAGAAAGAGGTGGTCTCGCCTTCGACATCGCCGCTCAGCGCAAGCACGACCTCGACTTCAGAAGGCGGATTGGCCGATGAGAGCTCGCCTACCCTCCTGACCAGGCCTGCGATGGACAGGTCTGAAGGACCGACCCCGTTGATCGGAGAGATGATCCCGCCAAGCACATGATACAATCCGTGGTACTGACCGGTCTTTTCGATGCTCATCACGTCCCGCACATTCTCCACCACGCAGACGGTGCGCCTGTCACGGGCACTGTCGGCGCAGATCGGGCAGATTTCTTCATCGGAAATCATCATGCACTCGCGGCAATAGACGGTTTCCTCCCGCATCTTCACGATGGAGTCGGCAAAATGACGGACATTCTCTTCCGGCTGGCGGAGAAGATGCAGGGCAAGGCGAAGGGCGCTGCGGCGTCCGACCCCCGGAAGGGAGGCGATGGACTGAACGGCCTCTTCCAGAAGTCTGGAAGGGTACTGGTCGGAGATGGTGGAAAATGGCATATTCCTGCTTGGATAAGGAATTGATTCTTGCAAATGATTCCTGAACTCTGCAAAGATAACATTATTTTCCCTTGAATTCTTATATTTGCCATCATCACACAATCGCAATCTCATCATGAAAAGGATTCTACTCGCCGCAGCGCTGCTGCTCGCCTGTGCCACTTTGCCGGCGCAGACAAAGGAATGGGCCAACTATTCAAGATACTCGGAACAGAACGAGCAGGTGCTTCAGGCACAGTCCCAAGGGGCGCCGAAGCCTCTTGCCGTCCTGATGGGAGACTCCATAACCGACGGCTGGTACCGTGCCGACAGACAGTTCTTCGAGGACTTCAACCTTGTCGGAAGGGGCATCAGCGGGCAATGCACCTCCCAGATGCTCGCCCGATTCCAGAGAGATGTCGTTGAACTGAAGCCGAAATACGTCGTGATCCTCGCAGGCACCAACGACATCGCCCTCAATGAAGGCTTCTCGAACGTGGAGAATGCTTTCCGCAACATCATTTCGATGTGCCAGATTGCCAAGGCGAACAGAATCAAAGTCATACTCTGCTCGACAACCCCTGCCGCCGGCTTCCCATGGAGACCGGAAGTGACGGATGCCAACGCGCAGGAAAGATGGCTCAACGAAACCCTGAAGGAATATGCCGCCGCACACCGCCTCGGCTTTGCGGACTATGCAGCCGCCCTCTCCAGGGCTGACGGCGTGACTGACCCGGCATATTCCCATGACGGAGTCCATCCGAACATCGACGGGTACAAAATAATGGAAGGCATCCTTCTGGACGCCCTCCGCATAAGGAAAAGATGAATATTTCCTAAAGAACCTTGATCACCTCGACCTTGAAGATGAGCGCTGAATATGGAGGGATGGACCCATGTGCCCCGGCCTCTCCGTACGCAAGGTCGTAAGGGATGTAGAGCTCCCACTCGGCGCCTTCGCCCATCAGCTGAAGAGCCTCGGTCCAACCCTTGATGACCTGGTTGACTCCGAATTCGGCAGGCACACCCCTCTTGTAGGAACTGTC
>SAMEA3663223__coassemble_517_pt1 | contig 9239 bp, 2 predicted proteins | sample SAMEA3663223__metabat2_high_PE_004 | metagenome-assembled genome bin SAMEA3663223 (sample SAMEA3663223) | pig gut metagenome | biome: pig gut; feature: pig-associated habitat; material: faeces | place: China | collected 2013
GCCGGTGGTCAGCCTGGTGCCGATGGAGCTACAATGTACCTCCGTGGTGCTGCCACAACCAACGGCAAGAGCCCGCTCATCCTCGTGGACGGTGTAGAGCGTGACAACATCCGTACAATCGACATGAATGAGGTCGAGAGCCTTTCAGTCCTCAAGGACGCTTCGGCTACCGCTCTCTATGGTGTCCAGGGTGCAAACGGTGTCATCCTTATCCAGACCCGCAGAGGTCAGAAGGGAAAACCTCAGCTCTCCATCACCTTCGATCAGTCATGGACCTCCTTCACAATGGAGCCTTCAGTTCTTCATTCATGGGAGTATTGCGAATTCCGTAACGAGGCCCTCCTCAATGATGGAAAGCCTGCACAGTTCTCACAGGAAGTCATTGACAAATACAAGAACCCTCTCCTCGGTCTCGATCCTGCAGATCCTGACTATGAGGCAAAGGCAGCCATGAGGCAGTACACCTACTGCGACAATGACTTCTACCGCATGTATCTCAAGAAGAACACTCCGCAGACCCGTGTGAATGCCAACCTGTCCGGTGGTACTGACTATGTCAACTACTTCCTCAACATCGGTTACATCCATCAGGGTGGTAACCTCAACACTGAGGACCCTGACTATCTCGGCTACGATCCGCAGTGTTACATGAACCGTCTCAGCCTCCGTTCGAACCTCGACTTCCACATCACCAAGAACCTCACAGCATCCCTCAATCTCGCATCTTATGCTGAGGATGTCAATATGCCTTGCGTTGGTGGCATGTACGGTGGCAGCGAGTCCTGGATGATCAACGACCTTATCTATCAGTCTCAGACCATCACTCCTATCTCTGCAGGTCCTACCACAGTCTCTTCCATTGATAACTCTGCTCCAGCAGGAAGCATCATTTCCTACAACTATCTTGATCGTACCGCATTCGAGATTATCAATCGCCGCGGTTTCCACACAAAGAAGAGAAAGAACCTCAACTCTCAGTTCACTCTCAATTGGGATCTCAGTGAACTTGTGACAAAGGGTCTCTCCATCACCGGACTTGCAGCTTATGACACCTATAACAACGGTATCCTCGAAGGCTACAAGGCAGAACCTACCTATACCACTATCGTCGACTACGAAAACGATAAGACAGTCTACAACATCAAGACTCCTCAGACAACCGCTCTGTCACTATCTCACTCCAAGTCATCCAACTACCAGATCTACGTCCAGGCTTCCCTGAACTACAACAGGACCTTTGGAAAGCATGATGTCGGTGCGATGATCAATGCCTACAGAAAGTACTGGGAGACTGAAGGTGCTCAGATTCCTTTCAACGTGATCGGTTCCGCTTTCCGTGCAACATATTCATATGATGACAGATACCTCGCTGAGGTCAACATCGGTTACAACGGATCAGAGCAGTTTGCTCCTGGACAGCGTTTCGGTCTCTTCCCTTCAGGATCCATCGGTTGGGTAGCCAGCAACGAAAGCTTCCTCAAGGATAATCCTGTTCTTACCTGGTTGAAGTTCCGCGCTTCCTACGGTCTTGTAGGTAATGACTCGATGGGTAACAACCGCTTCCTCTTCCAGGACAACATCCAGGTTGGTGGCGGTACATCCGCAGGCGGTCTTGGCGGTCACACAATCAGTGAAGGTCTGCTCGGTAACAAGAACCTTACCTGGGAGCTTGCAAAGAAGATGAACGTCGCTGTTGAAATCGGCTTCTTCAAGGACTTCCGCTTCCAGTTCGACTACTTCACCGAGAACCGCGACCAGATCCTCCTTTCCCGTAAGACCATCCCTTCATTCCAGGGTGTGCCGAGTTCTTCAATTCCTAAGGTCAACATGGGTGTTGTCAAGAACCACGGTTTTGAGATCGAGGCCAGCTACAGCCACTCTTTCAACCAGGATTTCTCATTCTCTATCAAGGGTAACATGGGCTTCAACGATAACGTTGTCGTCGAATACGATGAGGCACAGCTCGCTGATACCTATGCATACCGCTACAGGACAGAAGGCTATCGTCTCGGACAGGCTTTCGGTTATCTGATCGATTGGGATTCCCCTGGTAACGGTTACTTCACCTCACAGGAAGAAATCGACAACTACTATCCTTACAAGTTCGCTTCACCAAGAGTCGGTGACTTCGTCTACAAGGATGTCAACGGTGACGGTCAGATTGACGACAAGGACTATGCTCCTATCGGCTATTCTACTTCCGTCCCTGGTCTCAACTACGGTATCACACTCGGTGTGAATTTCAAGGGCTTCGATTTCAACGTCCTCTTCTCAGGTCTCGGACGTTACAGCAAGCACTTCGACGGTCAGGGTACTGATGAATTCACCTGCGCAGGTACTTACTTCGACTATCATAGAACTGCATGGACTCCTGAGCGCGCAGCCAGCGGTGAAAAGATCACCTATCCTGCACTTTCTACTGCCTCGTCTTCAAGTACTGTTCAGAACGATTTCTTCATCATGAACCGTTCCTTCCTCCGTCTCAAGAACATTGAGCTCGGTTACACTCTTCCTAAAAAGGCCCTCAGCAAGGCTGGCGTAAAGGCTCTCCGCATCTATGTTGCAGGTCAGAACCTCTTCGTTTGGGATAACCTCGTAATCACTCACCTCGATCCAGAGCAGAACAGTGGACTTGCTTATCCTATCACCAAGAATGTCAGTGTCGGAGTCAATATTAACTTCTAATGACAGAGAATATGAAAAAAATTACTTATATCTTCGCTTGTCTCCTTGTCGCCGCTCTGGCCAGCTGCAATAAAGCTCTTGACCAGGCTCCGGACGGTAAGATTTCGCTGGACGAAGTCTTCGCCGACAATGACAAGACAATGTACTATCTCAACTCCTGCTATTCCAGCATACATAACAAGGGTCTGGGCTATTTTTTCTGGGCCAGAGGACCGGTAAACTGGTGCGATGATTCCTGGGATGGCGATGACCTCGATGTTAACTGGGCATCTTCTTCCCGTCTCTACAAGGGTGATGCTTCTGCAAGCAATCATCCTGTTACCAATTTCGGTGACGGAAACGGAAACCACTGGGCCAACTACTTTGCCCGCATCAGGAATTGTGCAGTGTTCCTCCAGAACATTCCTAACGCAAATGTTAACAACGAGGCTGACCGCTCACGCTGGACTGCCGAGGCTCACCTCCTCAGGGCTTACTACTACACTGAGCTTCTCCTCTGGTTCGGTACCGGTCTTCCGCTAGTTGATGAACCATACGGTCTTGACACTGATTTTGCTACTGTTGAAAAGGCTTCATATTACGAGACTGTCAAGTTCATCATGAAGGACTGCGATGCCGCTCTCGAATGCCCTGAACTTCCTTGGAGAATTGAGAACGGATCAGAAGCATTGCGTGTCACTAAGGCTCTTGCATGGGCAATCAAGGCAAGGGTAATGGTCTTTGCTGCTTCTCCTCTATACAACGATGGTGAAAACCATTGGGAAGAGGCTTACCAGGTCTGCAAGCAGGAAGTTGCAGCTCTTGAAGGCCAGGGCTACAAGCTCTACACAACAGCACAGCGTTCAGAGTGGAAAGCAGAAAACGCATTCCTTCCAAACGCTGCCGCACAGGCTTTCAACGAGTACTTCTGCAACTCTCAGGAATATTCAGCTTCTCCTAACGACATGGAGACCATTTATCAGCTTCAGGACGGTGGTAACTGGAATGTTTCCAATGTTGACTGTATCGGAGCCATCCAGGGTTACAAGACAGGTACCTGCCCTTCACAGGAACTCGTTGATGCTTTCGAGACCATTGACGGCGAGCCTATCCTCGACCTGACAAAGCCTTACCTCGATGAGGAAACCCATCTTAAGCCGAACTACAACAAGGCCAACACGATGTATGATCCTCAGAATCCTTATGCCAACAGGGATCCTCGCTTCTATGCCACTATCTACTACAACGGTGCAAAGCGTTACTGCAAGTGGGGTCTGAAGCCAGGAGCCATCTCATTCGAGAATGCCGGCAAGGAAGGCAAGTTCACACGTATCATTGCTACCTGGTGCCAGTATGAGGATGCTAACGGCAATATCATCGCTACACCTGAACCTACCACAGGACAGTCTCTCACCGGCCGTACTCCTACCCGTACCGGTTACTTTGAGAGAAAGTTTGCTCATCCTAACGAGGATGCTGAGAACCCAAAGCAGGGTGCACGTCACAAGGACTATCGTCTTGCTGAGACTTATCTGTTCCTTGCAGAGGCTGCCAACGAGTCAGGTCACACCGACGATGCCCTCACCTATCTCAACAAGGTACGCAGCCGCGTCGGTATGCCTGCAGTGACTGTTACCGACCAGGCCAAGCTCCGCGACCGAATCAAGAACGAGCGCCGTGTCGAGTTCGCACTCGAGGGACAGCGTTACTTCGATGTACGCCGCTGGCACAATCCTGGTGAGGATCTCAGCACCACTGACCATTACATCACCGCAGCAAAGATCACCCACATGAATGACGGTTCTTACAAGTATGACCGTCAGATTGTCGGCGAGCGTCTCTGCTGGGAGAGCAAGTTCCTCACTGTACCTATTCCTGCATCTGAGGTTTCCAACATGGAAGCTATCACCGGCGAGAACTGGCAGAACGATGGATGGCAGTAATATATCCTCTTAGACTTCTTAACAAGAATCAAATATGATAAACAAGAATATAATCACAGCAGCTGCGCTTGTCCTGTTCGGCTCTGCCTTCCAGGCTAACGCACAGACCGATATTGTGGTCAAAGGTACCGTAAAGGACATTTACGGTAACCCTCTCCCTGGCGTGGTTGTCTCAGCTAATCATAAGGATCTTTACATCACCGACAAGAATGGTGAGTACACTGCCACGACCGACAGGTCTGACAAACTCACTTTCTCTCTGCTCGGCTACAAGCAGGCTGAACTTCCTGCTTCCGGCACGATGGAAGTTGTCCTTGAGGATGATGCTCACAATCTCGCACAGAAAGTTAACCTCGGCTATTCAAACCAGTACAGAGAGGTCCTTTCTGACGCCGTTTCGACCGTCTCCGGTGAAACTCTTTCAAAGTCGCTCATGCCAAGACTCCAGGGTACCTTCTCAGGTCTCTTCTCAGGTCTCACCACCATCGAGTCTGCATTCGAGCCTACTCTTGAAGCTGTCGATATGTACATCCGCGGTCTCTCCACCATTCATGGCGGTGGTGCAGGTGTCGTAATTGACGGTATCCTCTATGACTCATATGCTCACGATATCCTCTACCGCATCTCTCCTGAAGAGGTCGAGTCCGTATCTGTCCTCAAGGACGGTTCAGCACAGGCCATCTACGGTCTGAAGGGTGCAAACGGTATCATCGTGATCAACACAAAGCGTGGTACTCCTGGAAAGCTTAAGGTCGGTGTCAACATCTCCGAGACTCTCCAGCAGCCATCTTTCGTTGCCGAGTGCTTTGATTCCTACACCTATGCTACTCTTCGCAACCAGGCCGGTGTAAACGACGGACTCGGACAGAATGCATTCTATCCTGAAGATGCAATCGAAGGTTTCAGAACCGGTGAAAATCCTGAGCTTTATCCTAACACCAGATGGCAGGATATGCTCCTCAGAAAGGTCTTCAACCAGCAGAGAATCGCTCTCGACGCTACCGGAGGAAATGACAATGTCAAGTTCTACTCAAACTTCAACGTTTTGCGTCAGGGTTCTTTCTTCCACACCGATCCTAACGAGAAGTTCGACTCCAACCCTCAGAAGTACAGAATCAACTTCCGTTCAAACATTGACATCAAGGTCAACGACTGGATCGACCTCTGGATGAATCTTGCAGGTTCCATCGTCAAGACCCATGCTCCTTCCGGCGGTATCCAGTGGACCGGTGCAATCTACAACATGGCCACTTACATGCCATCCACCCTCTATGGACCTGTCACTCCTACCGTCTATGACGATGAAGGAAACGTTATCCAGGAAGGCGGTGAGGTTACAACAACCACAAACATCGGCGGTTCTCCTTATGCAGAACTCAACCGTGTAGGTTACAGCAACCAGACCAACACCAACATCTACGGTCAGGCAGGTATCAGGTTCAACCTTGATTTCATCACTCCTGGTCTGTGGGCAGGCGGTTCTGTAGGTTACCTTTCATACATCACCGCAACCCAGCATACCATCCAGTCATACTCAAGATGGACCCGTGACGACGATTGGAGCACTCTCTCTTTCACCCAGCACGGAACAACCATCAACGGTACTCTCAACTATTCCAAGGGAACCGCACTCTATGGCTACATTTCTTACAAGGCAGAGATGGGTTGGGCAAGGAATTTCGGCAAGCATCATGTAGCTGCCGACGCCTATGCAATCTACCAGGTTCATGATGACATCACCGGCAACGTCGGTGCATCATATGACTTCAGAAGGGCATTCACCGGTCTTGAGGCTACCTACGACTACGACAAGAGATATGCCGTCAAGTTCGCAACCGGTTACTCCGCTTCCGACTACTTCCCTAGGGCTACCCGCTGGCTCTTGACTCCTTCGGTTTCAGGTGCGTGGATCGCTTCCAACGAAAGCTTCATCAAGGATGCAGTCCCTGCAATCTCCCTCCTCAAGATCCGCGGATCTTACGGTATTACCGGTAACGATTCTGCAGGTATCGACAGGTATGCTTACAAGGACCAGGTTGTCAGCAACGGTGGCGGTATGATCAGCTACCTCGGCTACTACACCAACGAGTCTGTCTATGGTAATGCATCCCTCGAGCCTGAGAAGATCAAGAAGGCCAACGTCGGTATCGATCTCGGTCTCTGGAACCAGCTCCAGATCAGCTTCGATGCATTCAAGGAGAAGATGGACAACGGTATCGCCCGTTCTACCGCTCTCGTACCTCAGTATCAGGGTATTTCCCTCGGTGCTTATCCTGTCACCAACCTCTCGAAATATGAGAACAAGGGATGGGAGCTCGCAGTCAGCTACAGAAAGCGCTTCAACGCCGACTGGGCACTCAACCTCGCAGGTCACCTTGACTACAACAAGAACAAGGTCATCTACATCGGAGAGTCCGCTCTTGATGAGACCTATGCTTATCCTCTCCGCAGCGAGGGCTATGCTTACGGTCAGAGCTGGGGTTACCTCGTAGACTGGAGCAACGGCAACGGTCTCTTCAACTTCCAGGACGAAATCGACAACTCTGCACAGTACTCATTCGGTACCCCTAGAGTCGGTGACATCAAGTACCAGGATCTCAATGAGGACGGCATTATCGACGACAAGGACAAGGCTCCTATCGGCAACGGTTCCCTTCCTCGCTACAACTTCGCACTCAACGCAGGTTTCTCATACAAGAACCTTGAGGTCAGCCTCCTTTTCCAGGGTGTCGGCGACTACAAGAGGAACTACCAGGGTCTTATCAGCAACATGTCAAGCTATGATGGTATCTACTCTGATGCTCATCTTGGCGCATGGACCGCTGAAAAGTGGCTCAACGACGAGGCCATCAGTTTCCCTGCTCTCTCTACAAAGGCTACTACTAACAACCAGACCAACGACTTCATGCTCAGGGATGCTTCATTCCTCCGTCTGAAGAATGTCGAGATCGCTTACAACATGCCTAGAAAGGTTTGTGACGTCTTCAAAGCCAGCGCATTCAAGGTTTACGTCAGCGGTCAGAACCTCTTCACCATCGACGACCTCCCTGTTGATATGCCTGTTGAGGGTAGCTACAACTCATTCCCAATCTGCAGAATGTACAGAGTCGGTATCAACCTCACATTCTAATCCGGGACCACTTATTTAAAGATTTGAATGATATGAAAAAATATTACATTCTCTTTTCCATCTTTGTAGCTTCCTTTGCGCTTTCAGCTTGTCAGGAGCAGTTTGACCTCAGGTCAAACGGTACCATTGACATGACTGAGGTTTGGAAGGAGCGTAACAGGACTAAGGGTTACCTTAACTCTTGCTACAACTATATCCCCGGTACTTCCATCGACTACGCAGCCTACACTGACGATGCCGTTCAGAGTCGTGCCGTTACTCCTGGAACATCATTTGACGTTTGGTACAACCAGGGAGTCACCTCTGCCAACTTCGGCAGTTACAATGTTGACGGCGATCCTTGGGGAGGCCTCTATCAGGGCATCCGCAAGTGCAACGTATTCCTTGCCAACATCGGTGCTTCCACTGCTGAAATGACCGAGTCCGAGAGGGCAGGCTGGACCTCGCAGGCCCACACTCTTCGCGCTCTCTACTATCTTCAGGTCATCAAGAGATACGGACCTAGCCCTCTCTTCACTGAAGACCTCGGTACATCTCATGACTATTCCACCGACACCAAGGCTTCTGTAGCCGACATCACCAGGCAGATTCTTGCTGACTGTGACGAGGCTCTCAAGACCCCTGACTGTGAGGACTTCTCATATTCCTATGGTTCAGGTCAGTGGGGTGTCATGACCAAGGCTGTTGCCCAGTACGTGCGTGCTGAGGCTGTCATGTGGGCAATCAGTCCGCTCCTTGCTGACGGTTTCCCTAAGGAAGAGGCTCTCACAGTTGCTGCTGACGCCCTTTCCAACCTTCTCAAGAATGACTACAGCCTTTGGACAACAGCTAGCGGCAATATGGGTGCTTACCAGACTTATCACCTCACCAACCCTAATGACCTCCGTGCAGCTGACAAGGAGACCATCTATGGCGGCGGTCAGGTTTCTGTCTGGTCACAGCACGGTATCCCTACCACCGGAGGTCTTTCTTCAGCAGGTGCCTGCCCTTCACAGGAGCTTGTCGACGCTTATGAGATGAAGAATGGCCAGCCTGCAATCACCGGCTACAGCGATGCACAGCATCTCCAGCCTGTCATCAACAGCGCTTCCGGCTACAATGACAAGAAGCCTTATGAGAACAGAGACCCTCGTTTCTATGCTACCGTATGGTACAATGGCAGCAAGAGAGGTACTGTTGTCATCAAGACTGCCACAGGTGCAGCACACGCCATCAAGCCAAACGACATCAAGTCTACCCACACCGGTTACTATCTCCGCAAGTATGCAGACGACAAGTCCAACAAGAACTCCAATGCCGACGGTTACATCCGCACCATGACTCTTGCTGACGTCTACTACAATTTCGCTGAGGTCGCTTACCAGGTTCAGGGTCCTGACACCAAGGTTGCCGGTATCAACATGTCTGCACGCGATGCTGTCAATACCGTTCGCGCACGTGCCGGAATGCCTGAGCTTCCTTCAGGTGTCTCAGCTTCTGATTTCGAGGCAAGGTACCGCAAC
>SAMEA3663223__coassemble_519_pt1 | contig 9230 bp, 2 predicted proteins | sample SAMEA3663223__metabat2_high_PE_004 | metagenome-assembled genome bin SAMEA3663223 (sample SAMEA3663223) | pig gut metagenome | biome: pig gut; feature: pig-associated habitat; material: faeces | place: China | collected 2013
CACTGTGTCCTCTGCGGTTTAGCATATCAGCTGCTGCAAGACCGGACGGACCAGCACCGATGACCGCCACCTTCCTGCCGTTGCGGACAGGATGCTCGATGGTCACATAACCCTCGATGAAGGCTCTTTCTGCAATGGCGGCTTCATTCTCCCTGTTGGTCACAGGCTCTCCGCAAGAAAGATTCAGCACACAGGACTTCTCACAAAGGGCCGGACAGACTCTGCCGGTGAACTCGGGGAAGTCATTGGTCTTCTTGAGTATCTTGTAGGCCGTCTCCCACTCGCCCCTGTAAAGTGCATCATTCCACTCGGGATCCTTGTTGCCAAGCGGACATGCCCAGTGACAGAACGGGACTCCGCAATCCATGCAACGGCTTGCCTGCTCCTGACGGTCTTTGGTGTTCAATGTCTGTTCAACCTCTCCAAAGTCCAGGATCCGGTCATGAACAGGACGATAACCGGCCTCCTTCCGAGGCACAGTAAGAAATGCTTTAGGGTTTCCCATAATCTTCTTTGGAATAAGGTTTAGAAATCGCGCTGCACTTCAGCAATCTTCTGCTTCAGTTTGGCCATCTGCTCTTCCTGCAGCACACGCTTGTATTCGATAGGAACCACCTGTATGAACTCTTCGACATAACGGTTCCAGTCGTCAAGCATTCTCTGCGCCAGAGCGGAACCGGTGTATCGGTAGTGCTGACGTATCAGTTCGTGGAGTTCCTTGCGATAGGTCGGTTCTTCGACAAGATTGATCTCGACCATGTCCATGTTGCAGTAATAGTCGAAATCATGGTTCTTGTCCCAGACATAGGCAACTCCTCCGGACATACCTGCGGCGAAGTTCCTTCCGGTGACTCCGAGCACAACGACACGTCCTCCGGTCATATATTCACAGCAGTGGTCCCCCGCGCCCTCGACTACAGCGATTGCGCCGGAGTTTCTGACAGCGAACCTCTCGCCGACGCGGCCGTTGACATACAGTTCTCCGGCAGTTGCGCCGTACAGACCGGTGTTGCCGGCGATGATGTTGTCCTCAGCCACGAAATCCTCGCTCGAACGGGCAGGAGGAAGGATCGATATGCGGCCTCCTGAAAGACCCTTTCCGAAATAGTCGTTGGATTCTCCCTCAAGCTTGATGTTCAATCCCTTGACGGCAAACGCACCGAAGGACTGGCCTGCAGAACCCTTGAACTTGATGTTGATGGTAGAGTCAGGAAGACCGGCCTCACCGTAACGTCTGGCAATGAGTCCGGAGAGCATGGTGCCGACTGCCCTGTCCGTGTTGCGGATGGCATAGTCAAGCGTAATCTCATCCTTGTTTTCCATGGCGCCTATGCATGACTGGATGATCTGCTCATCCTTGACACCATAGACTTTGGTGAACTCTCCCCTGTCCCAGCACAGACTCCTGTCTGTCTTCGGACGGTAGAGAAGGCGGCTGAAATCAATGGTACCGGCCTTGGTGGACGGATCCCTCTGGACAACCTCTATGAGGTCGGTCCGGCCGATTATGTCCTTGAGCTTGCGGACTCCGATTTCACTGAGATATTCACGGACATTCTGCGCAAGGAAGGTGAAATAATTGACCAGGTACTCGGCTTTTCCGAGGAATCTCCTCCTGAGTTCAGGATCCTGGGTGGCGACGCCCACCGGACAGGTGTTCGTGCTGCACTTGCGCATCATCACACAGCCAAGGACAATCAGAGGGAGGGTTCCGAAGCTGAACTCGTCTGCTCCGAGCATCGCCATGATGACTACATCCTTGGCAGTCTTGAGCTGGCCGTCGGTCTGCAGACGGACCTGATTGCGAAGACCGTTGATGACAAGGGTCTGCTGAGTCTCGGCAAGACCGATTTCAGGGGATATGCCGGCGAAACGCATCGAACTGGCAGGTGAGGCTCCAGTACCGCCTTCGGCTCCGGAGATGACTATGAGGTCGGCCTTGGCCTTGGCGACACCGGCTGCAATCGTACCCACTCCGCTCTCGGCCACAAGCTTGACCGATACAGCGGCTTCAGGGTTGACGTTCTTGAGGTCGAAGATCAGCTGCGCCAGATCTTCTATCGAATAAATGTCATGGTGAGGCGGCGGCGAGATGAGGGAAATCCCAGGTATCGCATTTCTGGTCTTTGCGATGATTTCGTTCACCTTGAAGCCAGGAAGCTGGCCACCTTCTCCAGGCTTGGCACCCTGGGCAACCTTGATCTGGATTTCTTCAGCATTGACAAGATATTCGGTGGTCACTCCGAAACGGCCGGAAGCGATCTGCTTTGTCTTGCTTGACAGACTGACTCCGTCGACCGACGAATGATAGCGGGCATTGTCCTCGCCTCCCTCGCCGGTGTTGCTTCTGGTGCCGAGCTTGTTCATCGCAAGGGCGATTGCCTCATGGGCCTCGATGCTCAGGGCACCGAAGGACATCGCTCCTGTCACGAAATGCTTGACGATGCTCTCTACAGGCTCGACCTCATCGAGAGGAACCGGCACGGCAGCCTTCCTGAAGCCCATGAAATCCCGAAGGAATATCGGAGCATCCTTCTCGTCTACCATCCTAGACCACTCCTTGAACTTCTTGTAGGAACCCATCCTGGTGGCTATCTGGAGGTTGGCGATGGTGTCCGGATTCCATGCATGGTGAATTCCGTCACGGCGGTAGCTGAACTGGCCGTTGTTAGGAAGGAACTCATTGATCTCAGCCGGCTTGAAAGCCTGGTCATGAAGCCGGATGGCATCAGAGGCAATGTCGCGGAGGCCGACTCCGCCGATTGTGGAAATCTCGGTTCCGAAATATGTCCGCAGAAGATCCTCGCTCAAACCTATGCTTTCGAATATCTTGGCGCCACGGTAAGAGCGGATTGTGGATATTCCCATCTTTGAGAGAATCTTCTTCAGTCCCTTGTCCACAGCCTTGATGTAATTCTTCTCCGCTGTTGCATATTCCTCCTGGATCTTGTGTTTCCTGACGAGGTCGTCAAGGACGGCGAATGTCATGTACGGACAGATCGCCGAAGCTCCGTAGCCGAGAAGAAGGGCTGCGTGCATCACTTCGCGGATTTCTCCGGATTCCACGATCAGGGCTGTCTGGACACGCTTCTGGACTGAAATCAGATAGTGGTGTACGGCACTTACGGCGAGCAGGGACGGGATAGCGGCATGAGTGGCATCCAGGTCGCGGTCGCTGATTATGATGTAGCTGACACCGTCATCCACTGCGGCTTCGGCTTTCTTGCAAAGGTCGTCGATTGCCATCTTGAGACCTGATTCACCCTTGCTGATCTCGAACAGCATCGGGAGTTTGACAGTCTTGAAGCCCTTGTAGCGGATGTTGCAGAGAATGTCAAGCTCCGTGTTGGTGAGCACAGGCTGACGCAGACGGACCTTCTTGCAGTTTGACTCGTCCGGAGAAAGGATGCCGGTGCCGACTGAGCCGATATATTCGGAAAGCGACATGACGAGTTCCTCGCGGATAGGATCGATGGCCGGGTTGGTCACCTGGGCGAACTGCTGGCGGAAATAGTTGAAGAAGACCTGAGGGCGGTCGCTGAGGACAGCCAGAGGCGTGTCGTTACCCATCGAAGCGACAGGCTCCTGGGCATTCACGCACATCGGGATGACCGTTCTGTCTATATCCTCCTGTCCGAAGCCGAAACAGAGGAGCTTGCGCTCGTAGTCAGGCACTGAATTGCTGACATGTCTGCCGCTCTTGATCTTCTCGAGCTGGATGCAGTTGGTGGAGAGCCACTGGCGGTAAGGATATTCGGAAGCCAGCTGCTCCTTGATTTCCCCGTCGTAGTAGATCTTGCCCTCAAGGGTGTCCACAAGCAGGATCTTTCCTGGCTGGAGACGGCCCTTGGAGACGATGTCCCCAGGTTCGAAGTCCATCACTCCCACCTCGGAAGCGACCACCATCATTCCGTTTCTGGTGATGGTGTAACGGGATGGCCTCAGTCCGTTCCTGTCAAGCAGACCGCCTGCATAACGGCCGTCGGAGAACATCAGGGCGGCAGGGCCGTCCCAAGGCTCCATCAGGATGGAGTGATATTCATAGAAAGCCTTGAGGTTTTCGCTGATCGGGTTCTTGTCGTTGAAAGACTCAGGAACGAGGATGCTCATGGCCTTCGGAAGGCTCATGCCGCTCATCACGAGAAACTCGAACGCATTGTCCAGACTGGCGGAGTCGGACATCTCCTTCTGGAGAATCGGTTTGATTTCCCTTATGTCACCAAGGATTTCGCTGGAGAGCACGCTCTCCCTCGCCTGAAACCATCCCCTGTTGCCTCGGATGGTGTTGATTTCACCATTGTGGCACAGGAGACGGAAGGGCTGTGCAAGTTTCCACTTCGGGAATGTATTGGTCGAGAAACGGGAATGGACAAGGGCGAGACCGCTGGTGAAATAGTTGTTGCTCAGGTCCGGATAGTATCTTCTGAGCTGTCCGGAAGTAAGCATTCCCTTGTAGATGATGTCCTTGCTCGAAAGGGAGCAGATGTAGAAATCATCGTCATCGATGCGGTTTTCAATCTTCTTGCGGATCTTGTAGAGAATCCGGTCGAAGTTCGGAAGATCTTCATCCTTGACTCCGGTGACAAAAACCTGCTTGATGTCGGGCTCCACTTCACGGGAACCGACACCCAGGGCATCCGGATTGGTCGGGACATTGCGGAGGTGCATGAGATTGAGACCGACACGCTCGATCTCCTCGATAACGACGGAGAGAATCTGCTGCTGTCGTACCGGGTCCTTCGGGAGGAAGACCAGACCGGTACCGTAGCGGCCCTTCTCAGGTACAGGGATACCCTGGAGAAGGATGAACTCGTGAGGAATCTGAAGAAGGATTCCTGCGCCGTCTCCGGTCTTGTCGCGTGTCTCCGCCCCACGGTGCTCCATGTTCTCGAGCACCTTCAGTGCGTTGTCAACAAGCTGGTGCGTCTTTGCGCCATGTATATTGACAACCATTCCTACTCCGCACGAATCGTGCTCGTAGGAAGGTGTGTACAATCCTTGAATATTCATTAACTGATTCTGTGAATATGTTCTTTTGCCTGATTGGAACTATCTGATAAAGAGCAGTTCGCGGTACTTTGGAAGAGGCCATGCCTCGTCGTCCACGATGGTCTCGAGCTTGTCCACATGGTAACGGATGTCTTCCATCAGAGGAGCGACCGTGTCGTGGTAGGCAATGGCCTTCTCTCTCTCCGAAGCAATCCTGTTGGCAACCTTGCGTGCCTCGATCATCGCATCGACCTTCTCGATGATGTATGACTCGTGCTTGCTGATCTTCTCGATGATGATGATGTTCTCCTTCGAGATCGCATCGGCCTTGTCTGCAGGGAAGATGTCCTTGACCTTGTGGACGTTGTCGATGAGCATGCTCTGGTACCTTGTGACAACAGGGATGATGTGGTTCAGGCAGAGATCGCCGAATATGCGGCTTTCGATCTGGATCTTCTTGGTGTAGGTCTCCCACTTGATCTCGTTTCTGGCTTCGAGTTCATGCCTGGAAAGGACATGGGTGGACTCGAACATCCTGATGGATGACTCTGAAAGATAGTTGTCGAAGATCTTCGGAGCCGAAGTCTCGCAGTCGAGGCCACGCCTTACGGCTTCCTGCTTCCACTCCTCGCCATAGCCATTGCCATTGAATATGATAGGCTTGATGTAGCCGATATCCTCGCGTACCACCTTGATGATGGCGGCCTCTTTCTTCTCGCCGGCAGCGATCAGCGCATCCACACGGGACTTGAAGCTGTTGAGAGCCTCGGCAACGGCAGCATTCAAGGTCAGCATGGCGCTTGCGCAGTTTGCCTCCGAACCCACGGCGCGGAACTCGAAACGGTTGCCGGTGAAAGCGAACGGCGATGTCCTGTTGCGGTCGGTGTTGTCGATGAAGAGTTCCGGGATCGAAGGAAGGTCGAGCTTGAAGGATGTCTTGCCCTCTACGAGGAAAGAATCCAGATCCGCACTCTCTACGATGTCCAGAAGTTCGGTCACGTTCTTGCCGAGGAATGAAGAGATGATTGCAGGAGGGGCTTCGTTGGCGCCGAGACGATGGGCATTGGAAGCCGACATTATGCTCGCCTTGAGCAGGCCGTTGTGGTCAAGGACGGCCTTCAGGGTCTCCACGGTGAATGTAACGAAACGGAGGTTGTCCATAGGGGTCTTGCCCGGAGCATGAAGCAGGATTCCGGTGTCGGTTGAAAGCGACCAGTTGTTGTGCTTTCCGGAACCGTTGATGCCCTTGAAAGGCTTCTCGTGAAGCAGGCAACGGAAACCATGCTTCCTTGCCACGCGCTTCATCAGGGACATCATGAGCATGTTGTGGTCGACGGCCAGGTTGGTCTCCTCGAAGATAGGAGCAAGCTCGAACTGGTTCGGGGCCACCTCGTTGTGACGGGTCTTGCAAGGAATGCCGAGTTCGAGAGCCTGGATCTCGATGTCCTTCATGAACTCCTCGACACGTGAAGGAATGCTTCCGAAATAGTGGTCATCCATCTGCTGGTTCTTGGCGGAATCGTGTCCCATGAGGGTACGTCCTGTCATCACCATGTCGGGACGTGCAGCGTAGAGGGCCTCGTCGACAAGGAAATATTCCTGCTCCCAACCGAGGTTGCTGACAACCTTCCTGACTTCAGGGTTGAAGTACCGGGCAACAGCGGTGGCAGCCTTGTCGACTGCAAGAAGAGCCTTCTTGAGCGGCACTTTGTAGTCAAGGGCCTCACCTGTGTAGGCGATGAACACTGTCGGAATCATCAGGGTGTCCCCAAGGACGAAAACCGGAGAAGTCGGATCCCAGGCCGTGTAGCCTCTTGCCTCGAAGGTGCTTCTGATGCCTCCCGAAGGGAAGGAACTTGCATCAGGTTCCTGCTGGATCAGCAGCTTGCCGGTGAACTTCTCGATCATTCCGCCCTTTCCGTCATGCTCGACGAAACCGTCGTGCTTTTCTGCAGTACCTTCTGTCAAAGGCTGGAACCAATGGGTGTAGTGAGTCACTCCCAGGCTGATAGCCCACTGCTTCATGCCCTCGGCAACAGCATCAGCCACAGAACGGTCAAGAGGCGCTCCATTGTCGATGACATCACACATCTTGTTGTAAGCTTCGGTCGGAAGATACTCATACATCTTCTTCTTGTTGAAGACGAACTTTCCGAAATACTCGCTTGGACGCTCTGAAGGAGCCTTCACATAGACCGGTCCGCGTTTGAAAGCCTCGTCTACTACACTGAGTCTCAATTTGGATGACATAGTACTGTTCTTTTAAGGTTTATATTATAACTACTAACTTTGGTTTTCTAAAATATTTTAAACGAAGAGAGGCCAGTCCATTCGGACCAGCCTCTTGATATTTACCGATGTATCACGTTTTCTATCTTGTGCGACTGAAGGCTGGAGTACAGCACACGAAAACTCGCAGAGCCTGCTGATTATTCTGCTGGTTCTGCTGATTCTGGTTATTATTATTGTACACGCTGTACATTTCCTTCTTTGTTTTCGACAAATCTAAAAAGTTGGAATTTAAAATGCAAGATTTTTAATTAAAAAATTTTAATAAAAACATTTCAATCCTCCCCGATTTTGACAAGAGACAGGAAATGACTAACTTCGTAGACCCAATCATTATTAACACCCGACAACGATGACCAAACTCAGCAAAGTCCTGGTACTGGGATCAGGCGCTCTCAAGATCGGCCAGGCAGGAGAGTTCGACTACTCCGGGTCGCAGGCTCTCAAAGCTCTTCGCGAAGAAGGCATCAGTTCAGTACTCATCAACCCCAACATCGCAACGATCCAGACTTCGGAAGGCATTGCGGACAAGGTCTATTTCCTGCCCGTGACGCCTTTCTTCGTCACTGAGATCATCAAAAAGGAGCGCCCGGACGGCATCCTCCTTGCCTTCGGCGGCCAGACAGCCCTGAACTGCGGCACAGAACTCTACAGGAAAGGAATTCTTGATGAATATGGCGTCAAGGTCCTCGGAACCAGCGTCGAGGCGATAATGAACACCGAAGACAGGGACCTCTTCGTCAAGGAGCTGAACAAGGTGGACCTGAAGGTACCGGTGAGCGAAGCCTGCGAGGACATCGACAGCGCTGTAGCGGCTGCCCGGAGAATAGGCTATCCGGTCATGATCCGTTCTGCCTATGCCCTGGGAGGTCAGGGTTCCGGAGTCTGCAAGACCGAAGAAGAATTCAGGGAGATTGCAGAATCGGCCTTCACTTTTGCTCCTCAGGTACTCGTTGAGGAGAGTCTGAAAGGGTGGAAGGAAATCGAGTTCGAGTGCATCAGGGATGCGGCTGACCGCTGTTTCACTGTCGCCTCGATGGAGAACTTCGACCCGCTGGGAATCCACACCGGCGAGAGCATCGTTGTCGCTCCGACCTGTTCCCTCAGCGAGGCTCAGGTCAAGATGCTTCAGGATATTGCCGTCAGATGCGTCAGACACCTTGACATCGTCGGTGAATGCAACATCCAGTACGCATTCAACGCAGAGACGGATGACTACAGGATCATCGAGATCAATGCCCGGCTGAGCCGTTCTTCAGCCCTCGCATCCAAAGCCACAGGCTATCCGCTGGCCTTCGTCGCCGCCAAGATCGCCCTCGGCTACACCCTAGACCGGATCGGGGAGATGGGCACTCCCAATTCAGCATATTCAGCTCCGCAGCTCGACTATCTCATCTGCAAGATTCCGCGCTGGGACCTGACGAAGTTCAACGGAGTCAGCCGCAAGATCGGTTCCAGCATGAAGTCGGTCGGCGAGATCATGTCCATCGGCCGCAGTTTCGAGGAACTCATCCAGAAGGGTCTGAGAATGATCGGACAGGGAATGCACGGCTTCGTCTGCAACGAGCACGTCAGGTTCACCAACCTAGACGAAGAGCTGGAGAACCCGACAGACCTCAGGATTTTCGCCATCGCGCAGGCTCTTCAAGATGGTTATCCGGTGGAAAGGATCCACGAACTGACTAAGATCGATCCTTGGTTCATCGGCAAGATGAAGAACATCGTGGACTTCCAGCATATTCTCGAGGGTTTCGACTCCCTCGAGTCCATTCCTGAAGAGACGCTCCGCAAGGCCAAGGAGATGGGCTTCTCGGACTTCCAGATAGCGAGATGTGTCCTCAAAAGCGGCGAGAACATGGAAAGACAGGTTCTCAAAGTCCGTTCAAGGAGGAAGGTCCTGGGGATTCTTCCGGCCGTGAAGAGGATCGAAACCGTTGCCAGCGAGCACCCGG
>SAMEA3663223__coassemble_520_pt1 | contig 9229 bp, 10 predicted proteins | sample SAMEA3663223__metabat2_high_PE_004 | metagenome-assembled genome bin SAMEA3663223 (sample SAMEA3663223) | pig gut metagenome | biome: pig gut; feature: pig-associated habitat; material: faeces | place: China | collected 2013
CGTGCGTCTCAAGATGAAGGATGTTTCGGGGATCACTGCCTATCCGGAAGAGGATGGTTTTTTCCTCGACACGGGCACGAGGCACTATGTGAAGTTCGTCAGCGGACTGGCGGACTATCCGGTCCTGTCGGAGGGCCCTGTGCTTAGGCATGACTCCAGGTTCGCTCCGGTCGGGACCAATGTCAACTTCGTCGAGGTGGCCGGTGGTCCGGCTTCCACGGTTCGGACTATTTGTACTGCGAAAGGCGATTCATCAACCCTGGAGGCGGAAGGTCAGGCTTCCACGGTTCTGGCGATCAGAACTTTCGAGAAGGGTGTCGAATATGAGACACTCGCCTGCGGGACCGGAATCGTTGCAAGCGCCATGGCTTCCTTTGTGCGCGGAGTCCCGCCGAGCCGGACCGCCGGAGAGACTGTCGCATATTCAGTCAGGGCAGCCATCGCCGACCTGTCCGTCGAATTCGTTCCCCACAGGGATAATGGCCTTTTCTGCGCTTCGGATGTCTATCTGACCGGTCCGGCCTGCTTTGTTGGCTATGTCGAAGTGCAAATCGATTGAATTCCAACCTATTAACTAATCAATATCGTTATGAAACAAAATCAGGATTACAAAAATGCCGCTCTGGCCGCATTGAAGGGCAACTGGCCTTCAGCCGTCCTTGCCATGCTGGTGTACTTGTTCATCTCTGTCATCGCTGTTTCGCCGAATGTGGTTTCACAGGTGCAACTTGCGTTGAATCCTTCTGCCAGCGGTTTCTTCGCCAATCATTCAGGCGCAACGTCAGGCTTCATCTACCTGATGGAACTTCTGGTGCTCTACCCTCTCGTGAAGGGTTTGTTCAATACTCTCAACAGGCTTCTTGTCAATGGGGATGCCGACCTTGTCCGTGGCATGTTCAATTCTGCCCTGACAAAGTACTGGCGTACCGTCCTTGCCTCATTGCTGCAATTTGTCTTCATCTTCCTCTGGAGCCTTCTGCTCATTGTTCCGGGCATCATCAAGGCGTTCTCATATTCAATGACCTGGTTCATTCTGGAAGACGAGCCTGAGCTTTCCCCGAACAAGGCCATAGAACTGAGCATGGCGATGATGAAAGGACACAAGTTCGACCTCTTCTACCTTTATCTCAGCTTCATCGGTTGGGGAATATTGTCGTTGTTTACTTTGGGAATCGGACTGCTCTGGCTTACGCCTTACATGGACACTTCCGTGGCAGCCTTCTATCAGGATGTCAAGGCTGATTTCATGGCAAAACGTGAACTTGCAGCAGTGCCTGCCGCCCCTGCTGCCCCTGCATCTCCGGCATCTCCTGCCGCCCCGGCTGCAGCTCCGGTCGAAACACCGGCTCAGGAACCTGAAATCCAGGCTCCTGCAATAAAGGATGTGAAAACTGAGAATCCGGAGGATTATATGCCTAGATAAGGCCCTCCGGGATGGACATGGTCAGAGTCTCTGACTCTTCGTCGACGGACAGGACAAGATCTTCGTGAAAAGGAAGCATCGCCTGTCCGTTTTCCGTTTCGATGTACAGGCAGGGGTTGCCGGGGATGTCCTCGTAGCCGGTGATCGTTCCGGCCGGGTGTCCTTCTCCGTCCAGAAGAGACCATCCGATGAGGTCGTCCAGAGTCAATTCATCGTCATCGTCTTCGTAGCCGATGATGGCCTCCGGTCTGACATAAATGTCCTTTCCGACGATTTCCTCGGCATCGTCCAGGTTGTTGACTCCGGTCAGCCGGACCAAGGCTCTGACCGAGCCTCTTCTTGTGAATGATTCGATAAAAAAAGGAACCGGCAGTCCATCAAACATGATGAACACCGGTTCGGTAGTCTTTAAAGTCTCAGGTCCTGTTTCGCGGAAGCCTATGAGGGTCTCGCCTTCGGTACCGTTTGACTTCAGTACCCGGGCTATCTTCAGAAGTTCTGATTCTGCCCCGGTCATCGGCTTAGGCCTCTGCAGGTGCTTCTGCTCCTTCAGCAGCGGCAGCCTCTTCGGCAGCCTTTGCTGCAGCAGCTTCCTCGGCAGCTTTTGCAAGCTCTTCGGCTTTCTTTGCGATAGCCTCAGCCCTTTCTGCATTTACCTTCTTTTCGGCATCGAGAGCGGCCTTTGCCTTGGAAGCGGCGTCCTTTGCGAGACCGTCCTTCTTGGCGGCAATCTTTGCATCTCTCTGTGCCTTCCAGGCGTTCCACTTCTGATCTGCCTGCTCCTGGGTGAGGGCTCCCTTAGCTACACCGCCATCGAGGTGGTTTCTGAGGAGAACACCCTCGTAAGAGAGGATTCTGCGGGCAACGAGAGTAGGTTCAGCACCGACCTTGAGCCATGCAAGTGCCCTTTCGTTGTCGAGAAGGATGGTTGCAGGGTTCGTGTTAGGGTTGTAGGAGCCGATCTGCTCGATGAAACGTCCGTCGCGTGGTGCGCGACTGTCAGCCACAACAATGTGGAAGAATGCGAAATTCTTCTTTCCGTGGCGCTGGAGTCTGATTTTTACAGCCATTGTGAATCTGTCTTTAAGTTGTTGTGATAAAACCGTTTGTCTTCAACCCGTGAAGACGGTGCAAAGATAATCAGAATTTTTCTGAAAAAAAATTTTGCACTTTGATATTTTGTTCCTACATTTGCAATCCCAACGAGTTGGGAAGACATACATGCGGTAGTGGTGAAATGGTATACACGCTACTTTGAGGGGGTAGTGGGCGTTAGCCCGTGTGAGTTCGACTCTCACCTACCGCACAAGGAGACAAGTTCGCAAGAACTTGTCTCCATTTTTTTCTGCAAGCCCCTGAAAATCTTTCGATTAGGCCGAAGGATGGATTCATGGAAGTCGTGAGATGATGAACTTTCCAGATCAAAATTCGGCAGATATTGCAAGATTGAAAAGATTTTGTACCTTTGTGTCAGTCATTGGGATTAATGACTGTTAGAAAAGATAAAGCAGACACTTACCCTTAATAGGTGTCTGCTTGTTTTTAAAGAAACACAACCGAGGGGAGGTGCTGAATGCAAGGCCTGATAGTTCTTTCACTCTGTAATACCTACTCCTATCCCCTTGGTTTTTTCTTATGCTCATTCTTTGCGGGGCAGGGGCATATTCAGGAGATTCCCAACATTTCCCGACCTGGGCAAGTTGAAAAAGGTTTGTGATCTGGCTGATGCTTGCGGCTGGGCGGTGGGGCTCGGCTCCCATTTCACGAAAACGTGTACCAATTTGGTACTCGTTTTGAAAATGCATATATTTGCACTGTGTAATAAATGAACGTTATGATCGTAGTAAGCAGCAGAGAATTCAGAGCCAACCAGCGCAAGTACTTTGACTTGGCACGCACCAACGATGTCGTGATTACCTCAAGGTCTCATGGCAGCTATCGCCTTGTCCCTGTTATGGAGGACGATACCCTTATCGACAGAGCCACTTTGGACGCTAAAATCCGTCAGGGTATTGCCGATTACGAGGCTGGCAAGGTATGCCGGATGAACGATGGTGAAAGCACCGAGGATTTTCTCGGCAGGATGATTAGCGATAGCTGATATGTACACCATCGTTTTCTCCGAAGACGCGAAGAAAGACCTGAAGGAACTTAACAAGAGATCTCCACAGGCCGTATCCAAACTCTCAAAACTCCTAGACGAAGTCCGGGAACACCCCCGGACGGGAACGGGTCAGGTGGAGCAGCTTAAGGGCTACGATGGCTCTGTGTATTCCAGACGAATCACCAAAGAACATCGACTCATTTACAAGATCTACGATGAAGTAGTAGAAGTGCTCGTGCTCTCAACATTTGGCCATTACAAATAATTATTCGCTCACTTCGGTGAGCGTTTTTGTTCCCCGACTGTAAAACGGCAGATCATATTCTTCAGGTAGCATTTCCGGTGGGATTATATACAAGGATCCTTCAGGCCCTTTTGAACAAATGACTTTGCAAAAATCTAGGAAAGGTGAACATGAAAAGAAAGATGTGAACTTCCCCTTTTTGAACTACGCTCAAATGCTATTTCTGTGATACAGGACTTCTGATCTCAATGGCATTCAATGCTAGAGGAATAGTACAGAATGAGATATATCAGAAGCTGATGTTTGACAAACTGGAGATAATGAGGACATATGTGAATACCTTTTCTAACGTTCCTACAAAGGTATTCACTTATTCGCATTTACAATCTTTAACACAGGGTTTTGGACTTGGTCCGATAGTCGTCCTTAATCGGATGCTTGCGGATGAAGTACCTGTCGGTGGTTATAAATACGTAAGAGGGTGAAAGAAATAGCCAAATCCGACTATTCTGTCACCCTCTCTATCTCCATTATGAGCCCTATCTGTGGGCGAGGATTCTGCAATGGCCAGCCATTGCTCTCTGATCAGGAAGAAATCCTCGCCTCTGGTCCGCATGTCATCAATAAGCCAATGAAAAAATGTAACATGACGACCTTGAATAAGGCTCTCAAGAGATAATCTTTGAATATTTCGGGTATCAGAACCTGACGCCCAATGTGATTCCTAAAAACGAAGTCTTGACGTAATCTTTTCCTACATATTCTTTGATTTTGAAGCCAAGGTAGGCGTTTGGGGAAACAAATAAGCGGTTTTCGAGGCAGATCATCCCAAGTGCTTTCCTATTGACCCCGTCCGAATATCGGTCCCACAGATAACCGCCTCCCACTGTGGTAAGTGATTCGAAATTTTTCAATCCCTTATTTCCGCATATCCAGGTCATACCCAGGTCGGCAATATCTGACCGGTGGGTTCTCCAGTCATTGCCGATTCCGACAGAGTAGCCGGCACGGACTGACCAGTTCGGATGGAATCTGTAACCGAATTCTGTAACATAGAAATCCATCAGGCCTCCATCCCCGGAAAAGAGTTGCCCTCCAATTGAAAGGTCAAATTTTTTCGGATTGGCTTCGTAGGAATAATCCTGTGCCATAGACACAATGCCTGATGCACAGAGCATGATGAGAAGTAATGCAAATCTTTTCATTTTGTTGTGTTATTATGAGTGCAAAGGTATCCCTGAATAGTATTATCAGAAAAAGAATAGTTTGAATAACAGCATAATAAAAATGCTCGTAATCAATCGATTACGAGCAAATGAGTTTGCAGTTGCAAGAAAAAAGTCTTAGGACTCCTTTTCTTTGAATAGTCTCTTCATGAAAATCGAGAGATTTGTGTCGTTCGGTCCGAGGCCGACCTTCTGCCGGATGGCGCTTGAGATGTGATAAGAAGAACTACGGTTGATGACGTCGCCGATTTCGCCGGTACGGAAACCGAGGACGAGAAGACAACAGTATCCAATCTCTTTGTTTGACAAACCAAAGCCCTGGAGGGAGTTGACAAACGCCGGATGATACATGGCATACAAAAGCCCTATGGTTTCCAGCAGTTCCTTCCTGTTTTCAGTCAAAGAGTCAAGTTGGTCTGCGACCTTGCTCAGGGAAGAAGGCGGATCGGCAGAGAGAAACTGTGCCAGGGACTTCACCCTTTGACCTAATAATGAACGAGCTTCATCCTGGATGTTTGAATTGTTCTTGAGCAGGGCACTCATCTGAGCATACTCTTCTTTCAATGAATCATAGAGTACACCGAGGCGGTCTTTTTGTTTTCTGCGTTTCCTGAGCTCAACGATAAAAACAACACATAAAAGAGCTACGATAAGGGAACCGAGAGCTATTGTCCACTTCATTTTTCTAGCCCGTTTCGCCTGAACTATTCTTTCCTCCATGAAGCGGAGGTCACTGATTCCTTTTTTGTAGACCTCATCCTCAAGGAGTTCCTGCATGATTACCTGTGTCTTCTGACTCTCTTCTTCCAATCCAAGACCTTTGGTAAGTTCGTAATATGCTCTGAGATATCTATGGTCGACACTCGGGTCCTCAAGCTGTTCTTTGTAAATATTAAGAGTCCTCTCTGCATTGGAATAAGATCCACCCTTGGAATAGCAGAGTGAAAGCATGTGCCATGGAAAATTCTCCAATGATGAATAGTTATGCTCAAATGCTATTCCATAAGAAATAAGGGTATCTTTGGGTGCTCTATCCAGGGATGCATGAATTATGTTGCCGTCAAAAAACATCCGATTACTAAGTATCATCTCATCCCTCAGAGGGATCATGAGTTGAATCATGCTATCTGTTTCTTCTTTCTTATCAAAAATGATATATTGGGCCAATTCTCCCATCAATGCGTTGAAGTAATTGGGTTTCCAATCGCATTGCAGAGCAAGGACCTGGGCTTTCCGAAAGGCATTGACCGATTTCTCAAGGTCATAGTAGTGTTGGTAGATTCTGCCTTTCTTCATGTATAATGAGGTCAGGTGCCTAAGTGGTATTTTCTTGGAATGAATGCTTTCTGCTTCCAGATAACTAAGCATTGCAGACTCATAGTCTTCCAGATCATCATATACCCTTCCCTGGTAGTAGTAGGAGAGGAATTTCTCCTTCGCAGGTCCGAAGGTCTTGTAATAATCTACAGCTATGTTGATCAAGGAGTCATTCGGAACCTTGATCTTGCAGCGGCTGAGGGCAGTGGAAAGCATCAGCGCATATTGCGCCTTCAGCCTGCGAGTGTTAAGGAAGTCCTGGTCAATGGCTTCCAGTGCCCGTCGTGCGCTGTCCGGATTCGATGCGGCATAAGAATCAATGTCCGCCAGCTTGGCACGTACCGGATTCTTGTCGCAGCAAATTACCGACGACAAGAAAGCGACCCCGACCAGGAGTCTTGTCAGTGTAGGCTTCATGGATGTTTTCCTAATCCAGCGAGTGGATGAACAGGCCGGAGCGGAGCTTCGGCTCGAACCAGGTTGTCTTTGGAGGCATTATGTTGCCGGTGTCGGCAATGTCGATAAGCTGCTTCATCGAAACCGGGTAGAGGGCGAAAGCCACCTTCATCTCCCCGCTGTCCACCCTGCGGCAGAGTTCGCCGAGTCCGCGGATCCCACCGACAAAGTCGATTCTCTTGTCTGTCCTGAGATCCTTGATGCCCAGAATCCTGTCCAGAACCAGATTGGAGAGGATGGTCACATCGAGCACTCCGATTGGATCGGTGTCGTCGTAGCGTCCCTCACGGGTCTCGAGGGAGTACCACTTGCCGTCGAGATACATCGTGAAGTTGTGCAGGTGATCAGGCTGGCATATTCCGGCACCGCATTCTTTGACCTCGAAGTCGTTTGAAAGGGCTTCAAGGAACTCTTCCTTGCCAAGACCGTTCAGATCCTTCACCACGCGGTTGTAGTCCAGAATCTTCAGCTGGCTCTCCGGGAAGCAGACTGCCATGAAGAAATTGTACTCCTCGTCGCCGGTGTGGGCAGGGTTCTGAGACCTCTTCTCCTCGCCGACCCTGGCCGCTGCTGCTGTCCTGTGGTGTCCGTCGGCAACATAGAACGCATCGACACTGCCGGTGAAGGCTTCGGTGATCCTGGCGATGAGATCATCCTCGTCAATCACCCAGAAGGTGTGCCTGAAGCCGTTCTCGTCCACGAAATCATACTCGGGCGTCCCGGAAATCTTGGCAGCGACGATCGAATCGATGGTCTCGTTGTCCTTGTAGGCGAAGAAGACCGGCTCGATGTTGGCATTCTGGATCCGGACATGGATCATTCTGTCGTCCTCCTTGTCCCGTCTGGTCAGTTCGTGCTTCTTGATCTTGCCCGAAGCGTAGTCGTCAGTGTGGGCGCACAGCACGATACCGTACTGGGTGCGCTCGCCCATGGTCTGGGCATAGACATAGTAGCACTCCTTCTCCTCCCGGTTCAGCCAACCATTCTGCTGCCAGAGCTTGAAATTCTGCACAGCCTTGTCATAGACCCTCGGGTCATGGTCTTCGAGGATCGGGTCGAAATCGATTTCCGGCTTGGTGATGTGGAGGAGTGACTTCTCTCCTGCCATAGCTTTGGCCTCTTCCGAATTGAGGACATCATAAGGTGGGGCGGCGACTTCTGTCACGATTCCCTTTGGCGGTCTGATTGCTGCGAACGGTTTTACTCTTACCATATCATTATTATGCTTTTGAATATCCCTTGGCATCTGAATATTCCCTGACATGCCCGGAGGCATCTCGATGCTACTTTTTCCCGTTGACCTGGAAGCGGGTGTTGCCCGTCTCGAAGAAATCCACAATCTGGCGTGCGGCGGCAAGACCTGCATTCATGTTGGCCTCGGCCGTCTGGGCGCCCATTTTCTTCGGGGTTGCGAATATGCGGGTGCCGAACTTCTCCTTGAGCGCCTCGTAATTGCCTGGCGCCACATCCGTGATGTACTTCAGATCAGGCCTTTCCTCGAGAGCCTTCTCAAGCCCGGCTTCGTCGATGACCTCCTTGCGGGCGGTGTTGACCAGGCAGCCCCCCTTCGGCATCTTCGAGATCAGGTCGTAGCCTATGGAACCGATGGTCTGAGGAGTGGCAGGAATATGCACCGAGACGAAATCGCAGGATGAATAGAGCTGCTCCAGGCTTTCTGCCGGAGTGGCGCCGGCCTGTGCAATGCTCTCTGCAGGGATGAACGGGTCGATGGCCATTACGGACATTCCGAGGGCCTCGCCCTTCTTTCCCACCAGCCTTCCCACATTGCCGAAGGCCTGGATGCCGAGGGTCTTTCCCTGGATCTCGCTTCCGGTAGCCGGAGTGAACTGGCCGCGGCTCATGTAGATCATCATCGCGATCGCAAGTTCGGCGACAGCGTTGGCGTTCTGGCCCGGAGTGTTCATCACCACGACATTATGGGCGGTTGCGGCTTCCAGGTCGACATTGTCGTAGCCTGCACCGGCGCGGACGACGATCTTGAGATTGGCGGCAGCGTCGAGAACCTCGGCGGTAACTTTGTCGGAACGGATGATGAGAGCGTCGACATCCCTTACGGCAGCGACGAGGTCTGCCTGCTCCGGGTATTTCTCGAGAGCGGCGAATTCGTTGCCGGATGCTTCAATGATTTCCCTGATGCCGGCCACTGCTGCGGCAGAGAATGGCTTCTGTGTTGCTACAAGTACTTTCATGGCCTTTTATTTCTTGAGATTCTCGAATTCCTGCATGCAGTCCACCAGCGCCTGTACATCCTCGACTGTGCAGGCATTGTAGATGGATGCCCTGAAGCCTCCGACAGAGCGGTGTCCCTTGATGCCGACGATGTTCCTGGTCTTGGAGAAGGCGAGGAATTCGTCCTGGAGGGCTTCGTAGCCAGGGGCCATCACGAAGCATACATTCATGATCGACCTGTCTTCCACGGCGGCTGTCCCGACGAACAG
>SAMEA3663223__coassemble_536_pt1 | contig 9126 bp, 5 predicted proteins | sample SAMEA3663223__metabat2_high_PE_004 | metagenome-assembled genome bin SAMEA3663223 (sample SAMEA3663223) | pig gut metagenome | biome: pig gut; feature: pig-associated habitat; material: faeces | place: China | collected 2013
CTGTCCTGCCAGAGAGGGTTGTCTGACTTTGTGAGCCAGTTGAAATTGTCCTCGTTGCAGGTGATGAAGACAGTAGGATTGGCAACCGAATATGCTATCGTTCCTGTCGAAGCATCAGATTCGACAGGCGATGGCAAGGAAGCCGGGGCAGTTGCGCAATAGCCTCCCGGGAAAGGATCCTTCCTGCCCCACTGGTAGAGAAGCCCAAGGGCTCCGGCCTCGCCCGGAACGGCGGAAACCGCACCCAGATTGCGGTCCATGACGACTCCCGCATTGTTGAAATAGGTCTGTAAGCATTCATCCGGCCGATAACCCTTGCAGCACCAGATGTGCCAGCTCCAGAGAACAGCCCCTGAAGCATCGGTGAGGGCAATCACGGCATTTCCGTCAGAGCCTGTCGCGGTGAAAGAGATCCTGCCCTGTGAATATCCGACACCGGTGATGATGTCACCGGCAGAAGGAGCCGACCCCGAGACGGAGGACTCCCAGAGCACCTTTGCTCCGGCAGGTGTGCCTTCTACCGGCTTGGTGCTGCTACCCTTGACGGAAGCATCGAAAAAGTACTCCCCGCCGACAGGAATGATGTAGCAGTTTGCCGTACCCGAACGGCTGAGGTCCGGATCGTAATCGGGGGCTGGTGTTGATATTCTGCCGTCAATGGTGCCAAGATTGGTGATGGTGCCCTGTTTCAGGACAAGAGTCTTGCGGGTTGACGCCTCTCCAAGAAGTTTTCCGCCGGAGTCATAGCAACTGATGGTGAAGCCTTCACCCAGAGTACCGGGAAGGGACGAGATGAAGAATGTCCCCGCGCCCGAGGTGCTGACCTCGATGCTGTTGCCTCCGGATCCTCCAAAGGATGCCTGAGGATTTCCTCCGGAAAAGGTGACATTCAGTACCCCGTCACCGTGCAGAAGGGTCTGGTCGTTGGAGGCGAAAGAGATGAGGGCAACGTCGCTGCGCTCCAGAGTGAACTTCACCAGAGCGGTCAGGTTCCTGAACGTCAGCACTCCGGCCTCAGGGTCTTCAGTCCTTGCGACAGCGACATGGGCATCTGTGAACCGTCCGGACTGCCGGGCGCAGACAGCGCCTTCAAGGGAGAAAACATCTCCGGAAGTGTTGCCGGTGAGAGACTCTCCCCCGCAGGCCGCAACCAGAAAGGATGCATTCTGAGCGACAGTGGCCTCAAACTCCGCGACTGCGCAGTCCTGCCCGACTGTCGCCGAACCGACCGCGCCACCGGACTCGGAATAGTAGCGGATGATGTCACCTGCCTTCCAGCTGACCTTGCCTTCGGCATCGACAGCTGTCCTTACGGAAGTATCGAAACCTGCCGTGAGGGTCACTGCAGTATATTCACAGTCCGCCAGGGTGTCTGCGCTGCCGGCAAACTGTTCCTTGGCACAGGATGCAGCCAGAAACAGAAGTGAGGCCGCAGCCGGGACGAAAAATGTCTTCAGATACTTCATAGCCTAATCCTCCCAGTTGAAATCTTCGTTTGTGTAGTCTTCGATGTTGCCGCTTGCAGCAATCACGTCCTCGGGTTCCAGAGGAAGGCTGAACGCCTGTGGCGTCAGGTAGCTGTCTTTCTTTGATGTTTTCATATCCTTGAAAATCTTATATTTGCAAATAAACTTACGGACTCAGGCATCCGCTGCGGGAACGCCCGCGAACTTCCGCTCACGACCCCGGGAAAGGGACTTGCCTATCGGCCTATCGGCCTCCAGACAAGGTTGTTTCGCACTTGCGAAACTTAAGTTGCAAATATACGTCATCACGCCAAGAATTGCCAAGTAATTTGACAATTATCACCCGCTTCATATTCATAGGATGATGAATGTTATTTTTAAGATTACTAAATTTGCGGCATAAACCTTGAAAGAGTTGATAGATGTTCAATTTCAAATTGTGACAACGCCATGAAACTCAGCACACGCACTCTGATTGGAATTATTTCCGCCCTGATATTCGCCACAGACCTTTTCGGCCAGGCCCAGATCACGACAAAGAAGGAAAAAATCAAGAATTTCCCTACCGCAACGACCGAAATAGTCCTTACGGGCGATGAACTGTTTGACAATGTGCTCCAGGATTGCATCTCCAGCAGCTGGAGCGTTTCACCATACGAATTCTGCTCGAAGGAGCAGTTCGAAGCCCTCAAGACCAATCCGGGCCTGTACTTCCTGGTACCTGTGCAGGGACAATTCCGCAAGGAAAGCGAACCGGGAATCACATTGCTCACCCTTGTCAAAGGCGGTGTGGCAGCGGACAAAAGCATCGGAGACATGATGGAGCTGACGAGTTTCCCTCTCAAGGCGGCCGATGCTCCTTTCGGGAGAGAGATGGCATTCCTGCCGGTGATCATCCGTTTCATCCAGGACCAGGTCATGGAAAAGGTCGGCTCGGAACTGAAGGCATATTCGTCGGGCATCTCCATCAAGCCCAAGACATTCGCCAAACTGTGGAACAAGCAGATCTATTTCAGCGAGGAGGACATCAGTCCGCAGGTCAACACAGAAGTCATTTCCTCTCTCGACCCCGACATATTCTTTGATGAAGACAACACCGAGATATTCGAAAACGGCGACTACAATGCCGTAGTCAGCTATGTGGTCGCTCCGCTCGAGCCTCAGAAAGGCTCCATATGCTACAAGATGCTCATCGGGGCGGACACACACGAGATCTACTATTTCAAGAAACACCAGATTACCGCCTCGAATGGCGCAGGATTCCTGAATTCGGACATGAAGGCGATCACGGGAGTCCGTAAGAAGAACAAACGATAATGATAGTCGGAAAGGCGACCGGAGGGCTTCAGTACGCCGTCAGGAAAAGCGGCAGGGCAGTAGGATACTGCACCCTCAGCATCAGATGCGGTACGCGTGATGAAGGGGAGAGACACGGCGGGCTGGCCCATTTTACAGAACATACACTGTTCAAAGGCACTGAATACAAAAGCGCAAGAGTGATAAACGGCTTCCTCGACAAACTCGGAGGAGAGCTCAATGCGTTCACCACGAAGGAAGAGATTGTCCTTCATGCCACTGTGCTGAAGGAAGATCTCGGCAAAGCCGTTTCACTTCTGCTCGAACTTGCAACCTGCCCTTCTTTCCCGGAAGAGGAAATCGAAGTGGAGCGCGGAGTGGTGATCGACGAGATCCAATCCTACAAGGATGCTCCGGCAGATGATGTCTATGACAAGTTCGAGGAGGCTCTCTTCGGAGGCCATCCCCTCGGAAGGTCGATTCTGGGCACAGCCGCCAGCGTCAGGAAAATCACCACGGAAGAGCTCCACGACTTCGTGAAGGAAAGATTCACCCCGGGGAATATGGCCCTGTCGATAGTCGCTGACATCGATGAACGCAAGATGGAGCAGGGAGTGCTGTCTCTTTCTGAAAAAGTGTTCGGAAGCGGCTTCGCCCCGACTGCGGAAAGAAAGCTTGTCACCATCTCCGAATATGTCCCTTTCAACAGGCGCATCGAGAAGAGGAACCACGAGGTGAACGCGGTTCTGGGCAGCCTGGCACCTTCTCTTTACGGAAGAGAGAAGAGATTCGCGACGATTCTTCTGGCGAACATACTGGGCGGTCCGGCTTCCAACTCGGTCCTCAACGACCTGCTCCGGGAGAGGAACGGCTGGGTCTATGGTGTGGAGGCTTCGTACACCCAATACTCCGAATCGGGGATTCTTGCAATCAGTCTCGGCTGTGACAGGAGCAACCTGGAAAAATGTCTGAAGGAGACCTTCAGGGCCATCGGCAGGCTTCAGAACACACCTCTTTCGGAGAGGAAACTGAAGGCGGCCAAGAAGCAGCTGCTCGGCCAGCTGGCCATCAGTTCGGACAACGGGGAGACCCAATGCCTGTCAATGGGCAAGAGCCTGCTTTCTTTCGGCACAGTGTTCTCAGACGGAGAGAATGTCGCCGCCATCGAGAATGTCAGCGCCGAACAGCTCAGAAGCATCGCCTGCGAGATACTCGCCCCGGAACGGATGTCATCATTGATTTACCTATAGCTGCATGGAGCAAGATGAGAAACAGCAGAGAAGAACAGTACGTTGCAGAGCACTCCTCTCCTCAGAGCGAGGCTCTTGAGTGGATCCAGAAACAGACCCACATCAGAACCAACTATCCAAGGATGCTCACCGGTGCCGTCCAGGGAAGATTCCTTACCATGCTCGCCCGGATCTCAGGGGCCGAAAGGGTGCTCGAAATCGGGACTTTCACCGGTTACTCCTCGACCTGTTTCGCGTACGGGATAAAGGAAGGCGGCATGGTCGACACCCTGGAAATCAACGATGAGCTCGAGGACCTGATCCGCGAAGGCTGGGAAAGAGCCGGAGTCAGGGACAGGATCACTCTCCACATCGGTGACGCAAAAGAGACACTCAGGACATTGTCCGGGCCCTATGACATCGTCTACATGGACGCCAACAAAAGGGAGTACTGTGACTACTACGATCTCATCTTTGACCTTGTCAGGCCGGGAGGGCTGATTCTTGCCGACGATGTACTCTGGGACGGAAAACTTTGGCAGGATCCGATGCCTTCAGACAAGCAGACCCTCGGGATTGCCGCTTTCAACGACATGGTTGCGGCAGACAGCAGGGTCGAATCCGTCATCCTGCCATGGCGTGACGGCCTCAACATCATAAGAAAGAAATAAGGAAGGGCTATTTTCCGCCCATCGCGGCTCTGATCTCAGCCTCCAGGGCATCCTCTTCAGATGTGTCGATCAGATAGTCGTAAGGCTTGCCAACGCCAAGGTGGACAGGCCACAGCCGTGCCTGGGCGACATATTCAAGAGCCTTGCCGTACTGCTTCCTGCCGAGACATTCCTTTGCCTGCTCGAGTTTGATCGTGCGGTACATCGAATGCGTTGCGCTCTGCCCCTCGAACGGAAGCACCTGCATCGAGGCCATCACCTTGTCAGCCTTGCGGTACTTCTTCAGTGCCATCAGCACGCGGACATAGGCATCCGCAACGTGGACATTGTCCTTGTGGGAGGCGTAGAAAGGAGCGATCACGGCTTCCGCTTCCGAATATTCACCCCTGTTCCGCAGTTCCCCGGCAAGGTCGCAGACGTACCTCCACTCATCCGGATCGAGAGCGGCGGCCTTCCGTGCATCCTCCAGGTCATGCGTGAGAGTGAAACGGTAGGAATAATACGGAGCGAAGCCGGAGTCATCCCCAAGGAGGAGTCCGATGGCCGAGGAGTCATCCCCGAGGTAGTCGGAGAGCATGGCAAGAAGATAGCGGAACTGCCAGCCTCCATTCTCTTCCACGGCCCACCTGAGCGGTTCGAAGGATTCGCTGCGGAACGGGAAGACCAGATCGAGCTGACGGTGTCTTGCTTCCTCGAGGGCGACAGGATCATTCCGGAGCCAGGCCTTCCAGACAGAAAGGAGGACATTGTCTTCCATGCAGGCATCCAGAATCCGGATGGCCTTGTCGTCAAGGCCGATTTCGTGGTACCAGGATGCCAGATGAAGATAGTTCTGCCACTTCATTTCTTCGGTTATCCCCTCGTCCAGCTGTCCGGGGCTCAGCTCGCCGGCCAGGCACAGTTCAGCATCCGGAAAATGACTCAGAGGATCAAGGCTGCGGATCCTGTCAAGAATCTCCCGGTCAGGGCAGCATTGGTAGAGCAGCTGGAGAGCAGTCATGTTCCAGGCATTGCCCACAAGGCTCTTGGCGGCATATTCAGTGGCCGCCTCCCTGTCTCCCAATGCGAAATGTATCTTTGCCAGAGCAGTCTGGGCGGCACTGCGGAGTTCCATTGTCAGGGCGGCGATCTCAAGCCTGTCCAGGGCATCATAGACCTTGCCCAGTTTCCATGCCGCAAGGCCGCCGGTGTAGTTGGCCCCGGGGTCGTAGGCATCGATTGAGAGCACCTTGTTGCAGAGAGAGTAGCATCCCTCCCAGTCCATGGCACGGTAGCGCAGCGCGGCCTTCGTGACAAGCGCACCTGTTGCAGAAGGATTTCCGGCAAGGGCGGAATCGGCATATTCCTCGGCGAGATCGTAGAGTCCCATTCCCTGAAGGCAGCGGGCATATATCTCGAGACCCTCGACGGAAGTCTTGTCGAAGTCCTTGTCAATCTGATGAGGGCGATCCGTCTGTCGGGAATCTGAAGACCAGATCCTTTCACCTCGGACATAAACGGAGGCGGGAACGGTACCGAGGGAAAGAGTCCTGTTGAAAGGATCCCCAGGCTCAAGGGTGACATTCTCCGAATATATTCCCTTGCCGTCAGCATCCCTCACTTCGAGGACACCGGCGAGCCTCCGGAGCGGGTATATTCCCAGATGCATGCTCCCTTCGTCCGTGCGCTCGAGGTTGACAACGGCCTTCAGGGTCACCTCATCGACTCCTCCGATGCCGGAGAAAGGCAGCCAGTACTCATTCCACTCGTCAGTGCCGTACGGGGTGAAGAGAAATTGCTTGAACGGAGTGTCATTGCTCTGGACCATGTTCTGGTTGAACAGACGTCCGCTCTGCAGTTCCACATACTGGGGATTGCCATCGGTCAGGAGGTCTATCCAGATCGAGCCTTCTTCCGAAGGAGCCCAGGTGAAGTACTTGCGTCCCGGCTTCTCATCCCTGCGGGCATAGTGGAGCATGCCGAAGTCGTCACCTTCCCAGTAGGCCCCGAAATAGCCCTTTTGCGAGCCTCCCGGGTGAAGGGACTTGTCCCTTCCGAATTTCTGGTCTGAATACTTCGAGAAATCGTGGCCCTGGTCGAAAGGGTATGGAGTGGTCCTGCCATCATGGCCTATCGAATATGTCGCCGGATAGACCAGGTTGAGGTCTTCCGAGGCTGTCACTGCGGAATTGGCCCAATGGTAGTAAGGCTGCTGAAGACCGCTGTAGTTGTGCCAGAAGGTTCTGGTACGCACCCAGACGGCATCCTTCGGGAGGTTGATCTCGACCATCCAGCGGGTTCTGGTCAGCAGTTCCTGCACTCCGATGTAGCAGCTGACCGACCCGTCCGCCTTCTTTTCAACCTTGTAGTCCACCGGGGAAGAGCAGGAAGGAGCGTGACCGATGATCCCGTAGTTGAATTCGATACCGCCGCTGGTCCATGGCCCCCGCAGGGAAATGTCCCTGAACTTGACCACCGGGTTGTCGTAGAAGAGCTCGCGGGAAGCCTTCTTGTCATAGACCGACCAGATCTTGCCTCCGATCTGCGGGAATATCTTGACCCTCAGGAAGTCATTCTCCAGGACCACCATCTTCCAGAGCCGGTCTTCTCCCTCCAGGGCAAAGGACTGGTAGCGATGGTAAGGGTAGATTCTTCCGGTCCGGGGAACCGGATCGGGGTCGGAATAGCCGTAGGTGCGCATCACCGTGTCCTTGACGGTGACACTCTGGGCGGACAGGGCAGCGCAGAGCAGCAGGAAAACCGGAAGCAAGGCCAGGCGTCTCATGACATACCTCCTTATCAGCCGATGACGGCACCGTTGACAAGGGCTTCGGCCGGAGTAATGAACCTCATCTTGCCGTCTCCCTGCTTCGCCATCAGAATCATTCCCCTGGACTCGATGCCACGGATCTTTCTCGGCTCCAGGTTGGCAAGGATGCAGATCTGCTTCCCCACCATCTCTTCAGGAGAATAGTACTCAGCGATGCCTGAGACTATTGTCCTCTGGTCGATTCCGGTGTCGATTGTCAGTTTGAGAAGCTTGTCGGTCTTCGGAACCCTCTCGGCCTCGAGAACGGTGGCGGTACGGATGTCCATCCTGCCGAAATCGTCGAATGAAACCGGATCCTTCTGAGGCTCGATCCGCTTTGCTGCCTCCTCGGCTGCCGCTGCAGCTTCTGCAGCTTCCCTTTCGGCCTTTATCCTGGCGAGTCTGTCAAGCTGAGCCGCGATGGCTTCGTCTTCGATCTTCGCGAAGAGAAGTTCCGCCTCACCGAGCCTGTGACCGGCCGGCAGAAGGCTCTCGGCACCGAGATTGTCCCATTCCAGGCACACGGAGGAGTCCCCGCAGGAACAGTCCGGGCACTTTGCCGCAGCATCCCCGCAGCAAGATGCCGGAACGGTGTGCAGGGCACTTCCCTCACCTTCCCTGTAGGTATTGACAGTCTCCTGTTCTCCCTTGCGGTGATCGGTTCCCGCACAAAGGCTGACACCCAGCATCTTGCGCAGTTTCTCGGCAGCAAAAGGAGTGAACGGTTCGAAAGCTATCGCAAGGTCCGCGCAAATCTGCAGGCTGACGTTCAGGATGGTAGCGCAACGGGCCATGTCGGTCTTGGCAACCTTCCAAGGCTCTGCGTCCGAGATGTATTTGTTGCCCACCCTGGCGATTCCCATCGCGTCCTTGAGAGCCTCGCGGAAATGGAACTGGGAGATGTTGTCTTCAAGCGACTTCCTGAGCGGAAGGATCTGGGCAAGAGTCTCGCGGTCAATGTCCTCCAATTCTCCGGCAGCCGGGACCACTCCTTCGAAATACTTGTGGGTCAACACGATCGCACGGTTGACAAAATTGCCGAATATGGCGACCAGCTCGCTGTTGTTGCGGGTCTGGAAGTCCTTCCAGCTGAAATCGTTGTCCTTGGTTTCAGGCGCATTGGCTGTCAGGACGTACCTCATCACGTCTGCCTTGCCAGGGAAATCTTCAAGATATTCATGAGCCCAGACAGCCCAGTTGCGGGAAGTGGAGATCTTGTCGCCCTCGAGATTGAGGAACTCGTTGGCAGGGACGTTGTCAGGCAGGATATAGCCGTCGCCGTAGGCTTTGAGCATCGACGGGAAGACTATGCAGTGGAAGACGATGTTGTCCTTGCCGATGAAATGCACAAGACGGGTGTCCTCACTCTTCCACCATTTCTCCCATGACTGCGGAAGAAGTTCCTGGGTGTTGGAAATATAGCCGATCGGAGCATCGAACCATACATAGAGGACCTTCCCTTCGGCACCCTCGACCGGAACGGGGACTCCCCAGTCCAGGTCACGGCTCACCGCACGCGGCTGAAGACCTCCGTCGATCCAGCTCTTGCACTGACCATAGACATTGCTCCGCCACTCCTTGTGCCCGTCCAGAATCCACTCACTGAGCCATTTCTCATACTGGTCGAGAGGAAGGTACCAGTGGGTGGTCTTCTTCTTGACAGGTACGGCTCCGCT
>SAMEA3663223__coassemble_541_pt1 | contig 9103 bp, 7 predicted proteins | sample SAMEA3663223__metabat2_high_PE_004 | metagenome-assembled genome bin SAMEA3663223 (sample SAMEA3663223) | pig gut metagenome | biome: pig gut; feature: pig-associated habitat; material: faeces | place: China | collected 2013
CTTTCTAGGAAGCCTTTCAGACTGGATAAAAAAAGAAGGTGGCTGAAAAGAGCCACCTTCTTTTTATCTGCAGGGAGCGGATCCCTGTCAGAAAGATGCCGCGGTAGGTTCGGAACCGAAGCGTCCGCCGACTTCGATCTTGGCCTTCAGGCTTATGTTCTTTGAAGAATCATCTGCCTTCTCATCGATCATCTTGCGGAGAAGCTGGTAAGACTTCTCGGCGATTTCTGCAACAGGCTGGATGATGTGAGGCACGGCCGGCTTGTTGATGTCGAAGATGTCGCTTTCGTCGAAGCAGACGAAGGAGAAGTCTTTAGGAAGGTTCAGGCCAAGCGCATTGAGGGCGTTGAAGCCGTAGAGACCGATCTTCTTTGTCGGAAGGATGAAAGCCTCAGTGCCTCTCTTGGCGGCGTCACGGAATATTCCGATGACATCCTTCTTGGCCGTGGTGGCTTCATATTCAATCCTGTGGAGACGGGCATCGTCCAGAAGACCTGACTCTTCCATCGCTTTCTGGTAACCCGCCTCGCGGTCGACGAGACTGGTCACACCGTTGAGGTAAGAGATCATTTCGATCTTTCCGAAACCTTGGTGGATAAGATATTTCGTGGCAAGATAACCGGCATCGACATTGTCGACGAGGACACGTCCGAACTGGTCTCCCGGGAAGTCACGGTCGATGAGCACGGTAGGGACTCCGATGGCGGAGACTCTGTCGAGCGCGGCATCAGCTTCCAGACATGGAGCGACAATGAGGCCTTCCACGTTGAAACCGATCATGGTATCGATCAGCTTGGACAATTTGTGAGGGTTTTCCTCTGATGATGCAAAAATGACCGTGTAGCCCTCTTTATAGGCGATCTGCTCGATGTGGCGACAGATGTCTGAAAAGAACTGGTTGGCGATGTCGGACACTATCACGGCAATGGAATGCGAGCGTCCGCTTCGCAGGGAAGCAGCAGCATTGTTCCTCCTGTAGCCGAGTCTCTTGGCTACCTGCAGGACACGCTGGGCGGTGTCATGGTTGACGGGACAGTCAAGCCTGCCGTCTTTGCCTACTTTGGCATTCATCACAAAGGAGACCAGGGTGACTGACACCCCGGCTTCCCTTGCAACGTCTCTGATGGTTACTTTTTTGATTGCCATTTGTTAATTCGATGTTAGAGCAGGTGACAGACGACGGTCAGACCGGCCATCACGATTGAAACCATGCTCATAAGTTTGATAAGGATGTTGAGAGAAGGACCTGAAGTGTCCTTGAAAGGATCTCCTACAGTGTCACCCACGACTGTTGCATGGTGGGCGTCGGAGTTCTTTCCTCCCAGATTGCCTTCTTCGACATATTTCTTGGCATTGTCCCATGCTCCACCCGAATTGGACATGAAGACAGCGAGAACGAAACCTGCGCCGAGACCTCCGATGAGGAGACCGAGAACACCGGCAACGCCGAGAACGACACCTACGAGGACCGGTGCGAGGATTGCGATGATCGAAGGAACGAGCATCTCGTACTGTGCGGCCTTTGTAGAGATTTCAACGCAGCGCTTGTAGTCAGGAGTACCCTCACCGGTGAGGATGCCCTTGATCTCGTGGAACTGACGACGTACTTCGACAACCATCTTCTGTGCGGCGCGACCGACAGCATTCATTGTAAGACCGCAGAAGAGGAAGGCCATCATCGAACCGATGAAGACACCAGCCAGGACTGACGGATTCATAAGGCTTACATTGAAATGCTTGAGGATGTCAAGGATCGACGCATCGCTGGCGGCCACCTGACCGGCAACTCCGCTGATCATTTCACCGGCACGGGAAAGCGCAATCTTGATTTCCTCGATGTAGGAAGCAAGAAGGGCAAGGGCGGTAAGGGCTGCGGAACCGATGGCGAAACCCTTTCCGGTTGCTGCAGTTGTGTTGCCAAGGGCGTCGAGAACATCAGTCCTCTCACGGACCTCAGGCTCGAGCTCGGACATCTGGGCATTTCCGCCTGCGTTGTCGGCGATAGGGCCATAGGCATCGGTAGCGAGGGTGATGCCGAGGGTTGAGAGCATACCTACAGCTGCGATTGCGACACCGTAAAGACCCTTCGACAGGGAAGCGGCCTCCATCATGGAATTGACATCGAAACCGATGGCGAAGAGGAAGCTGAGGATGATTGCGGCAGCGATTGCAAGCACAGGAATGGCGGTAGAGAGCATACCGAGACCGACACCGCTGATGATGACGGTAGCAGGACCCGTGGCAGAGCTCTCAGCGAGCTTCTGGGTAGGACGGTATGAGTGTGAGGTGTAGTACTCTGTAGCCTTTCCGATGACGACACCTGCGATAAGGCCGGAGAGCACAGAGCAGCTGAAATGCCACCAGTCGGAATTCTGGGTACCGAAGACGAGGGCAAGAATGCCGAAAGTGGCGACACCGCTGAGGATGGCTGCCAGGTTGGTACCGAAGCTCATGGACTTCAGGAGCTGAGCCATGCCTGCACCTTCCTTGGTACGCACAGTGAATATGCTGATGACGGACAGGACGACACCGACAGCTGCGATGAGCATCGGAGCGAGGATGGCCTTGGTCTGCATTGCAGGACCGGCTGCATAGAAGGCAGAAGCGCCGAGGGCCATTGTGGAAAGGATGGATCCGCAATAACTCTCATAGAGGTCAGCGCCCATGCCGGCGACGTCACCGACATTGTCACCTACGTTGTCTGCGATTGTGGCCGGATTGCGAGGGTCGTCCTCAGGAAGATCTGACTCGACCTTGCCGACGATGTCTGCACCGACGTCAGCGGCCTTGGTGTAGATACCGCCGCCCACTCTTGCGAAGAGAGCCTGGGTGGAAGCACCCATTCCGAAGGTAAGCATCGTGGTGGTGATGACTACCAGTTTCTGAGCTTCTGAAGCCTCGACCACGAACGCGTTGAGGAGAATCCACCAGATTGCGATGTCAAGAAGACCGAGACCGACAACGGTGAGACCCATGACGGCTCCGGAACGGAATGCCACTTTAAGACCTGCATTGAGGCTGCGTCTGGCTGCATTTGCAGTACGTCCTGATGCATATGTTGCAGTCTTCATGCCGATGAAACCGGCAAGACCGGAGAAGAAACCACCTGTAAGGAATGCAAATGGAACCCAAGGGTTCTGCACACCGAAGCCATAGGCCAGAATGGCAAAGAAGATCGCCAGGATGATGAACACGATCACGACAATCTTGTACTGCTGCTTGAGATACGCCATGGCGCCTTCACGGACGAACTGTGCGATCTGCTTCATGGTAGGGGTACCCTCATCTTCCTTCCTCATCTTGTGATAGAAGATCCAGGCAAAAAGAAGCGCGACTACGGATGCCGCCGGTACCAGGTAAAATAGTGAATCCATAAATGAAACAAAATTAGTTATTAGTTGATTAAAATACGAACTTGCGTTTTAATAAATTGAATTAAAAAAATTCCGGGATTTCCCGTGAAAATGCCCGATTTTTACCTGAAATCACATTAAACGTTGCAAAGATAAGGACTAGCAGTTTAAGGCTCACAGTAAAAACTGACAAAAAAACGTGAAATTTTGACACAATCCTGTCACCAGCAGGCCCAGACAGATGCATGGGTAATCGTTTTTATTGACTTCCATGCTTGAATATTTGTCCGTGGAGACCGGATTTGCCCCGTAAAAAAACTTTAATATTCCGACACAACATTCTAAAACTTTTATATATCTTAGCACCCAGACACAAACGAACGAACTTGATGAAAGTCTTCCGGACATACAACCAGCAGCAGAACCAGCAGCAGAACCAGGTTAACAATAACCAGGCTCAGCAGCGTGTGCACATACAGGACCGGAAGTAGAAAGATACCATAACAGCGAGAAGATATCATAACGCCATAACAAGGCCGGTCCTGAACAAAGGGCCGGCCTTCTTTTTATACAAACCTCAACAATATAACGGACTAAACAAATAGTTAGTGTATTACCTTTAAATTTCAAACAAGATGAAAAAACGTATGGTCATCTTCGCCGCGATCGCTGCGGCAACGGTATTTTCCCCAATCAGCGCCCATGCAGGCGAACCGATCAAGGCCGAAATCGGCACAGACATTGTCAGCTCCTATCTCTGGAGAGGATCCAGACTGGACGGTCCGGCTTTCCAGCCGACAGTGGGACTCGAATGGAACGGGCTCTCACTCCGCGCCTGGGGATCCACGGGCTTCTCTGATGCCTGTGAAGTGGATCTCACCCTGGCATATTCAATCGGAGGCTTTACAGTCGGCATCACCGACTACTGGGCTGCCTCCACAGGCGCAAAATTCTTCGACTTCTCAGCCGAGACCCTCCATGTGGCCGAAGTCTACCTCGGCTATGATTTCGGTCCTGTTGCCCTCAACTGGTACACAAACTGCCTGGGAGCGGTAGGCTGCACCCCTGAAGGTGCAAAGGCCTATGCTTCATATTTCGAGGTTTCAGCGCCGTTCAGCCTCGGAGGAATCGAATGGAGCGCGGCAGTCGGTGCAACTCCTTGGGCAAACGACTATTATGGAGCAGAAGGTTTTGCCGTCATCTGTGCCAGCCTCACTGCAACCAAGGAAATCGCCCTCGGCAGTGACTTTTCCATCCCCGTGTTCGCAAGCCTGATGGCAAACCCACGCTCTGAACAGTTGTTCTTCAGCGTGGGTGTCTCTTTCTGAGACAGCAAACCATTTTGAGACTACTAGTGTATTACCTTAATCTTTTCAAGAAATGAAGAAAATCGAAGCAATCATCCGAAAAACGAAATTCGAGGATGTGAAAGAAGCCTTGTTCGAGGCAGACATCAACTGGTTCTCTTATTCCGAGGTCAAGGCTATCGGCCAGGACAGGGAGGACAGGGTGTACCGTGGAGTGATGTACAGTACCGACATCATCTCGCGCATCGAGATCACCATCATCTGCCGTGACCAGTTCGTAAAGCCGGCCATCAAGGCCATCATGGACGCTGCCCGCACAGGCGAGGTCGGAGATGGAAGAATATTCGTGAGTCCTGTAGATGACACTTACTCCATCAGGACAGGAGAACACGGGGACACAGTACTTGCAGACAAAAAATAGGAAATCATGGAAACAGCAATATCAACAATCAACAGTCTTGACACAGTTTGGGTACTTCTTGCAGCAATGCTTGTCTTCTGGATGCAACCGGGCTTCGCTCTCGTGGAAGCCGGTTTCACACGCTCCAAGAATACCGCCAACATACTTATGAAGAACTTCGTGGACTTCATGGTAGGTTCCATACTCTTCTGGTTCATCGGTTTCGGCATCATGCACGGCACCGGCAACGGCTTCATCGGTGAGATCCACCTTTTCGACTGGTCCTTCATCGGCGATTCGAATATCCCGGCCGAGTGTACCTTGTTCTTCCAGACCGTCTTCTGCGCCACATCCGCTACCATCGTGTCAGGAGGTATGGCCGAACGTACCAAGTTCGGAATGTACATCGTGATCTCCGTGATCATCTCGATGTTCATCTATCCTATCGAAGGCCACTGGACCTGGGGCGGAGGATGGCTTTCATCCCTTGGCTTCCATGACTTCGCAGGCTCGACCGTAGTTCACGCCGTCGGTGGCGTCATCGCCCTTGCCGGCGCTATGATTCTTGGTCCGAGACGCGGCAAGTACAACAAATCCGGCAAATCGGTGGCTATCCCGGGACACAATCTCACCTTCGGTGCTCTCGGTGTGTTCATCCTCTGGCTCGGATGGTTCGGCTTCAACCCTGGTTCCCAGCTCGCCGCTGACGGAGCCGACAATGCAGTCGCAATCTCTCACGTCATCTGCACCACGAACATGGCAGCTGCCGTCGGAGGCCTCTCTGTACTCTTCCTTACCTGGATTGTCTATGGAAAGCCATCTCTTTCCCTTGTCTGCAACGGCGTGCTTGCCGGTCTGGTCGGCATCACGGCAGGCTGTGACATGGTTTCCATCGGTGGTTCCGCAATGATCGGACTCCTCTGCGGCTGCGCAATGGTCGGCGCCGTAGCGCTCATCGACAAGGTGTTCAAGATCGACGATCCTGTCGGTGCAGTCTCCGTACACGGCGTCTGCGGCATCCTTGGAACCATTCTTACCGGTGTCTTCGCCACAGACGGAGGACTTCTCTACGGTGGAGGTTTCCGTTTCCTCGGCATCGAGACACTCGGCGCTCTGGTGACCGCTGCATGGGCATTTGTCCTCGGTTTCGCCTGTCTGAAGATTCTGGACAAGATCTGGGGAATCCGTGTAGAGCCTAGAGTGGAAGAAGAAGGACTTGACGTTTACGAACACGGAGAGTCTGCTTACAACAACTAGTCAGTCTCAACTGGCAAAACCAGCAATAGCTGGAGTACTTTTCTGAACAGATGGCGGCCGCTCAGTGAGAGTAGCCGCCATCAATTGTTTCAATGCAGGAAGGAAAATGCCGGAAACGGCATCAAAAAGGAACTAGATAGTTCCGAATATCCTGTCTCCCGCGTCACCCAGACCAGGAAGTATGTAGCAGTTGGAATTCAGCTCGCGATCCACGGCAGCCACATAGATGTCCACGTCAGGATGAGTCTCCTGAACCTTCCTTACCCCCTCCGGAGCAGCCACGAGGCACATCAGACGGATGTCCTTGCATCCGGTCTTCTTGACAAGGTCGATCGCGTCGCAGGCGCTTCCTCCGGTGGCGAGCATCGGATCCGTCAGGATGCACATGCGGTGTTCCATTCCCTTCGGGAGTTTGCAGTAGTAAGGCACAGGCTGATGGGTGGTCTCATCCCTGTACAGGCCGATGAAGCCGACCCTTGCCACAGGGATCAGTTCCCTCAGGCCGTCCACCATGCCCAGACCGGCCCGGAGAATCGGCACGATCGCAACTTTCTTACCGGCGATCTTCTTCAAGGTCGCAACCTCAAGAGGCGTCTCCACCTCGACATCCTGGAGAGGAAAGTCCCTCGTCACTTCATAGCCCATCATCAGGGAAATTTCATAGAGCAGCTGTCTGAAGACGCTCGAAGGGGTTTCCTTGTCCCTCATGATCGTCAGCTTGTGCTGGATCATGGGATGGTCGATCACATGTAATGTACTCATGATTATCAGTGTGTTGAATATGTGTCAGTGCCGTCCGTCAGATCTGCTGCCGGGGGTCCTCCTCAGTGGCTGGGGCAAGCATCTCATCCACAAGCCACTGGGCATTTCCAATCTCCTTGACCAGGAAGAGCAGGTAGCGGATGTCCAGGGTGATGTTGCGGCATATTTCCGGATCGAAATGAATGTCGCTCATCGTGCCTTCCCAGACCCTGTCGAAATTGAGTCCTATCAGCTCGCCGTCCGCATTCAGGACAGGGCTTCCGGAGTTGCCTCCCGTGGTGTGATTGGTCGCAAGGAAGCAGACCGGCTGGTCCTCGTGGCCGCCTGCGGCATAGATGTCGCGCAGTTTCTGAGGAATGTTGTAGTCGAAGATTTCAGGATTGTCCTTCTCGATGATGCCCTTGAGGGTGTAAACCGGCTCGTAACGGACAGCATCTGCCGGTGAATAGCCCGAGACCTTGCCATAGGCAACCCTGAGGGTCAGGTTCGCATCCGGGAAAAAGTCCTTCTGCGGCTCGAATTCCATCTGGCCCCTGACATAGAGACGGTAAAGCAGGTTCAGTTCATCTGTGAGAGCTTTCGTTCGTGGCAGAAGAGTGTTGCGGTACCAGTCTTCCATGTTCAGATGGAACTGGTAGGCTGGATCGCTGGATTTGTAGACCGGACTATGCTCTGCGCGGAAAGCGGACTTGCCGAAGAGAACTTCCGCCCATTTCTCGATGGTGCGGTATTCCTTCTTCCGGGCAAGGTACCATTCCGGCAGAAGGTCCGCCGGCATATTCGCATCAAAGACATTCATCACCTCGATGAAGCATTCCTTGTCGATAGGCAGATAGTAGTTCTTGTAGAACCCGCCGAGGTCGGCCTTTCCATCCGATTTGAAGAAGGAGGCTGCGGCAGAGGCGATTTCCACCGTCGCGACGCTTTCCTTGTAATAGTCTATCGCCAGGGCATATTTCTCAAGTTGTGAATATACCGCCGCAAGTTTCCCCGTCACACCTTCGTAAGGGGTGCCTTCGGCCCATTTCTCAAAGCGGGCCTCATAGTCCCTCTTGGCCTGGACAACATGGTTCCTGGCAAGTCCCCTGGCCTCTCCCTGCCATTTCTTCCAGGCATTTGCCACACTGGCATTCTTTGCCGAATACCTGATTCTTACATCAGGAGATTCCGACATGTACTTCTTCTGGATGGCAAGCCTCCGGGTCCGCAGATCGATCTTCACGGGATCCGAGACCTCACCGATGTAGCGGACGGCCTCCGAATGGAGATATTCCTGAGTGCTTCCCGGAAAACCGAAAACCATGGTGAAATCGCCTTCCTTCACACCTTCGGTGGAAATCCTCAGGAAACGGCGCGGATGGTACGGAACATTTTCTTCGCTGATTTCGGCCGGTTCATTGTCCTTCCCGGCATAGATACGGAAAATCGAGAAGTCACCGGTGTGGCGCGGCCACATCCAGTTGTCGGTGTCGCCTCCGAACTTTCCGATCGAAGACGGCGGAGCACCGACCAGACGCACGTCCCTGAACTCCTTGTAGACGAAAAGGAAGTACTGGTTGCCATAGTACATCGCTTCGACACTGGCCTTGAGACCCTTCCCTGCAGCTTCAGCTTCCTTGCGGATGACGTCCGCATTGTGCTTCACGACAGAATCCCTCCAGGATTCGGTCATCGAGCCTTCAGTGAATCCGGCAAGGACAGCCTGGGTCACATCCTCCATCCTCTGGAGAATCTTCACGGTCAGACCCGGATTGGTCAGCTCCTCGTCCCTGCTCATCGCCCAGAAACCATCCTTGAGGTAGTCATGTTCGACACTCGAATGGCTCTGTATCTGGGAATATCCGCAATGATGATTGGTGAGCAAAAGACCGTCCGAGGAGACGATTTCGCCCGTGCAACCTCTGCCGAAGAGCACGACTGCATCCTTCAGAGAGGCCTGATTGACACTGTAGATGTCCTCGGCGCCGAGCTTGAATCCCTTGGCCTGCATGTCACCTATTCTCTGGCCGATAAGGGATGGAAGC
>SAMEA3663223__coassemble_549_pt1 | contig 9003 bp, 3 predicted proteins | sample SAMEA3663223__metabat2_high_PE_004 | metagenome-assembled genome bin SAMEA3663223 (sample SAMEA3663223) | pig gut metagenome | biome: pig gut; feature: pig-associated habitat; material: faeces | place: China | collected 2013
GCCGACGTCAAAGGGGTCATCCTCTCCGGAAGCCCCTGCTCGGTCAGGGACAGCAATGCCCCTCAGATTGACCTGAGCGGCATCAAGGGAGTCTTTCCGCTTCTGGGAATATGCTACGGCGCCCAGTATCTCGCCTACAGGTTCGGCGGCGATGTGGAAGGGTCCCTCTCAAGGGAGTACGGACGCGCCACCATGCAGGTCGTCAGGGAGGATTCCCCTCTCCTGTCCGGAGTGCCTGCAGCCTCACAGGTCTGGATGTCGCACGGAGACACCATCTCCAGGCTGCCGGAAGGGGCGGAGGTCATCGCATCGACGGAGAACGTGACCAACGCAGCCTTCAGTTTCAAGGGAGAGAAAACCTACGCCGTCCAGTTCCACCCGGAGGTCTTCCACACGACGGAAGGAAGCAGGATTCTCGGCAATTTCGCTCTGGGAATATGCGGATGCAAGGGCGACTGGACTCCGGATTCGTTCATAGAGACCACGGTGGAGGCGATCAGGAAGCAGGTCGGGGACGAGAAAGTCATCCTCGGGCTCAGCGGAGGCGTGGACTCGACAGTGGCCGCCGCCCTGCTCAACAAGGCCATAGGGCATAACCTCACCTGCATATTCGTAAACAACGGCCTGCTCAGGAAGAATGAATATGAAGATGTCCTCGAGTCCTACAAGAGCATGGACCTCAACGTGATCGGAGCTGACGCATCGAAGGAGTTCCTCGCGGAGCTTGCCGGAGTCAGCGATCCGGAAACCAAAAGGAAGATCATCGGAAGGCTCTTCGTCGAAACTTTCGACAAATACGCCAGGACTGTCGGCAATGCCCGCTGGCTGGCCCAGGGAACCATCTACCCTGACGTCATCGAATCGGCCGGCATAGAGGGAATCGCTTCGAAAATCAAGTCCCACCACAATGTGGGCGGGCTGCCGGAGAAGATGAATCTGAAGATCGTGGAGCCGCTGAGGATGCTGTTCAAGGACGAGGTCCGCAGAGTGGGCCGCGCTCTGGGCATCAAGGATGAGCTGGTCGGAAGACATCCGTTCCCGGGTCCTTCTCTCGCTATCAGAATCATCGGCGAGATCACCGAGGAAAAGCTCAGGGTTCTTCGCGAGGCCGACGACATCTACATCAGGGGCCTGCGCAACTATGACTGCTCCTCACTCCATCTGCCTTCAGCCTCAGATCCGCGTGTAGAGGCAAAGACGCTCTACGATGCAATCTGGCAGGCAGGCGTCATCCTCCTGCCGATCAAGAGTGTCGGTGTGATGGGTGATGAGAGGACCTACGAGAATCCGGTTGCGCTGAGAGCGGTGGTGTCCACCGACGCGATGACCGCAGACTGGTTCCACTTCCCTTACGATTTCCTTGCCAATGTCTCCAACGAAATCATCAACAAGGTCAAGGGCGTGAACAGGGTAGTCTACGACATTTCCTCCAAACCGCCGGCAACAATCGAGTGGGAGTAGCCAATTTATTCAAAAGATAACAGACAGACAATGAACAACAAGCTCAAGACCGCTTCCCTGTGCGTGCAGGGAGGCTATAAAGCCGGTAACGGCGAGCCTATCGAACTGCCTATCATCCAGAGCACCACTTTCAAGTACGACAACAGTGAAGAGATGGCTCTCCTTTTCGACCTGAAGAAGGACGGCTATTTCTACACCAGGCTTGCCAACCCCACCAACGATGCGGTTGCGGCAAAGATTGCCCAGCTTGAGGGAGGCGTGGGGGCAGTGCTGACTTCCAGCGGACAGGCTGCAAACTTCTACGCCGTATTCAACATCTGCGAGGCCGGAGGACATATCATCGCTTCGAATGAAATCTACGGAGGGACTTTCAACCTGTTCGGAGTAACAATGAAGAAGCTCGGAATCGACTGCACTTTCGTCAGTCCGGACGCTTCGGAAGAGGAACTCCAGGCCGCCTTCAGGCCGAACACGCGTGCCATGTTCGGGGAGACCATATCCAATCCGGGATGCCAGATTCTCGACATAGAGAAATTCGCCTCAGTAGCGCACCGGAACGGTGTTCCCCTCATCGTGGACAACACGTTTGCAACTCCTGTCAACTGCAGGCCTTTCGAATGGGGTGCGGACATCGTCACCCATTCCACGACAAAGTACATGGACGGCCTCGCGACCCAGGTAGGAGGTGCAGTGGTGGACAGCGGCAACTTCGACTGGATGGCCAATGCGGAGAAATTCCCCGGACTCTGCACTCCGGACGAATCTTACCATGGCCTGACCTATGTCAAGGATTTCGGAAGGATGGGCTACACCACAAAACTCGTTTCCCAGCTGATGCGCGACCTCGGATCAATACCGGCACCCCAGAATTCGTTCCTGCTCCACCTCGGGCTCCAGACCCTTCACCTGAGGATGGCCCAGCACTGCCGCAACGCCCAGGCCGTGGCAGAATTCCTCCAGGCGAACCCGAAGGTTGCATGGGTACACTATTGCGGCCTGCCGGACGACCCGAACCACGAAAAGGCTCTCAAATACCTCCCGAACGGCTCTTGCGGGGTTCTCGCATTCGGGCTGAAGGGCGACAGGGAGACCGCGATAAAGTGGATGGACTCGCTCGAAATAATCAACATCGTGACCCACGTAGCCGATGCCAGGACCTGCGTCCTGCACCCGGCCAGCCACACCCATCGGCAGTTATCCGAGGAACAATTGAAAGAGGCCGGTGTTGCTCCCGACCTCATCCGCCTCTCTGTCGGCATCGAGGACATCGATGACATCCTCGCCGACATCAGCCAGGCACTTGACAGAATCTAGTCCAGGTTGATTTCCTGGCCCAGATGAATATTCCGGGTGCTGCTACCTGCTTCAATCAGGTAGCGGCACTTGTCATATTTCCAATCCCCGAGAGTCACATCGTAGAATGAAAAAGCGTCGCGGCCGAGAATGAATTTCACTTCACGGCTTTCCCCGCTTTTCAGCCAGACCTTCTCGAAGGCCTTGAGTTCGTGTACAGGACGGTTGACCGAAGGATTCAGGGGCTTGACATAGATCTGGACGACTTCCGCACCGTCACGCTTGCCGGTGTTGGCCAGTTTGAGAGTACATTCAACACTGCCATCGCCGACCGGCCTGACAGACATGTCGCTGTAGGAGAAAGTGGTGTAGCTCAGTCCATGGCCGAAAGGATACAATTCTCCTTCAGGATTGCGGTCAAAGTAGCGGTAACCGACATTGAGGCTGTCGGTATAGAGGACGTGGTCCTGATCCTGCCAGGCTTTGCGGCAAGGATAGTCTTCGAGAGTCTTTGCCCATGTAAAAGGAAGACGGCCGGAAGGATCGGTTTTGCCGGTGATGATGTCGGCGACCGCATTTCCTCCCTCAAGACCCGGATACCATGCTTCCAGGATGGATGAAGCATATGGCTCGACAGAACCCAGTTCCAGAGGGGAGCCATTGAGAAGGACCAGACTGACATTGCTGTTGCAGCGTGAGAGGTTCTCAACAAGGGTTGCCTGGGCTTGTGGCAGGTCAAGGCTCTGGCGGTCACGTCCCTCGGTGTCGATGCTGTGGTCTATTCCTCCTACCACAATCACGGCATCCGCCTTCTTTGCTGCTTTGCGCAGACGTGCGAGCTGCCTTTCGGAAGCATCGCTTTCCGGGGTTTCGATTTCGATTCTCAAAGCAGCATCACCGACTCCCCTTGTGTACATTACGCAGAGGTGGAAAGGATTGTCCTTCCGGATTTCCACGTTGGCCGTCACCACTCCTCCCTGGTTCGAGGACAGAAGGGCAATCGGAGCTCCTGCCCACTCATTGTTGTAGGCAAGGAGAGAGCCTCCTCCGACAATGAACTTGACAGTGTACCTTCCATCTTCCTTTGCATGGAGCCAGGTGTCGAAACGTGCTTCCCTGAATTCATCAACCTTGATAGCCGGATCAGGAGACTTCATCTCCCACATGTAGTCCACCCTTTCGACGACCTTCGAAACGACAGGCTCGCCCGATCCATGCCGGTAGAAACGGGCGTTCACTCCCTGCCTTTCCCCGTCTGCCATCATCATTTCATCCGGGATGAGGGAGAAACCTCCGAGTTCATCAGATGGAATGTAGGTAACCTTGTTGTCGCCGAAAGCCTTCCGCAGCCCGTCAAGAACGGTTATCTCATAAGGAGCCTGGACCCAGGAACTGCCGCCCATCGCGAGAACACAGAGCTTCTTGTCGGCATTGGGGCCGGTCACAAGAATGTTCCGGACCTTTTTGGGATTGAGAGGCAGGGAATTGTTCTCGTTCTTGAGGAGGACCATTCCTTCTGCCGCTGTCTCCCTGGACACGCTGCAATGTTCCTCTGTGGCAATCTCCGGCTCCGGAAGGGCATCGTGGCTGCCATCGAGAAGGCCCAGCGCATCATAGACCCGAAGCACCCTGCGGACCTTGTCATCGATCTCTGATTCGGCAACACTTCCTTCACGCACAGCCTTGAGCAGAGGCTCACCGAATCCGCACTGGTCACCGCCCGGCATGGAAACGTCCAATCCGGCCCAGGCGGCCTTGTGGGTGGAACGGGTGCCAAGCCAGTCGGTCATCACAAAACCCTGGAAGCCCCATCTGTGCTTGAGAACATCTGTAAGCAAAGTCCGGTCATCGCTCACATAGTTGTAATTGATTCCGTTGGCAGCAGTCATCACAGTCATCACTCCCGCATCCACAGCTGCCTTGAATCCGGGAAGATAGATTTCGTGGAGGGTGCGCTCGTCTACCACCGAAAAATAGAAGTTCCTGTTTTCCTCGCGGTTGTTGCAGGCGAAATGCTTGATGCAGGCAGCGACGCCCTGGCTCTGGATACCACGGACATGGGCGGCTGCGATGCTGCTGTTGAGCATCGGATCTTCGGTATAATATTCAAAGAAACGTCCGCCGAGAGGATCGCGCAGGATGTTGCAAGCCGGGCCGAGAAGCACTCCCCTTCCGCAGGCACGTGTTTCCTCGCCCATCACCTCACCGGCCTTTTCGACAAGGGCTGGATTCCAGGTCGCACCGAGGGCAACCCCGCTCGGGAAGGCTGTCGTACCGATTTTGGCATTCGGCCCTCTCGGCCCGTCACAGCAAGGGACCACAGGGATGTCCAGACGGTCGAGTCCGGCAAAACCCATGTCGCAGCCATAGCAGAAGCGGACCTTCTCTTCAAGGGTCATTTGTTCAATCAATGAATTGATTCTCTCCTCATCGGCATTTTTCAGAGGCCCGGAGGCAGAAACTCTGCCAGCCATCAATGCCAGGCAGAGCAGTACGGTCAGAATTCGATAGTTCATATTCAAATGAAAAATTTGTCAGCATGCGGTTGTACGCGGCACGTTATGCAAAACGCGTTATGCAAAAATAGAAAAATTATATTCAAGAATATTATGGTATATTTGTATGACAACACTGAAAACATAATAAATCAATATCATATCATGAAAAGAATCCTTGCCGTACTGGCATGCATCGTCACGGCCGTCTGCGCTGACGCGGCGGTAGCGGTCAATCTCCGTTGCGAGTATCTCACATCCCCTCTTGGCATCGACAACGCCCACCCCCTGCTCAGCTGGCAGATGAAGAGCAATTCAAGGAATGCCATGCAGACCGCCTGGCAGGTGATGGTTGCCAGCACACCGGAACTGCTCGCGTCCGACAAGCCGGACCTCTGGGACAGCGGCCGCCGGGAGGGCTCTGGAATAGCCGTTGAATATGCCGGAGAAAGACTTGAGTCTTTCAGCAGATGCTACTGGAAAGTCCGCATCTGGGACGAAAAAGGCAAGGCTTCTGCATGGAGCCGGACCGCAGAGTGGGCGATGGGAGCAATCTCGGCAGAGGACTGGGCTCCGGCACGCTGGATTTCTGCAAAGCCAGACGGCCTGTGGTGTGAAGAATGGCAGCAGCGGAAAGCCGCAGAGAAGGCCGTGGAGAAACTTGACTGGCCCCTGTACAACGGCATGGGCATGACAATCTGGGACATCGCGGAGATGACCAAGCCCGCCTACGACCCGTCCCCGCTGATGAGGAAGGATTTCGAGGTCAAGGCCGAAGCGGTCAGGGCGATGCTCTATGTCACCGGCCTGGGCTACTACGAAGCCTTCATCAACGGCGAGCGCGTAGGCGACCAGGTACTCGACCCGGGATGGACCTACTACAACAAGCACACCTCCTACGAAGCCTTCGACGTACTCCCGATGCTCAAATCGGGGAAGAATGCAATCGGGATGATGATAGGCCGCGGCCAGTACAATCCTCTCAGCAATGACATCTGGAGGCTATGCAAGAGCGAATGGGTGGGCCAGCCGAAGGCAATTGCCCTTCTCCGCATTGAATATTCCGACGGCAGCGTGAGCACGGTGGGCACGGACGGAAGCTGGCGCACGACAGGCGGGCCGATTATTTATGATGACACCCGCCTCGGCGAGATCTACGACGCAAGACTGGAGCACGAAGGATGGGCTACTGCGGACTACGACGATTCTGCATGGAAGCCGGTAGCCGAAGTGGACTGGAAGACCAGCCTCAAGTTCCAGTGCCAGCCTCCGGTCCGCTGTTTCGAAGGGTTGAAACCTGTGAAGAGCCTGAGACGCAGCCCGACCGAGACCGTGTACGACATGGGCCGGAACCTGGCCGGATGGGCACGAGTGAAAGTCAAGGGCAAGGCCGGACAGCGCGTGCTTGTGGAATATTGCGAAATCGTGAACGACACTCTCCTTGTCCCGTGGTTGCCGGAATACCGCCGGAACTGCGCAAGGCCTGCCGATGAATATGCCTCATTCTACGACAGCCAAATCCGTGTCAGGCAGCAGAACGGCTACATCCTGAAGGGAGACTCCGAGGGGGAATGTTTCGAGTGCCATTTCTCTTACAAAGGTTTCCAGTACGTCCGGGTCACTGCCGACGCAGACGTGGAAGTGCTCGGTGTGGAGAGCATTCCAGTACACAGCGACCTCCGGAGCACCGGTTCCTTCGAATGCAGCGATCCTTCCATCAACCTTCTGCAGAGGAACAGCATAAACTCGATGCTGAGCAACTATATGAGCATCCCGACCGACTGCCCTCACCGCGAGAAGCAGGGATGGACGGCGGATGCCTTCATCGCATCCGAGGCGGCGATGTACAATTTCGACATGGCCAACTTCTACTCCAACTGGCTGCGCTGCCTTGTTGACTCCGAGAGCCCGGACGGTTCATTGCCGACCGTGGCGCCGAGCACCAACTACGACATCAACAGTTCCACCACCTGGCCGTCCGCCCTCGTCCGGGTCGCCGGAGACCTCTACCGCCACTATTCCGAGGCCCGACCTTCAAAGGACTATCTGGATTGCATGAAGCGCTTCATATTCAACAGCTCGCGCCGTACGGCAAAGGGCAATCCGTACATCATCAACGATGTGCTCGGGGACTGGGTTTCTCCATATTACGACACGCTCGCATTCTCGATGGTGCCGCCGGAGGGCACTGCATATTACGGCACGGCGACCCACGCATATTGCCTGTCGGCAATCGCTGAAATCGCACGTCTGGCAGGTGACGATGCCGCTGCAGACAGCCTGCTCCTCTGCGCCGAGGATTTCAGGAAGGGCTTCAACCGCGAGTTTTACAATGAGGAGTCAGCCGCCTACCGGGGGACCGTTCCAACTCCGGACTACCGTCAGGCCGCCAGCGCAGTGGCCCTCGAGTACGGACTTGTAGCGGAAGGTCAGGAAGAAAGGGTCAGGGAAGGCCTCGTAGCCGACCTCAAGGCCCACGACTACCGCATCGGCACCGGTTTCCTGGGGACTCCGGCAATAATGAACTACCTGCCTCTGCACGACCCGGAGACAGCTTTCAAGGTGGCCACACAGACTGAATATCCAGGATTCACCTATATGCTCAGGGATGGTTCCACCACGATATGGGAAAACTGGAGCGGCCAGGATTCCCGAAACCATCTCCCTTTCGTCCTGATCAGCGCCTACTACTATAAGTTCCTGGCCGGAATCCGCGCAGAAGAACCGGGATTCGCCTCCTTCACCGTGGCCCCTACAGCCGTGGAGCATCTCGACTGGGTGAAAGCTCACCACGATTCGGTGTACGGCAGGATTGCCAGCGAATGGAGGCGCAACGGCAACCATTTCACCCTGACGGTGACAGTCCCGGCCAACACCCGGTGCACCGTGGTCCTTCCTTCGCGCAACGGGGATGAGGTACACCACGTAGGCTCCGGCAGATACACCTTCCATTCCGAGCTTTAGGAACCAAAAGTTTTGCTGACGGCAACATCAATATTCAAAACACACCAAGATGACTATTCATATTTCCTCATATCGACCATTGCTGGTTTCCCTCTGCCTCATTTCGTGTTTGCCGATGACGGCTCAGCATAGAATCGCGCCATCGATCAAGGAGACACACAAATCCTTCTCTTCAAGGGACAAAGAGAAATTCAACAAGCCCGACGAGCTGTACTACCCTGAGACCTGGTTCCACTTTGTAGACGGCAATGTCGGCAAGGATGGAATACGCAAGGATCTCGAAGCCATCTCCGAGGCAGGAATCCGTGGAGTCCAGTTCTTCCATGGAGGCAATTTCGGAGGCAGCTGGCCGGGTGTCGACAATCCTATCTATTGTCTGAGCGAACAGTGGACAGACCTTCTGAGCTACACGGCCAAAGTTGCCGACAGTCTCGGACTCCGATTCACGATGCAGGTTTGCCCCGGCTGGTCGATGGCGGGAGGGCCTTGGATCGAGAAGGAGAATGCCATGCGAGGCATAGTGAGGACCAGGATGGATGTGTCCGGCGGACAGAGGATAGTCCACGATTTCGTGTTGCCGGAGAACCTGTCGTCAGAGGATAAGGACTACCGCGACATCTGCGTCCTGGCATTTCCAAGGCCGGCAGGAGATTGCGGAGAAGATGCCTTTCTCTACGAACTCGACACGCCGGTCCACAATCCTGCCGGACAGTCGCCATGGACAATGGACGTGGAGTTCGACGCTCCGACTGCGGTCAGAAGCCTGGAAATGAGCAATGCCCGCGATTTG
>SAMEA3663223__coassemble_551_pt1 | contig 8982 bp, 4 predicted proteins | sample SAMEA3663223__metabat2_high_PE_004 | metagenome-assembled genome bin SAMEA3663223 (sample SAMEA3663223) | pig gut metagenome | biome: pig gut; feature: pig-associated habitat; material: faeces | place: China | collected 2013
GTTGTAGCATACCCTCATCGACTTGACATAACGGTCCAGAAGACGGGTTTCCGGCTGTTTACCCATATTCGTCCACTCATGCCCCATATCTACCTCATTCTGCATGATCCAATGCGAGATGCGGCCTCCGTTCTGGCCCCAATAGCTGGAAGCAAGATATTCAAGAGCAGCCGCATAGACATTGAAAGCCTTGGCGGAAGTAAGGTCCGGCATCGCGTAGAAACCGCCCTCATTCTCAGGATCGGCATAGACGGAATTCCGCGCGCAGAGAATGATGGCAGAGACTACCACATCTGTTTCCGCGAGGGCACCGAGATGCTTGCGGATCCTGTCGACGGATTTGCCGAAAGCATAGGTGAGACCACCATATTCATAGTCTTCACCTTCTCCGCTGATGACATCCACCAGATGGATGTTGGAAGTGACGCTTCCGATGCCTATTTCCTTGACTTCCTTCAGGTAAAGCTCACCGCCTCCAGCGCCGAAACCCTTCTTGTTCTTCAACTTGAGAGGAGCCGGAGTGGCCTTTGGAGCTACTTCGTCGGCATAGCGGGCATGGGAATCAAGAATCTGGACAGGGCCGTCAAGCCTGACGACTGCCCATTTGGAGAACACACGGTCGTAGTCGATGCCTTCCCTGCCCTTGACGTACCTGTCAAGGGTGATCTCGAACTTTTTGGTTCCGATTCCGACCGTGTAGGGGAAGGTTTTCATTTCGGTGACATCCTGCCATGGAACGATGTCTGCAAGCAGGAAGGATCCTTCGCCGGAGCAGACTCCGGAGATTGTCACCTTGTCCTCAGTCACGACAACCTTCTTTATTACAGAAGGATATTCGGTGGCAAGATAGCTGTCGATGTTCTCTGCCATCCGGACCTTCTCTTCCCATGGAATAGCCTGCGCATGGGAAGAAACGCCAACCACGGCCAAAAGAGCAGCCGTGGTCAGCAATCTTATAGTGTCAAATTTCATATTACTCAACTTCATGCATGATGGAATCCCAGTCAGTGATGCCGATGGTGCTCAGATAAGGAGCGAAGACCTCATCTTCCTGATCGGTTCCGGCAGCCTTCCAGACATACCAGACTGGCTTAGGGTCAAAATTATTGAATCCACCCTCCGCAAAGGCCCTCAGACCGATCCTGAGACCGAACTCGGCACGGTTGTCGGACCAGTTGTGCCACTGGATGGCATCGATGCCGTCCAGGTTCTTGACCTTCTTCCAAGCCCAGCATCCGCCTGCAGCCTGAAGGGCAAGATTGCTATCGCTGTAGGACGGAGAGTTGGTACCGTTTTCGGAAAGGAAGCATATTCTCTTCTTCTCTCCCTTGTAGAGATTCTCCTTCATCTTCATCCACTTGTCGAGCACCTCAAGATTCTTGAAAGTGACGAACTTGGTGTCCATCGAATATGTCGCCTGAGCGTCATTGGACCACAACGAAGGATTGCCAAGATCCTGAGGGTAAGGATGATAAGCCACACCCCACCAGAAATCACCTTCTGCATTCGAATACTCTACAGTCTTCTCGAGCATCTCCTTAGGGCTATAGTCCTCCTTTCCGGTCCAGCTGTGGGTGTAGGAACCCAGCACGGCCGCATTCTGGTCATACTGCCTGACGATGTTGTAGCAGATGCGCATGGACTTGATGTAGCGGTCGAGATAACGGGTCATAGGCTGTTCTCCCATGTTCGTCCAGGCCGTTCCCGCATCAACCTCATTGTGCATGATCCAATGGGAGATTCGGCCGAGGACGTTCTCATCGTTGTAGCGTGAAGCCAGGTAAGAAAGGGCAGCGGCATAGTGGTTGAAAGCCTCGGCGGTCGTCAGGTTCGGCATCGAGTAATAGCCTCCCGTACATTCAGGGTCGGTGAACACGCCGCCCTTAGGACAGAGGATGATGGCATTGACAACCACTCCGATGTTCTTGACGTTCGAAACTATGCGCTCGACGTAAGCTTTGCCGTCCCCGACACTGTAGGAAACGCCTCCGAAAGAATAACCGCTTCCCTTTCCCGGAAGGATACCGTCAAGAGTGACGTTCATCGTGTTGCTTCCGCAGCCCATCTCTGCCAGGTCACTGAAATACAATGAAACGTCACCCGCAGCGATTCCCTTCTTGCTTTTCAGAGGAAGAGGGTCAGGAGAAGCCACAGGCTCGACCTCATCGGCATAGCGCCCATGGGAGTCAAGAATATGCTTGTCCCCATCGACCTTGACAACTGCCCACTTCGAGAAGACGCGGTCATAGTCGATACCTTCTCTGGCCTTGGCGACACGGTCTACAGTGACCGTGAAACTCTTGCCGGAGATGCTCTCGACATACGGGAATTTCTGCAGTTCGGTGATGTCCTGCCAAGGGGTGACTTCGGCAAGCGCGTAGCTGCCGTCACCTCCACAGGTGCCTTCGATGATGACTGATGACTTGGTGACACTGACTTTGGTCACCGATGAAGGATAGTCGGTGGCAAGATACTTGTCGATCCTGTCAGCCATGTCCTGCTTTGCCTGCTTTTTGGCAAGAGCCTCACCTTTGGCAGAAATCTCGTCCTTGTTCATCTGGCGAAGTTTGAGATTCCTGATTGTGATTGTAGGACCTCCGTTGTCACCGGGATCTATTCTGAGGCTGTGTCCTTTCTTCCCCCACCCGTCAAGACGGAAGGAGGAAATGTCTGCAGTGAAGGTCTTGAAGGTGGAAGTGGCCTTGAGCGTACCGTACTTCTTGGAGCTGTTCTCGCTCGGAACGCTGGTCACATAGAAAATCTGAAGGTCTGCAGTCAGGTCTGCATCTGCAGTGTACTCGAACTCGAGGATAGCATGGTCGACAGGAATATCTGCAGTGAACTTCGGAGTGAAGAAATACGGGTCACCACCGGTACAGGTTATCGTATAGGTATTTTTACCCATATTCAAAACTTGCGCCGCATGGGCACCTGCCGCTGATATCGGGATCAGGACAGATTTCAACTCGGGCTCAGGCTCTTCCGGCTTCACTACCGGTTTATCCGGCACCGGAGCAGGGTCCGGATTGTCAGGTTTGCACGAGACAAACACTACTGCGGACATCAAGACAGCCGCAAAAAATTTCGAACTGAATTTCATTTTGGTTTATTGGTTTGTAGTATAGACATAGTTGAAACGGCTGCCGGGAGCGGTGTCGCCATTGACATAGAAATCCATGATGTTGCCTTCCTCCTGCATGTTGTCGTTCCACTTGAATTCTATGTCGAGGGGACCGTCGGCGATACCGAGCATCTCCCTCGGTATGCGGATGGCGAGCTTGTTGCCTTTTACGCGGTACTTGCACTTTCCGGCAGTCTCCCAGATCCAGTTGTTCTGGACACTCCTCTCGAGCACAGCCCTGCCCTTCGGCGATACGTGGTTGACGACAAAGTCATAGCCGTTCCATCCGGTTGCCTTGTCACGGTCGACATCGATGAAAAGCTGCATCCAGTGAGGGTCGGACTTCGGTGTGAGATCCTCTGCAGTCTCCACATAGAACCAGATGTACCTGGAATCCCGGGCGACCTTTGCCCCGACAATGTCGTTGCGGCCAGATGTGTTGACATAGTACTGGTCATAGCGGCCTTCGTGGTCACGATGCATCGTGTTGCCCTTGTAACTTGCGAAATACGGCCCCACATCGTCCCAGTCCGAGAATCTGCCCAGACTGATCGTCTTTGCCTCTGTGGCAGGTTCTGCAGGAGTCATACCCTTGAACTTGCGGATCCTGTCGACAAGCTGGAGATAATAGACGTCACCCTTGTCTCCCCAGCCCTTGTTCGGTTCGATGTCACGGCTGTGAGCCCAGTCGAACTGGTCCACGAAGGAGAAAGGATCTCCCTGCCAACCGTCTTTAGGTAGCCATATTCCGGCAATATATTCATTCCATCCGGTCACGAATACAAGCTCAGGGTCGAGTTCATAGGCTCGCTCCCACTGCTCGGATATGTTCCACCCGTAGAGATAGCCGTCCGGCCTCGGGTCGAATCCGTTCCTGACCGAGAAATGGCGGCCGTAGGAATCCTTGACATTGAAAGCTCCGCAGTGGCCCTTCCTGTCAGGGCTGGTGTTCTGAGCGACTCCGACTGTAGCCTGCTCGTACTTCACCTTACCGTTCTCGTCCTTGGATGCGACATAGCCGTGCTGAGGATAGTTCTCGAGCCATCCCCACTGGTCGTTGCGGTCCGGGAACGGACCGTTCACATAGTCAGGCTGTCCGGGACGGAAGGTGAAGAACTGCTTGATTTCCTGATCGAGAGCCGAATCGGTCAGCAGATCAGGATATGCCATGATGCATGGCTTTCCCTTCCACATGAACCAGAGGTCCGAATATCTTCCCGGCTTGTAAAGGTCATTGTAGAGCTGGCGAAGAGAGACATTGGTGTCCGGATTGAGGAAGAGATTGAGTATGAAACAGATCTTAGGCACGTTCACTCCATCTTCCTTGGCCTTGGACCAGGTTTCGAGAAGGGCCTCATAAGAATCCTTGAAAGTCAGCGAACCGTTGGTGCAGTCAAAGAAAACAGCATCGACACCGGCATCGGCAAGAAGTTCGGCATGCTTGCGCAGAACCCACTTGTCTGTGGTTTTGTAGTAACCCAGCAGAGGCTGCTCCCAGAAGAAGAAACCTGGTTTGCGATCTCCCCATGCAGGATGGTTGTAGTCCTTCATAGCTTCCGGATGCTCCCTTACGATCTCGGAGATGTTCTTCACCGGATAGTCCTTCGGATCGTTGCCCTGATGCCAGGTCCAATAGAAGATTCCGACAAGCTTGTCATTCTTTGCCGGAGCTTCATCGTAGGAACGGACTTTCCTTCCGAGAGCGTCAGTTGCCGCCCAGGAATCACTGTTGACTTTCTGTGCGGAAAGAGTAGCGGATGTTGCCAGCAGCGCGACAGCTGCCGCTGCAAAAAACTTGATGTTGGTCATTTGAATATACAGTTAGGTTATCAGTAGTGCAAATCGAGCAAAAACAAGGGCATGGTGCCAAATCAGCCCATGCCCTCACAAGATAAGGATTTTTATTGAATATCCTGCCGATTATTTCTTCCAGATGAACCTGTAGTTGAATCTTCTGTTCGGTGCAGTGTCACCATGGAGACAGAGAGAAATCGGATCCTCGAGTTCCGAAGGGTTGTCAGCCCACTTGAAATCGAACGTAATCTCCTTGCCGTCAACTCCGAGCAGAGACTTGGCAACAGACAGTTCAAGCTTGTTGCCTGCAACTGCATAAGAGCAGGTTCCGGTCTTGGTCCACTGTCCGTCAACATAGGCAAGAACCTCACTGGTGGAGGCATCGGTGACATTCTTGTTGATGAGGATGTCGTAGCCGTACCAGCCTGTCGAGGAGTTCCTGTCGGAATCGATGAGAAGGAGCATCCAGTTGGAGTCGGTCGAAGGTGTGATGTCCTCCGCTGTCTCCACGTAGAAGCTCACGTTGTCTGCATCGACCGCAACCTTGGACATCAGGATGTCATTGCGTCCTGTGGAGTCGGTGTAGTGGATGTTGGCATAGCCGTAGGCATCGCGATGGGCAGTGTCGCCCCTGGTATCGCGGTACTCGACCTTAACCTTTGCCCAGTCAGCAAAGTCACCGTCGACCGTCACGCGGTTGTAGCCCTTGTTCTCCGGAATAGGACGTACTCCCTTGTAGCGACGGATGTTCTGAGCCATCTGCATGTAGTAGTTGTCAGTGTAGCCACCCTTCATAGGAGAGATTGTCCTGTTGAACTCGGCATTGTACTGATCCACGAACATGAACGGGTTCTGCCTTCCCAGCCATCCGACCTCACCGTTGTACTTGCCGGCAGTCCATTCGTTCCAGTCATTGAGGTAGATGAACTCAGGGTCTGACTTCAGGGCATCATCCCAGCGCTCCTGGAAATAGATTCCGTAGCCTGTAGGATCTGCCACGGTCTTGCCGAGCCAAGGGACATAGGCCGAATCCGGCATGTCATATTCATTGAGCTTAGGCTGTCCGAACTCGCGGGACCATGATTTGCCAACGCCCATCGGAACTTTCGTCATTGTGACAGGATGCTGCGCAGGAGTTACTGCCGCCTCCTCAAGCCTGCCGTTGTGCTTTGAGACAAGCTCATCAGGAGACATCGCAAGAATTGCGGAGTCAGCCATGCTGTAGCCGAAACTCCAGTTGTCCTCGGTTCCGATGAAACGCTTGCCGTTCCACTCATAGTAGCCCCACCACATGTTCCTGAGGGTGAAGAACTGCTTGACCTCATCTGAATAGTCGGCCTTGCCGTCCTTGTACTCATGCCAGCCGCCGTTCGCATCGAGTTCCGGCTCAGCGTTGTACAGAAGCAGCGGCTTGCCATCCCAATAGAACCAGAGGTCCTGGTACTTAGGCTCTTTGTAGAACTTCTCATAGAGCTGCTGGACAACGGAAATCACATTTCCGTTGAAGGCCCAGAAGCAGAACTGAGGAGTCTTGTTGCCTTCCTCGCGCATCTTCATCATGGTCGAGAAGGTGACTTCCCACTCGTCCCAGTAAAGAACGGCATTGGTGACATCCATCACAAGGACATCCACTCCTGCATCAGCGAGCATGGACATATCCTTGCGGATAACCCACTCGTCCTGGCTGAGGAAGTAACCGTTCTCAGGCTCGCCCCAGTGATAGGAGCCAAGTTTCCAGTTCGGATGGTCGGCAATCATTCTCGCACTCGGATCCTTCTTGAGCACCTCCGTCACGTCGCCCTCATAAGGCTGCGGAAGGTTCCTAAGACCCTGTGTGTGCCAGGTGATGTAGAAGATGCCGACCACACGGCGCTGGTCATGCTTGACGGGACCAACCTCGTCGTACTCCGGCATTGTCCTGCCGAGGGCGTCTGTACCGACCCAGGTGTCGGTCATCAGGTCAGTTGCATAGCTATAATCAACGGTGTCCTGCACCGTTGTAGTACAGGACACTATTGAAAGAGCTATCAATGACGAAAGTATGAAGCTTTTCATCATGATATATGTATTAGAGAATTATTCATCAGTCCTTAGGTGCCCAGCGCATGAGTTTGACGACAACCTTCTGGTCAGCACCGTCACCGATATCGAATCGGACACCGTCGCCCTTCTTGCCAGGCCATCCATGAGCCGACCAAGCACCGGACATATCCATCTTGAATGTCTTCCACTTGTCAGTCTTGCTGATGTTGAATGGGGTCTCGCGTCCGCCGGCAAGATTGTTAGGGAAGCCGCCCTTGCACCAGAAGAACTCGCACATGAGATTTCCGGTCGAGGTATAGCGGAAGATGAGCTTAGGGCCGGCAGCATCATTCTCCAGAGGTGCAAGAGGAAGCCAAGAGTCGCCTCCAGTGGTTTCGTAAGTGTACTCAGAAGGATCCTCTTCAGGGTTGGAGTGGGTAACCTTGACATTGTTGTACCAACCTGCCTGGTACCAGGAGTCTGAAGGAAGCATAGGCCTCAGATACTCAGTCTCAGGATAGTAGGTGTCATCATCATCCGGATCAGGTACGAGTTCGGCTGCAGCCTGTTCGGCATAGCGAGTAGTGACATCCTTGTGAGAGTAAGCAACGAACTCAGCAAGATGTGACCAGCTGCCTGAATGGGTGAATGTCACCTTGACGTAGCGGGCATTGACAGGTTCGAAGGCTACAACATGATTGAATACGTATGAGGCATCGAATTCATGCTCGCCGACCTTTGTAAAGGTCGAATTGTCAAGACTGGTGAAAACTTCCATATGCTCTGGATAGCCGCTTGCATTCGGGTCATCGGTTCTCTTGACAAATTCCACCATCGATACCTGATAAACGGTAGAAAGATCGACTGTGAAATGGAGAGGGCCTGCAGCACTGGTGCTGGAATGCCATGTAGTCTGCCAGTTGCCGTCAATGAGTTTTTCGATTTCCATTCCACCGCCAAGGATTCCACCACTGTAGTCAGCAATGGAGTAGTTGACACGTGGAATCTCGCCCTTGGCCGGTTCTGCGACTACAACGACAGGCTCAGAAGTGGCAGTGCCGGCAGCGTTGGATGCAGTAACGGTGACCTCGGTAGGATCCACAAATGCGCCAATAGTCAGACTGCCGTTTGAATTGCCCTTGACCTCCTTGACAACAGTTTCACCCATAAGGTTCTTGAAAGAAACCTTGACGGTTACCGGAATCTCATACTCGTTGACCCACTTTACCACAGCACCTTCGACAGCACCTTCAACGGTAACGGTCTCTGGGATGTACTTGTAGGCGAACTGAGCATCCTCAGGCTTGCAGGAAACAGTCTCAGACTTTCCGGCGATGCCGTAAGAAGTGTAAGGAGTGACGATGAACTCGTAGTTGTTGGTATCTTCGAAACCGAGGATCTTGGCTGAGGTGTAACCTGTGCCCTTATCCTTATCTTCGCTGTAGACACTGACTTTCTGCTTTACAGTCTCGCCAGCTGCGTTTACAAATTCGACCATTGAATAGTAGTAATCAGGGTTGGTAGGATTCTGCCATTTGAGAACTACCTGTCCGATTCTGCCTTCAGCGGTGAGGTTGGAAAGATCGACATTATCGCTGGAGCCTTCTCCCCTGCCGTGAGTATCATCATTGCAGGATGCGAAGATTGCGGCGCATGCGATCATCATCATATAAATGTACTTCTTCATATTCGTGAAAAATTAATCATTGAACTGATCTGAAGACTACTCCCAACCCGGGTTCTGCCAAGAGGTTCCGGTAAGCTTGAGAATCTTGTTGGCCTCGGTAAGGTTGAGCGGATAGAGGAGATACTTGTCTTCGCAAGTAGGTCTTGGTTCAAGGGTGAAACGCTCACCCTCTGCAGTCATACCGGTAACCTGGGCGGTCTGTCCGAGGATCTTCCAGCGGCGTACGCTCTGGTAACGGTCTGAGGTGAATGCAAGCTCGACACGGCGGTCGTTGCGGTACCTTGCCTCGAAATCAGAAGCTGAGAGACCTGAAGGAAGCTCAGGCATTCCGGCACGTGCGCGAACGGTATTGACAGCA
>SAMEA3663223__coassemble_562_pt1 | contig 8816 bp, 6 predicted proteins | sample SAMEA3663223__metabat2_high_PE_004 | metagenome-assembled genome bin SAMEA3663223 (sample SAMEA3663223) | pig gut metagenome | biome: pig gut; feature: pig-associated habitat; material: faeces | place: China | collected 2013
GGGAACATTCCTTCGAAAGTCAGTCCCGAATAGGAATATTCAGACACGATGGTGGCAGAACCATCTTCTTTAACCTCTATCCTGATGTTCCCGGCAGACATATTCTCATCTTCAGAATAATCCGGTACTGTCTCGATGTGCATTGTTCCGTCCTGATAGACAAAGGCATCATGCCCAGCCAAGCCTTGATGAATATATCCGAGCGGAAGTTTGGAGGATGTACATTCCACCCAAAGGTCGCCGTCCGCATCGGGAATCTTCAGGATGGCATGGTCCATGAAACCGGGATAGACGATATCTCTTGGCTGGCGCCTTCTGGATGTGCTTATCTCAACATAACAGGATTCAATTCCGGCCTCCCTCAACATGCACTTCATCAGATTGGACAGAGCCTTGCAGTCACCGAACTTGTTCCTGTACACTTCTCCGGGGCTCATGGGTTTCTGGCCTCCGATTCCTATCTGAATACTTACATAACGGTAGTTCTTCTGCATGTAACCGTATAGGGCAAGAATCTTGTCCCTCTTGTTTACGACAGGGTCAGCGATGGCATGGACTGTTGCTGCGAGTTCGGCTGGAATTTCGGAACTCTCTTCTATGAGGTTCCATTTCCATCTTCCGTATTCGTCAATGGTTCGCAAGGAGCCTTCCCTCTTGAACCAGGAGAACCTGTCGGGAGAGAAACAGACCATTGGAAACAGATCTTCCGGCAATGGCATGAAGATTCCGTCCGAAATTGAACTGAACCCTGGCATCACCCATTTCCTGCTGACACAGCCATTCCCCTCGATGGTCTGGGGAGTGATTGCGCAGTTGAAACTTGACCATGAGACGCCGTAGTCGGAAGGCGTGACAAGAGTGTAACTTGCACGTTTCATTTCCTGCTCATAAAGGCGTACAGGAGCGAAAGGCGGCGGAACCAGGAATCCTTGAGTACAGTTTTCTTCGTAGGAATATTCCACGACATAAGGAAACCTGTCGGATGAAAAGAACAGGTACTTCGTCGTGTAGTCGTCCGCCAGTCCTTCGCTGAACTGGGTGGACCGGACATCCTTCAGACCATACTTTGCAACCACCTTCCCCATCGGATCAACAAGCCTGCCCGAGAAAGACTTCAGGCTCCATCCTGAAGCAAGTGTCTTCATGAAGGCAGCATCATCTTCTCCATCCTTGTTCAGGACCATAATCCTGACTGTCTCCTCAACCTTCATTTTCAAGGAAGATGAGACAGTCACAACCAGGCTGTCGTCCAGGATGACGGTGTTCTGGGCGAAAGACAATATCCCAAGCAAGGAGAGTACGGCTGCTGAAGCGAGTCTTCGTAACAATGGCATCATGAAACCTTCTTAAGGGCAATTCTTCCTTCAAGAACATTGTTGATGCTGTTCCAGAAGTTTCTCAAGTCCTCATACCTGTCAACAGTATAGTAGAATCCGTTGAGTTTGAATTCCATCACAATCTGGACCATGCCATTGCCTTTGAGGGCCTTGTAGTTGAACACAATCTCCTTGTCCCCCATTGAGAATGAGGAAGACTGTGGTACTCCCTCCAGCACCCATTTGTCACCAAGCATCACCATTGCCCTGAAAGAGATGGTAAATGGGTGGTTCAAATCTATCGGAAGAGTTCTCCTGTCAGCAGTGAAAAGGTCTGTCTGCAGAATGTCAACCAGAGTAGGCTTCAGATAGAGGATGTCCCCCGACCGTTCACCATTTAACTTGAACTTCAGGTTCGTCACCAGCCGGTCTCTTTCCCTTGTCATTGTACCGGAAAGACAGTCCACGTCAGAATCTTCCATCAAACTTTCAAAATACTCATCCTCAGACCCGAAGGAATCGACCTTCCCGTTCTCCACAAGGGCATTCAATCCCGAGTAAATCATGGTAAAATCAGTTTCAAGACTTCCTTCATCATTGATTACCGCTTTCAGGATGTGGTTTTCTGCACCCTTGCCGATAGTGCTCAGGTTGACACTTCTGGTCGGCTCCGGTTCATTGAATCTGATTGCCTTGAAAGACAGAAGCCTGTCAGGAATCACGTCAATGCTGGACCACTTGTCAGTACCATCCAGGAAGACCTCCTTCTGGATACCTCCATCATCAACTTTGACCGACAAGATGAAATAATTGATGTCCTTCAGGGTAGGATAATTCGAAAAGTTCTTTATGTCCTTGGGGTTAAGGAGAACCGGTGTGCTCTTTATCCCGATATCCGAAAGCATTGCCATCAGAAGGAAATTGATGTCTGCAGAGGATCCCTTTCCCGTCTTCAGCGCATTCTTCGGATTCGATGAGGTAAGGGCGTAGCTTTCGTCCCAGGTTACTCTGGATGAAAGCAGGTCAAGGACGGCCTTGATTCTGTCCCTGTCGTTTTCCTTACCAGATACAGCCTTGGCAACCTCGTCCTTCAAAGGATTGGACATCTTGAGGTTACCGCCGAAACTGTCTGCATCATTCAGGGTCTTGAACACATCTTCCCACGTGTACGAGAAGGATTGGGCAGGCATTCCAGGATACTCTACCGACTTGAGTTCGAAACTCATGCTGGACTTGAAATCGGAGATGTTCCAGACGAACGGTTCCTTTTTCACTGGAGGAACAGACACTGCCATTCCCTTCAACCACCTTTCCGAATAAGAAAAAGCCTCTCCTCCGGAGTTGATTTTCCTTTCCTTATAGGCAATATCCTTGATGATGGGATGCATCACCTCGTTGTAGTCAACATAGAAGACGATGAAGTCTGGCATATGCACATCAGCCTCTGAAAAAAGGACAGGAACAGAATGTTGCAGGTAGATGGTAGGGATGTTCACTATGTTGTCTGACGAAATTGTGAATCGGCAGTCAATCACCGTTCCCTTCTTCACCTCAGGAATGCTTGCCTTCACCCTTTGGAGAGAAGAAGAAACATTCTCCTTGAAAATCATGTTGTTCTTCAGCTGGGTCGATACAGTCTTGCCGTTTTCATCGACATTGACAGCAACAGCTTCCAGTTTGACAAGATTCTCCGACGTCGCTGATTCTCCACGGAAGAGGTCGATGGTAATGTCACCGGCATCCACTCCATCTTCCGAAAGCACCTTTATTCGTCTGGTGATGGTTCTCTTCTGGTAGAGGCCGTTGTTGGAAGTCTCGATGGCATAGTCATAATGCTCAAAAATAATGACTTTGTCCGCATCGGGATCAAGGGAACAGGAAGTCATGGAAAGATCCTCCTTTGAGGGCTTTCCGAATTTGAAATTGGATTTGTCTGTCTGGGCATGGACACAAACCGTTCCTGCTGCCAGCAAGGCAACCAAGATAGAAACATACTTTTTCATAAGCCATGTAAGTTAAAAAATATAAGTGGGTTCTATTCCCCGTAGAGATACTTCCTCTGCTCCTCGGTAAGGACATCGATGCTGATGCCCCAGTCGGCCAGTTTGCGGGCAGCGACTTCTCCGTCGATGGAGGCCGGAACCTTGTGGAGCATTTCCCCGGGCCTCCTCGAAAGGGTGTCCCGGTTTTCAACGAGATACCTGGCGCTGAGAGCCTGAATCGCGAAGGACATGTCCATGATCTCGGCCGGATGGCCGTCGCCTGCAGCAAGATTCACCAGACGGCCTTCCGCCAGGATGAAGATCCGTCTGCCGGACTCCAGGACATATTCCTGTATGTTGGTCCTCGCCACGCGGGAGCTGACTGCCATTTCCTTGAGAGCGGCCACATTGACTTCGCAATCGAAATGACCGGCATTGCAGCAGATGGCGCCATCCTTCATGGCAAGGAAATGTTCCCTGCGGACAACATCGTCGCAACCGGTGACAGTCACGAATATGTCGCCGAGAGCCGCTGCCTGTGACATGCTCATCACCTCGAAGCCGTCCATCACGGCCTCCATCGCCTTGATCGGGTCGATCTCCGTCACAATGACCTTGGCTCCCAGGCCTTTGGCCCTCATCGCAACGCCCTTGCCGCACCAGCCGTAACCGGCCACCACGACATATTTGCCGGCCACTATCAGGTTGGTTGTCCTGTCTATTCCGTCCCAGACCGACTGTCCGGTTCCGTAGCGGTTGTCAAACAGGTGCTTGCAGTCGGCATCGTTGACCAGCATCATGGGGAACATCAGCCGGTGCTCGCGGTCGAGGGTGCGCAGGCGGAGGATTCCGGTGGTGGTCTCCTCGCAGCCTCCTATCACTCCCGGAAGCAGTTCGGGATAGTTCTGGTGGATCATCGAGACAAGGTCTCCCCCATCGTCGATGATGATGTTGGGGCCGACGGCAATCACACGGCGGATTCCGTCTTCATATTCAGAGGCTGTGGCATCGTGGACCGCGAAGACGTTGAGGCCGTCATGCACAAGTGCGGCCGCGATGTCGTCCTGGGTCGAAAGAGGATTGCTGCCGGTGATGTACATCTCGGCTCCGCCGAGGGAGAGCACCTTGCAAAGGTAGGCTGTCTTGGCCTCCAGATGCACCGACAATGCTACGGTCAGGCCTTTGAACGGCTTTGTCTCCTTGAATTCCTTTTCGAGTCCGCGCAGGAGCGGCATGTGGTTTCTGACCCACTCTATCTTCAGTTCGCCCGAAGGCCAAAGTTCCGGATTGCGTATCTCACTCATTGTACCGATGTGTTTATGTTTGCAAAGATAGTCATTTCACCACAAGAATCCGATTTTCGCCAAATTGCGGAGGGTTTTATTTGCCCCTGCAGTTTTGTTGACGTATTTTTGCGTGACTGAAAAACAATTATTCATTAACATACCATATTCAATCATGGGACTTCTCGAAGGAAAAGTCGCCCTCATCACGGGCGCAGCAAGAGGAATAGGAAAGGCAATCGCTCTCAAGTTTGCATCTGAAGGCGCCGATGTCGCTTTCACCGATCTCGTAATCAATGAGGCTGCCGAAGAGACCATAAGGGAAATCGAAGCTTTCGGACACAAGGTAAAGGGATACGCTTCCAACGCCGCCGATTTCGAACAGTCACACGACGTTGTCAGTCAGATAGTTGCCGACTTCGGCAGGATTGACATCCTGGTCAACAATGCAGGCATCACCAAGGATGGTCTGATGCTCAGGATGACCGAGGCTCAGTGGGACGCTGTCATCAACGTCAATCTCAAGTCCGCTTTCAACTTCATCCATGCTGTAACTCCGGTGATGGCACGCCAAAGGGGCGGAAGCATCATCAACATGTCTTCCGTGGTCGGTGTTTCCGGCAATCCAGGACAGTGCAACTATTCCGCTTCGAAGGCAGGAATGATCGGACTGGCAAAATCGATCGCCAAGGAAATGGGTCCAAGGGGCATCAGGGCCAATTGCATCGCTCCGGGCTTCATCATTTCCGACATGACCAAGGCTCTTCCGGACGAGGTACGCGAGAACTGGGTGAAGACCATTCCGCTGCGCCGCGGAGGCACCCCTGAGGATGTAGCCAACGTCGCTGTCTTCCTCGGAAGCGACCTGTCGAGCTACGTGTCAGGCCAGGTCATCCACTGCTGCGGTGCCATGAACTGCTAGAAACAGCTTGTCAAGCGCCGCATCGGCATCACCTCCGGTCTGATCAAGCAGCTGGACGAACTTGCTGAAATACGCCTGCCGGTCAGCCCCGAAGTGTTTCTGGGCTCCGGTGGTGGCGGCACTGGACACCATGTAGATAAAGCCGTCGGTGTTGTCGTCGATGAAGCGGATCCTTTCATCCGAAGTCTCGGGAGTGATAAGCATGGCGATACGAAGGTCATACTTTTACCGGATGTTCAATCTGATTCCTATCAGGACCGCCCGTCCGATGTTCGTATTGTAAGAAAGCCGTGTTACCTGGTCGATCACTTCCAGGTTGTGGCTTGCCGCGCTGTTCAGGAGATCTGAACCCTTGAAAAACAAGACAATGTCGTTCTTCTTTCCCAAGTGATAATCCATCGATAAATCAAAGAAGGTGTCGTTGAAGCCGGGAAGTTCCGAATCATTCGTCAGTCTGGTCCATGAAAGACGCGTATTGAGAACAAGTTTGTCTGTCAGGTACCAGACGATATCTCCGGAAGAGGAAAGATTCGAGCTGGAGTAGAGATAGGTGTCTGTGCAGGTAGCCTTGTTCACTGCATACGAAGTCTGGGCAAAAAGGGAGAACTTTGTAGAAAAAATTGTTCTGACGGAAAGACTTCCTTTCAAACCTTCATCCCTGTTGACATAGGGAACCGATTCAATACAGTATGATGCGCCTGAACTGTTCCATGATATAACTGGTGTTATCTTCAGGACATCGACGATGTCAACATCGGCGTATGCTTCGATTGAATAATTCGGAATACTGGATCCGTTGGTATAGCGTATCAATTGCGAACCGGCAGGAAGCGAAAGCCCATATTCTTCCAGACAGGTATCTGTCAGGATGTTACGGATGTCAGTCACAATCGGATTGGCAATATGGCTTATGCTGCCCGACAGATTCCAGACAGTACCTATCGAATATGAATTGTACGACAACTTCAGTCTGGCCTGCCGAGAGACAGGAATCTTCAGATCCGGAGATCCTGAATAATACTGGTATTGGCTATTTACGTTGACAGCAGGCAAAAGGTAGGAATATTCCGGATAGGACACTCTCTCGAGATAACTCAAGTCCATCGACAAGGCATGATTATGAGCCTCCGCCTTTAAATACGGACTCAGATGAAGAAACCTGACTGTGTTCCTTTCAATACCATGAAAAGAATCGTTGATTGTCATGGAATAATTGCTCAGATCTGCTCCAAGAGCAAGATGCAACCATGAATTCCTGAAAATCAAGTTGGCATATCCCCTTTCTGTCATGGTGTCATAGTCTGCATCAATGCTTGAAGCAGTCAGCTTCCTGTTGTCAAGAAGAGAATTCCATGGGCTGTATTGCCGGGAGCGGCTGTACAGGACCATTCCTGTCACATCATAGGACAGGCGGTTCCGAATGAGAGTGGAATAATATCTGGCACTCAACGAGGCTGACTGTGAAGTGATCTTGTCTGAATATTCCAACCATCTTCTGTTTGTAGCCGATGCGGAAGTGTCAGCTATTTCTCCTGCTGTCTTTCCATGATTCACAGATCCGTCAAGATTGAGTTCAATGGATTTGGTTTTCTCTTTGGACAAGAAATGCTTCAGTCGGGTTCTGCCAGTCAACGAATACTCGATGTTTGATTTGTCCGTGGTCTGGTCTGACATAGACTCTATGCTTCCGGACATATTCTTTGTCTGATTGAACAACGAATTGCCCCAAGAAATGAATCCTTTGCCGTCAAAGTAGAGAGAAGTATTGTCACTCAAGGATTTGCCGAACATACCGGAAGCAGAGACCATCCGTGCCCTGTTCCTGTTTGACTGCTCGGAAGACATCCTCCTGTCCAGAAGTGAGTACTGTTCCTCATAACCACTGATGGTTCTGTTGTCAGAAACAAAACCGTCCAGCACGAATGAATACTGTTTGCTTCTCCGCTGAGTTTCCTGGACTGTTCCATTGAAACTGAGCTTGTCAATCGGAGAGGACGAGTTGGTGTTGTGATTGTAATCAATCTTGCCACTTATGCCCGGTCTTCTATTCTTGAAAGATTGCAATGCTGCCGATGCTTCTCCCGATGATAACAATTGTTCACTTTGAGCTGCTCCTGCTCCCGCTTCCAGGGAAATCATTCTGACCGATTCCATCGGTTCGTAGGTTATCACATCAACAACCCTCTGTTTGAGACCCAAGGTATCTGCTTCAAGAAGCCTGGCTCTGTCGTGTTCCCGGAACGAACGGATCTGCTTGACAGTTTTTGCCAGAATAAGGTCCATAGGGGCAGAAGTATCGTTCCCGAATATGAGTTCACCATTGAGAAGAATCTTCTTCACTTCTTCTCCGTTCACATAAAACTTCCCGTCCCGAAACGACATCCCTGGAAATTTGTTCAACAAATCATGCAGTTTGTCATATTCCATGCTCTTGACCCCAGAGGCGTTGAAAATAACCGTGTCAGCCTTGTGATAAAAAACCGGTATCTTGCCTTTCACGACAGATACCGAATCCAATCGTACAGTAACTTCGACGCTGTCTGTCTGGGCAAAGAGAGTCTGCCCGGACAGAATCAGAAAGGGAATCATCAACAGCCATGAAAACTTCACAAGTCTTCTTTTTCCATGAATATCTGCAGCATCTGTTGATATCCTGTCAACTTCCATCGCGTTTCAAAAGGTTTATAACCATTTCTGGTAGCAGAAATGGATACTGAAGAAGATCTGAAATCTTTGAATGAACCGCAAGTATTGCCCTCAAAACTGAAGAGGTTCTCGGTACGCTTCTTTGAACTTATTGTGACATTGACTGAATCGAGTTCATACACTGCCGTATTGAATCGTGTTCCTTTCTTCTCAGCGTCCAGCATTCTCGCATCATATGCCTCTATTATGATGTACTTTTCGGATTTATTCACAAATCCGGGACTCGGATCTTCCCTGATTACAGGATTGCCCGTGTTCAACATCATTATGGAGACCAGAAATAATAGAATGTCAGCCATAAAGCAACTAATAATTTTCTTTCAAACGAATAGTCATATACTGAACAGGACCGATCCTGCGTACCGGTACTACTTCTACATCATACCCAAAGATAATGATAATAATACTACTCGCAAAATAGTCTTTAAAGTTATAATAAAAAAAATGAGCGTCGACGCTCACGCGTGGACCCTCACACTAACCACATAATTAATAACACTAAAACTAATAACCAATAGGTTGATCGGGGAGAGAACCTCCTTGCTCAACCCGGATACAAAGGTAGTACTATTTTCATTATCTGCAAAATTTTCTGCAAAAAAAAATT
>SAMEA3663223__coassemble_563_pt1 | contig 8804 bp, 3 predicted proteins | sample SAMEA3663223__metabat2_high_PE_004 | metagenome-assembled genome bin SAMEA3663223 (sample SAMEA3663223) | pig gut metagenome | biome: pig gut; feature: pig-associated habitat; material: faeces | place: China | collected 2013
CTTATGCCCTCTGAATTTTTCGATAAAGAACTTCATCGCCTCTGCCTGAACACTCTGGGAAGCGAATATGAAGTCGTCAAGGTCTGTCGGGACTTCGCCGAAAAGAAGCCGTACCTGATTGATCATCAGATTGTTCCTGTCCGGAGTGTAACCCCACTCCTTGAAGATTCTGACAGACTTCGTCAACCAGTCCTCATTCCAGGTCCTTGACTTGACATCCGACCAAGGATAAACGGACTCAGGAGGGAACATCTTTTCAAGGCTCTCACGGTTCGGCATCCCGTGGTAGCCGATTTCGCTGACGAAGATACATTTGGCCTCGGTATAGAACGGATCCTTGTAATATCCTCTCGGACCCCAAAGGTGGTCTTCCGGAATGTTGTCCGTACTGTAAGAGGTAGAAACAAGTTCCTCGCTCCAGTACGGTGAAGACGGAAGGTAAGGTCTTGTCGGGTCAACCTCATAAAGCACGGATGGGATTGTGACTCGCGACACAATGTCATCATTCGGATCCATCCGGAAAGGCCTGAGGGTACCGAGTGTCAGGGTCTGGTCATTCTCATTGTTGCCGGCCCAAAGTACCAATGAAGGATGAGACCGCAGTTTGACGGCAACGGAACGTACCTCCTGGGCGATTGCCTTCTGGAAATCCGGATCCTGAGGGTACAAGGTGCAGCCCATCGCGAAATCCTGCCACACCATTATACCGTTGGCGTCACACAAGTCGAAGAAGGCATGATCCTCATAGACATTTCCTCCCCAGCATCTGAGCATGTTGCAGTTCAGATCCCTGGCGATCGCAAAAGCCTTCTCCAGATGGGCGGCATCCCTGCTGTGGAAGGCATCCATAGGAGTCCAGTTGCTGCCGTGGACATATATCTTCTCACCATTGACAATGAAACAGAATCGTCCCGGAGCCTCTTCGGAGTTGGTCCCTGTCATGTCCAGACTGACCGTCCTGAGTCCTATCTTCCTGCTGTCCGAATCGACCTCGTTGCCATTCACGTCGAGAATTCTCACCCTGGCATCGTACAGGGCCGGGTCACCATAGCCCCTCGGCCACCAGAGATCCACATCCTCCAGATTGAAAATGACCCTGGCCGAGTGGGAAGTGATCGTCTGTGTACTCCGTACCTTGTCAACGCCATCCCGGCTTACCGTGAATTCCGCGGTCATCATGCCATCCTGATACTTGACCGGCAAAGTGACAGTGTAGTCCAGATACAAAGAAGCCGTCTTGCGTTCAGCATCCGCAGCGACCGTATACCAATGCGCATCGACAATGTGGACAGGAGTCCGGACATCAAGAGTCACATCTCTCCACAAGCCTGCGCTCACCAGCCTTGGCATTATGTCCCACCCGTAGGTGTGCGGAGCCCTTCTTGAATATACCGACTCCACCTGGGCAAAATTGAAACTGATGACAGAAGGAATATTCTTGCGCCCCTCCATGACCGATGATCGGATGTAGACCTCGAGACGGTTCTCCCCGCCGGGAGGCAGCAAGGCATCCGTGACGTCATATTCATGCTCTATCAGCATGTTGGCGGAACTTCCTATGTGCGAGCCGTTCAGATAAATCTCAGCATAGCAGTCTATTCCTCCGAAGCAGAGAAAGACTACATCATCCTGGGAATATTCCGGAGAGACAAACGAGCGGCTGTAACGCCACTGATAGCCTTCGAATGGGCGCAGGAGATAGACATTGCTGCCGATCTCGGGATCGGCGACAAGACCCGCAGAAAGCAGATCGAGCTCCACATTGCCCGGGACACTGGCCTGTATAGTTTCATATTCGATGCCTTGCATCTGTTCAGGAGAAACGACAGGCGTACGCTTCTGCTCCCAGAAATCCAAGGTCCATGTCCCGTTGAGAGAGATGCCCTCCGCCGTTGCAGGGATGAGGGACATTCCGAAGAGGATGACGGAACACACAAGTGAGAATGCTGTTCTCTTCATATTGTTCTTTTATTGGTTATTTCAGAGTCAGGTAGTTTTGACTATGCTTCAGGAAGTCTTGACTTTATTGATGAATGGGATAAGTACCACCATGAAAAGCCAGGCAAGGGTCAAGGCCACAAGGGCTGCTCCCTGGGTACCGAAACTGTCCGTTACAACACCAAGCACCGGAGGGATTATCGCGCCGCCGCAGACTCCCACAATCAGCAGGGCGGAGACCTCGTTAGTCTTCTGAGGCACCTTAAGCATTGAGATTGAGAAGATTATGGAGAAAAGGTTGGCATACCCAAGGCCAAACAGGGCGACAAATACCAGTACAGTCACGAGGTTTTTCGAGAAAATCAGCCCGACAAGAGCGGCAAGGGCTACCAGTGAGCTGGCCGTGAAGAACTTGCCAGCCGGGTATTTCATTAGGATCAGACCGCCCAGGAAGGCTCCCATAGTCCTTGCAAAGAAATAGACGCTGTTCCCCAGGCCGGCCTTTTCCAACGGAAGGGAGCACCTTTCCTGCAAGAGTTTCGGGAACGTGATACCCATCCCGACATCAACTCCCACAAGAACAAGGATGCCTACAAAGAACAGCACTATGTACTTGTCCTTCAGCAAAGAGAATGTCCTGCCGAAAGAAATCTCGGACCTTTCCACCATCTGCTCCTGAATCGGGGAAAGTGCCAGCCAGACCATTGCCAGGAAGGTGATGATTGAATATGTCGGGAATACGGCCTTCCAGCCGAAAGCGCTTCCGGCGAACATTGCTGCCAGGATAGGTCCCAGGAAGGAACTGACGGCCTTGGTGAACTGGCCCAATGTGAGGGTTCCGGTCAGTTTGTCAGAGGACACCACGCTTGAAACCAGCGGATTGAGCGCAACCTGGAGTATAGTGTTGCCGACACCGAGCATGGCGAAAGCGACCAGAATGCAGACAAAATCGTACTTTAGAATCGGAATCAGCATCGCCACTGCAGTCACCGCGAAGCTGAGGAGCACGGTCTTCTTGCGACCGATCCGGTTCATCAGCATTCCTGTCGGAATCGAAAGAATCAGGAACCAAAGGAAACAAGACAGGGAGATCAGGCTTGCCACCTTGTCATCCATTCCGGCGAAGTCGGCCTTGACATAGTTTGTCGCAATGCCGACGATGTCCACGAAACCCATGATGAAGAAACCGAACATCACGGGAAGAACAGCAAGTTTGGAATTGGACTTTTGCATATAATAATGAATAAAGCAGGCCTGGCGGCCAAGTTAATCGGTTAAATATAGGCATTTATTTCCAAACGCCAAAAATCAGCAAAAAATTAGGCGGATTTCTTTTTTATGATTATGTTTGGACGAACATCAATGCAGAGCAGATGAAAAAAGCATCCATGCAAGATATTGCCGACAAGGTCGGGGTCTCAAGATGCGCTGTTTCCCTTGTCCTCAGCGGCAAAGCCAAGGACAAACGCATCAGCGAGGCATTGAGCAACAGAATATTTCAAGTTGCCAAAGAACTGAATTATACACCCAACGAATTGGCCAGAGGCCTCAGAACCGGCTCGACCAAGACCTTGGGCGTCATCGTCGCCGACATATCGAACGAGTTTTTCGGAGAACTTGTCTACCATATTCAGCAGCAAGCGTACGCATCAGGCTACTCTACCATTGTCACGAACTCCAATGAGGATCCGGCAGAGATGCTGAACGGGATTCAGCTTCTTGTCAACCGGCAGATAGACGGTATCATCATGGTGCCCACGAACAACAGCCAGAACATAGCTCAGGAAATAGTCTCGATGAACCTCCCTTTTGTGCAGGTGGACCGTTTCATTCCCGGGATAGATGCCAGTTACGTCATATTGGACAATTTCAAGGCATCCTGCGAACTGACGGAAAAGCTGTATTCCAAGGGCAGGCGGAGGATTGCGATGGTCAAGCACAAGACCAGTGCCCTGAATGGCCGTCTCGAGGGCTACATCAAAGCACTGGAGGACCATAGAATATATCATCCCGAATTGGTAAAGAACATTGACTATTCTTCTGAATCAGAGGACATCGAGGCGGCCGTTGAAGACTTGTTCCTAGGAAGCGGCAACGCGGACGCCATCATATTCCAGTCCCATGAGCTATTCTTCACCGGAATGAGATTCCTCCGTGCCAAAGGAATAGACTTCCGGGAAAAGATCAGTGTCGCCAGCTTCGACAAGACCGATGCGCTCGCCCTGGTGGATTTCCCGCTCTCATACGTCGAGCAACCGATCGAGAGCATCGGCAAGGAAGCCGTCAACATCCTCATCAACAGAATTAAAGGAACCCCCTACACTATCCGGAAAGTGTTTGAAGGAAGGGTGCTGGAGGTTTGAGCAGACGAGTCACCAAATTATTTTTCCAAGTTTTTTCTAAAAAAGTTACTCGATTAATTATTTTTTATATTTTTGCAAGTAGAACAATCCTTCATAATAGGAGGATTTGTTTATAAGTCGATTGGTTAATCGATTGAGCTGAATACTACACAATAACACTAAATGCTTATGGAAAGAATCTTAAAAGCCAGTATTTGCTTTTTGTTGCTGACAGTCACTCAACTGTCAATAGCATCCAAAAGCGCTGCGGCAGAAACGCCTCAACGTGACATCGTTGTCAAAGGTGTGGTTGTCGATGTGGACAATAACCCTGTCGTGGGAGCATACATTGTTGAGCAAGGAGCCAATAATGGGGCCATGGCAGACATCAACGGACAGTTTACCCTAACCGTTAGTTTGGGCGCCAAATTGGAGATCACCTGTATGGGATACTCGACAACGGTTTTACCTGCAACAGAAGAGATGAGAATTATCCTTTCAGAAGACAAACTTTTTCTGGAAGAAACGGTGGTCGTAGGTTATGGAACGCAACGAGTAGCGACTCTAACCGGAAGCGTGTCACAGATTAAGTCTGAAAAGTTGACTACTGCCCCTGTCACAAACACTTCACACACTCTGGCAGGCCAATTGCCGGGACTCGTGTCAAAACAAGTTTCAGGTCTTCCGGGACAAGACAACTCTTCTCTGAATATCAGAGGATTCGGAAGCCCGCTTGTGATCATCGATGGAGTAGAAGGTGACCTGACAAGAATTGATCCCGGTCAAATTGAAAGCATCTCGATACTTAAGGACGGTAGCGGTTCGATTTATGGTGCAAGAGCAGGAAACGGAGTCATACTTGTCACCACAAAAACCGGTGCTGACCAAGCTCCTACGATTTCATTTAACACCTCATACACTCTTCAGGGAAACACAGTCACAACTCGTCCGGCTGATTCGTTCCAGAGGGCACTCTACCAGAATGACATCTATATGAACGGTGGAGGTGTCGAAAACAGAAAACCATACCTGGAAGAAGAACTGGAGCTGTTCAAGAAAGGAACCAACCCGGAATATCTTAACACAGACTGGTATGATGCAGTTATACGCAAATTCGCACCACAGCAGAATCACAATATTTCGGTGGCGGGAGGAACAGAAAAGACGAAATACTATGGATATTTCGGTTACAACCGTCAGGAACTGCAGTTCAAACCGAATAGCGGCCACTACGACAGATATAATTTCCAGGTAAACTTCAGCACGAAGGTCAAGGAAAGACTGAATGTCGGTATGAACATTCAGTACATGATGGACGACAAGAACTATCCTAGCGGTGGAGATCTCTACCAGGACGGTACAAATTTCTGGCAGGGTATCATATATTCGGCTGACCCTCGATATCCTCTGTCACTTCCAGACAAATCGTTGCTTTCTTACGCGAATATGCAGAACGGTTCTCCAATCTGGGCGGTAAATATTGACAATTCCGGTTACTACGATCTGAAGAACAACAACATAAAATTCACAGGTTTTGCCGAGTACGCATCCAAGTACGTCGAAGGATTGAAAGCCAAGGCGAACATCATGTATGTCTATAATAGTTCTTTCCTCAAATGGATGCATAAACGTGGGACATTTTATACATATGAAAGCGGAGCAGACCTTTATTCTTTCGCGGGACAATCAGTTGAGCCAAGCTCGCTTAGAGAAGATCATGGAACCGGGACGAACCTCGTTCAGCAATATTCTCTGAACTATAACCGTGATTTCAACGGTCACCATGTCAGTGGTCTTGCAATGTTTGAGTCAACGATCAACCATAACAAGAATTTTTATACGAAGGTCCAGGACTTCAAAACGACAATTATTGAAGAAATGGTCGCCGGAGACGCTGAGACAGCCATCAATGGATCTGGTAGCAGTAACTATGGACGAGTTTCAGTTATCGGAAGACTGGATTATAACTACCGCGATAAATACATGATTGAGGCCACAATCAGAGGTGATGCTTCATCGAGATTCGCAAAAGGACACCAATGGGGCTGGTTCCCGAGTATCTCTGCTGGTTGGAATATTGCAAGAGAGGACTTCATGAAATCGGCAGCTTTTGTTGATAATCTAAAATTGAGAGCCAGTTATGGTACTTCCGGATACGATGCAGTGGCAGACTTCAACTATTTGACTGGATACGCCTATGATGCACCTTACACTTTCGGAGAGACAACTTCAATGGGTCTGGCTGCTACAGGATTGGCAAACGAACTCCTTTCCTGGGAAAAGATGGCCATTTATAATGCCGGTGTTGATTTTTCTCTCTTTGGGAGAAAGTTATATGGCGAGGCAGACGTTTTCCAAAGGGACCGTACAGGAATTCCGGGTTTCAGATCAGCATCCTTGCCTAACACTTTCGGTGCACAATTACCTCAGGAAAACCTCAATGCTATAAGAAGTCGAGGATTTGAAGTAAGACTCGGAACATCCGGATCAGCTGGCGGATTCACGTATGACATCAGCGCAAATGTTTCTTGGAACAGGTCAAAATGGACACAATATGACCAAGCGGAAGAAACAGATCCTGACCGATACAGGCTATATTACCTTAAAGGACAGTGGACGGACAGACAGATTGGATACAAGTCTGATGGACTGTTTGAAAGTCAGGAAGCAATTGACAATTGGGGGAAGACAGTAGATGATTTGAATAACGACAATTCAACTTTCGCAGCAGGTGATATCAGACTCGTAGACATCAATGATGACGGAGTGATTAACTGGAAAGATAAGGTTGAAATCGGAAAGGGAAGCACACCACACTGGATGACAGGATGGAATTTCAACCTTGGATATAAGGGATTCGATCTCTCGCTTCTCTTCCAGGGAGCCTGGGGCTACACTCTGGCTGTTTCGTACGATAGCAATACGGCAACTTACTGCGATCTCTACTACGATCAGGTACACAATGCCGATGCAAACGCCATTGTAGCGCGGCCTAACGGAGCGGCCACAAACTATTGGGCATCAGACTTCATGTACAGAGATGTCGCTTACCTCAGACTTAAGAACGCTTCTTTCGGGTACTCGATTCCTTCAAAGATTGTCAGGAAAATCGGATTGGAAAAATGCCGCATATATGTCGCAGGGATGAACCTGTTCACCCTGAGCACAGTCTCTAAATACGGAGTAGACCCAGAGGCAGGAGCAACTGTAGGATACTCCTACCCTCAGCAATACACAATCAGTGCAGGATTGAATATTATTCTTTAAGAACAATTGAATATGAGAAAGATAACATACTGTCTGCTATTTTCAGCGGCACTTGTGGCAACTGCTTGTTCTGATTATCTGGAACAAACGCCAACAAACAGATACACGGACGCTCAGGTCTGGCAGGACGAATTCCTGCTTGACAGTCATCTGGCGGATTTATATGCGATGAGTGCCTTTATGATCAATGATGCTGTGGCACTTTACGGAAACTCTCCTGTCAATATGGAGTTCTCAAGTTCATCCAATTGGAACTACAACCTGGGAGTATCGGCTGAAGGAGAAGGACCGATTCATTCCATAACTGTTGGAGATGAATGCAAATACAGCGGTCGAGGCGCACAAACCAACTATTTGGGGATAAAAAAGTATGGATTCCAGTCAAATGGTACGGTTCTGCGCTGGTGGAACAATGGCTACTATCTTAACAGGCAACTTAATCACTTTATCGAGAACATCGATGATTCACCTTTGAGCAATGCAGCAATCAGAAAAGGAGAAGCCAGATTCTTAAGAGCTTTCAACTATTTCGCTATGGTCAAGCGTTATGGAGGAGTACCGCTTATTACCAAAGAAACATCCCTCGATGCATCCGAAGAAGAGATTTACCCTGAACGCTCAACAGAACAGGAGTGCTACGATTTCATCATTGATGAACTTACTGATATTGCAGATGTCCTTGAAGAACGACCTGAAGCAGGAAGAGCTGGCAAAGGCGCAGCTTTGACACTTCTCAGCCGAGTAGCCCTATATGCCGGTAGTATCCAGCAGTTCGGAAATGTCGAGAACAACGGGTTGAACGGAATTCCTAAAGGAACCGAAAAGAATTACTACCAGATAGCCGCAGATGCCGCAAAACGGGTGATGACCGAATGCCATTATTCGCTATATCAAGGAAATGCAGGACAGTCAAAGGTAGAAGTTCTACGCGACGTGTTTCTCGTGAAAGACAATCCTGAAGCAATCATGGTAAAACGCCATCAAGGGAAAGGCGGTACTCAATACAGATGGTCTTGGGATATTTGCAACTGTCCGAAACCCAATGCCTGGTCCGTTGGACAATATGCTCTTCCTTATTACGATTTCATAGAAGATTTCGAATTCATTGATGGGACATCCGGCAAAATAGATCACACGGAACTTGAATCACGGACTTGGACCATGGAAGAGTTTATCGGCAACAGAGATCCAAGACTTGAAGCATGGGTTTGGACAAACGGATCTCAATGGCCGGGCGCAATCGGAGGCGAGGTATTC
>SAMEA3663223__coassemble_565_pt1 | contig 8786 bp, 5 predicted proteins | sample SAMEA3663223__metabat2_high_PE_004 | metagenome-assembled genome bin SAMEA3663223 (sample SAMEA3663223) | pig gut metagenome | biome: pig gut; feature: pig-associated habitat; material: faeces | place: China | collected 2013
CGGTGGCAACGGCGGCTACGGCAACGGTGGCAACAGCGGTTACGGCAACGGCGGCTATAGAGGCTACAGAGACGGCGAGAGGGAACAGCGCAGGCCGGACTTCCAGAACCGTCCTTCATACGGACAGGGCAGGAGCCACGACACAGGTTCAGGCAACGGTGAGAGAAGGCCATATTCACAGAACCGTCCGGACAGCGGCAACCGCAGGAATTTCGCAGGAAAACCGGGAAACAGGGGCGGCTTCGGACAGCAGAACCGTCCTGCCAACCGCAAACCTGGAAAGCGCAACGATTTCCATTTCACCGAGACAGACAAGGAAGGAATCAATCTGATGCTCTCGAAGCAGCCGCAGATTGACAACACAGCATATTCGGACAACGACACCGTAGCGACTCCGATCCAGGAGGAGGTACGTCTCAACAAATTCATCGCGAATTCCGGAGTCTGCTCCAGGAGGGAGGCCGACAACTTCATTCTTGCCGGTGTGGTCACCGTGAACGGAGTAGTGGTCACCGAACTTGGCACGAAAGTCAATGTAATCAAGGATGACATCCGTTTCAACGGAGAAAAGCTCAAGGGCGAGGATAAGGTGTACATCGTGATGAACAAGCCGAAGGGTTACGTGACCAGTGCAAGCGACCCTCACGCCGACAAGACCGTCATGGACCTGCTCCAGGGCACCGAGGTCAGGGTCTTCCCTGTAGGAAGACTCGACAAGAACACCACGGGTGTCCTGATGTTCACCAATGACGGAGAGATTGCCGAGAAGCTCACCCATCCTTCCTACAACAAGAAGAAGATCTATCAGGTGATCCTGGACAAGCCTCTCAGCGAGGAAGACAAGGTGAAGATCCTCACCGAAGGACTGGACCTCAACGACGGGAACATCAAGGCTGACGAACTTGAATATATCGACGCCCACGACCACAGAAGGCTCGGGATCGAGATCCATTCGGGCAAGAACAGAATCGTCCGCAGGATATTCGAATCCCTCGGCTACGATGTCAAGGCTCTTGACAGGGTTTATTTCGCCGGGGTGACCAAGAAGGGCCTGAAGAAAGGCGAATGGAGATACCTCAGTGAAGGTGAAGTGAACGTGCTCAAAATGGGCGCTTATGTCTAGCGGAAGCCAGAAGACAGGTCACAGGGCCGGATTCGTCAACATCATAGGCAACCCGAATGTCGGCAAATCCACCCTTATGAATGCCCTCGTCGGGGAGAAGCTGTCAATCGTGACGGCAAAAGCCCAGACTACCAGGCACAGGATAATGGGCATCGTCAACACAGACGATTACCAGATTGTGTATTCCGACACGCCTGGCATGCTCAAGCCTACCTACCGGCTGCAGGAGGACATGATGAAATTCGTGGACACCGCCATAGGCGATGCCGACATCATCCTCTATGTCACCGATGTGGTCGAGAAGAGCGACAAGAATTCCGAATATATTGAAAAGCTCCGGAAACTGGACTGTCCGGTGGTGGTCGCCGTCAACAAGATAGACATCAGCGACCAGCAGAAGGTGCTCTCGCTCCTGGAGTATTGGCAGAAGACGCTTCCCGATGCCCTGGTGATTCCGGTCTCCGCAAAGGAGCATTTCAATCTGGAAAGCATCCTGAACGCGATAGTGAGCAGGCTTCCCCTTTCGCCTCCTTGGTTCGACAAGGACCAGTTCACGGACAGGAGCCTGAGATTCTTCGCTTCGGAGATCATCCGGGAGAAGATCCTGGAGAACTACAGCCAGGAGATTCCCTACAGCTGCGAAGTAGGAATCGAGGCGTTCAAGGAGGGCAGGGATCGCTATGAGATCAGTGCGGTGATCTTCGTCATGCGCGACTCGCAGAAAGGAATCATAATAGGAAAGGGAGGATCGGCCCTCAAGAAGGTCGGGACCGAGGCCAGACTGGACATGGAGGATTTCTTCCAGAAGAAGGTCTTCCTGCAGCTGTTCGTGAAAGTCGATTCCGACTGGAGGGAAAGCCGCAGGGAACTCAGGAAATTCGGCTACGAGGAGTAGGCCAAGGCAAAGAAGGCAGAAGAAGAAAAGACTTGAAGGTTATTCATTGATATGGCAAACGAAGAATGGGATGACATCCGTACTCCGGAAGAGAACGGTGAAGAAGAAGAGCAGAAAGAGTTGATGGACGCTGTTCCGACAGGAAAGTACGAACGGCTTCTTAAATCGGACAGCAGGAAGTTCAAGCTTTCCGGAATGTTCAAGGACTGGTTTCTGGACTATTCCTCCTATGTCATTCTCGCGAGAGCCGTCCCGCACATCGTCGATGGTCTGAAACCTGTCCAGAGACGTGTCCTGCACGCAATGTACAAGATGGACGACGGAAGCTACACAAAGGTGGCGAACATCGTCGGTCAGGCGATGCAGTACCATCCGCACGGTGACCAGAGTATCCTTGGCGCCCTTGTGCAGCTCGGACAGAAGGGCCTTCTGATCGACTGCCAGGGAAACTGGGGAAACATACTCACAGGAGACAGCAATGCCGCTCCGCGTTACATCGAGGCGAGACTCAGCAAATTTGCCAAAGAAGTCATATTCGATCCCAAGATCACCCACTGGATGACCTCCTACGACGGCAGGAACCAGGAGCCTACCGAGCTCCCGGTACGCTTCCCTCTCCTGCTCGCGCAGGGCACGGAAGGCATCGCAGTGGGAATGGCATCCAAGATCCTCCCGCACAACTTCAACGAACTTCTCGATGCATCGATAAGCATCCTGAAGGGCGAGGACTTCACCATCTACCCGGACTTCCCTACCGGAGGCTCCGCCGACTGCAGCAACTACAAGGACGGAGCCCGCGGAGGCAACGTCAAGGTCCGGGCCAAGATCGAGAAGATCGACAGGAACACCATAGCCATCACTGAGATTCCGTACGGAAAGACCTCGGAAACCATCAAGGAATCCATCATAAAGGCAAAGGACAAGGGCAAGATCAAAATCAAGAAGATCGAGGACATGACGACCGAAAAGGTGGAGATTGTCATCCATCTGCCGAACGACGTGTCTCCGGACAAGACAATCGATGCCCTGTACGCATTCACGGACTGCGAATGCAACATCGCTCCGAACGCCTGCGTGATCGTGGACAACAAGCCGCAGTTCCTCTCCGTCAAGGACATCCTCATCTATGACACGAACCACACCAGGGATCTTCTGCTCTGGCAGCTCAGGATCAGGATGGAGGAGCTTGAAAGCCAGTGGCACTACGACTCTCTGGAAAGGATATTCTTCGAAAACCGGATCTACAAGCTCCTCGAACTCGACCAGAAGACCTGGGAAGAGCAGATGGATGATGTATTCAGCCGGATGAAGGAGTTCCAGGACCTCCTCCGCAGGGAGATCACCAGAGAGGACATCGACAAGCTGGTCGAGAAGCCTGTCCGCAAGATTTCAAAGTTCGACACCAAGGTCCTTGACGAAAAGATCCGCGGAATCGAAGCCGAGATGGCCGAGGTGCAGAATGACATCGAACACATCACCGACTACACTATCGAGTGGTTCCGCAGCCTCAGGCAAAAGTACGGAAAACCGTTTGTCCGCCAGACAGAAATAACTGCCTTCGAGACAATTGCGGTCACAAAGGTCGTCAGCAACAACGCCAAGCTCTACGCCAACTACGAAGAAGGATTCGTGGGCATCGGCATGAAGAAGGACGACAATGGAGTCTTCATCTGCGACTGCTCCGATCTCTCTGAAATAATAGTCATCGGAAAGGATGGCAAGTACAGGGTCGCGAAAGTCACTGACAAAGCCTTCTTCGGAAAGGATCTCCTCTACGTGGGCCTGTTCAACAGAAGCGACACGAGGACCATCTACAATGTCATCTACCGCGAAGGCAAGAGCTCCATACACTATGCGAAGCGTTTTGCCATCACAAGCGTGACCAGGGACAAGGAATATGACATCACGACAGGGGAACCGGGCTCGAAGATCCTCTGGTTCACGGTCAACCACAACGGAGAGGCCGAGACCGTGAGGATCTACCTCAGACCGCGTCCTAATCTTAAGAAGTCGCAGCTTGAATACGACTTCTCGACCCTGGCCATCAAGGGAAAGGCGTCGAGAGGCAATCTGGTCACAAAGAATCCTGTGGCGAGAATCCAGATCAAGAGCAAGGGAGTCTCCACAATCGGAGGAAAGGACATCTGGTACGATGCCGACATCCAGAAGCTCAATGATGAACAGAGAGGACTCTATCTCGGAGAATTCGGGGCGGAGGACAAGGTCCTTGCAGTGTTCAGGGACGGTACCTACTACACGACATCGTTCGACGTTTCAAACCGCTATCAGGGCGATGTTCTCAGGATCGAGAAACTCGAACCGGACAAGACTTTCACTGCACTTTACTACGACGGATCGGCCAAGTGCTTCTATGTCAAAAGGTTCAGCTTCCCTCTCAGCGACAACACACTCGTTTCCTTCATCTCGGACGCTCCAAAGTCCTATCTCGTGGAGCTGACGGACGAGAAGCATCCTCAGTTCGAGGTCACATTCGGTGGGAAATATGCCCACAGAGACCCGGAAAGGGTTGATGCCGAAGAATACATCGCCAAGAAGGGAATCGCGGCCAAGGGCAAGAAATGCCACCAGTACGATCTGGAAGCCGTCCGCTTCGTCGAGCCTCTGCACAAGGATGAAGACGATATCCCTCAGGAGGAACCCGCCGACATCATAGCGGCAATCGAGGAGAACGTGAATGACATTCCGGACACTGACAGAATCCCTGACATCGGAGACCTCGAGGAGCCAACACTTTTCTAGGATGAAGGACATTGCACTGATCGGCTTCATGGGCTGCGGGAAGAGTTCCGTGGGGAAACTTCTTGTGGACAGGCTTCCGGGGTACGAACTGATAGACCTGGATGATTTCATCGAGAATGTGACCTGCAGGAGCATTCCCGACATATTCAGGGAAGATGGAGAAAAAGGCTTCCGCGAACTTGAAGTGGCTGCGCTGGACTCCATATTCATGATAGACGGGGACCTGGGAAGAAAATGCATCCTCTCGCTGGGAGGTGGCACCGTGACAACTGCATCCTGCAGACAGATGCTCAGGGAGAATGCAACCTGCATCTACCTGAAGGCCTCGGTGGACACTCTGGAGAAGAATCTTCTGGAATCTCCTGGCGACAGGCCCATGCTCAGGACCGGCCAGCCGATAAGGGAGCGAATCATGGAACTTATGGAGAAGCGCTCCGGCATCTATGAAGAATGCGCGGACATCACTGTCATCCTGGAAGGGAAAACTTACGGGCAGGTTGCCGATGAGATTGCAGCCCTCTGCCTGGACGGAGTGAAAGACTAGATCGGTTCCTCCCGCTCCCTGATGTCCTTGATGCGGAGCTGCAGGGTGGAATTGCCCCGATAGTAATTCTCGACTATCGAATAGCAGATGTCGAAAGGATTCCCGGCCTTGATGTAGTCGAAATATTCAGACATGTTGAAAGCTATCGCAGGAATCTGGTGAAACGGCTGCTTTTCGTCGATCAGGTCGAGCTTCATGTGCACACCGTCTGCTCCCACCTTCCGTCCCTTTCCTCCATCATAGACATTCTCGGTCTGGAAAACAGGATTCGTGTTACCGGGGCCGAACGGCTGGAACTGCTTGAGCAGGCGGAAAAATTTCGGAGTTATCTGGCTGAACTCCAGACGGGCGTCGATCTCGGTGAATGGTGTCAGCATCTCCTGCGTGATGCGCGTGGAAATGAACTCCTCGATGCGGCGGACAAACTCAGGGAGATTCTCCTCCCTCAGGGTCAGACCGGCGGCATAGACATGACCCCCGAAATTCTCCATCAGGTCGGCGCAGCTGTCGATTGCCTCATACAGGTCGAAACCGGCAACGCTCCTGGCGGAACCGGTGATGAAGTCATTGGACTTGGTCAGGACTATGGTAGGTTTGTAGAAGGCCTCGACCAGACGGGAAGCCACAATCCCGACCACTCCCTTGTTCCAGTTGGGATTGTAGACGATCGTGGCGGCAGAAGACGAGAGGGCAGCCCCGCTCTGGACCATTTCAAGAGCCTCCTGGGTGATTTCCCTGTCGATCGACTTGCGTTCGTTGTTGTTGTCGTTGATCTTCTCGCCCACAACGGCAGCGGAATGCTCATCGGAGGACGTCAGGAGTTCGACCGCGAGTCTGCCGGACTCCATGCGGCCGGCGGCATTGATCCTGGGACCTATCTTGAAAACGATGTCATCGATGGACAGATGCCCCGGTTCAAGTTTCGAAAGGGTAGCTATCGCCTGAAGCCCCTTGCGCGGATTCTCATTGAGCTGTCTGAGCCCGAAATGGGCCAGGACGCGATTCTCCCCGGTCATCGAGACAAGGTCGGCGGAAATGCTGACTACCAGCAGGTCAAGCAGGGGGATAAGGGTCTCGAAGGGGATGTCATATTCTCGTGAATATGCCTGAACAAGCTTGAAGCCGACTCCGCAGCCGCTCAGGTCGTCAAAAGGATAATTGTCATCCTCGCGCTTGGGATCGAGCACAGCAACCGCGGCAGGGATGGTGGACTCCGGGAGATGGTGGTCGCAGATTATCACATCGAGGCCCAGCGAAGCGGCATAATCGACCTTTTCGTTGGCCTTGATGCCGCAGTCCAGAGTGATGATGAGGCTGAACCCGTGTTCCTTCGCCCAGTCTATTCCCCTGTAGGACAGGCCGTAGCCATCCTCATAGCGGTCAGGAATGTAGAAATCGACATTCGTGGAATATCTCCTCAGGAATGAATATACCAAAGCCACGGCCGTCGTTCCGTCCACATCATAATCCCCGTAGACAAGGATGCCTTCCTCTGTGGTTATGGCTGTTCTGAGCCTCTTCACGGCCTTGTCCATGTCCTTCATCAGGAAGGGATCATGAAGGTCGTCAAGGCTGGGACGGAAAAAAGAGCGCGCCTGCTCGAAAGTCTCCACTCCCCTCTTGACAAGGAGCTCCGCAAGGACACGGTCAATGCCCAGTTCGGCGGAAAGTCTTCCCACCTTCTCCGGATCGGCCGGATCCTTGAGTATCCACTTGCGCTCTTTAGTCATAATACAACAAAGATACTACTTTAATTTCACAATTAGAATTTAAAGTAGTAATTTTGTAGATAGGCCGTAATAGCGGCCTATTATCTTGAATATAAACTGTAAAGACATGGCATATACTGAACTCAACGAACAGGAGACCATCCGCAGGGAGTCTCTCGCAAAGCTCAAGGAACTCGGCATAAACCCCTATCCGGCACCACTTTATCCAGTAAACACCACAGCCGCATGCATCCAGCGGGAATTCGACCCGGAAAAGGGCAATTTCCAGGAAGTCTGCATAGCCGGACGCGTGATGTCACGCAGAATCATGGGCGCGGCATCATTCGGGGAGCTGCAGGATGAGACCGGCAGGATCCAGATCTACGTCAAGAGAGACGAGATCTGCCCGGGAGAGGACAAGACGATGTACAACACAGTCTGGAAGAAACTCCTCGACATCGGTGACATCGTGGGAATCAAGGGTTTCGCCTTTGTGACCCAGACCGGCCAGCTTTCAGTGCATGCCAAGGAGCTCACCCTCCTGAGCAAGTCGCTGAGGGTGCTCCCTATCGTCAAGGAACAGGACGGCAAGGTCTTCGACGCATTCTCGGATCCAGAACTGCGTTACCGTCAGAGATATGTCGACCTGATCGTCAACCCGCACGTCAAGGACACCTTCATCAAAAGAGCGCAGATCATAGCCACGATGAGGGAATATTTCAACGAAGCCGGCTGCCTTGAGGTCGAGACCCCGATCCTCCAGAGCATTCCGGGAGGAGCCACAGCCCGTCCTTTCATCACCCACCACAATGCCCTCGACATCGACCTCTACATGAGAATCGCCAACGAGCTCTACCTCAAGAGGCTCATCGTCGGAGGTTTCTCCGGAGTCTATGAGTTCGCCAAGGACTTCCGCAACGAAGGAATGGACAAGACCCACAATCCGGAATTCACCTGCATGGAAATCTACGTCGCCTACAAGGACTACAAGTGGATGATGGAATTCGTCGAGAAGATGCTTGAGAAGATTGCCATGAAACTCCACGGCAAGACCACCGTCACCATCGGCGAGCACACCATCGACTTCAAGGCCGGCTACCGCAGGCTGCCTATTCTCGAAGCCATCAGGGAATATGCCGGTGTCGACGTGAAGGGCATGGACGAGGACCAGCTCAGGGAGACCTGCAAGAAGCTCGGAGTCGAGATCGATCCTTCCATGGGCAAGGGCAAGCTCATAGATGCCATCTTCGGCGCCTATGCAGAGGACAAACTCATAGAACCTACTTTCATCACCGACTACCCTGTCGAGATGTCTCCTCTCACCAAGAGACACCGCGATGATGACACCCTCACAGAGCGTTTCGAACTCTTCGTCTGCGGCAAGGAACTCGCCAATGCATATTCAGAGCTGAATGACCCTATCGACCAGCTCGAAAGATTCGAGGAGCAGGCCAGGCTCAAGAGCAAGGGAGACGACGAGGCCATGTTCATCGACTATGACTTCGTCAGGGCTCTCGAATATGGCATGCCTCCTACCTCAGGCCTCGGAATGGGTATCGACAGGCTCACCATGTTCATGACCGGACAGACCACGATCCAGGACGTTCTCTTCTTCCCTCAGATGCGTCCGGAAAAGATTGTGAAGGCTTCCGAATAAGGAACCTATGTTCGGGGCAGAGACGGTCACTTCAGCCAGGAATCCCAGGATAAAGGGACTTCTGGAACTCCAGGAGAAATCCCGCGCAAGACGGCGGG
>SAMEA3663223__coassemble_575_pt1 | contig 8656 bp, 7 predicted proteins | sample SAMEA3663223__metabat2_high_PE_004 | metagenome-assembled genome bin SAMEA3663223 (sample SAMEA3663223) | pig gut metagenome | biome: pig gut; feature: pig-associated habitat; material: faeces | place: China | collected 2013
TCGAATTCACGCGACATGGTACGGCGAACCAAGAAAGTCAACCATTGCGGAGCGCGGCAGGCCCGTGAAATCAGGGCCAGGCGAAATGCTTTCATGAAGAGTAGAAATCTTCAATACTTCCGTCCGGATTCCATCGCAATAATCGAAACCAGATCATTCTTCAATAACGAAGTGTATTACCATGCTTATTGCAATGATTCCTCAGGCACGCCGGGTTTATTGGGCAATGCTGCAAAAGTATCTGTTCTGATTCCCTTTCCTCTCTCTTACAAAGAATACTACAAAGTATATTTGCAGAATCTGGAGTATTTCTCTTCCTCCATGGAGATGAAGAGCGAAACAAATGATTATTTTCCCGAACTGGTCAGAAGAGCGTTCGCTACACGAGGAGATACTTCAAGTCTGAAGCTGTTGTTTGAGCCGTCCAGCCTGCCGGATTCAAACAAGATATACTATTTGTGGTTGGTAGTACGTGACGGGAACAGATATAGGACCCTATGTTATAATTCCTTCGAGGGATATTTCAAGTTGGGAGCAGAATAACAGAATGGGATAACCCCGGACCCCCTCACGGGAATTATTGATGATGTTGCGTACGAACGTTTTTTGTATTTTTGAACCATGTTTTTTTCTCTTGCTAAAAATGTATTAGTAAATTTGTAGGAATGTATCTCATAGACCGATGAACGGAAAACTTACATGTACTTTGCTTCTGGCTGTTTCCCTGCTGCTGTCAGCTTGCGGGGGACGCAATACGGGCAAGTCCCCGGATGCCGTTCCGGCGCTGCGTGAGTTTCCTTCCGCAGATCCTGTCCCTTCGGTGATCACTGACCCGAAAGAATCTTTCGAGTACATGATACAGAACTACTGGAGCAGATTCCTTGACCCTTCCACAGCCTTTCAGTGTGACTCCAATGTCGTCAACGGAGTTCCGGACACAGATGTGGAAACAGCGGCTGGTCTGTTCTTCACCCTCCTCGAAAGGCCGGCAGACAAGACATTCTCCATCTCAGCCATGGGAGCCTTCTTCGACATGGTGGAGAAGTACCAGGAGGCGAACCCCTCATCCAATGTCTTCGAGTACTTTGAGCAGACTGTCACCAGATACCTCTACGACCCGAATTCCCCGGTCCGCGACGAGGACCTCTACCTCCCTTATGTGAAGGGGCTTGCCGCCTCGCCGCTGACTGATCCGCAGATGGTCCCGGCATATTCCTATGACGCATCGATGTGCTCCCTGAACCGCTATGGCACTCCTGCCGCCGATTTTGCCTTCACCGACCTTGATGGCAAGCGTCACACTCTTTATGGAGTCAGGGCCGAGAGAATCCTGCTGTTTTTCTCCAATCCGGGCTGCAATGCCTGCGGTGAGATCGTCGATGTCCTTTGCACGGATGAGACGGTAACTTCGATGGCCGGCTCGGGGAGGCTTGCCGTCATCAACATCTACATCGACTCGGAGCTGGACAAGTGGCGTGAATATGCCACCACCTACCCGAAGCAGTGGATCAGCGGCTACGACCACACCGGGACAATCCGCTCCGATGTGACCTACAATGTCAGGGCGATTCCTTCCCTGTACCTCCTGGACTCCGGCAAGACGGTTCTGCTGAAGGATGCTCCAGTGGAAAAGGTCATTGCCTATCTTCACGCAACAGAACAAAAATAATCAGATATGGACATCAGAAAGGAACTGTGGGGAACTGCCCCCGACGGTAAGGAGATTTTCCTCTACACAATGAAGAATGCCAAGGGTGCGGTTGTCCGCCTCTGCAGCATCGGTGCCGGAATCGTGAGCATCTGCGTTCCGGACCGGGATGGAAAAATTGCAGATGTCGTGCTTGGCTATCCTTCCGCGGAATCCTATTTCGGGGATGGTCCTTGTGCCGGCAAATGTCCTGGCCGCTATGCCAACAGAATAGCCAAGGGTCGTTTTTCCCTTGATGGACAGGAGTACGAACTGCCCGTGAACAATGGTCCCAACCATCTGCACGGTGGCCCCGACGGTTTCCAGAACAAGGTCTGGGAGAGCCGTATCGAAGGGGATGCCGTGGAGTTCATGTATTTTTCGGAGGACGGAGAGGCCGGCTATCCCGGCAATCTGAAAGTGGTAGCCCATTACGTGTGGAGCGATGAGAATGCCCTTGAGCTGACTTTGACTGCCCGGAGCGACAGGAAGACGGTCATCAATCTGACCAACCACGCCTACTTCAACCTCAACGGTGAGGGCAACGGCAACATCCTTGACCATCAGCTCAGGCTGAATGCCTCCGTCTATCTTCCTACCGATGAGACTCTCATTCCTGTCGGTGAGGCGGATCCGGTTGCACTCACCCCGATGGACTTCCTCGATTTCCACAGGATCGGCGAGCGCATAAAGGAGGATTTCCCGGCACTGAACTACGGCAAGGGCTACGACAACTGCTGGATGATCGACGGCTATCAGCCGGGACAGCTTCAGACCGCGGCGACACTCTACTCTGAACTGAGCGGCCGTCAGATGGAGATTCTGACCACCCAGCCTGCCATCCAGATCTACACCGGCAACTGGCTTTCGGGCTGCCCTGTGGCCAAATGCGGCCGCAGCTATTTCGACTATGAAGGCGTGGCGCTGGAGTGCCAGCACTGTCCCGACTCTCCGAACCATCCTGATTATCCGACCACCGTCCTCGAACCGGGAGAGACTTTCCAGGAGGCAATCATCTGGTCATTTTCAACACGATAAGCCAGCACATAATGAAACAGTATCTCGACATACTTCGTGACATCCTCGACAACGGTACCGTCAAGACCGACAGGACCGGTGTCGGCACGAAGAGCATATTCGGCACACAGAGCCGATACGACCTGAGCGAAGGGTTCCCTCTGCTGACCACAAAGAAGGTGTTTACGAGAGGAATCATCGAGGAACTTCTCTGGTTCCTCTCCGGCGACACCAACAAGAAGACCCTTCAGGAAAAGAATGTCCACATCTGGGATGCATGGGGAGACGATGAGACAGGTGAACTGGGTCCGGTCTACGGCCATCAGTGGCGTGCGTGGGACGACTACAGCGGCGGTCACATCGACCAGATTGCCCAGGCGGTGGACCTGATCAGGAACCATCCTGATTCGAGACGCATCCTGGTCAATGCCTGGAATGTCGCCCAGGTGGACAGGATGGCCCTTCCTCCATGCCACTGTCTCTTCCAGTTCTATGTGGCGGACGGCAAGCTTTCCTGCCAGCTCTACCAGAGAAGCGCCGACATATTCCTTGGCGTGCCTTTCAACATCGCTTCCTATGCCTTGCTGACGATGATGATGGCGCAGGTCTGTGACCTTGAGCCGGGCTGCTTCATCCACACCACAGGCGACACCCATCTCTACCTCAACCACATCGAGCAGGCCACACTCCAGCTCACCCGCGAGCCTCGGCCGCTGCCGGTGATGAAGATCAACCCTGATGTCAGGGACATCTTCTCCTTCCGCATTGAGGATTTCACCCTGGAAGGCTATGATCCGCATCCGGCAATCAAGGCACCGGTGGCCGTCTGACCCAATGAATATGCTGAAAATGAATATGGAAAAGTGCATTATCGTGGCGATAGCCGACAACAGGGCGATAGGAAAGGGCAATGCCCTGCTCTGGCATATTGCCGAAGACATGAAATATTTCAGGCAGAAGACCACGGGCAGCCCTGTCGTGATGGGCTACATGACCTTCCTGTCGATCGGAGGGAAGCCGCTGCCGAAAAGGGACAATGTCGTGATCTCTATCTTTCCCTGGCCGGACAGACCTGATGGAATCAAGGTCGCCGGCTCTCTGGAGGAGGCCTATGAACTGATTGCCGCGGACCATCCGGGCGAAGAAGGACAGATCTTCGTGATGGGTGGAGGCGAGACCTACAGGCAGGCTCTCCCGACGGCCGACAAGCTGTACATCACCCACGTGCATGCGACCATCGAGGATGCCGACACCTTCTTCCCGGTCATAGATCCGGACATCTGGGAGGTAGAATCCACGACTCCGGTCCAGACCGACCCCGAAACCGGCTACGGCTACGAATTCACCGTTTACCGCCGTCGCGGCTGAACTCTCTGAACGAACCTGACAATATTCCCCAACAATGCAGAAACGAGAACATTTCGGCGGAAGAGCTGCCGTCATCATGGCGATGGCCGGATCCGCCATCGGCCTCGGCAACATCTGGCGCTTCCCGTACATGGCGGGCCAGTATGGCGGTGCCGCCTTCATCCTGATCTACATCCTCTGCTCCTTCGTCCTGTCGCTTCCGATCTTCCTTTCTGAAGGCCTGATAGGCCGCAGGACACATTCCAATGCCATCGGAGCGATGAAGACCCTTGCTCCGAAGTCCATCTGGACGGCTTTGGGCTATCTTTCTGTCATCACCCCGACGGTGATAGTCTCCTACTACTCCATCGTGGGCGGCTGGGCTGTCGAATATTTCGTCAAATCCTTCTCTCTTTCCTTCGGTGACTTCATCCCGGAAGGATGGACCGTCCTGGCCTACGGAACGGTCTTTCTGGGCATATCCTGCCTTATCGTCGCCCTGGGAGTGAAGTCCGGAATCGAGAAGTTCAGCAAATTCTCCATTCCGCTGCTCTTTGTGCTGATTGTCGTGATCCTTGCCTATTCATTGACCATGCCGGGCTCGGAAAAGGGCGTGGAATACCTCCTGAAGCCGGATTTCTCGAAACTTAGCGGGAAGACCTTCGCTTTCGCCCTTGGCCAGAGTTTCTATTCGCTCTCCCTTGGGATGGGCATCATCATCACATATTCATCCTACATCAGCAAGGATGAGAATCTCATCGTTTCCGGTGCCGGAACTGCAGTTGCGGACCTTCTGTTCGCTATCCTTGCAGGTTTCGCCATCATCCCTGCCGTGTTCTCCGCCGGCATCGAACCAAGCTCCGGTCCCGGACTGATTTTCCAGACCCTTCCATTCGTCTTCGGCAGGATGGGGGAGGCCCATGCCTGGATAGGAGTCGTCATCTCCGCCCTGTTCTTCCTGACGGTCACGGTGGCAGCGATGACATCTTCCGTCTCCCTGATCGAGGTGGGGGTCGCCTACCTGATCGAGGAGAAGCATCTGAAGAGAGGATGGGCCTGCCTGATTGTCTTCCTTGCCGTCTGGGTCCTCGGTCTTGTGAGTGTCTTCTCCGGCAAGGCATTCGGACTGATCGATGCCTTCTCGTCCAACTTCCTGCTGACGGTGGGAGCCCTGCTTGCGGTACTCTTCGTGGGGTGGAAGATGAAAAAGGAGGATGTCCTTGAAGAAATAACCAACTGCGGTAAAGTCAATTCCAGGATTGCCCCTGCCCTCTATTTCCTCATCAGGTACATCGCACCGATTGCGGTTCTGACAATATTCATTTCCAATTTCCTACTATGAATTCCAGGAGAGAGCATTTCGGCAGCAGAGCTGCCGTCATCATGGCCATGGCCGGTTCTGCAATAGGGCTGGGCAACATCTGGAGGTTCCCTTACATCGTCGGTGAATATGGCGGGGCGGCCTTCGTGCTTGCCTTTGTCATCTGCAGCATCTTCATTTCCATTCCGATTCTGCTCTGCGAGTCGGTAATCGGAAGAAGGTCCCATCGGAACACTTTCGGGGCAATGCAGACCCTGGCTCCCGGCACCGGCTGGAAATGGCTCGGACTGCTTACGGTCATCACTCCCATCATCATCGTGTCTTACTACAGTGTAGTGGGTGGCTGGTCGATAGCCTATCTGTTCAAGGCTCTGACTTTCCAGTTCCGTCCGGAGGATGCAGAAAGTGTTTCCGGCATCTTCGGCCAGTTCGTTTCTTCCGCCCTTCCTCCTGTCCTCTGCCATCTGCTGTTCATCGGAATCTGTGCGCTGATAGTATTTCTCGGCGTCAAGAAGGGAATCGAGAAGTTCAGCAAGACGACCATGCCGGTTCTTTTCGTGCTGATTGTCCTGATAGCCGTCTACTCCCTGACACTTCCCGGTTCCGGCGAAGGAGTCAGGTATCTGCTGGCTCCGGATTTTTCAAAACTGACTCCCAAAGCCTGGGCTTCAGCCCTCGGACAGAGTTTCTTCTCCCTGTCATTGGGAGTGGGAACGATGCTGACATATTCATCCTATGTCTCCAGCAAGGAAGATCTCGTCCTGTCGGGAGCAGGTACCGCTCTGTCCGATCTGGTCTTCGCCGTTCTTGCAGGTTTCGCCATCATGCCCGCCGTCTTTGCCGGAGGAATCACGCCGGGAGCCGGACCGGGACTGGTTTTCGAGACCCTTCCCTACATATTCGCAAAGATGGGAGACGCCGCCCCTGTCGCAAGCGCTGTCGTTGCGGTCCTCTTCTTCCTCACGATTCTTGTCGCTGCCCTCTCTTCCGCCATTTCGATGGTTGAGGTGGGAGTGGCCTATCTCAGCGAGGAAAAAGGCGTTTCAAGGGGAAAGGCCACTTTGGGAATATTCCTGTTCGCCTGCATCCTGGGAATTTTCTGCTCCCTCTCCTTCGGTCCGCTCTCCTCTTTCAGAATCCTTGGCAACAGCCTCTTCGATTTCTGTGACAAGCTCTGCTCGAACTACCTTATGGTCCTCGGAGCCCTGCTGTTCTCGGTTTTCGCCGGCTGGAAGATAAAAAAGGAGGATTTCCTCGACGAACTGTCGAATTCCGGTTCCATCAAGGGCAGGGGAGTGCTCAATGCGACAATCTACTATCTGATCAAGTTCGTGGCTCCGGTTGCGATTCTGCTGATCTTTGTGCTGGGCCTTTTCGGGTGATTCGCGGAAGGGATGTCCCAATATATTCAGGATATTGCAGAAAATGAGTATATTGTCCATGACTGACAACAGAATGACCAATTCATCAATCAATATGCGCAAGTACATCTATCTCTCATTGCTTCTTGCCGGACTCGCCTCATGCGCTCCGAAGCAGGAAACCGCGACTCCGGGCCGTATGGACAGGAGCCGTCTGAACATCGGTGCCTACATTCTCCAGCCTTATGCCCGGAGCGAGGCCCACATCAAGGACATCGCAGACTGCGGCATCGACTTCATCGTCTGTATGCAGGATGACAGAGCAGCCCTTGACCTTTTTGAAAAATATGGCGTCGGAGCCATTCTGACCGGGGTCGTTCCTGGCTGGTGGGGTGGAGATGGAAGCAACGCCGGCAAACTTTCCACCCTCAACACGATGGACAAGTACACTGACGCTGCCGCTGCCTGGGAAGACCATCCGGCCGTCTGGGGCATCGACATAGGAGACGAACCTTCCGCGCTGGATTTCCCTTACTACGGAGAGGTCTTCACAAAGGTGGATTCCCTTTTCCCGAATCAGTTCCCTTATCTGAATCTCTATCCGAACTATGCATCGGTTGCCGTCAACAATGCCGAGCAGACAGTCAACCAGCTCGGCACTGCGACCTACAGGGAGCACATCGCCGAATATGTCAAGAATGTCCCGTCCGACTACATCTGCTATGACTTCTATGTCTATTCCTGCGATGTTCCTCACGCCTATGACAATCTCCGCGTAGTCTCCGACGCCTGCCGCCAGAACGACCGCAGCATGTGGATAGTCCTTCAGGTCAACTCTCTCGATCCGGAAGTCTGGACAAGCGTCAACTGCCTCCGTTTCCAGGCCTGGACCGCAATGGCATTCGGAGCCGAAAACATCATCTGGGCATGCTACACGGCAGGTTGGTGGAGCAACCAGGTGCTTGACGAGAATGGAGAGAAGACCGAGCAGTACGACAAACTCAAGACTGTCAACGGTGAAATCAGAACCCTTGGCGAGCCTTACATGAAATACCGCACCGTCGCCACCACCTTCGTGGGATTCGAAGGTACAGAGTGGCTGAATGGGCTTGAGGAGCAGACCGTGGCCGAGCTCAATGACGGAACCTTCGAGAATCTCCGCTTCGAAGACGGTGCCGCCCTCGTTGCCGGTTCAATGGTTTCCCGCTGCGCCAAGTGCGACTCCAAGGCTGTCTTCGTCTGCGCTGCCGACGACCCTTACGACAAGGCCCCTGCCACCCATGTCCTCCGCTTCAGGACCTCCGCAAAGAAGGTCACCGCTACCGGAGCCAATGGTGTCATCACCCTTGAGAAAGATGCCGAAGGCGTCTACTCTGTCCCTGTGGCTTCTAACGAAGGTCTCCTTATTGAAGCTCTGTAAATTACTGAACAATGGACTGGAAGACCTTTTTTAGAAAGTATTATGTCTATCCTCTGGCCCTGCTGGTCTTTGCCGTTGCAGCTGTAATCTACTGCAGTCCGGCGATGACCGGCAAGGTGCTTTCTGCCAACGATCACCAGAATTGGGTGGGTGCCTCCCACGAGCTGACTGAGCACGCTGCGAAAGATGGAGAGGGTTCCTGGTGGACCAGTTCCATGTTCTGCGGAATGCCTGCCTACCAGATTGGAGGCGGAGCATCCTACAAGGCGGACAGTTACAAGGCTCCGATCAACGGGATTCTCCACAAATGTATCTACAATCCTGTCTGGGCAGTCTTTTTCTACTTTGTCTGTTTCTTCATTCTGCTCCTGTCGTTCGGCCTGTCTCCGTGGGTCAGCCTCCTCGGCGCTCTGATAACAGGCTTGTCGTCCTATTTCATAGTGATAATAGCGGCGGGGCACAACACCAAGGTTGCAGCAATCGCCCTGACCGCTGTCGTGGTG
>SAMEA3663223__coassemble_604_pt1 | contig 8364 bp, 9 predicted proteins | sample SAMEA3663223__metabat2_high_PE_004 | metagenome-assembled genome bin SAMEA3663223 (sample SAMEA3663223) | pig gut metagenome | biome: pig gut; feature: pig-associated habitat; material: faeces | place: China | collected 2013
GACAACCCGCTGCCTGTATTCTTTGGAGAGGTCGATGAAATAGAAAGGTATGCCGATCTTTCTTGCCACCATCTCCGCAACGAAGCGGTCTTCCTCCCATTCGCAGTCGCCGTGGAGTGTGGCGTCGGCGTCGTGCCAGTTCTGCATGAACATTGCGAAGACGTCGTAGCCCTGTTGCTTGAGAAGCAGGGCTGCAACGCTCGAATCCACTCCTCCGGATAGTCCGATACAAACTTTCATTGCGGAATACGATTAATATCCTGAAGTTTCGCAAGTCCTGATTGTCCGTTATTGTGAGGTTGGCGTGGCTTGCGGAACATAAACCAATGGTAATATGCGACAAAGTTAATGAATTGCGCAGTTCTAATCAATTTTTGCTATATTTATGGACATTTTACTTTGTCAGCTATGAGAAATCTGAAGTTGGAGATCGATATTCAGGAATATTCCTCCATCGACGAACTTGACGCTGTGGACCGGAAACTTGTCGAAGCTGCAATCGAGGCTCAGAAGGGTTCCTATGCTCCATATTCATCATTCAACGTCGGCGCAGCCGTTCTTCTTTAGGACGGGACGGTCGTGAAGGGCTCGAATCAGGAAAATGCCGCCTATCCTTCAGGTCTTTGCGCCGAGAGGACAGCAATGTTTGCCGCAAGCGCATCCAATCCGGGCAAGGCTATGGTTTCTCTGGCCATTGTCGGAGGATTCAACGGGACTCTTTCCGAAGGTCCGTGTTCTCCTTGCGGAAGCTGCCGCCAGGTGATGGCCGAGTACCAGACTCTGGGAAAGAGGCCGATGAGCGTGATTCTGTTCGGCACCCGGCAGACCTTGAAATTCTCTAAGGTAGATGACATTCTTCCGTTGATTTTTGATAGTTTCAACGAAAAGTGATATATTTGCAGTCGGGGAAAGTCGTACACGACCAGCTCCCTCTGAACTCCCCCAGGGTCGGAAGGCAGCAAGGGTAGGAGGTTGTAGCGGTGCGATGTGCTAAGCTTTCCCTTTTTTTGTTTCCAGACAGACACTTCGGCTTGTTCCATGGTCAAATCCGCGATTCTGCTCATCTACACCGGTGGTACGATCGGTATGAAGAAGGACCCGGTCACTCAGACACTCCGGCCTTTCGATTTTTCCGGTATTCTTGATGAAGTTCCTGAACTTCAGAAATTTGCACTCAAAGTCGATGCCTACAATTTCGACCCTCCGATCGATTCTTCCGATGTGGAGCCTTCCCGTTGGGTGGAGCTTGCGCGGCTGATCGAGTCCCGGTACGACCAGTATGACGGCTTTGTCGTCCTGCACGGAACTGACACCATGGCCTACAGCGCTTCTGCCCTGAGCTACATTCTCGACGGCCTTTCCAAACCGGTAGTCTTCACCGGGAGTCAGCTTCCGATCGGTGTCGCGCGGACTGATGGCAAGGAGAATCTTATCAGCTCCGTGGAGATTGCCGCTGCAAAGGATTCCGATGGACGGGCGATTGTCCCGGAAGTGAGCATCTATTTCGGTTCGAAACTGATGCGGGGCAACCGGACCACCAAGTATGATTCCGAGTGCTTCGAGGCATTCGCTTCTCCGAACTGTCCGCCTTTGGCTGATGCCGGAATCAACATCCGCTATGCCTCCAAGGAGATTCTCCAGCCGTCCGGCCGCCCCCTTTCTGTCCATCCGTCACTTGACACGAGGGTTTCCATCCTGAAGATCCACCCCGGAATCACTCCCGGGATTGTGCGAAACATCCTTCTCGGAGAGGAAACCAGGGCTGTCATTCTGGAAACTTTCGGTGCCGGAAATGCCCCTTCACGTGGCTGGTTCATCGATTGCGTGCGCCAGGCAGTTGCTTCGGGCAAGATTCTGGTCAACGTCACCCAGTGCCCTGCCGGCCGTGTCGACATGGACATCTATGAGACCGGCAAACAGTTGAAGGAGGCCGGAGTCTTTTGCGGCTATGACAGTACCACCGAGAATATGCTGGCAAAGCTCTTCCACCTCCTTGGCGAGTCCGACGACCGCGAGTGGATTGGCAGGATGATCCAGACGCCCCTCCGTGGCGACATCACTGTTTGAGCTATTTGCCCTCCTCTGCCTTAATTATAACCTTCGGCAATTGCCCAATCTGTACTGTATCCTCGCCATCCAGAGTCGCCGCCTCGCTTGAAAACCTCTCCCGGGAATCGTATGAATAGACCGTCTCAAGCCAGTTTGAAGAACCGGAAGGAAGGGTAACAGTTTTGAGTGACTTGAGGCTCTTGCCTGTAAAGGAGTTCAAAAGATGCACATCCCTCCAGCCTTGCTATCTGGCCTGGCGGATGATTCCGAGGAGTTCCTTGACGGTCTTTTGTGCCTTGCGGCTGGGCTCGACCAGCTTGAAGGCAAGGTAAAGGCCCGGTACGAGACACAGGATTGTCATGATCCAGTGCGGGACCGGACAAGGAATGATTGCCCCTGTTATGCCGCAAAGCAGCACCAATCCGACGGCGAGTACCAGTCTGGTGGCCGTGCATCTGTTCCCTTCCTTGAGGCACGCGGCATAGCGGTGGATTTCTTCGCCATCCCCGGTCTTTCCTACCGTCCCGGCATCTTCCAGCCGGACAGAGATGTAGCGCTTCCTCAACGGAGCCGACCAGTCCAGAAACAGGTCGCACTCGCCCGTTGTCTCCGGCAGTTCCGATTCGTTGAATTCGTTCCTTCTCAGGACCTTGCCATATTTAAGCAATTCCGTCTTGATGCCGCCGAGCACTGTTCCGAACGGCTTTTCGGTCTGGAACAGCACCATTCCGGCATCCATCATCTGTACTTTTCTGTCAATCATGTCCTAAAGATAGGAATTATCCGGAAAATGACCGGCCCGGAAGGAAAAAAAAGAATGGCCCCGGTTTTCAGGGCCATTCCATTGTTGCATATCCTTGGAACTATGAGAAGTTGTCGTAAAGGATGCTCTCAGGCTGTACTCCGAGACTGTCAAGCAGATTGTTGACAGCGCCGACCATCATAGGAGGACCGCACATGAAGTACTTGATGTCCTCCGGAGCCTCGTGGTCCTTGAGGTAGGTCTCGTACATCACGTTGTGTACGAAGCCGGCCACATACTTGACTCCTGCTGCATCAGCTGCAGGATCCGGACGGTCGAGGGCAAGATGGAAGTGGAAGTTAGGGAAATCCCTCTCGATCTCTGCGAAGTCTTCAAGATAGAATGCCTCGACAAGGCTGCGGGCTCCGTAGAAGAAGTGTACTTCGCGGCTGGTCTTCAGGGTCTTGAAGAGGTGCATGATGTGGCTTCTGAGAGGAGCCATGCCGGCACCACCACCGACGAAGATATATTCCTGAGAATCAGGATCATCCTTAGGAAGAAGGAACTCACCGAAAGGACCGGAGATCCAGACCTTGTCACCAGGCTTGCGCGAGAAGACATAGGAAGATGAAACTCCCGGAGGCACAGGAAGCATCTTGAAGACGCCCTTAGGCTGGCTCCTGTCGAATGGAGGGGTCGCGATACGCACGTTCAGCTTGATGATGTTCTTCTCGGCAGGATAAGAGGCCATTGAATATGCCCTGACCGTAGGAACGGTGTTCTTAGCCTTGATTCCGAAGAAGCCATACTTCTCCCAGTCGCCCCTGTAGATCTCGTCGATGTCCATGTCGGCGAAATCGATGTCATATTCAGGAATATCGATCTGGATGTACTCTCCGGACTTGAACTCGAGGTGCTCGCCTTCAGGAAGCTTCACTGTGAATTCCTTGATGAAGGTAGCCACGTTCTTGTTGGAGATAACCTCGCACTCGAGCTTCTTGACGCTGAGGGTTGAATCCGGAACCTGGATCTTGATGTTGTCCTTGATCTTGACCTGGCAGCCGAGACGGAAGCCTTCCTTGATCTGCTTGCGGCTGAAGAAGCCGGTCTCGGTAGGAAGAATTGTTCCGCCGCCTTCGAGAACCTGGACTTTGCACTGGCCGCAGTTGGCCTTTCCGCCACAGGCTGAAGGGAGGAATATTCCCTGGTCTGCAAGAGTGTGCATGAGGTCTCCGCCCTGAGGGACGTCCAGACTCTTCTTGCCGCCGTTGATGTCGATGTTCACGGTACCTTCAGGAGTGATGGCAGCCTTGACGATGAGGAGAAGGGCCACCAGAGTCAGAGTCACTGCGACAATGACGATGATTGATGCTAGAATTGTGTTCATACTCCTTTCCTCCTATAATGAAATACCCATGAATGCCATGAATGCGATACCCATCAGACCTACGGTGATGAAGGTGATGCCGATGCCCCTGAGCGGAGCCGGAACCTTGCTGTAGGTGAGTTTCTCGCGGATTGCGGCCAGAGCCACGATCGCGATGTACCATCCCAGACCTGAACCGAGGGCGTACACTGCCGATTCACCTACATTGACGAAATCCTTCTGCTGCATGAAGAGCGAACCTCCGAGGATGGCGCAGTTCACGGCGATGAGCGGAAGGAATATTCCGAGAGATGAATAGAGCGAAGGAAGGAACTTCTCGACAATCATCTCGACCAGCTGGGTGAAGGCTGCAATGACAGCAATGAATATGATGAAGCTGAGGAAGCTCAGATCGACATCAGGTCCGAATATGCAGTTCTCGCCGGGAGTGAGGATGTACTTGTTGAGAAGGTAGTTGAGAGGAAGCGTGCACACGAGCACGAAGATAACAGCCAGTCCCAAACCATTAGCTGTCTTCACGTTCTTTGATACCGCCAGGTATGAGCACATACCGAGGAAGTATGCAAAGATCATATTGTCAACAAAGATTGACTTTACGAATAAGCTTAAATATTCCATTTTCTATGATCTGAGTTAGTTGTTCTCCTGAAGGTCTTTCTGGATGCTCCTCTGTACCCAGATGACACATCCCAGAAGGATGAGGGCCATAGGAGGAAGGATCATGAGACCGTTGTTGGTGTAGCCGATGGCCTTGAGGACAGGAAGTCCGAAGAGGGTTCCCGAGCCGAAGAGCTCACGGAAGAAAGCCACGATGATGAGAATCATGCCGTAGCCGAATCCGTTGGCAAGACCGTCGATGAATGATGGGAGCGGCTTGTTGCCCAGGGCAAAAGCTTCGATACGTCCCATTACGATACAGTTTGTGATGATGAGGCCGATGTAGACGGAAAGCTGCTTGTCGATTCCGTAGGCGAAGGCCTTGAGGAACTGGTCGACGAGGATTACCATCATTGCGACAACTACAAGCTGCACGATGATTCGGACTCTGTTAGGAATGGTGTTCCTCAGGAGTGAGACCACGAGGCTGGAGAGACCTGTGACTGCGATGACGGAAAGTGCCATCACACAGGCTCCCTTGAGCTCAACGGTCACCGCAAGGGAGGAACAGATACCCAGAACGAGCACTGTGATAGGGTTGCCCTTGAATATTGGAGCTAAAAATGTTTCTTTCAGATTTGCCATAACTGTTTCCTCCGAATTAGTTGTTGGTGCCGCATTCTCCGCATCCGGTCTGCTCTTCCTGGCAGTTTCCGCAACAATCGGAAGCTGCCTCGTTGCAGCATTCTTCATTCATGCCGCACTCGTTTCCGGATTCGGAACAGCATTCAGAACCGCACTGTGTGGCAGCGTTCGAGATAACCGGCGCGTAAGCCTTGATCCATGCGTTGATTGCCTGGTCGAGACCCTTGCAGGTCATTGTGGCGCCGGTGATGGCGTCGATGGCATTTGCCTTTCCTTCAGGAGCGCCACCCTTTACGATTGCGAAAGGAGCGGCATCTGTGAAATCGAAAGTCTTGCCGTCGAACTGTGCGCGGAATGCAGGGTCATCCTTGATCTTGCCGCCAAGGCCAGGGGTCTCGGAAGCATGGTCGAAGGTCGCTCCTGCGATCGTTCCGTCAGTTGCCACTGCAACATATCCCCAGATCGGGCCCCAGAGGCCTGCTCCATAGATAGGGAAGACCTTGGTTCCGTTCTTGAAGACATAGACAGGGATGGTTGTCTGCTCCGATGCGTCGGCGATGTTGTAGTTCTGCGCCTTGAGGTCGGAGGTGGTGAAGATCTCGGCGTCTTCCGTATTGAGGTCGCCGGTCCTCTTGCCGGTAAGGTCTACCTTGAAAGCCTCGGCGATTTCATTCTTGTAGGTCGCGATAATCTCAGCGTTGCTTTCGCCTGCCGGAATCTTCGCTGCTGACAGGATCTGGCTGATGGTCTCAGCCTTCATGTTGGCCACCTGGCGGTCCTTGAGGGACGTGGCGGCAAGAGCGAGAATCGAAGCAACAACGATCACGATGATGGCCGAATAGACGACCGTGTAGGTATTGCTGTTTGTATTCATGGCTTATGCGACTTTAGAAACTCTCCTGGAAATGTGTGTGCTGACCACGCAGTGGTCGATGATAGGAGCAAAGGTGTTGCCCAGGAGGATGGCGAGCATCATTCCTTCAGCGTATCCAGGGTTGAAGAGTCTTACGATGACACAGAGGGCTCCGACGAGGAATCCGTAGATCCATTTGCCGGTTTCGGTCTGGGCTGAGGTCACAGGGTCGGTTGCCATGAAGACGGTACCGAATGCGAAACCTCCCATTACAAGGTGGTAATATGCAGGGATGTCGGTGACTCCGCAGAGTGTTCCGAGCCAGCCGATCAGCAGACCGCCGGCAACTGACGATACCATGATCTTCCAGCTTGCGACACCGGTCCAGATCAGGATGACGGCACCCAGAAGGATGGCAATCACTGAAGTCTCACCAACGGAACCAGGGATGGTTCCTGCGAACATATTCCAGAAATTGTAATTGGCTCCGCTGAGGGCAGCCATTGCGTCTGTGCCTTCTGAAAGGTATGAGAGAGGGGTGGCTCCGGTGATTGCATCAGCTCCGCAGCGCCTTGCGATCCATACTTCCGAACCCGACATTGCCGAAGGGTAAGAGAAGAAGAGGAAAGCGCGGCACAGGAGAGCCGGGTTGAGGAAATTCATCCCGTACCACCGAATACTTCCTTGCCGAAGATGACTGCGAATGCTACTGCGATTGCAAGCATCCAGAGAGGAACGTCGACAGGAACGATCAGAGGAATGATCATACCTGAGACAAGGTAACCCTCGTTGACTTCCTCGCCCTTGATCTGGGCGCTGGCGAACTCGATGCCGAGTCCTACGATATAGGAAACAAGGTAAAGAGGAATCACTTTCAGGAGGCCCCAGAAGAACTGGTTCCAGAATCCCGGGAGGTCACCTGCTGCGAGATTGTGCTGATAGCCGACATTCCACATGCCGAACAGGGCGGCCGGGACAAGGGCGAGGACGACGATGATCATCACGCGCTTGATGTCAACCGCATCCCTGATGTGGGCTCCCTTGGCCGTTACGGTCGCAGGAACGCGGAGGAATGTGTCGAAGGCATCCCAGGATGAGTGAAGCCATCCCAGTTTGCCGCCTTTCTCAAAAAGGCCTGGTTTTACTGTATTATCTTCCATTGTTAGTCTCCTTTAAGCCATTTCCTTCAGCATGAGGTCGATGCCTGAACTGATGATTGCCTGGATGTCGTTCTTGGAAGGATCCACGAATTCGCACAGGGCGAGGTCCTCGGGGAGGACTTCGTAGATTCCGAACTTCTCCATTTTGTCGATGTCACCTGCAAGGCAGGCCTTGACCAGATAGACCGGGAACAGGTCCATAGGAAGAACCTTGCCGTAGACGTCCGAAAGGACGAAGGCGCGGACTCCTCCATGGGTGTTGGTGTCCATGTTGTACTTCTTCTTAGGCAGGAGCCATGAGAAGTAAGTCATTGAGGAACTGAACTGGTTGAACCTGAATGGTTTTGCCCAACCGAACCACTCTCTCTCACGGCCTTCTCTGATGATGGTGACCTGGTTGTCGAAGAAGCCGAGTGAACCGTCTTCGCCGACGTTGGTGCCGCTCAGGACGTCACCGCTGATGAATCGGAGTTCGGCTCCGGACTTGTCGTACCAGCCGCTGAAATCCTTGACAGGAGTGCCCGGGATTGCGACTGCATAAGAAGGAGCGATGGCAGCCGGACCGGTGACGGCGACCTTCCTGGAAAGGTCTACCTTGCCGGTTGTGAACAACTTGCCGATTGCGGCAAGCGATGCGAGGGAAAGAGTCCACACCGTGTCACCCTTCATGATAGGGGAGATGTGGCTGATCTGCACACCTACGTTTCCGGCCGGGTGCTTCTTGCCGTTGACGATGTAGACAGTCGCATCGGCAAGCTTGGCGAATGAGGATTCGGCGCTGTTGACGCAGACATTGACCTTCGCGATCCTTGAAACCGCTGTGATGCCTGCCTGGATTGCCGGAAGTTCATCCTTGAACGCAAATTCGGTGTCGGCAGCGAGAGGTGCTGTTGAGAATGCGGAAACGAAAATGGCCTTCGGAGTCAGTGCC
>SAMEA3663223__coassemble_610_pt1 | contig 8313 bp, 3 predicted proteins | sample SAMEA3663223__metabat2_high_PE_004 | metagenome-assembled genome bin SAMEA3663223 (sample SAMEA3663223) | pig gut metagenome | biome: pig gut; feature: pig-associated habitat; material: faeces | place: China | collected 2013
TCCGGCTCGATTCGCTGCGCGACTCGCTGCGCCGCCATGAGAATGAACTTTTCGAGGCTTTCGACAAAGACTTCGGGAAGGGAAGGTTCGAGACCTATACCACCGAAACAGGCTTCCTGTACAACGGGATACGCCACATCCGCAAGCATCTGCGCCGATGGATGGAACCCCGTCCGGCTTCCACTCCGATGGTGCTCTGGCCGGGTCAGAGCAAGGTGATTCCCGAGCCATACGGCAAGGTCCTGGTCATCGGTCCTTTCAACTACCCTCTGCAGCTGACGGTCGCTCCTCTTGCCATTGCTCTCGCTGCTGGCAACACTGTGACCGTCAAATGCTCCAGACAGACTCCGGAGGTTTCCCGCGTCATTGCGAAGCTCCTTTCCGAGGCTTTCACCGAGGATGTCGTCGAGGTCATTCCTGACTCTGTCAGCAACGACGAGATGCTAGGGCGCCGTTTCGACTACATCTTCTTCACCGGCAGTCCGCGGGTCGGGAAAATCGTGATGGAGGCCGCCGCGAAGCATCTCACTCCAGTCACTCTGGAGCTCGGCGGCAAGAGTCCGGCTATCGTCTGCGAGAGCGCCAATGTCCGTCTTGCCTGTGAAAGGATAGCCAAGGGCAAGTTCATCAACGCCGGACAGACCTGCGTCGCGCCTGATTATGTGCTGGTCCACAGGAGTGTCCACAAGGAATTCATCGAAACCATGAAGGAAGTCATCTCCGACTTCTATGGAGACACTTCCTCAAGACCTTCCGGAATGACTCTGATTGCCACCGGGCGCCATTGGGAGAGGATCAGGGGACTCATTCCGGAGGAGGGTGATCCTACCGCAAGGACAGTCATCGGCGGCGGCTCGGATGAGGCGACGAAATACATCGCGCCGACAGTCCTTGACGGCTGCACCTGGGATGCCGCCGCAATGCAGGAGGAAATATTCGGACCTGTCCTTCCTGTCATTGAATATGAAGACCTTGATTCCGAAGTCATTGCAAGGGTCAGGGCCGGGGAGAAACCTCTCGCCCTCTATCTCTTCACCCGCTCGGGAGCGCAGAAGAGAAAAGTCCTTTCCGAGGTGTCGTTCGGCGGTGGCTGTGTCAATGAGACGATCATGCATCTGGGCAACGAGAACATGCCTTTCGGCGGAGTCGGCAATTCCGGAATGGGAGCCTACCATGGCCTGACCGGTTTCGAGACCTTCTCGCACATGAAATCCATACTCTTCAAGTCTTCATGGCTGAACTTCGACCTTCTCAAACCGCCTTATGGCCGGAAGCTGGATCTTGTCCGCAGAATCTACAAGTAGAACACAAAAATCTTTGAATATGAATCGGATTGCAAGAACACTCTTTTCGCTGGTTTCTCTGACTGTCTTCAGTTTCAGTCTTTACGGTGCCGGCAATGGCCTGCCTTATGAATTCAAGTACGGAGGCAAAGTCTACAAAGGCTATGAGGGAACGATTGACGGGACTCTGAAAGTCAGCGTCGTCCGGGCGGAACATCCGGAGTTCGACCAGAGCGAGTACACCGTCTGGTTCGAGAATGTGGGTGACGAGCCGTCGAAGGTGCTGGAGGATGTCTATGCCCTCAAGACTACCTTCAAGGGCTCTTCTCCCGTCCTCAGGGGCTGTCTCGGAGACCATGTCAACTATTACACCCAGTATTCCAGGGATCTTCTGAAGGAGGATGTGACCTTCACTTCGACCGAAGGAAGGGCTACCCACATCGTATTCCCTTATTTCGATCTGGTCCACGGGAATTCGGGCACCAGAATCGCTCTGGGATGGGCCGGGACCTGGGAGGCAAAGTTCTCGGCCAAGGGCAAGGTCACCACTGTCACAGCGCAGACCAACCTCGGCCTGAAAGGCGTGCTTCTTCCTGGTGAGAAGATCCGCACCGGACTGGTCGTGATGATGGACTATGAGAGCCGCGACGAGAATGTCAGCGTCAACAAGTGGAGGGCCTGGTTCATGAAGCACAATCTTCCTAAGGCCGATGCTCAGGGCAATGAACTGCAGCCTTTCTGCACAACCTGCTTCGCTTCCGACACCGGTCTTCCGAACACTGACGGTTCGATTTCCGAGACCTACTATACCTGGCAGAGGACCCTGTCATACCTTGTCCGTGAAGACTTCATTCCTGATTTCAGATGGTTCGATGCCGGCTGGTATTCGGATCCTGCAGGCAATTCCGTTCCTTTCGACGGCAACTGGTGGGCTACCACCGGTTCGTGGGAACTGGATCCGGTCAAGTGGCCGGACAACACTTTCAGGGAGTCAAACGAAGCCTGCCATGCCCTTGGCATGAAGGTTCTGGTCTGGTTCGAGCCGGAGCGGGTCACCGACGTTCCGAATCTCTGCAGGAACTATGGCTACAAGAGCGAATGGGGGATCGAAACCCCGCATTGCATAACCTCCAATATCGGTGATCCGGAGTGTCTGGCCTGGACACTCGGAAGAATCACAAGGATGATGGAGATGAATGATGTCGACCTCTACCGCGAGGACAACAACTCCGACCCTGCCGCAGCCTGGAAGATTCTCGATTCCAGGGATGAGGAGAAATACGGCCTTCCGCGCCAGGGTATCAATGAGAACAAGTGCATCCAGGGGCACTATGCGCTCTGGGACGGAATCCTGGAGTTCTGCCGCAGGCATGGCAAGTGCACCTTCCTCGATTCCTGCGCTTCGGGAGGCGGACGCAATGACATCGAGTCACTTCGCAGGAGCATTCCTTTCATGCGTTCCGACTATGACAGGACCACAATCCCGATGCGCCTTCAGCAGAGTGCCGGATTCAACAAATGGGTGCCTTTCCATGGCTCTTCCACAAAGGAGACCGTGGGACAGCTTGACCGCAGTTCTGTGGCTCCCGACCTTTACATAACCAGGGCTTCTCTTCTTCCTGTCTGGAACGCAGGAGCCGCATTTACGCACAACACGAAGCTTGACATGGACGTCTACCGCAGGAACCGTTCGATCTGGAAGGCCAACAGCCATCTGCTCGTAAAGGATTTCTTCGAACTGACCCCATGGCATGGCTGTGACGACACCTCGCTCTGGACTGTGTTTGCCTACAACGATCCACAGACATGTGAGGGAATTCTTCTGGGATTCAGAGGCGAGACCTGCGAAGCCGGGACTTGCACCGTGAAACTTCCTTTCGTGAGAACGGATGCCGACTACACCATCTCCGACGATGACACGGATGTTGTCAGGACTGTCTCCGGCAAGGAACTCTCAGACGGGATCGAACTGCACCTGGACTCGCCGAGAAGTTCGCTTCTGTGGCACATCAGGATTGTGGAGAAGTGAGATTCCCCGTTTGAATATGATAATGTATCCGACAAGAAATGATTGAGAATCATATCAGAATGGAAAGCCCTTTCGAGTTTGAAATGGGAGGAAGGATCGAAGGGCTCGAAATTGTCTATCACACCTCAAAACCTGAATATTCAGGGAAGGAAAAGGTCATCTGGATCTGTCATGCCTTGACTGCCAACTCGAATCCCGAGGACTGGTGGCCTCAGCTTGTCGGTCCTTCGAAGTTCTTCGACACAGACAGGTATTTCATAGTCTGCGTCAATATGCTGGGAACGCCCTACGGCACATCGGGGCCAGCCTCGGTCGATCCTTCGACCGGCAGACCCTACAGGTTCTCCTTCCCTGCCTTCACGATCAGGGACACGGTCTCTGTCTTCAGCATCGTGCGCCGCCATCTCGGAATAGACAGGGTAGACCTACTGATAGGCAGTTCCATAGGAGGATTCCATGCCTCAGAATGGCTTGTCACCGAGCCGGATGTGATCGGCAAGGCTGCTCTGATTGCAACTGATGTCAGGGTCTCGGCCTGGCTGTCGGCTTCCTGTGAAGCGCAGAGGATGGCTCTGGAGGCCGATCAGACCTTCCGTGGGTCCGATTCGCTGGATGGAGGCAAGAAAGGCCTGATGTGCGCCCGCGCCCAGGCTCTGATTTCGTACAGAAGTTATGACGGCTTTGTGAAGACACAGTCCGAAGCGGATCCTGACACTGTCGTGGCCACCCGTGCCGCTTCCTATGAAAGGTATCAGGGAGAGAAACTGGCCAAGCGCTACGATGCCTATTCCTACTGGTCTCTGTGCAATGTCCTGGACACTCACAACACGGGGCGTGGGCGAGGCGGTGTCGAAGCAGCCCTCTCCCGCATCAAGGCTGCCACAACGGTGATCGGCATCGACTCGGACTGTCTGTTCCCGGCACGGTGCATGAAAGAATGGGCGAGTCTGATTCCAGGGGCGGATTTCAGGGTCATCACTTCTGTTTTCGGCCATGACGGTTTTCTCCTTGAAAGCGGCCAGATCGTTGAAATTCTTTCGGAAATGCTCTGAATATAAATTATTTACCATTATGAAACATAAATTTTCTCTGCTGCTTGCAGCTATCCTGATGTCCGCCTGCACTTGTGAAGAGCAGGGGCTGTCCTCTTTCCCTGCGTCCGAAGTAGTGGTTTCCGGACCTCTGGCACAAAGGATACAGTCCAACCTTGCACGGTTGCAGGACGACATCTACCAGCCGCCTCAGGTTTTCGAAGACAAGAACTGGCCCGGAGACTTCGTGGGACGGACCATACTGGGCCTGACAATGGATTCTGAGGCCATCCATCAGGAGACAACTCTTCTGCCGATGCTGATAGACAGCCTTCCTGCGTATCTGAATCCGAAGGGCTACCTCGGCCCGGACTATTCCCCGTCCATCAATGAGCAGCAGCTATCCGGTCACGGATGGCTGCTGAGAGGCTTGTGCGAGTACTACCGCAAGACCGGAGACGAGTCTGTACTGGAAGTTGTCAGGTCTGTCGCCGAAAACCTCTTCGTCGTCAACAAGGGTCTTTACTCCACCTATCCGATAGCGCCAGAAGAACGTACGAATCAGGGTGGAGAGGCTTCCGGCTCGATTGCCGGTCAGGTAGGGAACTGGATTCTTTCCACCGACATCGGCTGTGTCTTCATCGGCATGGCCGGTCTGATCGATGCCTATGAGTTCATCCCTTCCAAGGCAATCCGTCAGACACTGGATGAAATGGTAGCCCGTTTCCTGGAAGTCGACCTTACCGGAATACAGGCCCAGACGCATGCCACCCTTTCGGCGCTCAGGGGCCTTGTCAAGTATGCCCGTCTTACAGGTGATGAATCACTCCTCGATGAGACTCTCGAACGCTGGCAGATCTATGTCAGCGAGGGGATGACCTGCTGCTACGCCAATCTGAACTGGTTCGGCCGTCCGGATTCCTGGACTGAGCCGTGCGCCATAGTGGACAGCTACATTGTCGCCATGGATCTCTGGAAGGCTACGATGGATCCTTCTTTCAGGGATATGGCTGAACTGATCGAGGTCAATGCCATCGGTCATGCCCAGCGTTCCAACGGCGGTTTCGGCTGTGACAGCTGCCCTTCAGAGGCCAATCCTTTCCTTTCCGTCGTGATCCCTGAAGCTCATTGGTGCTGCACGATGCGCGGCGCGGAAGGCCTTTCGAGGATGGCTGAATATTCATGGATGTCGAAGGGAAACACACTGTACGTGCCTTTCTTCAGGGCCGGAGCCCTTTGCGCGGAGGATCTGCAGGTCGAGCAGCGCACTGAATATCCCGACAGCGGGACCGTCACCTTGAAGTTCTTCAGGAACGACAGGGGAGTGGACACCTTGATGCTTCCTGTGCTTCCATGGGCGGACAATCTCACCATCCAGCTCAACGGAGAAGTCATCACTCCGGAGGAGGTTGGCGGAATGTACGCCATCGCCAGGAACTTTGTCAGCGGGGATGTTGTCAAGCTCGATTTCGACCTCCCTCTGAGGTCGGACGAATGGAACGGTTGCCGGAGATACTATGCCGGCCCTGTGATGCTGGGAATCAGAGGCGAGTCGCCGGAATGGACTCTGGACGATCTCGAGCCTGTTCCCGGTCTGATGAAATGCATGGACAGCGACAGGGTGCGCGTACTGTTCCAATAGATAGCGCTCATGAAGTGACATATAAAACTGATACCAATTGATATTATGACAAGACACAGGAATCTATTCATGCCGATCGCGGCATCCCTGCTGCTCGTCGCGGCAGTCTCCTGTTCGGACAGGAGTGCAGACAACAGGCTGAGTGACAGTGAACTGGTCGCTCAGTTCGCCAATCCTTCCAACGAATGGAGGGGCAAGCCTTTCTGGTCCTGGAACGGCAAACTTGACAAGGATGAACTCATCCGTCAGGTGGGCGTGATGAAGGACATGGGCTTCGGCGGCTATTTCATGCATTCGAGAGTGGGTCTCGCCACTGAATATCTCGGTGAAGAGTGGTTCGACCTGATCAATGCCGTTGCCGATGCCGGCACTGCCGAGGGAATGATCAACTACCTCTACGACGAAGACAGATGGCCTTCCGGAACTGCCGGAGGCTATGTGACGATGAAGCCGGAGTACAGGCTGCACACCATGGACATGACCACCTTTCCGAAGTCTGCGGACATGGTTCTTGCCGACACTCTCGCCGCTGTCTTCACCTGCAATCTTGACGGCTCATCCTACACCGACCTTCAGAGAGTGCATTCGGTGGATGAGGCGATGGCTTCCAAGGGTGAGACGGTGCTGGCCTTTTATGTCAAGGAATGCGGCCGCAGCAACTTCTACAATGGCTACACGATGGTCGATGAGATGAACCGTGAGGCAACCGACTACTTCATCTCCCTGACTCATGACGCCTATCAGAAGAATTGCGGCGACAGGATCGGAACGACGATCACCGGCATATTCACTGACGAACCTCACCGCGGACAGATCCTGAACGGAGGCGCAAGCATTTCATGGACAGCCTCGATGCCTGATGAATATGCCGCCCGCTTCGGAGGTGATATCCTCGAGGACCTTCCGCGCATATTCCTGCATCCTGACGGAAACATCTATGACAAGGCGAAATGGAATTATGTCGAGCTCGCCCAGGAACTCTTCCTGGAGAATTTCGTCGAGCCTCAGGAAAAGTGGTGCAAGGACCATGGGATTGCCTACACCGGCCATTTCCTGCATGAGGACAACCTTACCTCTCAGGTCGTTTGCCAGGGTTCGCTGATGAGGGATTATGAGCATCAGGATATTCCTGGCATCGACAATCTCACTCAGTACAGCCGTACCTATTGGGCTGCGAAGCAGGTTTCATCCGTTGCCCGTCAGACAGGCAAGAAGATGATCCTTTCCGAACTCTACGGCTGCTCCGGCTGGCAGATGAGTTTCGAGGACTACAAGGATGCCGGCGACTGGCAGGCTCTCTTCGGAGTGAATCTGCGTTGCCCTCATCTTTCCTGGTACACGATGGAGGGAGAGGCCAAGCGTGACTATCCGGCTTCCATCAGTTTCCAGTCCGGATGGTACAAGGACTTCAAGTTCGTGGAGGACTACTATTCCCGTCTCGGGCTTCTCATCGCCCAGGGCGAACCGGTCTGCGATCTTCTGGTCGTCAGCCCTATAGAGAGCGTATTCGCTCAGATTTCCGTCGATTCCTTCAATGGCCTCTCTCCGAGGTCTGCTTCGATGAATGCAATCGAGGACGGCTACAGGAATCTCTTCCACTGGCTCGCAGGCGCCCAGATCGATTTCGACTATGGCGATGAGGACATCCTCAGCCGCCTCGCTTCCGTCGGTCGTGATTCCGATGGCAATGCAGTGCTCAAGGTGGGCAAGATGGCCTACAATGCAGTCCTTGTCGGCAACATGGCCACTATCCGCACTTCGACTCTGGATCTCCTGAAAGACTTTGCCGCAAAGGGCGGAAAGATCGTCCTTGCCGGCGATGCTCCTTCGATGGTCGATGTGCAGGCTTCTTCGGAGGCTGCCGACTTCTTCGCGGCTTCGGCTTCCCATGCCGACTACACAGCCTCTTCCATCGTGGCCTCTGTCGATGCCGTCGTTTCCAGGATGGCAGGAATAGTCTCAGCCACGGGAGAGAGTCTTCCTGCAATCTACTGCACTGTCAGGAAGGACGCCGACAGAACCACTTATGTGATGATGAGCATGAGCTCAAAAGAGTCGTTCGACGATGTTAAAGTCACCCTTCCGGCTGTCGGCGAGGTTTCCCTCTGGGACTGCCGTACAGGACAGGTCTATTCGGTCGGCAACACTTCCGCCGAGTCAGCTACTTCCCTCGTGCTTGACTTCGCTCCTCTTCAGGAATATGTCTATGTCGTCTCCGCCGCTCCTGTAACCACCCAGCAGGTTCCTGCGGCCCGGGATGCGGAATATTCAGAGGCTGAAGACAGGGAATATGCTTACGCTCTCAATGAGCCGAACGTGCTTCCTCTT
>SAMEA3663223__coassemble_616_pt1 | contig 8277 bp, 15 predicted proteins | sample SAMEA3663223__metabat2_high_PE_004 | metagenome-assembled genome bin SAMEA3663223 (sample SAMEA3663223) | pig gut metagenome | biome: pig gut; feature: pig-associated habitat; material: faeces | place: China | collected 2013
TCAAATCATAAGGTGAAATTTCAACTCTAACCTTGTCCCCGAGAAGGATATGGATGAAATTCATCCTCATCTTGCCGGAGATGTTGCAGAGAAGGACATGGCCGTTCTCGAGTTCCACCTTGAACATTGCGTTAGGAAGAGTCTCGATCACTCTACCGTCTTGCTCTATTGCGACTTGCTTGGACATTGAAAAAACACATTAAAATTTACCAGTACTTTCAATATAATCAAATGTCGACAGCTGTTCAGCCTTTCCGTGACGGACAACAACCGTAAGTTCGAAATGTGCGGATCTCTTGTGGTCGGCAGTGTGGACGGCCCAGCCGTTTCTGGCCAGATAGACGCCCCTGCCTCCGGCGTTGATCATCGGCTCGATGCAGATGACCATTCCTTCGACAAGCCTCGGCCCGTGGCCCGGACGTCCGTAATTCGGAACGCCAGGCTCCTCGTGCATCGACTTGCCGAGTCCGTGTCCTTCAAGTTCACGGACCACAGAGAAACCATATCCCTCAACATAAGATTGCACCGCGTGTCCTATGTCACCGACTCTGTTCCCGGCCACAGCAGCTTCGATACCCTTGTAGAGGGAAGCCTTTGTGACATCGAGGAGTTTCCGGGTCTCGGCAGACACTTCCCCGACGGGGTAAGTGTAAGCCGAATCACCGTTATATCCTTTGTACAGCGTTCCAATGTCAGCAGTGAATATGTCGCCTTCCCTGAGGACATAGTCCGACGGAAAACCGTGGACGACGACATCATTCACAGAAGCGCAGATCGCTGCGGGAAAACCCTCATACCCAAGGAAACTTGGAATCGCTCCGTTGTCACGGATAAAGGTCTCGGCCACCTCATTCAACTTCGCAGTTGTCACACCAGGGGCGACCCACTTCCCGACCTCTGCCAATGTCCTGGAAACCAGGATGGCGTTCTCGCGCAAAAGCTCGATTTCTTCCTCTGTCTTAGGTCTTACCATCGTCATTCAATCATCAAAAAACTACATGCCTGAACGTCCGCTGATGCGACCGGTCTTCATCAGACCGTCATAGTGACGCATCAGGAGATAGCTTTCAATCTGCTGGAGAGTGTCAAGAACCACACCGACAAGGATCAGGAGTGATGTGCCACCGAAGAAGCCTGCGAAAGCGTCGCTGACTCCGAGAATCCTTGCGATTGCAGGAAGGATGGCAATTATTGCGAGGAAAATCGAACCAGGAAGAGTAACTCTTGACATGATGTCATCGAGATAGTTCACGGTCGGCTTTCCAGGCTTGACACCAGGGATGAAACCGCCATTCTTTCTCATATCCTCGGCCATCATCGTCGGGTTGACGGTAACGGCTGTGTAGAAATATGTGAAAATAACGACGAGGAAACCGAATATGAGGTTGTACCAGAATCCGGTGTAATTGCTCAGGGCTGCTGCGACACCTCTGGTCGCGTCAAAACGTGAGAAGAGGAGCGGGAAGAGCATCAATGCCTGGGCGAAGATGATAGGCATGACGCCTGCAGCATTGATCTTCAGAGGAATATACTGACGCACTCCACCGTACTGTCTGTTGCCGACAACTCTCTTGGCATACTGTACAGGAACCTTCCTGACAGCCTGGACAAGAGCGATGGTGGCAACGATGACCAGGAACCAGACGATGAGCTCGGCAATGAGAGCCATCGGGCCACCGGTAGCGGTGGTCGAGAGCTTGGTACCGATTTCAGTCATCAGGCCGAATGGGAGGCGGGCGACGATACCGATCATGATGATCAGGGAGATACCGTTGCCGATTCCGCGGTCAGTAATCCTTTCACCAAGCCACATCACGAACAGCGAGCCGGCCATCAGGATGATGGTTGCGGTCAGGTTGTAGGCGAACCTGCTCCATCCGAACTGTGTCTCAGCAAGGAATGCGGCTGCCGGGATCTGTGAATGGATCGAGGCGATGTAAGCCGGTCCCTGGATACAGAGAATGGCAACGGTGAGGAACCTGGTGTACTGATTCATCTTCTTGCGGCCGCTCTCGCCTTCCATCTGGAGTTTCCTGAAGAAAGGCACGAACATTCCGAGAAGCTGAATCACAATGGATGCCGAGATGTATGGCATTACTCCCAATGCGAAGATCGAAGCATTGCCGAATGCACCTCCGGAGAACATGTTCAGGAGACCGACGAGACCGCCCTGGGTGCTTGACTGAAGCTGCGCAAGCATCGTGGTGTCGATACCCGGAAGAACGACGAAGCATCCCAGTCTGTAGACCAGAATGAGAAGCATCGTGTAACCGAGTCTCGTGCGGAGTTCCTCGATCTTGAAGATGTTCTTGATTGTTTCAATGAACTTCTTCATTTTTATTCACCGATTACGTTTGCCTTGCCACCGGCGGCCTCGATCTTTGAGACTGCGGATGCAGAGAAAGCATCGGCGGTGACTGTGATAGCTACGTTGATGTCTCCATTGCCGAGAACCTTCACGAGTTCCCTGGACTGTGCGAGACCGGCGAGTTTGATATCTTCAAGACCGATCTCGGTCTTTCCGATTTTTTCAGAGAGAGCTGCAAGAGCTGCAACGTTGACTGCCTTGTACTCTACGCGGGTAGGGTTCTTGAATCCGAACTTCGGAAGACGTCTCTGGATTGGCATCTGGCCACCCTCGAAACCGATCTTATGTTCGTAACCGGCACGTGCCTGAGCACCCTTGGTACCACGGGTAGAAGTGCCTCCTCTGCCGGAACCCTGTCCGCGGCCAAGACGCTTTGTGTTGTGGGTGTGTCCCTCTGCAGGCTTCAAATTATTCAATTTCATCACTTGTTCCTCCTCAATTTAGCATTCTTCAACTTCAACAAGATGACGAATCTTGGCGAGCTGACCCTCGGTAACAGGAGTCTTCTCGACCTCTACGGTCTGATGGATCTTGCGGATTCCAAGTGACCTGAGATTGGCGATCTGCCTCTGGGTAGATCCGTTCTTGCTTCTAACCTGTGTAATCTTAAGCTTTGCCATATCTGTTCCCTCCTATCCGTTAAACACTTTACTCATAGGAATACCACGCAGACCGGCAACGGTGTAGGCATCCCTCATCTGGGTAAGAGCCAAGACAGTAGCCTTCACAAGGTTGTGAGGGTTTGAAGAGCCCTTTGACTTGGCGAGCACATTCTGAATGCCGACAGACTCGAAGACTGCACGCATTGCACCGCCGGCCTTTACACCGGTACCAGGAGCAGCAGGCTTCATGAAGACAACGGAACCGCCGAATTTGGATTCCTGCTCGTGAGGGATGGTTGTGTTGATGACCGGAACTCTCACAAGGTTCTTCTTTGCGTCCTCAACGCCCTTTGCGATTGCTGCAGTTACCTCATTGGCTTTACCAAGACCATAACCAACAACGCCGTTCTCGTCACCGACCACTACAATGGCTGCAAAGCGGAAGTGACGACCACCCTTAGTAACCTTTGTCACTCTCTGGATGGCGACCAGTCTGTCTTTCAATTCAAGATCAGAAGTCTTTACTCTTTTAACATTTGTATTTGCCATAGTCTTTCAATTAGAAAATGAGACCGCCTTCACGGGCAGCGTCAGCCAAACTTTTAACTCTACCATGGTAGAGGTAACCTCCACGGTCGAATGAGACGGTGGTGATTCCTTTCTCCTGTGCGCGGGCGGCGATAGCCTTTCCGACAACAGCTGCGGCGTCGATACCGTTCTTGCCCTTGCACTCTGCAACGAGAGCCTTGTCATTTGAAGCTGCTGCTGCGAGGGTTACTCCCCTCTCGTCGTCAACAACCTGAACATAGATCTGCTTGTTGCTTCTGAAGACAACCATTCTCGGCCTCTCGGCAGTACCATTGACATGCTTGCGGATGCGGTAATGGATTCTTCTTCTTCTTTCAATTCTATTCAATGCCATATCTGTGTCCTCCTAATTATTTAGCACCAGCAGTCTTGCCAGCCTTGCGGCGAAGCTGTTCACCGGCGAACTTGATACCCTTGCCCTTGTAAGGTTCAGGCTTACGGAATGAGCGGACCTTGGCTGCCACTGCGCCGAGGAGCTGCTTGTCTGTGCTCTTGAGGATAAGCACCGGATTCTCACCCTTCTTCACATCAGGAACCTCAGCCTTGATCTCAGGAGCGAGCATGAGCTGGATGTCATGTGAATATCCGAGGGAGAAAGTCAGGATCTGGCCCTGGAGAGAAACACGGTAACCTACACCGACGAGCTCCTGCTTTGTCTGGTAGCCGGTGGAAACACCGGTGACCATGTTCTGCACGAGAGCGCGGTAAAGACCATGCATCGAGCGGTGTCTAGGCTGGTCAGTAGGACGTTCAAACTTGATTTCGTTGTCCTCAATGGTGACTTTGATGTCCGGATCGATCTTCTGGCTCAGCTCACCGAGAGGTCCTTTAACCTTCAAAACGTTGCCAGGGAGAAGCTCTACGCTTACCTTGTCCGGAAGGCTTACAGGCAATTTACCAATTCTTGACATTATTCTTTCGTTTAATATTAATATACATAACAGATAACTTCGCCACCGACGTTGAGGTTCTTTGCCTTCTTGTCAGTGATGACGCCCTTCGAGGTCGAGAGGATTGCGATTCCGAGTCCGTTGAGGACGCGTGGCATGTTCTCTACATCGGCATAGACCCTCATACCTGGAGTCGACACGCGCTTGATGCCCTTGACGGCAGCGGTCTTGGTCTGCGGATGATACTTGAGAGCGATCTTGATTGTGTTGTAAGGGGTGCCTTCAACCACCTTGTAGCTGAGGATGTAACCCTTTTCACAAAGAATCTCTGTGATAGCGACCTTCATCTTGGAAGAAGGAATCTCGACGATCTTCTTTCCAGCGAGATACGCGTTGCGGATTCTTGTAAGAAAATCTGCAATTGGATCAGTCATTGTTCTTTAGTTTTTTAAGGAACCGACGCACGTGGCGCCCGATATCCGATTGTTAATAAATAATGATAATGTGTTTACCTGTTATGTTACCAGCTGGCTTTCTTTACGCCTGGGATCAGGCCACTGCTGGCCATCTCACGGAACTGGATTCTGCTGAGACCGAAAGCCCTCATGTAGCCCTTTGGACGGCCGGTAAGAGAGCAGCGGTTGTGCAGACGTACAGGAGATGCATTCTTAGGGAGCTTGTCGAGAGCAGCCCAGTCACCTGCCTCCTTCAGTGCCTGACGCTTTGCAGCATACTTGGCAACCAGTTTCGCGCGCTTTACTTCGCGAGCTTTCATTGATTCCTTTGCCATATTCCTTAGTTGTTATGTTTCTTGAATGGCAGACCGAATGCTGCGAGGAGAGCGTGTGCCTCTTCGTCAGTCTTGGCTGTGGTTACGAATGTGATCTCCATGCCATGGATCCTAGGGTTCTTGTCGATGTCGACCTCAGGGAAGATGATCTGCTCCTTGAGACCGAGCGTGTAGTTACCCTTTCCGTCCATCTTCTCGGCGATACCGTTGAAGTCTCTGATTCGAGGGAGGGAGATGCGGATGAGCCTCTCAAGGAATTCGTACATCTTCACGTCGCGGAGAGTGACTTTGACGCCGATAGGCATGCCCTTACGGAGACGGAAGTTGGAAACGTCCTTCTTGGAGGTGGTGAGAACGGCCTTCTGGCCGACAATCTTTGCGAGCTCCTCTGCAGCCTCCTCGACAAGCTTCTTGTCGGAAGTGGCCTCGCCGATACCCTCATTGATGGTGATCTTGACGAGCTTCGGAACCTGCATTACGGTGGTGTAGGAGAACTGCTTCATGAGCTTATCTACGATCTCCTCCCTATAGACCTTCTTGAGAGAAGGTACATAATCAGCTGGAAGTGCCTGGACTTCTACTGGAGTTGCGACTTTCTTTGCCATAATTATTTGATCTCCTCTCCTGATTTCTTAGCGTAACGGACCTTCTTGCCATCAACGAACTTGTAACCTACACGGGTAGGCTTCTGGCTGACAGGATCGATGAGCTGTACATTTGAGATGTGGATAGGTGCCTCCTGACTGATGATGCCGCCCTGTGGCTGCTTTGCATTCGGCTTGGTGTGTCTCTTGACCATGTTGACGCCTTCGACGACAACCCTGTCGGTATCAGGCTGGACACTCAGGACCTTGCCGGTGCGCTTCGCGTAACGACCGGCTATGACATACACTGTGTCACCCTTCTTGATATTGAACTTTTTCATGATTCGTTTTTATTAAAGGACCTCAGGTGCCAGTGATACAATTTTCATGTAATTCTCACGAAGCTCTCTGGCGACAGGGCCGAAGATACGTGTTCCGCGAAGTTCACCCGCGCCGTTGAGAAGAACGCATGCGTTGTCATCGAAACGGATGTAAGAACCGTCCGGTCTGCGAACCTCTTTCTTTGTGCGGACAACTACTGCCTTGGAGACTGTGCCCTTCTTGGCGTCACCGCCAGGGATTGCGCTCTTGATGGCAACTACGATCTGGTCGCCAACTGTCGCATACCTATGATGCGTACCGCCAAGCACACGGATGCAGAGGACCTCCTTTGCACCGCTGTTGTCGGCAACCTGTAAACGTGTTTCCTGCTGTATCATAATTATTTGACTTTTTCAACGATTTCTACTAATCTCCACCTCTTGGTCTTGCTCAGAGGACGGGTTTCCATGATGCGTACTGTATCGCCCTCGCTGCACTCGTTCTTCTCGTCAGCAGCAACGAACTTGGTTGTCTGCTTGATGAACTTTCCGTAGAGAGGATGAGCTTTCTTTGTCTCGCAAGCGACGATGATGGTCTTGTCCATCTTGTTGCTGACAACTACGCCGATTCTTTCCTTACGAAGATTTCTTTCCATAAGACTGATGATTATTTCTGTTCATTTTCCTTTTCAGCGAGGATTGTCAGCATGCGAGCGATATCCTTTCTGACTTTCTTGAATTCCGATGTGTCCTCCAATGGAGAGATGGCGTGGTTGAGCCTCATTGTGTCGAGCCTGTTCTTCTCGACCTGGATGCGGTCACGAAGATCTGCTACGGACATTTCGCGTACTTCAGATGTTTTCATATTCATTTCTCCATTAATTATTCAACATAATCCCTGCGGACGACAAACTTGGTTGCGATAGGGAGCTTGTGGGATGCCAGGCGCATTGCCTCCTTTGCTACTTCGAGGGAAACACCGTCTGCCTCGAAGAGGATACGTCCCGGAGTCACAGGAGCGACGAAACCCTGAGGATCACCCTTACCTTTACCCATACGGGTGTCGAGAGGCTTGGCAGTGAAAGGCTTGACAGGGAATATCCTGATCCAGATCTTTCCCTCACGGTTCATGCAACGTGAAATAGCCTGACGAGCAGACTCAATCTGCTGCGCTGTGATCCAGCAGTTCTCGAGGGTCTTGAGACCGAAGGAACCGAACGCGAGCTGATTGCCCCTCTGGGCCATGCCCTTCATCACGTTCTTTTGTTCTCTTCTGAACTTAGTTTTCTTTGGTTGTAACATTGCTGTATTACTTTAATAAATCTCCAATTTTCCGAAAAACTAGCTGATTATCAGTGATTTAAGCCAATATCCCCTAGTTTTTGGGATTGCAAAGTTAGCAAAAAAACACGAAAAACAAACACAATTTCAAAAAATATTTCATTTTTTCGACACAAATTCTGAACGGTGAAATTCGTCAGATTCAATCATTTACAAAAGAAGTGGAAAAATTTTTGGCCGCGGTTTTGACATTGGCTGCGAAGGGCTAACTCGATGGCATAGTTTTCCCATGGTCTCCAGTCATCCAAACCGGTGTTATTTTTTGAAGATTACTTAGTACTTTTGCAAGGATGAAACACGGACCGGCATATTCACTGGCAGCCATTGCGCTTGCGCTCCTCCTCGCCGCAGGGACAGCCCCGGGGCAGGACAGGGGTGGCGCGTCGCGTCGGCCTCCGGGAAAGGAAAGGGGTGGCTACCTGGGCTACAGGGTAGAAGCAGGAGACACCGTCTACATGGACATGATCGCTCCAGTCTGGGTGTTCCCGAAAGGAAGAAAGAACACGGCAAACCTAAGGGAGTACTACCGCCTGGTGTACAATTTCAACAAGGTGTATCCCTATGCCCTGGCCGCGAAGGAACTGACCAGGGAGGTCGACGCTCACATCGCGCAGAACTCGCTCAGGAGGGCCAGGAAGGAAAAGTACATCAACCAGATGCAGAAGCAGCTGTTCGAGATGTACGAGAAGCCGCTGCGAAACATGACGATCTCGCAGGGCAAACTCCTCATCAAGCTCATCGACCGCGAAATCGGACGGTCTTCGTACAAGATCATCCGTGACTACAAGAACGGC
>SAMEA3663223__coassemble_618_pt1 | contig 8264 bp, 10 predicted proteins | sample SAMEA3663223__metabat2_high_PE_004 | metagenome-assembled genome bin SAMEA3663223 (sample SAMEA3663223) | pig gut metagenome | biome: pig gut; feature: pig-associated habitat; material: faeces | place: China | collected 2013
ATTGAGGTCAAGGTCGACATTCATGTCATCTCCGACGTGGGTGAGGGACCAGTCCGTAGGATCGGTCATATATTCCTTGAGTTCCTGCGCGCCTGCAGCGGCTCCGAAGAAAAGGCAGATTGCGGCGAAAATATATTTTCTCATATCGGTTTCCTCCTGTTAGAATACATAGACAATGTTGAGAGCGGCTTTTGTCAGGCCGACATAGTGATTGTGGCGGTTTTCAAGCAGGGTACCGCATTCCTCGAATTTGTAGACATCATTGTCGATGTAGGAATATCCGACTCCCCCCTCGAGCTCAAGATTCCAGTGCTTGCCGAGGATGAATGCGTAGCCGTAGGAAAGGCCGGCTCCCGCAAACCATCCCTGATAGCGTCTCTGGTCGAGATCGTCGAAGACCTTGTTGATCAGAGGGACATCTGCGAGGACACCGGAACCGGTCACATTGAAGAGACCGCTGTGGGCATGTATACCGATGAAATGGCCGGAGAACCTGTCGCAGAACCAGTAGCGAGCTTCCGGCTGTACGAAGGCATGCTTGCGGAGCAGGCCGTTGTAGAATTTCCACGGCATGTAGTTTCCGCTGATGTCCAATGTCCATCTCGGTGCCAGACCGACTTCGAGACCGAGATTGGCCGAAGCGGCTGCAGCATAGGGAAGATTTGTTTTCAAGGCTACGTTCTGGGCTCCCGCTTCTCCATGAAACAGGAAGAAAAGGCACAAGACCGGAATGAGATACAGTCTTGGCGATGAATCAGAAAATTTCATAGTATGAATATACCAAAATATACAATAGTTTCTTGGATATTACCAATTGACAAATATAAGACTTTATGTCCAAAAATCAACCTTATGTTCTCAAATATAAATGGAAAAGAATATGCTCTTCCGGCATATTCCCCGTTCCCGCTGAAGACTGAAGCCGAGTATCCCGGATGCAGAAGGAATTTCCATCAAAATACCGGCATATTCCTTCATAATTTGAGATAAAATTCATTATTTTGCATTGAACCGGACGGATGATTCCGTTGTGGCGGAATCACCGGGACCGGCAGTATCAATATAATCTAAAGAAAAGGATATGGCAAAGTACGTATGTGATGTCTGTGGCTGGGTTTACGATACAGAAGAAGGCTACCCTGACGGAGGAATCGCTCCGGGAACCGCATGGGAGGATGTCCCTGAGGATTTCGAGTGTCCTCTCTGCGGTGTCGGCAAAGACCAGTTCACCCAGGAATAGAATCATCTGAAGGAGTACGCATCGGCGGACTCCTTAAGTTTCGCAAGTGCGAGACTTAGACTTCTTGACAGAATCATCAAGTGTTCCCGCATGCGCATCAGACGCATTGCGGGGATTTGTTATGGAAAACATCAGCATGACACAGGTTTTGATCTGCGCTGCCGGACTGGCGCTCTCGACGACAATAGGTTCGATTCTCGGCTTTTTCATCAAGGAAGTTCCACACAAATGGAACGATGCGATTCTGGGCTACTGCGCCGGAGTGATGCTCGCTGCATCGACCATCGGACTGATAGTTCCCGCAGCGGAAAGCGCTGGTTTGGAGAAATGGTGGCTGGTTCTTGGCGGAGTGATCGCCGGAATGCTGTTCCTGAATGTTCTGGATGTATTCATCCCGCACATGCACAGGATCGCCGGGCTGGACTCGGAAGAACACATCAACAACGCCCACCTCAACAATGTCCTCCTCTTCGTGATGGCGATTGCTCTTCACAAATTGCCGGAGGGTATTGCGGCGGGCGTCGGTTTCAATTCTGAAGAAACTTCGGATGCCTGGGCTGTGGCTTTCGGAATCGCGCTTCAGAATATTCCTGAAGGCATGGTAGTGATCGCTCCCCTTATCATCGCTGGCGTCAGCAAAATGAGGACTTTCCTCATTTCCCTTGCCATTGCGATGCTCGAGGTTGTCGGAGTGATGATCGGCTACGGTATTGGTGCTATCTCCCGGATCCTTCTGCCGGTCATGCTTGCAATGGCCGGAGGGGCTATGCTCTACGTCGTAAGCGATGAAATGATTCCGGAGACACACGCACACGGGCATCAGAAGTTGGCTACATATTCATTGATACTTGGCTTTGTCACCCTGGTGTTCATGGAAACAGGCCTCTAACGGAACCTTACTCGGCGATGTCGAACAGGGCCGTCGAAAGATACCTTTCGCCTGTGTCGGGAAGGACTGCGACAATCAGTTTCCCTTCATTCTCAGGGAGGCGTGAGAGTTCAGCTGCAGCATGGAAGGCGGCTCCTGAGGATATTCCCACAAGGATACCCTTCTTTCTCGAAAGGAAGCGGGCAGAGTCGAATGCCTCTTCCGTGCTGACCGTGAGCACCTTGTCGACAGTCCCCTCATCATAGGTCTGAGGTACGAAGCCCGGGCCTATTCCCTGGATTCCATGCTTTCCCGGAGCTCCTCCGGAAAGGACAGGTGAAGTCGAAGGCTCGACAGCATAGACCTTCACGGAAGGGTTGTGGCGCTTCAGGGTACGTCCAGTTCCGCTTACGGTTCCGCCAGTGCCGACTCCGGCAACGAATATGCTGACCTCCCCGTCGGTGTCCTTCCATATCTCCTCCCCCGTGGTCCTTTCATGGACGGCAGGATTGGCAGGATTGACGAATTGCCCGAGAATGACGGCTCCGGGAGTTGCATCACGCAATTCTTCAGCCTTCCTGATCGCGCCCTTCATGCCTTCGGCGCCAGGGGTAAGAACCAGTTCTGCCCCATAGGCCTTGAGAAGGTTCCTGCGCTCGACGCTCATAGTCTCCGGCATGGTGAGGATGGTCCTGTAGCCCTTGGCGACTCCCACCCATGCCAGACCGACACCGGTGTTGCCGCTGGTAGGCTCGATGATGGTTGCTCCTGGCTTGAGCACGCCTTTCGCCTCTGCATCTTCAATCATCGCGAGAGCGATCCTGTCCTTGACGCTGCCGCCCGGATTGGATTTCTCCAGTTTGACTGCGATTCTGGCCTTCTGGCCTTCAACTCCTGAGATTTCGACCAACGGAGTTCCTCCGATAAGTTCGGTGATATTCTTGTAAATCATTTTCTTCGGGATTTGTTATTGACTAATTTCCGGTTCCTGGATGGCATCAAAAGCAGATGCGAGGTCGTCGATGATGTCGTCGATGTGTTCCACACCGATTGAAAGACGGACTGTGGTTGGGGTGATGTGCTGCTGGGCAAGTTCCTCCGGAGACATCTGCGAATGAGTCGTAGTGTAAGGATGGATGACAAGGGACTTGACATCGGCGACATTCGCCAGCAGTGAGAAGATCTTCAGGCTGTCGATGAACTTCCATGCATCTTCCTGAGTTCCATTGATCTCAAATGTGAAGATGGAGCCAGCACCCTTAGGGAAATACTTGAGATAGAGGGCATGGTCAGGATGAGATTCCAGGGAAGGATGGCTGACTGACTTTACCTTAGGATGTCTGGTGAGGAAGTCTACGACCTTGATGGTGTTCTCGATGTGCCTCTCGATGCGGAGAGGAAGAGATTCGACACCCTGGAGGAGAATCCAGGCATTGAAAGGAGAGATGGTCGCACCGGTGTCACGGAGAATGACGGCCCTGATTCTGGTCACGAAGGCAGCGGCTCCTGCGACATCAGCGAACACTGCTCCGTGGTAGGAAGGATCGGGAGCTGCAAGGCTAGGATAGCGCTCGGCATTCTTCTTCCAGTCGAACTTACCGCTGTCGACTATCACACCTCCCAGAGATGAGCCGTGACCACCGATGAATTTCGTGGCGCTGTGCACCACAATATCGGCACCATGCTCGATCGGACGGATCAGAAGCGGAGCGAAAGTGTTGTCCACGATGAATACAATGCCATGCTTGTGGGCGATTTCGGCAATCGCATCAAGATCGGTGACATCCGAATTCGGATTGCCCAGAGTCTCTGCATAGATTACTTTGGTGTTCGGACGGATGGCCTTTTCGAGGGCATCCAGGTCATTGACGGTCACGATGGTGTTGGATATTCCCTGAGTCGCGAGAGTGTGGGTGATCAGATTGAATGAACCGCCATAAAGGTTGTCGGCAGCAACGATGTGGTCTCCTGCACTGAGGACATTCTGAAGGGCATAGGTGACCGCTGCGGCTCCGCTGGCCACTGCGAGCGCAGCCACACCACCTTCGAGTGCTGCGATTCTCTTCTCGAACACATCCTGGGTAGAGTTGGTGAGTCTGCCATAGATGTTGCCGGCATCGCGAAGGCCGAAACGATCGGCTGCATGCTGTGAATTGCGGAAAACGTATGATGTTGTCTGATAGATCGGCACAGCCCTGGAATCGGTTGCCGGATCGGGTGTTTCCTGTCCTACGTGGAGAGCGAGTGTCTCGAGATGTAAATTCTTCGTTGCCATAATCGATAGTGTGTTTTGTTTGTTGTCTGTTTGTGTTCGTTTGATGCAAAGGTATATTCCCTGGCATTTTCTTCCAAGTAAACTTTGAACTTTAGGAATATATTACTAGTTTTACCGAAAGTTGAAGAATTTTATTCTTTAGGACATATAAAAAACAACGAGATGGCAGAATCATTCAGACTCGACGGCAAGGACACCGAAATCCTGCGCGCCCTTCAGCACAACGCCAGACTTTCCAACAAAGAGCTTGCGGCAAAAGTCAATCTTTCCACGACGCCGACCTACGAAAGGGTCAAACGCCTGGAAAGACTGGGCTTCATAAAGGAATATGCCGCCATCCTCAACGAGAGCATGCTCAACAAAGGCTTCGCTGTCTTCTGCAGCATAAAGCTCCGCAGCGTGAACAAGGAATATGCCGACTCATTCACCGAGATGGTGAAGAGGATTCCGGAAGTGACCGAATGCTACAACATCTCCGGTCGTTTCGACTACCTGCTCAGAGTCCAGGCTCCAGACATGCACTCCTACCAGCAACTCCTGCTGAATGTGCTCGGAAGGCACGAGAACATCAGTTCGATAGAGAGCACATTCGTCATGGAGGAAGTCAAGCATGAATATGGTGTCGGAGTCTGACCTCCCCCGCCCGGTCTCCGGTCCGATGCTGAATGCTCCAGCCGGCCCGGGAGCGGCAGGAAGTGCCGATCCGGAGGAGAGTTTGGAGTGACGGGAGAAGGTCAACATATTCAAGGCAACATATTCATTTGTGGCCTCGACTGACTCGGCAGACCAGAGATCTGACGCATAAGGTAATGATAATCACAAGCATAGCGAAAATGAAGGCTGAACTTGAATGCAACTGCAGATAGCATCGGCGATAAGGCTGTGCCCAGCCTCGTTCGGATGAATTCCATCTTCGCAGAGATAATCACGGTAATTCAGTCTGGACAGGAAGGCCGACGTAATGTCGATTACAGGAATATTCAAGTCATTTCCGAGCTTGAACAGCTGCAGATTGTACAGTTCATGCCAGGTAGATATGGTACCGACACTGCCTCCAAGCCATCTCAGGACAGCATTTTTCCGTTTCGGATCCATTCCTCGCGTGACATGAAGGAAGAATCTGTCGGAGTCAAGCGGCGGCAGAGAAAGCAGTACAGGCTTCGAGCCGAGGGCCCTGACCGAAGCGATCAGTTTACGGTACTTGCTGCTGAAGGTATTGGGGTCATTATTGGGGCTATGCTTGCTGTCGGGCGAATCGGCTATCGCAGACCAGTTGTAATCGCAGTCATTGCCACCGAATTCAAGAAGAGTACAATCAGAGTTCCTGACTGACGCAATATGGCGGCCGAGCATCTTCTCACCAGTATCAACGGTGCTCCCGAACTTGCCGTAGTTCAGGATTTCCATACCAAGCCGGTCAGCACAGATGTTTGTAAAGTTATTCTGAAGGAAAGTATATTTGATTCGGGAATCATCGCTGGTTTCCCTGTCGATGACTACTCCCCTGAGGACAGAATCGCCGAATGCTGAAATCTTTGTCATAGTGTTTGGATTCGATTACATAAACATTAAGTTCTGCAAGCAAAATTAGACAAGGAGAAAGGGCCGGGGAAGAGAATGACATCTGTGACGGGATAAAGTGACAAAAATTGGCAGATTGTGACGAATATGGCCAATTTAGTGACTGATATTTGGACATGAGGTGTTTTGTCACTACATTTGAAGTGACAAAAAAACGACGAGGAGATGGATTATATTCCAAAGATATTCCACAGATTTGCCTGCCAGATCTGGCACATGACAGTGATTCCGGCATTCTTCTTTGCCTTCCTGCTTGTCTACTCACCATCCAGGTCGTACGCGTTCCTGGAAGCAGGAAGAGGCTTATATGCCTTCGACGTAACGATGTGCATGTGCATCATCCTGGGCTGCATATCCGTTTCAAGAGTCGCGTTCTACTACATCTGGAGAAAACGAAGCCTTTCCCTTATCACATATTCAGCATTCTGCGTTGGCGAGGTGACGATAATGTCCCTGTTCTGCGGACTTTACATGTGGCTGATGCTGCACAGGAGCATCCCATACATGTCCGCCGTGGGCACTATGCTCGGAATATGCACGACGACTCTGATTTATCCCTACCTAACCTTATCGCTGGCCCTCTATCTGACAGACAGCAAAAGCAGGTCAGAGGAGGTACCTAAGGACACCCTGGTACGATTCCCGGACAGCCAGCAGAGAATGAAACTGGTAATCGCTTCATCTGCCATTCTGTACATCGAGGCGGATGAAAACTACGTAAGGATACACTACCTTGAATCGGGTGTCGAGAAGGAGTTCCTGCTGAGGAATTCAATGAAGAAGATTGACGAACTGGTCAGCCGCTACGGCCTGGTCCGCTGCCACAGGTCCTTCCTCATCAACCCCTCTCACGTCAAGATGCTCAAGAAGGGAAAGGAAGGGGTTCTGCAGGCAGAGCTGGATGAATGCCCTGCACTCGTGCCAGTCTCGAAAAGGTACTATGACAATCTGGCCTCGCTCCTCTGAGAAAGCGAGAACGGCTCTGAGGTGTCTGCGGGCAAGAGTAAAGTGGCGAACGGCCGATAGATGGCCGGTAATGGCCGGTTCGGCACACGGGCGCTTCCCCTTGATTCGCAACAATTCCTCCTGCAAAACTCCAGAAGCGGACTACCCATGGGCCTTCCTTCCGGCCTTGGAAGCTCTCACTTCCTGCCTGGCTTTCGAAGAAGACTACCCAAGGGCTTTCCTTCTAGCCTCGGTTGTTCTCGCATCCTCCCATACTTCCGAAGAAGAGCACCCGAGGGCTTTTCTTCAAGCCTCGGTTGTTCTCGCCTCCTCCTATTCTTTCGAAGAAGACTACCCAAGGGCCTTCCTTCCGGCCTTGGAAGCTCTCACTTCCTGCCTGGCTTTCGAAGAAGACTACCCAAGGGGTTTCCTTCAAACCTCGGAAGTCTCACATCCTCCCATACTTCCGAAGAAGACTACCCGAGGGAGTGATTACTCCTCGTCAGGAGGCAGCAGAGTGTTGATGATGGCATTCTCCAACTCAGCAATTCCGACAGCTCCGAGATGCATCAAAGGTTTACCCTCCATCGGTATGAAAAGAAGAGAAGGAATAGAACGGATTCCGAATAGAGCAGCAAGTTCCTTCTCGTCATCGACATTGACCTTGTAGAAATCAACCTTGCCGTCATATTTCTGTGCAAGTTCCTTGAAGACTGGAGCCATCGCCTTGCACGGCCCGCACCAATCAGCATAGAAGTCTATGATGGCAGGACGCTGCCCTTTATAGACCCATGAAGACGGATTCTTTTCAAAATCCATAATGGATTTCTTGAACTCGTCAATAGTCAGAACTATCACAAACACTTTTTTGACCTCCTTTTCAGTTTTCTTTCCGTCAGGCTCAACCGCAATCGCAACAGAAGGACTCATACAACAGAAGGTCATAGCCAGTAATGCAGCAATCAATATCCTTTTCATTGATAATAATACCTTTATGTCAAACAAAATTAGAAAATTCAAGTCTAAACGTTATCAGCTTCAGTGTCAAATCTTCTCCAGCCAGGCTTTCACCTCCTCGACCGGGCAGATCGTTTCAGAAGTTCTCTTGCAAGGCTTTCACCTCCTCGGTCGGAAAGATCGCTTCAAACCTTCTCTGGCAAGGCTTTCACCTCCTCGACCGGGCAGATCGTTTTCAAACCTTCTCATGCAAGGTTTTCACCTCCTCGACCGGAAGTCCGATGCATCTTGCAACAGTCTCCGGAGGTATGCCTTCTGGCTGAAGACTCCGTACACCGGATATGGCACTCTCGTCGAAACGCCCGATTTTCGCCAATATAATAAAAATCGTCGAATTG
>SAMEA3663223__coassemble_622_pt1 | contig 8237 bp, 9 predicted proteins | sample SAMEA3663223__metabat2_high_PE_004 | metagenome-assembled genome bin SAMEA3663223 (sample SAMEA3663223) | pig gut metagenome | biome: pig gut; feature: pig-associated habitat; material: faeces | place: China | collected 2013
TCATGTTGTACCGGATATTGTAATGTCAAGGACTTATCAAAAGCTTCCCTTTTTCAGTGCCCTCGCTATTCGCCACGGCGACCTCGTCCGCAGGTGTCTCAGAGGCATCCTTGCATGACTAACCACTCATCTGTCGGCTATTCGCCACTTCCGTAGCACTTGCAGGTGAGACGGATGGGCAGTTACGGGGTGTCAGGGTGAAAAAGAAAGTGGCTGAACAGTGAAGACTGTCAGTCACTTTCTTCGAATATTTAGAGTCAGAGACTATTCGGCAGAATAGCTTGGCTTTACGAAATCAGAGTTGAGGAGATAATCGGCGCACATCTTCATGCTCTCTTTCCAGTCACCGTTGGTGAAGGCCTCGAGTTCGACAACGAAATCCTGCATGCCGGCGATTTCGGCATTGTTGAAGATTGCATCGAAGCCAACCATACCGCTCTGTCCGAGCTCGCGATGATCCTTGATGTGGAGGAGCTTGAAGCGGTTCGGATACTTCTTGAAATATTCAACCGGGTAAGCCTTGCCCATGCAGGTCCAATAGACATCCATCTGGAAGAACACAAGCTCAGGGTCGGTGTTCTGGATCATGAAGTCGTAGATGACCTGGTCCTCAAGTTTGTTGAATTCGTGGGAGTGGTTGTGGTAGCCGAAGCTCATCCCGTTCTCCTGGCACTTCTTGCCGATTGCATTGAAGTAGTCGCAATAGACCTTGAGTCCCTGGAGTGTTCCAGGAATACCGAAGCCCGGGCAGACGATGTACTTGCATCCGGCTGCCTTGTGAGCTGCGATAGCCTGATCCCACCATGCCATTGAAGGAGTGAAGTCTCCAGAGGCGAGTTCCTCTTCGGAAAGGCCCTTCATGATGTGTGTGGAAAGAGCCTTGAGACCGGCAGCTTCAAGGTCTGCCTTGTACTGCTCAGGATCTACACCATAGAGTTTTCCATCTGAATAGCATGCGGCTTCAACCGAAGTGTAACCCATCTCCGCAAGAGCCTTGAATGCTTCCTCATGGTTCTGGGCATAGAGCTCAGGATTGCCGATGACATCTCTTATCGAATACAGCTGGACGCTGATATCCTTCTTGACAGGTTTGTCAGAGTTGCAGCAGGAGGTCAGAGCAAAGAGACCTGCAAGTGCCAGAAGTGCGATTCTTTTCATTTCCATCTCTTATTTGTCAAGAACCTTTACACGGATGTTGCGGTACCATACATCATTTCCATGATCCTGGAATCCGAAATAGCCTGAGTGGCTTTCTCCGCCGCAGTTGTTGAGGAGTTCGAATGCGAGAGGCCACTTCTCCTGTGAGAACTTCGACTTCTGGAGCATGTCGGTCCACTGTGGAGTCCAGAGGTGGTACTCGAGAACGTTCTCGTCATTCTGGTAATGTACGACAGTTCCCTGGTAAACCATGATCTTGCACTTGTTCCACTCGCCGAAAGGTTTCTGGTTCTGTGGGTTGGCAGGAATCATGTCGTAGAGGGAAGCGCTCTTGCGGTTGCCGTCTACACCGAGGAATGAATCAGGATGGTTTGCATTGTCAAGAACCTGGTACTCAGGGCTGGAGATGTAGATTGGCTCATAGCGCTCCTGTCCGTCCTCGGCCTTGGTCTTGATCTCCTGGGCGAGGTAGAAGATACCTGAATTGCCGCCTTCTGAAATCTTCCATTCGAGTTCGAGGATGAAATCCTTGAACTTGTGGGCAAAGATGATGTCACCGCCTTCTCCAGTCTGGCCTTCTCCGGTGTTGGAACCGGTGAACTTGAGGCAATCGTCCTCAATGGTCCATCTGGCGGTCACTGTGTCCCTGCCGTAGCCTCTCCAGCCGTTGAGTGAACTTCCGTCGAAGAGGATGTAGTAGCCCTCTGCATCGGTAGGGAGAGATGCGAGATCTACTTCAGGCTTGTTGACTGCGATGTAGGATGGAGCGCCTTCATTGTTGACCTCCACCTCTGTTGTCTCCTCGCTGAGCCACTTGATCTCGGCAGGAGCGGCCTTCTTCTGGCCGTTGTTGCAGGATACCATGGCAAGAGCCATCGATACACCTGCAAGGATGATAATTGATTTCTTCATTTTCTTATTTGAGTTATTCAATTGGTTCTGTCTGCAGCAGTGATCCGGCAATGCTTAGATTTCAGGCATCTCAGGAAGAGTGTAGCCGGCACGGTACTGACGCTTGATGAGACCTGCAGCGAACTCGCGGGCATTGACCGGGTCGGTGTACTTGTTCTGGAATGTCGGGTGACCGTCGTGGATCGAGAAGCCGTCCTTCTCGAGAATCCTGATCGTGGCATCGGCAGGGATGTTGGTGAATTCCATCTTCTCGCCGTCCCAGTCGAGAGACTGGTTGAGGGCCTGGAGCCTTACGGCTGCTACGCCAAGGTCGACCATCTCGCAGAATGGACCTGCCTCGCTGAAGTCTGATGCGGAAGGAATTCTTACGTCGGCATCCTCCTTGCAGGCGCGGATCCAGTCCTGCTGGTGAGAGAGGGTGACTTCGCGGAGAACGTGAGGAACCTCAGGCTTTCTGCCTGAAACGAGAATAGGAGAGTGTCCGTAGCATCCTACAATCATGGTGTCCTTTGTGCCGTAGAAGATGCTGCAGCCGCCGTCGATGTTGAGGTTGAATCCTGCAGGCAGTCCTTCAGGCCTTTCTGGCTTGAAACCTCCGTCGTACCAGCGTACTTCGACTTCAGGAAGGGCGAGTTTCGGAAGGTTAGGCCTTGCAGGGAAGGTGAGTTTGATCATCTCGGCGCTAGGGCAGCAGTCCGTGAGGACGTTGGTAGAGCTGGCCTCGACCTTGATAGGGTAGCCGAGTTTGAGACCCTTGAACGGAACGTGCATGATATGGCAGGCCATGTCACCGAGAGCGCCTGTACCGAAATCCCACCAGCCGCGGAAGTTCCAAGGGGTGTAGATAGAGTTGTAGTCGCGCATCGGAGCAGGACCGATGAAGGCATCCCAGTTCAGGGTTGAAGGAATAGGCTGAACCTCGGTCGGCTTCTCGAGTCCCTGTGGCCATATAGGACGGTCGGTAAAGCAGTCTACTCTGGTGACCTCACCGATCTCACCGTTCCAGAGCCACTCGATGGCCTGTCTTGTGTGAGGATGCGAAGCTCCCTGGTTACCCATCTGGGTGGCAACACGGTGCTTTGCGGCGAGCTTGGTCAGGAGTCTTGCTTCATAGACCGTAAGGGTAAGCGGTTTTTCTACATAGACGTGCTTTCCTGCCTCCATGGCCGCAGCGGCGATGATTGCGTGGGTGTGGTCGGCGGTTGCAACCATGACAGCGTCAGCCTGGTCGAGCATCTCGTCGAACATCACGCGGTAGTCGTTGTACTTCTTTGCCTGAGGATACTTGTTGAAGACGTGGTCGGCATATTTCCAGTCGACATCGCACAGACCTATGATGTTCTCGGTTTCCATCTCGGAAAGGTCAGCTGCTCCGCGGCCTCCGATACCGACACCGAGGATGTTGAGCTTGTCTGAAGGGGCAACCTTCTTTTTCTTCTCCTTCTTAGGAGTCTTCTCGCCTGCGATGATGATGTTAGGGGCAACTGCCAGACCGGCAGCCACAGCTGTTCCTGTCTTCAGGAAAGAGCGTCTTGTGATTTCTTTGCTCATAGTTTTGATTTGTTTATGTGGTTTAACCTATTTAATGTCGTCGAATGAGATGTCGGTGAACCGCGACCGGTCGTCATCGGACCGTTCTTCACGTCTTCCGTCATGGACGGAAACGTCCTTCAGGAGGTTCTCTTTCATGTATTCAATGACATCCGAGAGCCCTTCCTGAAATTTTTCGAAGTCCTCCTTGTATAGAAATATCTTGTGCTTGTCAAAGGAGTAGCTGCCGTCAAGTTCGGTCTTGCGCTTGCTTTCAGTGATTGTCAGAAAATAATCACTTCTGTCCTTAGTCGATTTGACATCAAAGAAATAAGTCCGTTTTCCGGCACGTACAGGCTTGGAAAAAATGTCGTCAGAGTTTCTTTCCGCAAAGTTCCTGTGAGTTTGATCATCCTTGTACATGATGGACTGTTTTTATGATTAACTGCGATTAACCTTGTTATTATCTACAAAAATATGAAAAAAACTGAATATATTTGCATAATTAAAAGTAATTACGACATGCTAAACCGAAGAATTCTCCGCATAAAGGCTTTCAAAGTTCTCTACAGTTTTGCTGAAAATCCTTCCATGAGCGTCGCCGAAGCCGAAGCGCAGCTTGAGATATCATGTGAATCTGCGCGTTCGCTCTACCTGCTCATGCTGCTGATGATACCGACCCTGACTGACGAAGCATCCGCAAGAATAGAAGATGCCCGCAACAAATTCAATCCGACCGATGAGGAAAGGAATCCGAACATGAAGTTCGTGGAAAACGGCCTGGCGCCTCTTTTCCGCGATGATCCGGATTTCACGAAGCTGGTTTCCAGGCGCAAGCTCAGCTGGGACCAGTACGATGCCCTGGTCCGCAATCTCTATTCGACACTCGTGACGAGGGACTATTATCGCGAGTATATGGCCTCTCCGGAGCGCAGCCTCAGGGAGGACGTGAATCTCTTCGTGAAGATTTTCGAACAGGAATTCGTCGACAACACTCATCTTGCCTCCATCCTGGAGGACATGTCCATCTGGTGGAATGACGACCTGGCATATTCATTGACCTGCTGCTGCGACACCTTGAAGGACCTGGCCTCGGGAAAGAGATGGAGTCTTCCGCCGCTTTACCGTAGCGAGATGTCCTCCAGACTCGATGTCGAGAGCGACAAGGCATTCATCTACAAGCTTCTGCGCCAGTCCTATGCTTGCTTCGACAAGTATTCCCGTCTCGTGGCGGAGAATGTTTCCCAGTGGGAGTCGGACCGTCTGTTCACCACCGACATGGTCCTGATCGTGATGGGTCTGAGCGAAGCTAAGGCCTTCCCGGACATGCCAGTCAGGGTGACCATCAACGAATATGTCGAAATCTCCAAGTACTACAGCACACCGAAGAGCCGCAGTTTCGTGAACGGCCTTCTGGACCGTCTGATCAGGAAACTCGTCTCCGAAGGCGACATAGTCAAGACCGCTCCTGTGATCTGACAGGGCAGATATACACTAATGATTTGAAAACAAAACACTTCAAGCAATGAACATTCCAGCAATCATTCTTCAGGCCGCTCCGGCCGCACAACCTCAGGGCTCAGGCATGATGTTCTGGGTCATGATCATCCTGATGTTTGTCATCATGTGGTTCTTCATGATCAGGCCTCAGCGCAAGCAGCAGAAAGAACTCGAAAAGTTCCGCAATGAACTCAAGAGGGGAGACAAAGTCGTCACCATCGGAGGCATCTACGGTACCATCGATGAGATCAAGGAGACTACCGTTCTCATCAAGGTGGACGGCGAAGTCAAGCTGAGGGTTGCCAAGAACGCCATCAACAAGGATTTCTCAGAGGACACCGCACAGCCTCAGAAATAATATCCACCAGTAACCGGCGACAGCCTGGAACTCCGGCGCATAAAACAAACTGCAATGTTGAAGCATAGGCTTCGCGGCCTGTTGGCCAAAAGCAATATCGGCGGGAGAGATGTCATTGTTTTTCTGATGTCTCTCTTGCTTGCTGTCAGCATCTGGCTGCTCCATAACCTCTCCCTGAACTATTCCTCCACGATGTCTGTCCCGGTCATAGCCGTCTGCAACATCGATGGGCACGCAGGTGTGTCCTCCAATTCGAGTGTGATAGCTGCAAGGTGCCGGACCTCTGGATTCAGCCTCCTCAAGAACAGGAGAAGGGCCACCAGGCCGGCGGTTCAGATCAGATTCGCAACCTCCGACATGCGTCACAAGGAGGGAGACATATTCTTTATCACTTCTTCCGAGCTGGCCAGCTATGTCAGCGAAATATTCGGGGAAGGGGTCAGTCTGGAGGCATTCCTCTCGGATAACGTGCAGTTCCGTTTCCCTTTCGAGAACAACAGGAAGGTTCCTGTGCATCCGATGAAGATCGTAAGCTTCAAGGAACAGTACATGGCGGTTGGGGAAATGCGGCTCTCTCCGGATTCGGTCATCATCTATGGTGAGCCTTTCGTGCTCGAGAACATCGACAGGGTCTTCACGAAGACGATAGAACTGGAGAATCTTCATTCCAGCGCTCACGGAGTGGCACGGATCGAGGAAATAAACGGTGTCAGGATGTCTGACACGGAGGTCAAGTACTCCCTGGATGTCTCAAGATATGTGGAGATTTCTTCCGAAGCTGTCATTTCCCTGCGCAATGTACCTGCGGGACGGCATGTTTCTGTCTATCCTTCCGTCGCCAGAGTCGTCTACAAATGTGCTTTCCCTGTATCGAACGATCCGTCTGCCGATGTCCATTTCTACATCGACTACAAGGATTTCATCAAATCGAAGGAAGGGAAGTGCGTCCCTGTCAGCACTCCTCTGCCGGAGGGTGTCATCAGCTACACGATAGAACCTGAGGTCTTCGACTGCATAGAGGAAGGACGGCAATGAAGACTGTTGCTGTGACCGGTGGCATCGGCAGCGGCAAGTCGACCGTCTGCAGGCTTCTCTCTTCGAGGGGGATTCCCGTCTATGACTGTGACTCTTCGGCCAAGGGACTCTATGACCGTGATCCTTCTCTTGCGGTTTCCCTTGAGAAACTGTTCGGATGCTCCCTCAGGAATGCGGACGGCAGTCTGGACAGAGGGCTTCTGGCAAGCCTCATATTCACTTCTCCCGAAAGGCTTGCCGCCCTTGAAAGCATCGTGCATCCTGCCGTGCTTAAGGATTTCCTGCTTTGGAAGGACAGGGTCGCCGAGTCTTTCGCAGACCGTTCTCCGAGCGACATATTCTTCGGCCACAGACCGTTTGCGGTGATGGAGTCAGCCATCATCCTTTCGAAACCGGAGTTTCTAAGGCTCGCGGACCTTGTCGTCCTGGTGGATGCCGATGAGGATTCCAGGCTGTCCAGAGTGTGTCTCAGAGATGGAACGGTGCCTGAAAAGGTCAGGCAGAGGATGTCGGTACAATCCTTCGACCTGAGCCGTGTGGATGCCATAATCCGGAACGACGGAAGCGAGCAGGACCTCGAGAAAAAGGTAAATGATGTTTTTTCATCGTTTACGCTATGATTTCAGAACAAAATAGACTATATTTACGATTAACCTTAATTACGGAAGTCCTGAGGCCTGCATAAGGTCCGCGGGCTCCAGATGACAGATAAAACAATCGATTGATAATGAAAACAGATTTGTCAAGAATCCTTGCCATTTCAGGCCAGCGCGGCCTTTTCCAGTATCTTGCCCAGGCACGCAACGGAGCCGTGGTCGAATCCATTTCCGACAAGAAGAGAACCGTGGCTGATGCAAAGAGCCGCATCACCACTCTTGCAGACATAAGCATCTACACTTCAGAAGGCGAAATGAAGCTTCAGGATGTGTTCCTCAAGCTCAGGGAAGTCCTCGGCGAGGATGCGGCGCCATCGCCCAAGGCTGGCGCAGACGAGTTGAAAGACCTTTTCAGCAAGGCTGTCCCTGAATATGACGACACCCGCTTCTATGTTTCCCACATGAAGAAAATCGTCGACTGGTACAACCAGATCAGGGAATATGCTTCCTTCGATTTCGTCAACCCTGACGATGAAGAAGCAGAGGAAGAAAAACCGGAGGAATAATCCGTCATGTCGAAGATGGACACCGCAACATTACAGGCCATAACGCTCGGCTGCTCAAAGAATAAGGTCGATACCGAACACCTTCTTGCGCAGCTGGGGGGCCGTTATGCCATTCTGCCTGAAGAATGGAACGGGAAGGCGGATGTCGTGATTCTCAACACCTGCGGCTTCATCGGAGATGCCAAGGAAGAGTCCATCGGGGCCATTCTGCAGGCTGTCCAGAGGAAGATGGCCGGGGATGTCGGGAAAATACTTGTCTTCGGCTGCCTTTCCCAAAGATACATGGCTACCCTTCGGGAAGAGATTCCGGAGGTGGACGGCTGGTTCGGCGCGAGGGATCTTCTTCCTGTTGTGAAAGCTCTCGGCGGAACGGGAGTTTCTTTCCCGTCCCGGCATATTCAGGAAAAACATCCTTATGCCTATCTGAAGATTTCCGAGGGTTGTGACAGGCGCTGCTCCTATTGTGCCATACCGTTCATCCGCGGGGCCCACAAGTCGGTTCCTGTGGAGGAACTTGTGCGTGAGGCTCGGGAACTTGCATCCGGCGGAGTGAAGGAGCTTATCCTGATTGCCCAGGACACG